>Ga0126312_10000817_pt1 | contig 19635 bp, 18 predicted proteins | sample Plot104A_FD_92537 | JGI IMG/M metagenome (GOLD analysis project Ga0126312, IMG submission 92537) | Serpentine soil microbial communities from UC McLaughlin Reserve, CA, USA - Plot104A | ecosystem: Environmental > Terrestrial > Soil > Grasslands | place: USA: UC McLaughlin Reserve, Lake County... | reverse complement strand
GCCCATGCGGAACTCCCTGCATCTCGGGGGATTCCGCGTCGCCCGCGAAGTGTCAGTTCGAGTCAGTAAGGGCCAGGTTTCGGCCTAGAACTTTCCCACGGCTTTCCCACCGGAGGTCGGACGGCGGCAGAAATAAGGGCGGCCTGGGTCAGTGCTCTCGCCCCGGACGCCGGCTGCCTCCGTCCGGGTCATCGTGGGTGCTGCGTTTCTTGTGCTCTGCATCGCGTCGTAGTGGATCACCGCCGCTCGACACGAGGCGCTTCGGGATTGCGATGACCGACATCGCGACGGGTCTGACCGCGGCGACGCGAATCGTTGGCGCGCTCCTTCTAGCTCGTTCGACAGGGACGGGCTCCTTCGTCGACTGCTCCGTTTACGCCACGGCGATCGCCGCCCTCGGGACGCTGGTCACCTCGTACAGCGCTACCGGCGTTGAGCCACGACGTCGGCTCGCAGCACCCCACCGTCGCGCCCTACGGAGGATTCCCGGCTGCAGACGGTCACCTCATCACCGGCGTCATGCGCGATGGTCGCTGGAAAGACTTCTGCGACGCGCTGGAGTTGCCAGAGCTCGCGACCCGCGAGGAGTTCGCCACGAACGCGAATCGGGTCGCAAATCGTGGCGAGCTCGAAGCGCTCATCGTCGAGCGGACGGCAGCTTGCCCGCTCGACCACTCGCTCGGCCATCTTCGGGCGAGAGGGCTGCTCGCCGCCCCGATCCGGAAAGTCGGCGAGGCGGTTGATGATCCGGCGACGCGGCAGCTCGGTGTGTTCGTCCCTCTCGCTGGCGGAGCCGAAATAGTGTCGCCTCGGTTAGACGGCGTTCGGGGGCATCACCCCCCCGAACGCGCGCCCATGCTCGGGGAGCACACCGAGGAGGTTCTTGAAGAGCTGATCGGGGAATATCCTTGCAAGGCGGCCATGGATGAAGCCGCGTCCCTGAGCCTCAAGGAGTAGCGGAACTCCCTCCCGTTTCGTCATGTGGACTCCCGGTCCCCTCGAGATTGTGGTCCTTCTGGTGATCGTTTTGGTCATCTTCGGGCCGAACCGGGTGCCCGATCTGGCTCGCTCGCTGGGGCGCGGAATGCGCGAGTTCAAGGACTCGGTCAGCGGGAAGAACAAGGACGAGCTGGCCAAGGTGTCTGCCGACACGTCCGAGGGCTCGGAGGCCGGCAAGCCTAAGTCTTAGCCGGAGAGCGTGAACCGGGGCGCGGCCGCACCGCGACTCGCGTCCGGGTCCGCGGGACGTCCGTCGCTGGAAGCGTACGGCTGATCCTTCCCGATCCGCTGGCGCAGTGTGTCCGTTACACGTTCCTCGTAGTAGCTGATGTGAGCGGCGATCAGCGCACGGCTCTCCGAGACTCTGCCACCGACGACCGCCTGACGGATCTCGTCGTGCTCACGGACGATTCGATCGGGGGCCTTGTCCTCATGCTCATGCAGCCGGATCACGGCGAGGCAGAACGCGAGCTCGGACTTGATGGTTCCAAAGCAACGCAACAAGCGTGAACTACGGTGCAGGCAGACGATGCTCTCGTGGAAGTCCAGGTCCGCCGAGACGACCCGAAACCAGTCGCCAGTGGGCGCAAGCTTGTGAAGGCGGTCGAATGCGCCGTTTACGCGGTCGACCTCTTCCCCTGTGATGGCCGCCACATGGTCCGCTGCGCTCAGCTCGAGGAAACGCCGCACTAGATAAATGTCGGCAGCGTCCTCGGGCGTCATCTCGGCCACGACTGCGCTTCGGTGACGCTCGTGGCGGGCGAGCCCTTCGTGAACGAGAGCGCGGACCGCATCACGGACGGTGGTGCGCGAGACGTCGAACGCTTCCGCCAGTGGGATCTCGCGTAGGGGTGTCCCGGGAGCCAACGTGCCCTCAAGGATCAACTGACGTAACGCCGCCACGATTTGGTCGGCGGCGCTCAGTTTCCGGAGCCGGATGTCGGGAGGAAGAGCGAACTCCATACGTAAAGTTGTCCGACGATCGAACCCGGGCGGCGCCCTCAGCAAGGCGCAAGAGGCCTCGCCACCCATCGTTTACCTTATCAGGAGCCCGGGTATTGTCGAGCACGTAGACAACCTGAGCAGGCCAGAAGCGGCCCGCTGCGCATAGACGAGATCCTGGGCGCGGAGGGAATCCGGCGGGAAGGAGCCGCCATGACGGAGATCGATATCGCCCTCGAACAGGTGAGCAAGCGCTTCGGCGAAGCAGTCGCCGTGGACTCCGTTTCGCTCGAGGTGCGGCACGGAGAATTTCTGTCTGTCATCGGGCCAAGCGGCTGCGGCAAGACGACAACCCTGCGCCTGATAGCGGGCCTGGAGGAGCCCGACGCCGGGCACGTCGTCGTCAGAGGGACTCCCATGGACGGCGTCCCGCCCTATGAGCGGAAGCTCGGGCTCGTCTTCCAGTCCTTTGCCCTATTCCCGCATCTGAACGTCCTCCAGAACGTGGAGTTCGGACTCCGAATGCGGAGGGTCGACACCAACGAGCGCAGTGAGCGTGCGCGGAAGGCGCTAGAGGCGGTAGGGCTGGAAGGGTTCGAGAGTCGCGACGTCGGCCGGCTCTCCGGCGGGCAGATGCAACGTGTCGGCCTCGCCCGGGCCCTTGTAATTGAGCCTGCCTGCATCCTCCTCGACGAGCCCCTCGGGTCGCTCGACGCGAAGCTCCGCATCGAGATGCAGGGGGAGTTGAAGCAACTTCAGCGCGACATGGGCATCACGTTCGTCCACGTCTCGCACAACCAAAGCGAGGCGTTGGCGATGGCTGATCGCATCGCCGTGATGAGTAGCGGCGAGTTCAAGCAGCTAGGGACGCCACAGGAGATCTACTCGGCTCCCGCTAACCGCTTCGTGGCCGAGTTCGTCGGACAGACGAACATCTTCGAAGGAGTCGTCAAGGGAAGGCAGGATGGCCACGCCACGGTGCTCACCGACGTTGGGTCTTTCGCGGTGCCTGGGGAGCAGCGCACATTAGGTGAAGGCGACCGCATTGCATTCGTCGTTCGGCCTCACTTGGTTAGGCCCGTGGGTGAGGGGACGCCGATTCCTGACAACACCGTGGATGGGGAGGTTGTCGGGCTGGAGTACGCAGGCAGCGCCGTCACTTCGACGCTGCGTCTACCTGACGGCGAGGAAATCAAGGTCGAACAGCACGAGAGCCTGACCCATGAGCAGGCGATACCGCGTCATGGAGACCGGCTCCGGGTGGGCTGGAGCTCCGACGACGTGTACGTGTTGCCCACGAAGGGCGAGGCCCGCGACGAGCGTGGTCAAGGTGAAGGAGTGAACAGCGAATGACCGTAGAGATCGACCGGCGCTACTTCTTGAAGAGAAGCCTTCAGATGTGCGGCGCCGTGGGGCTCGCCGGCTTCGGAGGAGTCACCCTTGTCGGTTGCGGCGACGAGGAAACGGGCGCGGCCCAACTGCCGCCAGTCCCCGCTGGCGCAGCCGACTGGGAACCTTCAGTGACACCGAGGAAGGATCGGCAGTTTCGCTGGGAGCCTCTCGCGGAGGGCAAGCACGCCCGTGCGACGGGTCTCACCTTGTCCACGATTGGGCTCGGGGTCTCGGTGCAGGATCGCTTCCTGAAGGAGTTCGAGCGTCGGACCGGTCACAAGACCACTCCGAAGGTCACGACCCTCACCGCGATGATCACCGAGTGGCTCAGCGGCGGCGCCTCGAAGTACACAACGGTCGAGACGAACGCCAACCGCAACTCGGCGCTCTGGGACCACGACCTACTGCTGCCGATCCCTGTCGAGCAAGTCGTACCCTGGAAGCGGTACGCGCGGGATCTATTCACAAGCAAGGGCGCGCTGGGCTACGACAGGCACAACCAATGGCCGCTCGTACAGGTGTGGGTGGACCCCGCTGATCAGAAGGAGTTCCGGCTTGTGCCGCAGTTTTTCAACTGCGACTCGATCGGCTACCGACCCGACCTCGTAGGCGGCGATGTCGACTCTTGGGGTGTTCTCGTGGATCCGGAGTTTAAGGGCAAGTCGGCGATCCTGAACGACAGCCTCCTGACGCCTGGTTGGTGCGCTGGTTACATGAAGGCGAACGGTCTGGCGGACATCAAGGACACTGCCAATATGACGCACGACGAGGTCGATCAGGTCATAGATTTTCTAACCAAGAAGAAGAAGGACGGGCAATTCCGCGTGATCTGGGAGGACTACGGCCAGTGCGTGAACGTGCTCGCTGCAGGTGAGGCGGTGGTCACCGATGCTTGGAATCCGGTAGTCGAGGACGTCAAGAAGCAGGGCGTACCCTGCAAGTACGCTACACCCAAGGAAGGCTTTACCGCGTGGTTCCATGGCATCGCAATCCGTAAGGACACCCCGGACATCGAAGCGGCGCTCGACTACGTGAACTTCTGCCTCGAAGGCTGGTGGGGTGCACAGGTGGCAACCCAAGGGTATTACTCGCCGGCCACGACGGCGAAGACCTATCTCGACCCGATGCACCGGACCAGCAAGAAGTTCACGGATTGGCAGTGGTGGTACGAAGGCGGCGCGAATCCCCGTCCGAAGCAGGGCTGGCCGGTCAACGGACGCGACACAGGATCCTTCGATACCCGCTGGGGGAACATCATGCACTGGATGGTGTGGCCGGACGATCCGGACTACTACGCCAAGCGGTGGAATGATTTTCTTGCGGCGTAACCCCTATTTAGAGGGGAGGCCCGGCGGATTCGGTCGGGTTTGGTCTCCCGACGGGCTGCTATGAACAAAGCTGTCGACCTTCCGGCAGTGGGGCAGCGGGCGTGGCCCATTCCTGGGCTGCAGCGGCTCGCGAGGAAGCCTCGCGTAACGACGTTCTTGCTGATCCTGCCTGGAACGCTGTGGCAAGCGGTCCTGGTAGGGGTTTCGCTCGTAAGCGTCGTCCTTTTCAGCTTTTGGTCATCCGGGTTCGCAGGGCTTCAGGCCGATTACACGCTCGACAACTACAAGGAGATCTTCACCGACCGGACGTTCTGGGACACGGCGTTGTGGACGCTCGAGGTCGTCGGCTTTGTGCTCGCCGGTGTTGTCTTGATCGCGTATCCGGCCGCTTACTTCTTGTGGCGGGTCGTGAAGAGCAACACGCTCAAAACGGTGCTCCTCCTTCTGACCATCGTTCCCTTCTGGACAAGTTATTTGACACGGACGATCACATGGATTCCGATGTTCGGTCGCAATGGGGCCATCAATGAGGCGCTGCAAGGGATCGGGATCATCAATCAGCCGCTCGATGTCTTGCTTTACTCATCCGAGGCGATGATCTTTGCGCTCTGGTTCCTCTTTATCGTATTCATGATCGGCCCGATTTTCTTTTCCATGAGCCGCATCGACGAAGATGTCATCGCTGCCGCCGCTGTACATGGAGCGCGCCCCTGGCGGACCTTCGTTCACGTCATCCTGCCGCTCACGAAGCCGGGGCTAATGGCTGGTGCTCTGTTTGTCGTCGTGCTCACTATGGCCGAGTTCTTTACCGAGCGTGCGATCGGCGGCGCGCAGAACCCAATGCTTGCCGGTTTCATACTGCGACAAGTCGACATCCTCAATTTCGCGGAAGGCTCAGCAATCTCGGTGGTCCTGATCCTTATGACGCTCGTGTTGGTAGGCGTCATGATGCGGTTCTTCGATCTTAGAAAGATTTAGCCGTGCAACCAGCAAGAACCACTAAGGTCCTGCTCACCGGGTGGATGGGTTTTATTCTGGCTGTCCTCTATTTCCCATTCCTCATAATGTTCGTTTTGTCGTGGCAGGGGCCGCGGGGCGGGCATGCCTTCCCGCTAAGCGACGGATATCCCAGCGACATCTGGTATTGGAAGCTGTTTCACCCGGGTCAGGTGACTCAATTCAGCGATGTCGGGGAGTTCCTGGGAGACTACCTGGCAGCGTTCCAGCGTTCCATCATTCTTGCCGCGGCGGTAATGATCATCTCGACGGTTCTCGCCTTGCTCGGCGCGATGGCCTTCCGACGTGGGTTCCGGCTGTCCGGTCTGGTCTTCTACCTATGGTTGCTCGGCTTGATCATTCCCGGCATCAGTGTGAGCCTGGCGCTGGCGCTGTTCTTTAAACAGCTCGGGATACCGCAAGAGTGGTACTCTACCGGCCTCGCCGTCCATGTGATGTGGACGCTACCCTTCTGTTTAATCATATTCTTAATCGCGTTCAACCGATTCGATGAGCGGCTTGAGGATGCAGCGCTCATGCTGGGTGCCAATCGGTGGCAGGCGTTCCGGCACGTCACGCTGCCTAACATCAAGTTCGGAGTCCTCAGCTCGTTGCTTTTCGGCTTCACACTTTCTTTGGACGAGTTCCAGCGCAGCCTGCTCATTGAAGGGGCAGATCAGACCCTGCCCCTGATGGTGATGTCGTCCGTGACGACCCGGATCACACCGACACTCTACGCACTCGGAACGCTCACCACACTCGTATCATTCCTTGTGATCGGCCTTTACCTCGCGTTCGCCGCTCGTAGTGCCAGGCGGGCGCGTCAGACTCCTGTCACGGGCGCAGACGAGGTGGCGGGCGCGGGTGCTAGCGCTTAGTGGGTGCCGGACGTAGGAGTCGCGCGTGCTCTATGAGACCCCAGTTCATCGCCCGCTCGGTGATCTTGCGATGGCCGTCGAAGTCAGCGACGAACTACATGTCGAGCACAGCTTTCGGATCTTTGCCCTCGACCTGTCGCTGAAGGACGATCCTCTCCCGGGGGTCACCGAGACGGTCCCGACCCATCGCACACTAGGGGTCATCTTCGATCCATTCGTTACTAGTTATCGCGAGCTAAGTGACGCGCTCCGAGAGCGCGAGCCGGAGCTCGCCGGGCTCAGCGAACTGCCCTCCCGCCTAGTCGAGATCCCTATCTGGTACGACGATCCGTGGTCGCAGGAGTGTGCTCGGCAGCACAACGTGCCGAGCAACATGGATTACCTGGCGGATATCAACGACACGACCGTGCAAGGGGTGATCGACTGGCACATTGGGCGCGAGCACTGGGTGTCAGCTGTCGGCTTTCAACCGAGCACATACCAAGCGATCCCCCTCGACGCCTCACAAGTGATCTCGGCGCCGAAGTATGAGCGCCCGCGAAAGACGACCCCTGCAGGCATCGTTTGCTTTGCTGGGCAGATCACCTCCTACTACCCGATCGAAAGCCCCGGCGGCTATCAGCTCCTCGGCCGCACGCCGCTCGAGCTCTACGACCCCGAGCAGCGACTGCCGAACTTCAAGGACGGTCCGGTGCTTCCCAAGGTCGGTGACCGCCACAGGTATGTCTCGATCGGCGAGGACGAGTATCACGAACTTCGCGCCCGGGTCGAGGAAGGCATCCACGAGTACCGCATGGAGGAGGGCGTCTGCCGCCTCGACGCCTACCCGGAGGCCGCGTGAATGGCGGCGACGCTGACCATCACAAGTGACAGTCTGCAGGCGACGGTGCAGGATCTCGGTCGCGGCGGCTATCTCGGCGATGGGATTCCGCCGTCCGGCGCATTCGACAGTCTCAGCCTGCGACTGGCCAACCTGCTAGTCGGCAACGACCCGGGCGATCGCTGTCTGGTTGGACGTAGGCCGGGCGCGGCGGGTTTGGAGGTCGCGCTCGGCTTGATCGCGCTGAAGGTAAGCGAGGACAGCGTTACAGCGGTCACCGGAGCCGAGGCAGAGGTCACCGTCGACGACGAGCCATGCCCGATGTGGGAGAGCTTCCTTCTGCCCGCCGAAGGGATACTCAGGATCGGCAGGACGCGGTCCGCAGCACGCGTTTACGTCGCGCTGAACGGTGGCATCGACGTGCCCGAGATGCTCGGCAGCCGCGCCACGAACCCTCGCGCCCGGCTCGGGGGACATCAGGGGCGGACATTACGCAACGGCGACACCCTCCAGCTCTTCGCGTCCCCTGGCCCGCCCGGCGAGCATGTCGGACGTGTGGTGCAAGAGGATCTGCGGCCGCGGCTGCAGCCACGCTGGGAGCTTGGCGTCATTCTGGGTCCCCAGTCCCACCTGTTCACTGACGAGAGCGTCGAGCTGTTCCTCTCGACCGAGTGGCAGTTGTCCCAGCTCGCGGACCGGATGGGTTGTCGCTTCGTTGGGCCGCCACTGCAGTTCAAGCCGAGGCCCGACTACCTTGTCTCCCAGGCGGGCTCGGATCCGTCGAATATCGTTGACGACGTGACGCCGCTCGGCGGCATCCAGGTCCCAAGTGGGCTCGAGCCCATCGCGATGGGAGTCGACTTCCCGAGCATCGGGGGATACGCGAAGATCGCAACTGTCATCAGCGCGCATCTTCCGCGCCTCGGCCAGATGCGACCCGGCGATCCCGCGCGCTTCCGCGCCTATGAGGTGGAGGATGCCGTCGAAGAGCTGCGGGCAACGACGGACGGCGTCGCGGATTGGGTGACCTCACGGCCGACCGAGCGCGCATGATGACTCAGCGCATCAACATCAATGTGGACATGGGAGAGTCCTTTGGGAACTACTCCTTCGGCAGCGACGCCGAGTTAATCGAACTCGTTCCCACCGCGAACGTGGCCTGCGGCTTTCACGCCGGCGATCCTCACGTGATGCGCGAGACCGTGGCATTGGCGCTCGAACAAGACGTCGAGATCGGGGCACACGTCGGCCTTCCCGATCTGATTGGCTTCGGCCGGCGCTGGCTGGAGGTGAGCGCGGACGAACTTCACGACTACACGCTCTTCCAGATTGGTGCGCTTTACGCTTTCGTTCGCGCCGCCGGAGGGCGAATGACTCATGTGAAGCCTCACGGCATACTCTACAGAGCGTGCGGTGAGCGCGTTGACTACGCCGAGGTCCTAATCCAGGCGGTTGCCAGCATCGATCCAGGTCTGCGTGTGATCGTGGGCGGGAACGCTGCTATCGAAGCCGGACGGGACCGAGGTGTACGAGCGACCAATGAGGGCTACGTCGACCTCGAGTACCGCCGCGACGGCTATCCCGTCATCGAGCAGAAAAAGCTTCAAAAGGACCCCGACGACGTGGCCGAGCGAGCAGTGCGCCTCGCTCGCACACAACGGGCACGGGTGAAAGACACCGGCGAAGAGCTCACGATTGACGTTCCGACCCTCTGCCTCCACGGCGACACGCCGAACGCCGACGAGATCGCGCGAGCAGTGCGCGCCGCGCTGGCAGACGCAGAGGTGGAAGTCGTGGGGCTGGCCGAGGCTATGGATTGGGCGGAAGCCCCTCGCGCCGCCTCCTGACTCTGCCGAAACCACCTTTCCGCGGACTACCGGACCACCGGCAATTGCTACAGGGCATCCGTCACAGCGTCGCCGACCTCGGCCGTATCGGCAACGCCCCCCAGATCACGGGTGCGCGGCCCCGCAAGCACAACTCGGGCCACGGCGGCGAGGACCTGCTCGGAAGCCGCGCGCTCGCCGAGGTGCTCGAGCATGAGGGCGGCACTCCAGATCGCACCGATCGGGTTAGCCACCCCCTGCCCGGCGATGTCCGGCGCCGAGCCGTGGACGGGCTCGAAGACGCCGGGTGCATCAGCGCCGGGCGCGACGTTGGCGCTCGCCGCCATGCCCATGCCGCCCTGAATGGCAGCGCCGACGTCCGTGAGGATGTCCCCGAACAGGTTCGAGGAGACGACGACGTCGAGGCTCCCCGGGTTCGTCACCATGCGCGCGGCAAGGGCGTCCACTAAAACGCGCTCGAGCTCGACGCTCGGGTAATCGGCGGCGACCTCCTCGATCACCTCGTCCCAGAGGACATAGCCGTAGCGTGCGGCGTTCGACTTGGTGGCACTGATGAGACGTCCCCTCCGCGAGCGTGCCAACTCGAAGGAGAAACGTGCGAGGCGCTCGATCGTTGAGCGGGTGAAGACACTGACTTCGACCCCAATCTCGTGTGGGAGCCCAACATGCGCACGCCCGCCCACGCCCGCGTACTCGCCCTCGGTGTTCTCGCGTACAAAGATCATGTCGACGTCGTCTGGGCCACGCCCGGTCAGGGGGCCGGAGATGCCCGGCAAAAAACGGACGGGCCGCAGGTTCGCCCAAAGATCGAGGCCCTGCCTGATCGGCAACAGCAGACCCCAGAGCGTCTCGTGATCCGGGACGCCGGGCTCCCCGACTGCGCCCAGCAGCGCCGCGTCATGCTGAGCCAGGATCTCAAGCCCGCGGAGCGGCATCATGCGACCGGTCTCCCGGAAGTACTGAGAGCCCCACGGCAGCTCGGTCCAGGCCAAGTCCAGCCCGAGGGCATCGACGACCTTGCGTGCCTCGGGCACCACCTCCCTACCGATCCCGTCACCAGGGATAAGCGCGATCTTCAGCTTCGCCATCTTCGCTCCTCGTCGCTAACGCCTTCTTGTGGCGGATGCCGGGCGGCGCCACCACGCCGCCCCTTGGAATCGGCTCTGAGCGCCTCGTAGTTGTCGAACAAACCTGGGGCCTGGCAGCGGGTCGCTTGCTCCGGCGGGGTGAGAATGCCAGGGTTCGCGTGCGCCAATGCCGGGTACGCATTGTAGAGTTGATGGACAAGACAGGAGGCCTCATGGGGGCGAGCACTGCGGACGGCTCTGATGGCGTGACGAGGCTCTGGCATGGGCAGGCCCACATGCCCTCGGTCAAGCGAGCGCAGCACGTGATCGCACGCGGCGAGGGCGCCTACATCTGGGACGAGAGCGGTCATAGGGCGCTCGACCTGCCAGCAAGCCTGTGGTACTGCGCCGTAGGCCATGGCCGGCCCGACATCCGAGCGGCGGTGGCGGACCAGATGTCGCGCCTCGAGGCGTACTCGAACTTCCAGCAGTACGCGACTCGTCCGGCGTTGGAACTCGCCGAGCGGCTCGCGTCTCTCTCTCCGGTCTCCGACACCAGGATCCTTTTTTGCAATGCGGGCTCGGATGCGGTCGAGATCGCCGCGAAGCTTTGCCGCCGCTACTGGGATATCGAGGGGCGCCCCGAGAAACGGGTGATCGTCTCCCGCGATCGTTGCTACCACGGGCTCCACGGTTTCGGGACGAGCATCGCGGGGCTCTTGCCGAACCGGGTTGGCTACGGAGCGCTCATGCCGGACGTGGCCTTGGTGCCGCATGACGACTGGCGGGCACTCGAGCGGCTCGTCGAGGGACTCGGAGCAGATCGCGTGGCGGCGTTCTTCTGCGAGCCCATCATCGGTACCGGCGGCGTGATCCATCCGAGCGGGGACTACCTCGCTCGCGTCCAGCACATCTGCGCCGAGAACGACATCGTATTCGTCGTGGACGAGGTCATTACGGGCTTCGGACGCACAGGGGAGCTGTTCGCCTCCACTCGCTTCGGACTGGAACCGGACATCCTCCTCTTCGCTAAGGGGGTGACCTCGGGCTATCTACCGCTTGGTGGCGTGATGGTCGCCGACCATCTCGCAGAGCCGTTCTGGGACGACGCGAGCCCACACGCATTCCGCCACGGCCTGACCTACCAGGGTCACGCCACCGTCTGCGCTGCCGCCCTCGCCAATCTCGACATTCTCGAGCGTGAGGATCTCGTGGCCCGCGTACGCAGGCTAGAGCGAACGCTGGAGTCCGCGCTGCGGCCTCTTGAGGAGCATCCGGCGGTCGTCGAGGTTCGCACGGGCATTGGCTTGCTCGCGGGCGTTCAGCTCCGCAGTGACGAGCTTGTCAACGCTGTCATCGACCACTGCTGGCACAACGGCGTGCTCACCCGAGCGATTGGCGACGGCGACACGTTGCATGTCTCGCCGCCGTTTGTAATCACTGAAGACGAGATCCGCCATGTCGGGGAACTCTTCGGCGAAGCGGTTGAAGCCGCCTCCGAGCTAGCGGGCGAGCGAGTTACCGCCGGAAAGGAGCGCTAGGTCTGCGTGAACTCGAAAGCGTTCATCAGTGGGCTTTCGGTCCATGAGGAGGGAGGCCTGTCCGCATGAAGGTCGGGATCCCGTCGGAGACCAAGCCGGACGAGTATCGCGTAGCGATCACGCCGGTGGGCGCACGAGAGTTCACGACCCTGGGCCACCAGGTGCTTGTCCAGCATGGCGCTGGCGAGGGCAGCGGGATCAGAGATTCGGACTACGAGGCCCAGGGCGCCCACATCGTCCCGGACGCGGATACGGTTTTTGACGAGGCTGCGCTGCTTCTGAAGGTGAAGGAGCCGCAGCCGGCGGAGGTTGAGCGGCTACGTCCCGATCACACACTCTTCAGCTACCTACATCTGGCACCAGAGCCGAAGCTCACCAACGACCTGTGTGACTCGGGCGCCACCTGCATCGCCTACGAGACAGTTGAGGACGAGGAGGGGCGGCTGCCGCTGCTGGCGCCCATGAGCGAAGTGGCCGGCAAGATCGCCGCTCAGGCCGGGGCCTTCTTCCTCGAGAAGCCGCTCGGGGGCAGGGGCGTGCTACTCGGGGGCGTTCCCGGGGTTGCTGCTGCGACAGTGGTGGTAATCGGTGGTGGGGTGGTAGGCACGAACGCCGCCCTCATTGCGGTCGGCATGGAGGCCGACGTGTTCGTGTTCGACCATGACATCGACCGTCTGCGCGAGCTCGACTTGATCTTTGGAGGCCGCGCCTCGACGGTTCACGCGTCGGCGCTCGCAATCGAGGAGATGCTGCCACGCGCCGATCTCGTGATCGGAGCCGTCCTCATCCACGGAGCCCGCGCCCCCTGTGTCATCAAGCGCGAGCAGCTCAAGCTCATGAAGCGACACGCAGTGCTGGTCGACGTCTCGATCGATCAGGGCGGCTGCTTCGAGAGCTCACGCCCGACCACGCACTCGAACCCCGTCTACGAGGTCGACGGCGTGGCGCACTACTGCGTAGCGAACATGCCAGGAGCAGTCCCGATCACCTCGACTTATGCACTCAGCAACGCCACCCTCCGCTACGCGCTGGCCCTCGCGGAGCGCGGCGTCCAAGAGGCGATCGCCGCGGACCCGGGGCTCGAGGCCGGAGTAAACGTCGCCAATGGGGAGGTCACATACCCGGGCGTAGCAGAAGGCGCCGGGCTCCGTTACACCCCGGTAGACGAGGTGCTCGGCCTTAAGGAGAGAGCTTCCTCCTCCCGCTACGTGCAAGTAGGAGCATGACCGCCTGAGCGAGTGAGCTTCAAAGCCGCGTACCTAACGACGTAGCTAAAGAGGAACACGGTGGCCGACAAGAGAATCAAAGCGCCTCTGCCCGGAACTTTCTACCGACGCCCGGAGCCAGATGCCGACCCCTTCGTCACCGAAGGGCAGGAGGTCGACGTCGGCGACATCATCGGGCTGGTTGAGGTCATGAAGAGCTTCTACGAAGTCCGGACCGCTGAGAGCGGTGTCATCGACGATTTCTTCGTCGAGAGCGAAGAAATCGTGGAGTCCGACCAAGACATCGCCAGCCTCCGTGACCGCTAGCGGCCATGCCACTGCGGAAGGTGCTCATCGTAAACCGAGGAGAAGTGGCGGTGCGAATCGCGCGAGCGTGCCGAGAACTCGGGCTCGGCACGGTCGCCGTGTACTCCTCCGCCGACGACTCCGCCCACCACGCACGCTATGCCGACGACGCGGTTTGGATCGGCAAGCCTTCGGCTCGCGATAGCTATCTGAACCCCGCGGCAATCATCGACGCGGCGCAGCAAACCAGCGCCGACGCCGTCCACCCCGGTTACGGCTTCCTCGCCGACAACGCAGACTTCGCCGAAATGTGCGAAGCGGCGGGCCTTGCCTGGGTAGGGCCCTCCCCCGAAGCGATCGCCAGGGCCGGGGACAAAGCGGTCGCGCGGGAGCTCGCACGCGAAGCAGGAATTCTCATCGTTCCTGGCACGATCGGCACGGTCCGCGTCGACGAGGGACTCGCCGTCGCGGAGGAGATCGGCTTTCCGACGATGGTCAAGGCCGCGGCGGGCGGCGGGGGGACGGGTATCCGCGTTGCGCGCAACGCCCACGAGCTGCGCGAGGAGTTCACCGCCGCCGCCCGCGAAGCGCGAGCCGCGTTTGGCAATGCAGGGCTCTACGTCGAAAAGCTCATCATCCGACCGCGTCATGTCGAAGTCCAAGTGCTGGGCGACCAGGAGGGGCGGGTAGTCCACCTCTACGAGCGCGAGTGGTCGGTCCAGCGCCGCCGCCAAAAGCTGCTCGAGGAGGCGCCCGCACCAGCGATCGATCCGGCGACACGAGAGCAGATGGCCGACGCCGCGGTGCGTCTGTCGGCGTCGCTGGGCTACACGAGCGCGGGAACGATCGAGTTCATCGTCGACGCCGAGGGCGCGTTCTACTTCCTCGAGATCAACACCCGCATCCAGGTGGAGCATCCAGTCACCGAGATGCTTACCGGCTGCGATCTCGCAAAGGAACAGGTTCGCATCGCGGCCGGTGAGCCGTTGTCATTTGCCCAGGCCGACATCCCCCGCCTTGGAGCAGCGATCGAATTCCGCATCAACGCGGAAGATCCCGATTCAGATTTCCGCCCGTTCCCGGGTCGGATCGCCGAGCTCGAGCTTCCCGGCGGCCCCGGCGTCCGCGTCGACACCGCGATTTACGAGGGATATGAGATCCCGCCGTTCTACGACTCGCTGTTAGCCAAGCTGATCGTGTGGGGGCGGGACCGCAACGAGGCGATCGCCCGCGGCCGACGCGCCCTGCAGAAGTTCAGGATTGGAGGGATAAAGACAACCATCCCCTTCCACTTGCGAATGCTCGACGACGAAGCATTCCAAGCCGGCGACTACCACACCGAGTACCTGACTGAGCTGGGGGTGGCGTGACAAGACAAGTACCCAGACAAGCCACTCTGGAGCGGACCCTCGATCCCTTCACGCTTGAGATCGTTAAGGACAAATTAGCGGCGGCGGCGGACGAGATGGGAGTCGTTCTCGCCCGCACGAGCATGAGCCCGATCGTCTACGAGGTGCTCGATTTTGCTTGCGGCCTAACCGACGAGCGCGCTCAGGTGGTCGCACAGACGAACGGTCTGACGCTCTTCACGGGCACGTTCGGGCCACAGGTCGAGAGCGTTCTATGTCGGTACGGAGAGGAGCTCGAGCCCGGCGATATCTACATGACGAACAATCCGTACGAGGGCGGAACCCACATCTGCGACGTTTGCCTCGTCGCGCCGATCTTCTCTGAGGCTGAGCTCGTCGCCTTCGCGGTCAGCATCACCCACTGGATCGAGATCGGCGGCGCCGTCCCGGGCAGCATCCCGGTCGACGCCACCGAGATCTTCCAAGAGGGACTCCTCTTCCCATGCATTCGCATCGTCCGCGGGGGTCAAACGAGCGAATCCGTGCGGCAGATGATTCGTGGCAACGTGCGACTGCCACGGCTCGCCCTCGGTGACCTCGATGCCGGCACCGCTGCCGTCCGGATCGGTGAACGCCGCGTACGCGAGGCCTGTGAGCGTTATGGGGTAGACACGCTGCGCGGGGCGATGAAAGACATCCTCGAGCGCGGGGAGCGCATGAGCCACGCAGAGCTCGCCACGATCCCGAACGGCGTCTACAAGGCCGAGGACTTCATCGACGGCGACGGACTGAGCGATGACGCATTCCCTATCCGCGTCGAGGTCCGGGTCGAGGATCAGACGCTAACCGCCGACTTCACGGGCTGCGCTCCCCAGGCCCCTGGCCCAATCAACTGCAGTTGGGGGGCGCTCCACTCAGCATGCAAGACCGTCTTTAGAGCAATCACGAATCCACAGTCACCATCGAACGATGGGTGCTTCCGGCCATTTACGATTCTCTGTCCCCCAGGGACTGTCTTCACGGCAACGCCGCCCGCCCCCACCGGCTGGTACTACGAAGGCTCCGCGTTCGCCAGCGAGCTTGTCTGGAAGGCGCTTGCGCCGATCATCCCGGAGCGACTCGGCGCCGGTAGCTACCTGAGCCTCTGCGCCGCTTACATCACGGGGACTAACGGCGAAACTGGCGAGCCCTTCGTCCTCGCGGAGCCGGCCGACGGCGGGTGGGGCGGCAGCCCTGCGCTGGACGGAGAAAGCGCTCTGATCGCCACGACCGACGGCGACACCTACAACTTCCCGGTCGAGGTTGTCGAGGCACGCTATCCGGTACTCGTCGAGCGCTACGCCCTTAATACGGCTGACGGCTGCGGGGCCGGCCGCCGGCGTGGCGGATTCGGCGTCATCCGCCAATACCGGATCGTGAATGAGGACGGCGCCTCGAGCTACGGGAGTGTGAGTGGCGCGGTCCGTCGGCCGTGGGGGCTCTTCGGCGGGCGGCCGGGCACCAACAACTACCTCGAGTACATCAAGGTAGACGGAGAGCGGCTCCGCCGCGGTCGCGTGCGCGGCGTCGAACTCGCTCAGGGAGACGTCGTACGGATCGTTACTGGCGGCGGAGGAGGTTTCGGCGACGCATTCGAGCGCGAGCCCGAGCGTGTTCAAGCCGACGTTCGCCGCGGCTATCTGTCCTGCAAGCATGCCCGACACGACTACGGAGTCGTCCTCACACCAGGGGACTTCGCGGTCGACCATGAGGCAACAGCCCGGGTTCGCGCCCAGGATGACTGATTGTGAGAACGCGGCTGTCCACAGACATCGGCGGAACGTTTACCGACCTCGTCTATTTTGACGAAGAATCACGCCGGCTCGGTGTGGCCAAGGCTCCTTCGACGCCCGGGAGCTTCTCCCAAGGGGTGCTTGACTCAATCGCGGTGGCCGACATTGACCTCGCCACAGCGAGTGAGTTCGCCCACGGCTGCACAGTGGTCATCAACGCCATCACCGAGAAGACTGGGGCGAAAACCGCGCTCGTCACAACCGCAGGTTTCCGCGACGTGCTCGAAATCGAGCGCGGGAACCGGCCGGACATGTACAACCTGCTCTACCACAAGCCTCCGCCCTTCGTGCCGCGCGAATTGCGCTTTGAGGTGCGAGAGCGAGCGGACTGGCGCGGGCGCGTCCTCGAGCCGCTTCAGCTCGACGACCTCGAGTCGATCGTGCTGGCCTGCCGCGAACAGGGAGTAGAGGCCATCGCAATCTGCTTTCTGCACGCCTATGCCCACCCTGAGCACGAGGAAACCTGCCGAAACGCTCTTCGGGAGCGCCTGCCAGACGTGGCGGTAGCCACGTCATCGAGCATTACGCGGGAATGGCGCGAGTTCGAACGGACGAGCACGGCAGTGCTCAGCGCCTACGTCCAGCCGGTGGTCGACCGCTACCTGCGAGCGCTCGAGGATGGCCTCGCGAGCCAGGGCTACCAAGGTGGCCTCTCTGTCATGCAATCGAATGGTGGCACCGCGTCGTTCGCCATCGCGCGACAGCTTCCGCTTCACCTGATCGAATCAGGGCCCGTGGCAGGGATTACGGGCGCCGCGCGGATCGGCGAGCTGCTCGGAGAGCCGAACGTCATCTCCCTCGATATCGGCGGCACCACTGCCAAGTGCTCCCTGATCGAGGGCGGCAAGCCAAACACGACTACCGAGTACAGGCTCGACTGGCGGCCAGACTATGCCGGCTATCCCGCCAGCGTTCCCGTCGTGGACATCGTCGAGATCGGCGCTGGCGGCGGCTCGATCGCTTGGATTGACGACGGAGCACTCCAGGTCGGACCGAAGAGCGCGGGAGCCGATCCTGGGCCCGCCTGCTACGGCAAAGGCGGTGAGGAATCGACCGTCACTGACGCCGAAGTATTGGCTGGGGTAATCAACCCCGAGTACTTTCTCGGAGGTCGCCTGACCCTTTATCCCGATCTTGCTCGCGACGCGGTGGCGAAGATCGCAAAAGCGGTTCAGATCTCCCCTGAAGAGGCGGCAAACGGGATCATCCGCCTCGTCAACGCCAACATGATCAACGCACTCAAGCTCGTGTCGGTGCGACGAGGCTACGATCCCCGCGACTTCATCCTCGTTGCGTCTGGCGGCGGCGGACCGATGCACTCAGGAGCGCTCGGGGCAGAGCTTCAGGTGAAGAGAGTTGTCGTGCCCCCGCATCCTGGCCACTTCTCCGCCTGGGGCATGCTAGTCACCGAGCCGCGGGTCGATCTCGTTCGCACCCAGATCATGCGAACCGACGACTGCCAACCAGAAGCAATCGAGGCGGTCTACCGGGGCCTCGAGATCGAGGCTAAGCAGCGCCTTCGGATAGACGGCGACGCCGAAGTGAGTTACTCACGAAGCGCCGACATGCGCTACGCAGGTCAGGAGCACACAGTCAGCGTCCCGATCAACGAGGGCCCGCTCTCGATCGAGGCAATCGAAGCCGAGTTCCACAACACGCACAAGCGAAACTACACGTTCGATCTGCCAGGCGAGCCAGTCGAGCTCGTCACCTTCCACCTCGCTGCCCAGCAGGCCGTGGAACGGCCAACGCAGCGAGAGCTCCCGGTCGATGGGCGCTCCCCGGAAGCGGCACGGAAGGGCACCCGGCTCGTCGACTTCAACGTCGATGGGATCCAGACTTGCGTGGTCCTCGAGCGGGATCTGCTCCCACCGGGCTTCGAGGCTGAGGGGCCCGTGCTCGTGGAGGAAACCGCTTCCACCACCCTCGTCCATCCGAGTCAGACGCTCGAGGTCGACCGATGGGGCAACCTCGTCCTGCATTTGGCATAAGTCCGGTGACAAGCTCCTCAGCTCACCGGGCAAATCAGCAGAACGGCGTGCTGATAAGCGGCCTGGGTGCCCCAGCCGGAGGGTGTCGAGTTGCTTGCTTGCGCCGTAGCCGTCGCATGGCGGCTGCGGAATACTCGCCGGGCGATGTCGCCACCGCACACGCCGCGTGTCTCGCGCGAGCGATTCCAGGAGCGCTTGGACGCGCGCAAGGCAAAGGACTTCGACGGTCTTGGTGTTCTCGCTAGTTCCCGGCTGTGGTTCCGCTCGGTCTCGGTGGGCCGGCGAGCGCATGCAGGCAGTGCGGGGCGTCGGGGTCGGGAAACCCCGTCATGCCCACCGGCGTCCATATTGGATGGTGTCCGCCGTAGCGCCCGCGCAGCACCACGCCGACCATGTCGAGGTCTCGGACGTCCTTGTGGAATGAGGTGATCGCTATTCGATCGCTCGGCGAGGCGCCGGCCCGCGCCAGGGTCGCGTCGAGCGCGTCGCACGCGTCGTGGATCCGACCTTCCCGACCACCGGCCTCGCCTCGAATCGCCGGGGCGCTGCTCGCAGACACCAGCCCTGGGCATGCCAGCGCCGCGTACTCCCCCAACATGCCGAAGCGCAGCATTGCCGGAGCACTGACCGCGGTCCAGCAGGGTCGGGCGCCGGAGCTGACGAACTCCCGGAGGACCACGTCGCCGCTCGGCTCGATGCCGCGCGGATCCTGGTGGAACGAGAGCAAGTCGACTACGTCGGCCAGGCTGGCGCCGAGCATCGTGCAAATCTCCTTGATCCGGTTGAGCGCGTTGCGCGCCTGGCCGCGTGATCGCCCGGTGTGTTCACGTTGCCGTCCGCGTTGGAGCCGTACTGTCCCGCCACCGCGACTAGGTCTCCCTTGCGGGAGCCGGCGGACACCCCGAGCCCCCGCCACCACGCGATCGTGTCGGGAACCACGCTTGTCCTCGGGGCGCCTCCAACGTGCGCCAGGGCGGAGATCGAGACCAGCCCCCCGGGGTACGACGGGGCCGCAATCACCGACGCCACGTCCTGCCGGAGCTGCGAGTCATCTACTCGGGCAACGTACGGCTCGTGCCGGTCGCAGACCTCGCCCACTGGGCGGACAGACAGGCTAGGTTGGCGGGCGCAGCGTGAGCGAG
>Ga0126312_10000816_pt1 | contig 19640 bp, 18 predicted proteins | sample Plot104A_FD_92537 | JGI IMG/M metagenome (GOLD analysis project Ga0126312, IMG submission 92537) | Serpentine soil microbial communities from UC McLaughlin Reserve, CA, USA - Plot104A | ecosystem: Environmental > Terrestrial > Soil > Grasslands | place: USA: UC McLaughlin Reserve, Lake County... | reverse complement strand
CTCGCCTGAGTGGCACCCGGCCGCATTTGGACGATGCCGACGCTTTGAGATCACAAATCGTGACCTCAAAGGGCGTGGCGGCCGTCGGACTGCACCGTACGTGTTTACGGAGCAGGGCGTGGCAATGTTGTCGGGCGTACTACGAAGCCAAACGGCTGTAGCGGTCAACATCGCGATCATGCGGGCCTTCGTGGAACTCCGTCGAGCCGCAACGTCATATGCGGCGATCGACCGACGGCTCACCGACCTCGAGCGCGAGACCATCGAGAAGGGTGCACGAGCACCCGCATAGCGGCTCCCACACGCACGATCCCGGGCCTTGGGAGCAGCGCGGTCACGTTGAATACGACCGCGGCCACAGCCACGGGCTGGTCGACGGCAGCATCAAGCGCTCACGGGAGGGACTTGGGGCGGTCGGGCTCTCGCTCGGCATCCTTGGCCTCGCCGCGCTCGCCCAGAGCGCGATCTTTATCGCCACCGGCAGCGTCGCGCTGCTCGCCGACCTGATCCACAACTTCGGCGACGCAGCCACCGCGATCCCGCTCGGGATTGCGTTCCTGCTTCGCTCACCGCGCGCCGAGCAGATGGCCGGGCTGTTCGTCGTCGCGGCGATCTTCGTGTCGGCCTGCGTTGCCGGCGCCGAGGCCATCGCACGTCTGATCAACCCGCAGACACCGGACAATCTCTTCGTGCTCGCCTGCGCGGGGCTGATCGGCTATCTCGGCAACCTGATCGCGGCCCGCATCCGCACCAGAGCAGGGCACCGGCTCGACAGTCCTGCGCTGGTCGCCGACGGAAACCACGCCCGCGCCGACGCCTACGTGAGCCTCGCCGTGGTCGCGAGCGCCGCCGCGGTGGCCGCTGGCGCCGCCGTTGCGGACCCGCTGATCGCGATTGCGATCACGGTCGTGATCCTGCGGATCACCTGGCAGTCGTGGCGGACAGTGCGGGGCCACAACCCGGCGCATTAGACGGGCTGGGCTGTGTAACCGCGGTTACTGGCTTGCGCTATAGATTCGCCCATGACCCGCCGCCGGGATTGGGTGTTGCTGGCCTACCGGCTTCCCCGCGAGCCATCCGCTCCGCGCCTCGCCGTGTGGCGCAGGCTGAAGCGGCTCGGCGTCGCGCAGCTGCTCGACGGCCTCGTTGCCCTGCCGCTCGATAGCCGCAACCGCGAGCAGCTCGAGTGGATCGCCGATCAGGTCGTCGAGGCCGGCGGCGACGCGTCGATCTGGACCGCCACGCCGGCGGCCCTGGCGCAGGAGCGCGAGATAGCGGCCGCGATGCAATCTGGCATCGCCGAGCAGTACCTCAACGTGATCAACCAGGCACGCCGAGCAGAGCGGGCAGGGGGCAGCCGCCGCACGCTCGCGCGGCTTCGCCGTGAGCTTGGCCGGATCGAGCGGCGCGACTACTTCCCGCCGCCCGAGCGCCAGCGGGCGCGTGTGGCCGTCGAGGAGCTTGCCGCAGCGATCGACAGGGAGGCGGTGCGATGAAATGGGCGACACGCGCCGGGATCCACGTCGACCGCACCGCGTGCGCCTGGCTGATCCGCCGCTTCATCGACGAGCAGGCGGAGTTCGTCTTCGTCCATGATCGCGATGAGGTTCCAGACGACGCGACGCCCTTCGACATGCGTGGCGTCGAGCTCTCCCACCACGGCGACGCCTGCACCTTCGAGACGCTGCTCGACCGCTATCGGCTCGACGACCCGGCGCTCGCCGCGATCGCCCGGATAATCCACGAGGCCGACCTCGACGACGAGCGCTTCGACGCCCCCGAGGCGCGCGGACTCGACGTCATCCTGCGCGGCCTATCGATGGTCGCCGAGTCCGACGAGCAGATGCTCGAGCTGAGCGGCCCGATCTACGACGGCCTCTACGAGTACGAGCGCCGGGCGACGATGCTCGGCAGGACGCCGGGGTGACGGACGCGCACGCGACCGTCGAAGCCCCACCAGGCTCGCCGCCTCACGGCGACTCGCCGGCCTCGATCTTCACCCGCTTCCTGAAGTTCGGCCTACTCGCCTGGGGCGGCCCGGCGGCCCAGATCGCGATGATCAAGCGCGAGTGCGTCGACGAGGAGCGATGGGTCGACGAGGAGACCTTCAAGAAGACGCTCGCCGTCTTCCAGGTGCTGCCCGGCCCCGAGGCGCACGAGCTCTGCGTCTACTTCGGACGCATCCGCGGCGGCAGGCTCGGCGCCTTCCTGGCGGGCGTCGGCTTCATGCTGCCCGGCTTCGTGCTCATGCTGGGCCTCTCGATCCTGTACGTCGAGGCGGACCTCGCCGGGCACCTCGACGAGCTCTTCTACGGGCTCACCGCCGCGGTCGGGGCGATCGTCGCCCGGGCGCTGGTCAGGCTCAGCCGGACCTTCATCACCGACGTCCCGCTGGCCGTGATCGCGGTCGTCGGCTTCGCGCTCACGCTATTGGCCGACCTGACCTTCGTCCTCGTCCTGCTCGGCGCCGGCCTCGCCTACGAGCTATGGACGAACGTGGAGCGCTGGGCCCGGCGCGCGAACTCGATCGCCATCGGCCCGGCAGTGGTCGCGATCCTGATCGGCACCATCACGCTCTCGTCCTCCGCGACGATCTTCTGGGAGGGCCTCAAGGCCGGCCTGCTGCTTTCGGCGGCGCCTTCACCGTGATCCGTTCCTGCAGGAGAGCTCGGTCGACGTCCACCACTGGCTCACCGACAGCCAGTTCGTCGACGGGCTCGCGATCAGCGGCATCTTGCCGGCACCGCTGATCATCTTCTCGACCTTCGTCGGCTACATCGCCGACGGCCTCGTCGGCGCCCTGGTGATCACGCTCGGCATCTTCCTGCCGGCGTTCGTGTTTCCGATCTTCTTTCACCGCGGCCTGGTCGCGATCGCCGAGAAGCCGCGGATCCGCCCCTTCCTGCTCGGCGTCGCCGCCGGCGTGATCGGGCTGATCGCCGCGGTCACGGCGCAGATCGTCGACACCAGCGTCGTAGACGCATACACGGCCGTACTCGCGGTCGGCGCCTTCGCCGCGCTACAGCGCTGGCACGGCAAGCTGACAGTGCTCTACGTCGTACTCGGTTGCGGCTTGATCGGCACCTTGCTTCAGCTGACCATCGTCTAGGCGCTTCCGCTTCGCACGCGCAACCAGCGTCTCGCTCCGAATGGCCCTGGCTCCCGCCTCGGACGAGACGCAATCGTCGACGGATGATCGTGGCGCAGCTTGCGGAATTCGCGCATTAGCGATAGCGAGCCGGCGCTCGGGAACCTTGCTCGCTCGTCGTCCGGAGCGGCCGACTCCGTCCCGTCCCCCGAGACGACCGCTTCCAACGCGAAAGCGGAAAGCGGGGCCGTTAATGTCGATCTGCCCGAGCCACTTGAATCCGCCCCAGTATCCGCGCGAGTTGCTTGATGTCCCGCTCGCCGAGTCCCTCGAACAGGTGCGCGCGAATGGTTGAGAAGTAGGCCGGGGCGGCTTCGAGCAGTCGCTCGCGGCCGGCCTGCGTTACCGCCACCCTCGTGGAGCGCGAATCGGTGGCATCGCGTTGCCGCTCGACGAGGCCTTCGCGTTCGAGCTCCATCGCGAGCCTCGAGGTTCGGCTCGGGCTGAGCCCGATCCGTTCGGCAAGGTCGGACACGCTGAGCGAGCCGTGTTCGGCGTGGGCGATCTGGATGAGCGCCTCGATCGCGCCGAGCGCCGTGTTGTGCTCGGCGAGGAGGCGGTCGTCGAGCGCCGTGACGAGCGCTGCGTGCGTTTCGAGCAACCTGCGCCACGCCAGTTCCTCCTCTTCCGAGAGGAAGGCGCGCACAACTGTGCGCGCCTCCTCCGGAGCTGTGTCGTCGAACGGCGGTGGGACGGGTCCGGTGCTCACGCTGCCACCGTGGCGGGCTTGCCCTTGGGCAGCGCCAACGCCGCAACCAGCGATGCCAGCTGCGCGACGCCTGCGGTGATCATGAAGGCGAGCTGGAAACCACCGACTTGTGCGGCCAGCGGCGCCGATCCCGAGCCGATCAGGTCGCTGCTGCGCTCGCTCACCACGGCGACCAGGATCGCAATCGCGAGGGCGCCGGCGATCTGAGCGGAGGTGCTGAGGAGTCCCGACGCGAGCCCCGCGGCGTCCTCGTCCACGCGCGCCAGCGCCGCGTTGGTGATCGAGACGAACGACAGCCCCGCTCCGAAGCCGAGAGGCAGCAGCGCGGGCAGCACGTCGGTCAGATAGTCGCCGGCCACCGGCGCCCGGCTCAGCACCACGAGGCCGACCGACGCGATCGCGAGGCCGGCCGCGGCGATCGGGCGCGCGCCGAAGCGCGGCAACAGGCGCTCCGCCACGAGTGTGGCCGACGCCACCGCCGCCGCCAGCGGCAGGTAGGCGAGACCGGCCTCGAGTGGTGTGTAGCCGAGCACCTGCTGGATGTACAGCGTCAGCAGGAAGAACGTCGAGATCAGCGACGCGCCCAGGAACGCCTGGAGCACGTTCGGCACGAGCGTCGCGCGCCGGTGCATGAACCCGGCCGGAATGAGCGGCGTGGCACTCCGGCGCTGAATCACCGCGAATGTTCCGAGCATGACCAACGCCGCGCCGAAGCCGGCGTGCGTCTCCACCGAGCGCCAGCCGTAGTCAGACGCCTCCAGGACCGCGTAGACGAGCGTTGTGAGTCCCGCCGTGACAGCCACCGCCCCCGGCAGGTCGAATCCCCGGCCGCTGACCCGGCTCTCCGCGACCAGACGCGGCACGACCGCAAGCGTGGCTAGGGCGAAGGGCACGTTGATCAGGAACACCCAGCGCCAGGAGGCGATTTCGGTGATCACACCACCGAGCAGGATCCCGACCGCGAAGCCGAGGCCCGACAGGGCGCCCCACATCGCGAGCGCCTTGGTCCGCTCGCTCCCCGCCGGGAATAGCGCGGTGACGAGCGAGAGCGCGGCCGGCGTCGCAAGCGCCGCGCCGATGCCCTGCACGGCCCGGGCGCCGAGCAGCATGCCCTCCGATCCCGCAAGGCCGTCGACCAGCGACGCCACACCAAAGAGCGCGGTACCGATCAGGAAAATGCGCCGGCGCCCGAACAGGTCGGCCATGCGCCCCCCTAGCAGCAGCAAGCCGCCGAACACGAGGATGTACGCGTTCACCACCCAGGCGAGCGACGACTGCGAGAAGCCGAGGTCTCCCTTGATCGAGGGCAGGGCGACGTTCACAACGGTCTCGTCGAGGAAGACCATGAACTGGGCCATGGCAAGCACAGCAACAGCTAGCCATCGGCGGTCGGCCGAGCGAGTACGGGTGGTGCTGGTGTCTGGATTGCGAGCCATTCAGTGGTGCTCCTTGTGGATGGTGTATGCGTGCGCACGCACAAGTGTACCTGCGTGCGCACGCATGTCAAGCAGCGGTACGAGACGGACCACATCGCCGAGGACCTGCTCGTCGTCCAAACCAGTACAGCGCTCGAGATCAGTGGCGGCTTCCGCGCGTCCCGTCCAACACAACCGAGTCGGACGATGACCAGGCGGCTCCCATCATGTCGACGGCGCTTGCGCACATCGCGCATAGCGATAGCGAGCCGACGCAATTGGAACCGCGCTCGCTGTTCGTCCAACCCAGCCGTCTGGGCGCACCTGCAGCGGGCGCCTTCTTCCACGCGCGAGCGGCAGCGGTGAATGCGACACTGGCTCCCTTCATGTCTGAGCACTTCAGCGATCGAACGCGCCGCGCGGTGGAGCTTGCTCAGGTCGAGGCGGTCCAGCTCGGCCATCAAGCCGTTGGCGATGGACATCTGCTGCTCGGGTTGCTTCACGCCCGACGCGGTCTCGCCGCGCGGGTGCTGAGGCGGCACGGCATCGAGCTGGAGCCATCCCGCGCGGCTCTCAGCGCCGGCCGCCCGCGCGCGGCCGAAGAGCCGACGCCGCCCTTGCGGCTCGAGCTCTCGGCGAAGCGCGCACTTCAGATGGCCCTGCACGAGGCCTTTGAGCGCAACGACGGTCCGATCCGGGCTGTGTATCTCCTGGTCGGGACGGTGTCGGTCGCCGGCGCTGCGGCAACGGTGATCGGTGCGCAGGCTGTCAGCCCGCGTGAGTTCCTCGAAGCGGTGAAGCAACGGCTCCCGGCGCCGGACCGACAGCGCGGCACCGAGTTACTGGAAAACCGTATGGCAATCCTGAACGCATACATCAGCGCGGCAGAGCGACAGGACGAGGTTGCGCAAGTCATCTCGAGTGCAGCCGACCGGGAGGCCGCGGCAAGCGGGATCGCGAGCCTGCTGGGCTTGTCGGAGACGCAGGCTTACGCCGTTGGCGACATGCCACTGGACATGACCACGCGCGGTGGATTTGAAGCGCTCGAGGCTGAGCGAGACGACCTCGAGCGACGCCTGAGCTCGATGCGTCGATCCAACCCATGAGCAGGACGCCCTCCGCAGCCGTCGCGCCCAATTCTCGACGGCTGACCTTCGTCGTGTGGCTCCACCGGACCCCGCCGAGGCGATCGTGTATGTGAGCCGACGGCCCCCCAAGCCCGTGCGGTTGCTACTAGGCGCTCGCTGCCTGTAGCGCCCGCTCGTCGGCGGTGAAGTCTTGGTCGTCGTCGATCGGCGCGTGCGCGAGATGCCAGCGAACCGAGTCGCGGACTCGCTCCCTGGGATCGCTGTGCGTCCATCCGAGCGTCTCGCGTGCTTTCTCCGCGCTCGCGATCCAGTGCTGGCCGATGTCGCCCGTGATGTCGAGGTCCTCGGGGAGCAGCTCGCTCGGCACCCGGACTAGTTCTGGGGCTGCGCCGGCCGCCTCCAGGATCCACTCCATCCACAGCCGGAGCGGCGCGCATTGCGATTCGCAGAGGTTGAATGCGTGGCCGCGGACGCCGGAATGTTCGAGTGCCAACCGCATTCCGCGGGCCAGCTCCGAGACATGCCCACGTGACCACAGAAAGCCGCCCGCGCCTACCGGGATCCGCCGCCGGCGGGCGCGGACCCGGCGCAGCACGAAGTCTTCCCGACGCTTGTAGTCGTGGGGCCCGTAGACGAGCGGCAGCCGGCACACGACGCCGCCGCGGGCGAGATAAGCCGCCTCAACGTCGAGTTTGTCGTAGTCGGCGGGGTTGTAGTCGTAGCCCTCGATCACGTAGTCAAGGTCGGGCGGCGCTCCGTCGCGAACGGGGCTGTCCTCGGTGAGCGGCACCGGATCTGTGACTGTTCCCGCCCACAGCGACGAGAAGGCGCGATACACGTCCATGCTCGATGCGACCACCATCTGGAGGCCCGGGGGTACGGCGTCGAGCGCGGTCGTCGCATCGCCGCCCGTCATGGCGCTGAGGTCGATCAGCCCATCCGGAGCGAAGCTCCTCAGCTCGGCTGCCCGCGAGGCGAGGTCGCGACGAGGAGTGTGCACGTGTGGCACGCCCGAAAGACCGTTCGGCTCGTGCTCGCCCCGGTGGACTATCAGCACCTCATGGCCGGCGGCCAGCAGTTCCTCGACAACGGCGCGACGGGCCGGTTTCCCGGCCCGCAGCTCCGCACGGATTTCCAGCGGTCTAGCGCGGAGACCCAGGCCCGTGCGGGGCGCTACCTGGTAGCGATCTCCGTGCCAGTCGACCGCCGAAACCACCGATCAGTCTAGGACTGACGCCGCGTGAACGCAGAAGCCGGCCCTACGGCAAGGGCCACTCGTGCACGGGCTCGTTGGCGTGCATGTGGTCGCGGTAGAGCACGGTCATCCGCCGCAGCGCCTCGGCGCGGTCGAGCTTCTTGTCGTCGTAGAGGCGGTGGAAGGTGGCCGCCTGCCACGACGCGCCGTTCTGCATCTCTACGCAGCGGCGCTCCACGATCCCGAGCAGCCGCTCGCGGTCGGCCGCGTCGACGCCCGCGTCCTCGAGCCCCTCGTGGGCCGCGGGCAGGAGCCGGCGGAGGACCAGCTCGGCGACCGGCACCTCGCCGACGCCGGGCCAGTAGGCGCGCGCCTCGATCCCGTCGCGCGCCCCGCTGTGGAAGTTCTCCTCGGCGGCCGAGAACGACATCCGCGACCAGAGCGGCCGCTCCTCCGCGACCAGCGTGCGCACGAGGCCGTAGTAGAAGGCGGCGTTCGCGCAGGTGTCGACCACGGTGGGGCCGGCCGGGAGCAGCCGGTTCTCCACGCGGAGATGCGGGCGGTCGCCCACGGTGTCGTAGATGGGCCGGTTCCAGCGGTAGATCGTGCCATTGTGGAGGCGCAGCTCGTGCAGCTGCGGCGTGTCGCCGCGCTCGAGTACCTCGACCGGGTCCTCGTCCTCGGTCACCGGCAGCAGCGCCGGGAAGAAGCGCACGTTCTCCTCGAACAGGTCGAAGATCGAGGTGATCCAGCGCTCGCCGAACCACACGCGCGGGCGCACGCCTTGCGCCTTCAGCTCTTCCGGACGAGTGTCGGTCGCCTGCTCGAACAATGCGATGCGCGTCTCACGCCAGAGCTCGCGGCCGAAGAAGAACGGCGAGTTGGCGCCCACCGCCACCTGCACGCCCGCGATCGCCTGCGCCGCGTTCCAGTGGTTGGCGAAGCCCTCGGGCTCGACCTGCTGGTGCAGCTGCACGCTGGTGCAGGCGGCCTCCGGCGCGATCGTGTCCGCGAACGTGGCGAGCCGCTCGATCCCCGCGATGGCGATCTCGAGGTCCTCGCCGCGGGCGGCGAAAATCTGCTCGTTCAGCTGCTGGTAGCGCGGACTCGGGCTGAACGCGTCGGCCGTCAGATGCTGCTCCCCGACAGTCGGCAGGACGCCGATGATCATCATGTGCGCGCCGACCGTCCGAGCGCGCTCCTCGGCGCGGTTGAGGCTGCCCCTGACCGCCTCCTCGAGCTCGGTGAAGACGTCCCCCTCGAGCGTGCGGGGCGGCACGTTGATCTCGACGTTGAACTGGCCGATCTCGGTCTGGAAGTCGGAGTCGGCGATCGCCTCGAGCGCGCGCATGTTGGCCATCGCCGGGTCGCCGGCCTCGTCAGTCAGGTTGAGCTCGATCTCGAGACCGAAGGAGCGCCGGTCCGCTTCGAAGCGAGCCTCGCGGAGCATGCGCGCGAAGACGTCTAGACACGTCCGGACCTTCTGCCTATAGCGCTGGCGGTCCTCGCGCGAATAGACCGCCGCGGGAACCTCCTGTCCCACGGCCTGACTCTATCCTCGACCGCTCATGTCCAGCCAGTACATCTTCACCATGTACAAGCTTTCCCGGGTCCACCCGCCTGACAAGCGGGTTCTCGAGGACATCTCGCTCTCGTTCCTGCCGGGCGCCAAGATCGGCGTGCTCGGCCCGAACGGCTCGGGGAAGTCGACGCTCCTGCGGATCATGGCCGGACGCGACACCGAGTTCCGCGGCGATGCCCAGCTCGCGCCCGGTGCGACCGTGGGCCTGCTCGAGCAGGAGCCGCAGCTCGATGCCGGCAAGGACGTGCGCGGGAACGTCGAGGACGGCGTGCGCGAGCTGCGCGACATGCTCGACCGCTTCAACGAGCTCGCCGCCAACTACTCGGACGAGACCGCCGCCGAGTTCGGGCGCCTTCAGGAGGAGATCGACGCGGCGGACGCCTGGAACCTCGACACCACGCTCGAGATCGCGATGGACGCGCTGCGTCTCCCGCCCGGCGACGCCGACGTGGAGACGCTCTCAGGCGGCGAGCGCCGCCGCGTCGCTCTGTGCAGGCTGCTCCTGAGCGCGCCCGACCTGCTGCTCCTCGACGAGCCCACCAACCACCTCGACGCGGAGTCGGTCGCCTGGCTCGAGAAGCATCTCGAGGACTACAAGGGCACGGTCGTGGCCGTGACCCACGACCGCTACTTCCTCGACAACGTGGCCGGCTGGATCCTCGAGCTCGACCGCGGACGCGGACTCCCGTTCCGGGGCAACTACACGGCTTGGCTCGAGCAGAAGCAGGAGCGGCTCGCCCATGAGGAGCGCCGCGACAACGCGCGCCAGCGCACGATCGCGCGCGAGCTCGAGTGGGTGCGCGAGTCGCCGAAGGGCCGGCGGACCAAGGCGCGCGCCCGCCTGAAGCGCTACGAGGCGCTCCTGGCCGAGGAGAAGAGCGTGAAGCTCGACCAGGTGCAGATCCACATCCCGGCCGGACCGCGCCTCGGCGCTGTGGTGCTCGAGGCGGACGGCGTCCGCAAGGGCTTTGGCGACCGCCTGCTGATGGAAGACCTCTCGTTCACGTTGCCGCCGGCGGGCATCGTCGGCGTGATCGGCCCGAACGGGGCGGGCAAGACGACGCTGTTCAGGATGATCGTCGGCGAGGAGGAGCCCGACGCCGGCGAGCTGCAGCTCGGCGACTCGGTCGAGCTCGCCTACGTCGACCAGTCGCGCGACGCGCTCGATCCCGAGAAGACCGCCTGGGAGGAGATCTCGGACGGCTACGACCAGATCAAGGTCGGCGAGCGCGAGATGAACTCGCGCGCGTACGCGGCCGGCTTCAACTTCCGCGGCTCGGACCAGCAGCGCAAGGTGGGCGCGCTCTCGGGCGGCGAGCGCAATCGCGTGCATCTCGCGAAGCTGCTGCGGCGCGGCGGGAACCTGCTCCTGCTGGACGAGCCGACGAACGACCTGGACGTTGACACGCTGCGCGCCCTCGAGGAGGCGCTCCTGTCATTCGCGGGCTGCGCGGTGATCATCTCGCACGACCGCTGGTTCCTGGACCGGGTCGCGACGCACGTGCTCGCCTTCGAGGGCGACTCGCAGGTCGCATGGTTCGAGGGCAATTTCGAGGCATATGAGGAGAACCGAAGGGCTCGCCTGGGTACTGAGGCAGACAGACCCCATCGGATCACCTACAAGAAATTGACGAGGACGTGATGAGATGCAGGTTCGCGCACCCCTGGAGGACCGCTACGACGAGGCACTGACCGACGGCGCCCTGGAGCTCGTGGGGCGCCTGCACGAGGAGCTGGACGGCCGCCGCCGCGAGCTTCTGGACGCCCGCCAGGAGCTTCAGGCCCGCCTCGACGCCGGCGAGTCGCTCGACTTCGTCGCCGCGCCGGAGGACTTTCGCGTCGCGTCGGTGCCGGACGCGCTTCAGAACCGCCGCGTCGAGATCACCGGCCCGACCAGCCGCAAGATGGTCATCAACGCCTTCAACTCGGGCGCGCGCGGCTTCATGGCTGACTTCGAAGACTCGAACTCGCCCTACTGGAGCAACATGGTCGAGGGCCAGGTGAACCTGGCCGACGCGATCCGCGGGACGATCGAGCACTCAGAGAACGGCAAGGACTACTCGCTCGAGGACGACCCGGCCGTGCTGCAGGTCCGGCCCCGGGGGCTTCACCTCCCCGAGGCCCATCTCCAGCTCGACGGCTCGCCCGTCGCCGGTGCGTTCATGGACTTCGGCCTGTACGTGCACCGGAACGCCGAGGCGCTCCTCGAGCGCGGCTGGGGTCCGTACTTCTACATCCCGAAGCTCGAGTCGGAGGCCGAGGCGGCACTCTGGCGCGACGCGTTCGTGATCGCAGAAGCAGCGCTCGGGCTCGACCGCGGGACGATCAAGGCGACCGTCCTGATCGAGACGATCCCTGCCGCGTTCTGCATGGACGCGATCCTCTACGAGCTGCGCGACCACGCCGCCGGGCTGAACGCCGGCCGCTGGGACTACATCTTCTCGACGATCAAGCGCTTCCGCTCACGGCCCGAGTTCGTGACTCCGGACCGCTCGGCCGTGACGATGACGGTCCCGTTCATGAAGGCGTACAGCGACCTGGTCGTGAAGACGTGCCACGCCCGCGGCGCCCACGCGATGGGCGGGATGGCCGCGGTGATCCCGTCGCGCTCCGACGAGGAGGCGAACAAGAAGGCGTTCGAGGCCGTGCGGTCGGATAAGGAGCGCGAGGCGAACGACGGCTTCGACGGCACCTGGGTCGCCCATCCGGACTCGGTGCCGGTTGCCACGGACGCGTTCGACGAGGTGCTCGGCTCGAGCCCCAACCAGGTCGAGCGGCAGCGCGATGACGTGGAGGCCTCCGCTTCCGCGCTTCTCGACGTCGCCGCCACCCCGGGCCCTCGCACCGAGGAAGGGCTGCGGTCCAACGTGAATGTCGGGATCCAGTACATCTCCTCGTGGCTGCGCGGGAACGGCGCGGCCGGGATCTATGGCCTGATGGAGGACGCCGCCACCGCCGAGATCGCCCGCGGCCAGGTGTGGCAGTGGATCCACCACGAGGCGACGCTCGAGGACGGCCGCACGATCACCCCCGAGCTGGTCCGCGAGCTCGAGATCTCCGAGCTCGAGCGAATCCGCTCCGAGATCGACGACGACGAGTGGTTCGAGAAGGAAGGCCGGCCCGACCTGAGCCGCGAGCTCTTCGAGCGCGTGGCGCTGAGCGAGGAGTTCGTGGAGTTCCTGACGCTGCCGGCGTACGAGGAGCTGCAGCGGCTGGAGCAGTGAGGTGGTGCGGTCCCTCAGTGCTGTAGTTCGCCCGCGGAGCTAAGCCGCCTGCTCGCGCTCTTCGCGCGCCCGCTCCGCCTCGCGCAGTTCGCGCAGCGCGCGCTTGCGCTCGTCGCGGCTCGTCCGGTCCAGGATGAGCACGCCGTCGAGGTGGTCCATCTCGTGCTGGATCACGCGGGCCTCGAGCCCCGATGCCTCCACCATCCGGGTCTCGCCCTCCTCGTCGAGGGCGCGCACCCGGACGTGCACTGGGCGCTCCACGTCCACCGTGATTCCGGGGATCGAGAGGCAGCCCTCGTAGAGCACCTCCTGGTCGCGGCTGGACCATTCGAGCTCCGGGTTCGCGAGCGCGACCAGCTGCGCGTCGGGCCCCATCCGGTAGACGAGCAGCCGTTGTGAGAAGCCGAGCTGCGGCGCGGCCAGGCCGACCCCGAATGCGTCGCCCATGATCCCGGCCATGCGGCTGACCTGCTTGCGGAGCGAGTCGTCGAAGCGGTCGACGGGCGTGGCGCTCGACTTCAGGACCGGGTCGCCGAGGCGGCGGATGAACGACATTGCCGCGACGCGGCGCGCCTCGGCCTCGGGATCGAGCGCCGGAGCGTCCTCGTCGCCCTCCTCGGTGACCACCTCGCCTGGCCGCTGGCGCGCGGGATCGCGCCCCTGGGCGCGCGCGGGATCGCGCCCCTCGGCGCGCGCGGGATCGCCGGCCCCGGCACGACGCTCCTCGACCTCGGTGCTCTCCCGCACCTCGCTGCTCTCCGGTTCCTCGCCCATCGAAAATCGAGTCTAACGCCGGAAGACCCGACCGTAACGGATGCGCATGCGAGCGTGACGGCGGGGGGCGGGCGGGTCGCGCGCGCTCGGCGCGGGGTCGGGCGCGCGGCCTACTGCGGATCCACGTCCACCGCGAAGCTCGCGCTCGCGTGCTCGCGTGTCGCGGCCACTCGCTCCACCGCCTCGCGCACCGCGGCTATCGCGACGGTGCGCTCCGGTGAGCGGATCACGAGCTGGGCACGGTGGCGAGCCTGGCGGCGGAAGAGCGGGGCAGGTCCGAGTGCCGGGACGCCGGCGGCCGAGATCAGCTCGCGGATCGCCGTCGCTGCCTCCAGCTCGGGGCCGGGCTCGGTCGACGAGCAGACGACGCGGATCAGGTGCCCGTGCGGCGGGTAGCCGAGCAGCTCGCGGCGGCGCAGCTCCGCCTCGAGGAAGCCGTCGGCGTCGTGACGCGCCGCGAAGCGGAGCGCCTCCGCCGACGGGTCGAGCGCCTGCACGATCACGCTGCCGCCGCGCTCGCCGCGCCCGCTCCTCCCCGCGAGCTGCGCCACCAGCGCGAACGTGCGCTCCTCGGCGCGGAAGTCGGGGAAGCGCAGCGTGGCGTCGGCATCCAGGACCACGCCGAGCGTCACGTCCGGGAAGTCGTGCCCCTTCGCGACCATCTGCGTGCCCACCAGCACGCCGGCCGGCGCCTCGTCGAAGCGCCGCAGCACGGTCGCAACGCCCGCGGCGGCGGCCACGTCGGAGTCGAGCCTGAACACCGGCAGCGGGGCGACCAGCTCCTCGAGCTCGCGCTCGAGCTGCTCCGTGCCCGCGCCGTGCCGCGCGACCGACACCGAGCCGCAGTCCGGGCACACCCGCGGCGCCCGCTCGCGGTGCCCGCAGTGGTGGCAGGAGACCTCGTCGAGCCCGCGGTGCAGCACCAGCGTCACGTCGCAGTTCGGGCACTCCCACACGCGCGCACATGACCTGCACGACAGGAAGTTCGACCAGCCGCGCCGGTTCAGCAGCACGATCGCCTTCTCCTCGCGGCGCCGGACCTCGTCGAGCGCCGAGCGCGTGCGCTCGTGGAGCGGCCCGGCCGTGCCCGCCATGGCCACGAGCTCCACCGGCGGCAGCGACCGTCCGTCGACACGCGACCGCAGCGCGATCCGTTCGTAGCGCAGCATGCTCTCGGGCCGCGGGGTCGCGCTCCCGGCGACGAGCAGCGCGCCCTCGTCGGCCGCCCGCCGCTGCGCCACGGCGCGCGCGTCGTAGCGCGGATCGCCCTCCTGCTTGTACGAGCCGTCGTGCTCCTCGTCGACGACGATCAGGCCCACGTCGTCGAACGGCGCGAACACCGCCGAGCGCGGCCCGACGCAGACGCGCGCCTCGCCGCGTCGCATGCGCCACCACTCGTCGTAGCGCTCCCGCTGCGAGAGCCGCGAGTGCATCACCGCGACCCGCTCGCCGAAGCGCTCCACGAAGCGGCCCGCGGTCTGCGGCGTCAGCGCGATCTCCGGGACCAGCACGATCGCGGAGCGCCCGCGCTCGAGCGCCGACGCGACCGAGCGCAGGTAGACCTCGGTCTTGCCGCTGCCCGTGACCCCGTGGAGGAGCAGCGGCTCCGCGGGGGAGTCGAGCCGCCGCTCGATGGCCGCTAAGGCGGCGCGCTGCTCCTCCGTGAGCGCGACCTCGCCGCCCGCCGCCCCCACCCGCTCGACGACCACCCGGCGCGGCGCCTCGGCCGCGCTCTCGAGCCGGATCAGCCCGCGCCGCTCGAGGCTGCGGAGCGTCGAGTGGGTGCAGCCGGTGCGGCGCGCGAGCGCGGCCGCCCCCAGCGGAGCGCCGGCGACGGCCTCCAGCGCCGCCCGCTGCCTCGTTCCCATGCGCGCGCCCTCCCGCACGGCCGCCTCCCCCGCAGGCGTGATCGCCGCACGCAGCGAGCGCTTGGGACGGAGCGGGCGGCCGGCGCCGGTGCCCGTCCCCGGCGGCAGCACGAGCGCGAGACCGCGCGCCGGGGTCGAGACGTATTCGCGCGCCACCCAGAGCCCCAGCGCGACGAGCGACTGCGGGACGTCGGCCTCGAGCGCCGCGATCGGCTCCGCGAGCCGCTCCGGCGGCAGCTCGCTCTCTGAGGCCACGTCCACGACGACGCCGAGCAGGCGCCGCCGCCCGAAGGGCACCACCAGCATGCTGCCGACTCCCACGTCCTCGAGCGCGCCCGCCAAGCGATAGTCGAACGGCCCGCGCAGGCTGCGCGCCGGCGTGAGCGGCTCGACCTTGGCGATCACGACTCCCGAAGCTACGGGCAGGCTCGGACGGCGCGCGGTCGGGGCGTTAGGGTCGGCGCATGACCGAGACCCAGGTGGCCGTCGTCGGCGCCGGACCCGCCGGAGTGGCGGCCGCGGTGGCGCTGAATGACAGGCGGCTGCGGCCGGTTGTCCTGGACCAGGCCGAGCAGGTGGCGTCGGCCTGGCGCGCACGCTACGACCGGCTGCGCCTGAACACGTGCCGGCCGTTCTCGCACCTCCCGGGGCGCCGTTTCGCGCGGGGCACGCCGATGTTCCCGTCGCGCGACCAGCTCATCGACCATCTCGAGCGCCACGCCCGCGAGGACGGGATCGAGCTCCGGCTCGGCACCCGCGTGGAGCGGATCGACCGCTCGGACGGCGGCTGGGCGCTCGACACCTCCGAGGGCGAGCTGCGCGCGCCACAGGTGATCGTGGCCACGGGCTACGAGCAGGAGCCCATCGTTCCCGACTGGCCGGGGCGCGACCTGTTCGACGGCCGGTTCCTCCACTCGCGCGAATACCGGAACCCCGAGCCGTTCGCGGGCGAGCGCGTCCTCGTCGTCGGGCCCGGCTGCTCCGGCATGGAGATCGCCTACGACCTGGCCGAGGGTGGAGCGAGCAAGGTGTGGCTGTCCGTGCGCACGCCTCCCAACATCGTCCTGCGCACCGGCCCCGGGGGACTTCCCGGGGACATGATCGCCGTGGCCCTGCTCCACCTCCCGCCCCGGATCGGCGATGCCGTGGCGCGCTTCGGGCGCAAGCAGGATCTCGGCGACCTGACCGAGTACGGCCTGCCCGTGCCAGAGGAGGGCGTGATGTCGCGGCTGCGGCGAACCGGGCAGGCGCCCGCAATCGTGGACAGGGAGGTGATCGACGCGATCGTGGCGAGGCGGATCGAGATCGTTCCCAGCGTGGAGTCGCTCGACGAGACCGGCGTGCAGCTCACGGGCGGCAGCCGCGTCGAGCCGGACAGCGTGATCGCCGCGACCGGCTACAGCCGGGTGCTCGGCCCGCTCGTGGGCCATCTCGGCGTGGTCGACGAGCGCGGCATGCCGCGCGCGCGAGGCCGGAAGCCGGCCGCGCCCGGACTGCGCTTCATCGGCTACGTGCCGCGCCCCGGCGGGATCGGCTACGCGGGCAAGGAGGCGAGGCGAGCCGCTCGGGCGATCGCGCGGGAGCTGGGCTCCGCCTAGCCGGGCGCGTCAGGCGGCAGCGCGCGAGGCGCCGTCCTGCTCGCGCCCGATGACACGCTCGAGCGCATCGACGCAGGCGGGGTCGAACTTCGTCCCGGCCTCCCTGCTGATCAGCTCCAGGGCGTCGTCGAGGCGCCAGGCGTCGCGGTAGACGCGCTTCGAGAGCAGCGCGTCGAAGACGTCGCACACGGCCAGGATGCGCGTCTCGATGTCGAGGTCGGGCGCGCCGAGCCCGCGCGGGTAGCCCGAGCCGTCGAGCCGCTCGTGGTGGTCGAGCACCAGCCTTGACACCTGGGCCGAGAAGCCGAGCTCGCGCACGAGCTCGCTGCCGAGCTCCGGATGCTGCTTGATCGCGTCGAACTCCTCGTCGGTGAGCGCGCCGGGCTTCTGCAGGATCTCGTTCGGCACCGCCAGCTTGCCCACGTCGTGGAGCAGCCCGCCCACGGCGAGCTCGCGGAGACGCACCGGCGCGAGCCCGAGCTCCTCGCCCACCTGAACCGCCCGCAGCGCCACGCCGCGCGTGTGCTCGGCGGTGTACTCGTCCTTGTGAGCGAGCCGCACGAGCAGCGCCCGCACCGTCGGGCCCATGAAGGCGTCGGCCGCGCTCACGAGCTCGCTCGCTCGCAGGTCGCCGATCAGCGGGCGCGACTGCGCGCGGCGATGCAGGTCGAGCGCCACCGGCACGCCGACCAGGCCGATCCCGATCAGCTCCATGCCATGGCCCATCCACCAGCCGAGCTCGTAGTACTCCATGAGCAGGCCTGGAACGAGCGCAACGGCCAGGAGGACGAGGCCGTACACGACGGCGAGGTCGGCCGCGCGCCGCGTGAGGAGGAAGGTCCGCCCGGCGCGCGCGGCGAGCGCGCCGTAGAACACGACGCCGGCCCCGAGGACGATCAGGCCGGGGTCCTGGCCGCCTTGGGCACGCCCGGCACGAAGGACGGCATCAGGATGCCCGCCAGGCCGAGCCCCACGATCGCCACGAGCAGCGCTCCCTGGAGCGCGAGCATCGGGCGCACCGCCGCAGGGCGCCGCAGCTCAGGGATCGCGGAGATCGCGAGGACCGCGCCGCCGACCGGCAGCGTGAGCGCGCCGGAGACGCCACCAGCCCGTTGTCGCCGACGAGGAAGCCCGGCGTCGCCAGGCCGTGGATCGACAGCAGCCCGGCCATGGCGGAGAAGGCGGTGCCGATCAGCACCGAGCGGGCGTCGCCGCGGCGGGCGCCGGCCAGCGTCAGCACGAGCGCCGCCGTGGCGGCAAGGCCGGCGCTGATCCCGATCGGGAGGAAGTGCACCGCACCCGGGATCTGCACCTCGGTCTCGCCGAAGAAGTGGATGACGGCAGCGGGCAGCATCGCGCACGCGGCGAGCAGCCCGAGCAGGGAGACGGTCCGCTGACGCAGGAGGCGGCCCATTCCGACCCCTATCGGACACCCCGCAGCTCCCCTTGAGGCACCATGTGCGCGTGGCGATCGACTTCGAGAGCGAGGGGCTACTCGACGGCGCGGAGGACCGCAGCGCCCGTCTGGAGCTGCTCCGCACCCTCGAGAACGAGGGCTTCACGCTCCCGGAGCTCCGCGAGGCGGCCGCGCAAGACCGCCTGGCGCTGTTGCCGGTCGAGCGCGTGCTGGCGGGAGACGGAAAGCTCTACACGCGCGAGGAGCTGTCCGAGGAGACCGGTCTCGACGACAGGTTCCTCGACGAGGCCGCCCGCGCGCTCGGCATGCCGATCCGCGAGCCGGGCGAGCGAGCGATTACCGAGGAGGAAGTGGAGCTCTCGCGCAGCGCCAAGATACTGCTCGACGCAGGCCTTCCCGAGGAGGCGTTCCTCGAGCTGACGGCCGTCATGAGCCGCTCACTGGCGAATATCGCCGCGTCGTTCGCCTCCACCTTCGGCGAGGCGCTCCTTCAGCCGGGCGACACCGAGCGCGACCTCGGGCTTCGCTACGCCGAGACGCTCCGAGACCTTGGCCCCCTAGCGGCCCCGAGCCTTCAGCAGATGTTCAACCTGCGCCTGCGCGAGCGGATGCGCGAGGCCGTCATCGGGCAAGCCGAGCTTCAGAGCGGACACCTCGAGGGCGCACAGCCCGTGACGGTCGGCTTCGTTGACATCGTCGGGTTCACCAGGCTCGGGGAGAACGTGGCGCCCGAGGACCTCGGTGCCGTGGTGCGGAGCTTCGAGCGCGCGGTTGCCGATGCCGTGGACGCTCCCGTCCGGCTTGTGAAGACGATCGGAGACGCCGCCATGCTCGTCGCTCCAGAGCCCGGGGTCCTCATCGACACGGCCCTCGGCCTGGTGGAGCGCTCGAAGGAGGATGGCCCGCTGCTGCGCGGCGGCGTCGCGTCCGGCGAGGGCCTGCCGCGCGCCGGCGACTGGTACGGCCGGCCCGTCAACCTCGCCGCGCGCCTGACCGGCTTCGCGCGCCGCGGCAGCGTCGTCGCCTCGAAGGAGGTGCGCGACGCGTGCCCCGACGCCTACGACTGGTCGGCGGCGGGCAGCCGCCACTTCAAGGGCGTGAAGGGGACCGTCGACGTCTTCAGGGCGAGGCGCCCTGGCGGCGCCGATTAGACGGCCGAGGTCTCCCGCTCGCCGAGCCCGGCGGCCACGCGCAGCGTCTCCGCCTTGTCCGTCTTCTCCCAGGTGAAGTCGTGGTCCTCGCGGCCGAAGTGCCCGTAGGCCGCCGTCTTCTGGAAGATCGGACGGTGAAGGTCCAGGTACTGGCGGAACGCGCCGGGACGCAGGTCGAAGTGCTCGTCCACGAGCTGCGCAATCTGCGACCGCGCCACGCGCTCGGTGCCGAAGGTCTCGACCATCACAGACACCGGGTGGGCCACGCCGATCGCGTAGGCCACCTGCACCTCGCACTTGTCGGCGAGCCCCGCTGCGACGACGTTCTTGGCCACGTAGCGCGCCGCGTACGCGGCCGAGCGATCGACCTTCGACGGGTCCTTGCCCGAGAACGCGCCGCCGCCGTGGCGGGCCATGCCGCCATAGGTGTCGACGATGATCTTTCGCCCGGTGAGGCCCGCGTCGCCCACG
>Ga0126312_10000815_pt1 | contig 19645 bp, 19 predicted proteins | sample Plot104A_FD_92537 | JGI IMG/M metagenome (GOLD analysis project Ga0126312, IMG submission 92537) | Serpentine soil microbial communities from UC McLaughlin Reserve, CA, USA - Plot104A | ecosystem: Environmental > Terrestrial > Soil > Grasslands | place: USA: UC McLaughlin Reserve, Lake County... | reverse complement strand
GATCGGCTCGCGGTCGCGCTCGGGCTGGACGTAGCCGAAGGACTGCGTCATCTCGTCGAAGACGACGTCCAGCTCGCCCTCCTTCACGCGCTGGTCGAGCCAGGCGGAGCGGAACACGAGCCGCCGCAGCCAGTGCACGAGCGAGCGCTCGGCGGGCCCCACCAGCTCCGGCCAGCAGTCGTTGACGTGCTCGCCCAGGGCGGACGCCGGATCGTGGACCTCGCCGTTGACCGTGAGGTTGACGAGGTCCTCGAGCTCGTTGCCGCCGAGCCGGCCGCCGACGAAGCCGAGCTTGCGGGCGGACTGCTCGACGCGTTCGCTGAAGTCACGCTCGTTGAACGTGAAGCGCAGCTCCCCGTACTCCAGGACGTAGTCCTGGCCCGAGTCGTAGTTTCCGCGACGAATCTGATCCATGCCCGTTAGAAGGAGCCCCGGCTCGGCCGGGGCGTCTGCATCTTATGCCCGAGTCCTGCCGCCGCAGGCACCTGAACTGAAACTTTCAGCCGCAGCGGTCGCGCAGGTCGAACGCGCGGATCCCGTCCCTGCCGGCGTCCGGCCAGTCGAAGAATCGGCGGTTCACGCAGGGCTCCTGAGAGCCCTCGCGCGCCCGCTCCACCTCGAACCGGCAGTGCGCCGTCGGGTAGCCCGCGAGCCGCACCGTACCGAAGCCGGCACGCGTGCGCTCGGCCGCCTCGAACAGCTCGACGTCGATCTCCGTGGCGAACACCTTGTGCATGCAGCCCATGAAGCGGCGGCCGCTCAGAGGCTCGTCGTAGCTGTAGAGGAAGGGGCACTGCTGGGCCACGCAGGCCGCGGGCGCGATGACCCTGTCGCAGAAGGTCGAGCAGCGACGGCACTCGTTGGCCTCGGTCTGGCGGACGATGCGCGCCATCGCCGGAGGATAATGGGCGCGTGCCCGCGCGCATCTCCAGCCGTCGACTCGTGGAGCGCCGCGCGGAGCTCGAGGCGCTCGAGCGGGCGCTGGAGCGGGCGGGGGAGGGCGATCCGACGGTCACGCTGGTCATCGGTGAAGCGGGCATCGGCAAGAGCCGCCTGCTGCGTGAGGCGGAGCTGCACGCTCGCGACCAGGACATGGCGGTGCTGCGCGGCGAGTGCCTGCGCCTCGACGGCGGCGAGCTGCCGTTCGCGCCGGTGGCGGCGCTGCTGCGCGACGCGCCGCCCGAGCGCCTGGAGGCCGCGCTCTCGGAGCTCGGGCCGGAGGTCCGCGCGGAGCTCGAGCGCGCGTTCCCGCACCTCGGCGCGGGGCTGCCGGTCGGCGGCGGCTCGGCGCCCGACCGCTTCGCCCAGGCGCGGCTGTTCGAGGCGATCGTGCTGCTGCTCGGCGCGCTCGGGCGCGGCGCGCCGCTGCTGGTCGTGCTCGAGGACGTCCACTGGGTCGACCGCTCCACCCGCGAGTTCGTGCGCTTCCTCGTGCGCGGCGTGCGGCGGGAGCGGCTCGCGGCCGTGATCAGCTTCCGCACCGGCGAGCTGGGCAGCGCCGACCCGGTGCGCGAGATGCTGGCCGAGCTGCAGTACCACGAGCGCGTGACGCTGCTCGAGCTGGCGCCGCTCGGCCGCGAGGGCATCGCCGCCCAGCTCGAGGGGATCCTCGGCCGCGCGCCCGACTCCTCGTTGGCCGCCGAGCTGCACGAGCGCTGCGGCGGGAACCCGCTGTTCGCCGAGGAGCTGCTGTCCGCCCACCGCGACCCGGGCGGCGAGAAGCTGCCGGCCCGGCTGGCCGACGCCCTGCGCGTGCGCCTGCGGCGCGTGCCGGAGCCCGCCCGGCGGCTGCTCCCGTTCGCGGCCGCGATCGGCCGTCCCGCGCCGGCCGCGCTGCTCGGCGCCGCCTCCGGGACCGGCGAGCCCGAGCTCTCCGCCGCGCTGCGCGATGCCGTCGACCACCACCTGCTCGTCCACGATCGCGAGCGCGACGCGTTCCTGTTCCGCCACGACGTCGTGCGCGAGGCGGTCTACGCGGACCTGCTCCCGGGCGAGCGCGCGCCCGTGCACGGCGCGGTGGCCGCCGCGATCGGCGACGCCGGGGCACAGGCCGAGCTGGCCGTCCACTGGCGCGCCGCCGGCGAGCGCGAGCGGGCGCTGCGCGCCTCCGTGGCGGCCGGGCTGGAGGCCGAGGACGCGCGCGCGTTCGACGAGGCGCTGCGCCACCTGCGCGCCGCGCTCGAGCTGTGGCCGGAGGCGGCGGATGCGGGGGTCGGCATCGACCGCGTCGAGCTGCTCGGCCATCTCTCCGACCTCGCCCGCCACACCGGCGAGCACGCCCAGGCGGTGGCCTGGTGCGAGGAGGCCCTGGCACAGCTCGGCGCGCCCGAGGATGCCGTGCGGGCGGCGGAGTTCTTCGAGCGCCTGGGGCGGCTGCGGTCGTTCGAGGACGACGGCGGCCTGGCCGCGTACCAGGAGGCGCTGCGGCTGCTGGGCGACGGCGACCGCGTGGGCCGCGCGCGCCTGCTGGGGGTGGAGGCGTTCGCGCTCTGGGCGCAGCGGCGCTTCGAGGAGGCGCGCGAGCGGGCCGAGTCGTCGCTGGCGCTCGCGCAGGAGGCGGGCGCGCCGGGCGAGGCGGCGTACGCGCGCACGGTGCTCGGGCTGGTCGTCGCCTACGCCGGTCAGCCCGCGCTGGGCGCGGAGCACCTGCGCACCGCGATCGGGGAGCTCGAGGGCCTCGGGCGCCCGGAGGACCTGCTGCACGCGCACCTCTACCTCGCCGAGGCGCTGCGCCTGGTCGGCGACTTCGAGGGTGCCCTGGCCGTCACGGGCGACGGGGAGCGGCACGCGCGGCGGCTCGGCATGCAGGCCTCCTTCGGCCGCTTCCTGGCGCTCAACGGCGCCACCGACGAGTTCCTCCTCGGGCGCTGGGCTGCCGCCGACGCGCGGCTCGCCGAGCTCGACGGCGCCGATCTGGAGCCGTGGAACGCGATCGCGCGCGGGCAGGTCGCCGGGCAGCTGGCGATGGCGCGCGGGCGCCTCGAGGACGCCGAGCGCGAGCTGCGCGACGCCGAGGCGCTGCGCGAGGGCGCGCCCGCCGAGTACCAGCCGACGGTGTACGCCGGCTTGGCCGAGCTCGAGCTCTGGCGTGGCCGCACGCAGGCCGCCCGCGAGCTGGTCCGGCAGGGCCTGGACGCGATGCAGGGCGACGCGCTGGCCGAGCCGCTCTACGCGCCGGCCCTGTTCGCGATCGGCGCGCGTGTCGAGGCCGAGGCGGCGCTCGCGGCCACCGGCGACGCCGGCGAACGCGCACGCTCGACGGCCGAGGCGGCCCGGCTCGCCGGGCAGCTCGACGCGCTCGTGGCCGGCGACGGCGCGCCGCCGTCGGCGCTCGCGCATGCGCACGCGGCGCGTGCCGAGGCGGCGCGCGCGGCAGGCGAGGACACTCCGGAGGATTGGCAGGCCGTCGCGGAGCGCTGGACGGCGATCGGCGCCCCCTACCCGGCCGCCTACGCGGAGTGGCGGCGCACAGAGGCGGCCGTGCGCGCCGGTGGCGCCCGTGCGGGCCGCGACCTCTGGCGCGAGGCGCACGCCCGGGCGGAGGCGCTCGGGGCCGAGAACCTGCGCGACGCGCTCGCGCAGCTCGCGCGGCGTGCCCGCATCGCGGCCGTCGACGCGCAGCCCGCGAACGCCGCGGACGGGTCGGCGCTGATGTCGCTCGGGCTCACCGCGCGCGAGGCCGAGGTGCTCGAGCTCGTCGGCGAGGGGCTGACGAACCGCCAGATCGCCGAGCGGCTGTTCATCAGCCCCAAGACCGCGGGCCTGCACGTCTCCAACATCCTCGGCAAGCTGCGCGTGGCCAACCGCACGCAGGCCGCCGAGGTCGCCCACCGGGCGCGCGCCGGCTAGGCGCCCTCCGGCTCCGGCTTGGCCTGCTCGGCGGCGGCCGCCATGCCCTCGATGTGGATCGCGGTCTCCTGGCCGTCGCCGTGCGGGATGATCAAGAACGGGCCGCGGATGTGGGGGCCGCGGATGTGCGGTGTCTCGGCGCCACCGCCGCTCTCGGCCCAGGCGAGCCCGCCGTCGCCGTCGTCCTCGATCGTGATCGTGACCTTCATGGGTGATGTCCTCCTGGGTCGGGATGTCGTGGGCCGTGCGGGCCGGGTGGCGTCCATGGCCCAGTCGATGAGCGCGGGGACGTCCGGGCGGTTGCCGATCTGCTGCAGCGAGCCGTCCTTCGCCTTCTGCTGCGGGGTGCCGGTCTCGCGCAGGGCCTGGCGCGCCTGCTTGGGCGTCAGCGGCTCACGGCCCGCGGCGCGCAGCACGCCCTGCACGCACACGAGCGCGCCCGCGACCATCGGCGCCGCGCTCGAGGTGCCGCCGAAGGCCCCTGTGTACCAGGCGTCCTCGTCCTCACCCGGCCTGGCGTCGTCGGCGCCGGGCCCGAGGCCGCCGGTCGTCGCGACGTCGCGGCCCCAGCCCTGCGCGTCGAGCGCGCGGCCCCAGTTGGAGAAGGGCAGCCGCGAGCAGTCGGGGCCGCCCTTGCCGCTCGGCGGGGCACCCGCGCCGACCAGGATGGAGTCGGCGTCCAGGCCGTCGCGCAGGAACGGGTTGGGCCGGTGCGGGCGGAAGCCGGGTCCGGGCCCGGCGTAGGTGGCCTCGTCAAGGTGCTGGGCGCCGTTGCCCGCGGCCTCGACCACGATCACGCCGCGCCCTGCCGCGTACTGCATCGCGGTGAGGTCGTCGGGCCAGTAGCTCATCGGCAGGTATCCGACCTGGCTCGTCTCGTCGTCGTGGTCGGCGTTCGGACCGCCCCGCTGCATCTCCACCAGCAGGACGTCGCCCGGCGCCAGCCGGTTGGCCGCGTAGGCGATCGCGCGGGCACTGCCCCAGCGGTCCTCGGGCTGGAACGAGACCGTGCCGACCGCGGCCTCCGGGCAGATCCCGTCGACGCCGCGCTCGTCGTGGACGCCGAGCAGCATCCCGAGCACGTTGGTGCCGTGGTTGCGGCGATCGATCTCGCCCGCCGGGCGCCCGCCGAGCAGCTTGCCGCGGCGCCCGAGGTCTTGGTGGGAGAAGCGCCAGTCGCCCTCGACGTCGATCAGCCGCACGCCGGCGCCGCGGCCGCCGGGCCGCTCCCAGGCGGCGCGGGCGCCGATCCCGCCGGGGGCGTCGTCCAGGTAGCCCTGGTCGCCGCGCAGGTCGTCGGGCGCCGGCGGAGCGGGCGGGCGCGCGACCGGCGGCTTGGGGTAGGCGAACTCGACCAGGTCGTGCTCGCGGAGGCGGTCGGCCAGCGCCGGGTCGGGCGCGCGCCCGCCGGCGTGGACGACGAAGTAGCAGCCGAGGTCCGCGACGGGCTGGGACGCGGCACGCCGCGGGCGCGCGCAGAGCGGGGAGAGCGTCACCCCTGAGGCGCGCAGCATCCGCTCCAGCGTCTCGCCCCCCTCGCCCTCGATGCGACCACGATGACCGACCCGTAGCCGGACGTGCTGGTGTGTGCGCAGGATCAAGACGCAACCCTTTCATGCCGCCACGGTGCAGGCGAGCGCGGTGTCAGAGCGAAGCCGCTCGAACGCGCGCTCCCGGGTCGGGCCGATCGAGCCGACCGGCATCCCGATCGACTGCGAGACCTCCTCGTAGGAGAGCTCGGGGCAGTTGACGAGCACGGTCAGCAGCTCCCGCTGCCGGCCGGACAGGCGCGCGATCGCCGCCCGCAGCTCGACGCAGCGCTCGCGCTCGATCGTCTCCTGGTCGGGCGCGGGCGCGGCGCACGTCGGCTCGGGCGGCTCGGCGGCGGGCAGCTCGCGGACGCCGCGCTGGAGCGTGCGCATCGCCTCGCGGCGCGCGGTCACGGCGAGCCAGCCGGCGACCGCGCCGGGGTCGTCGAGGCGGTCCAGGTGCAGGAGCGCGCGGCCCCAGGTGATCTGGACGACGTCGTCGGCGTCGGCCTCGGAGAGGCGGTAGCCGCGCGCGATCGAGTGCAGCATCGGGTCGAGCAGCGCGACGAGGGTCCGCCAGGCGTCCTCGCCGCCGGCTGCGGCCTCCCGGGTGAGATGGGCGAGGGCGAGTGAGGACATTCAGGCGGGGCGGGGGCGGTGGACCTTGGCGGTGCGGCGGGCGGCGTACGGCTCGGCGCCGGTCTCGACGTCCGCGGTGCCCGAGGCGGCCGCGCGGCGCGCCTTGGCGATCACGTCGCGCCGGGCCTTGAGGCCGGCGGCCTCGTGCTGGCGGGCGAGCAGGGCAACGACGCTGGCGTGCTGCATGTGGAGCATGTCGGCCTCCGGTCGGCGGGTTGGCATGTGGCGATCCTTCCGGCGGCCCCGCACGCGCGCATCGGGCAAGTTCCCTATCCGTGCTCCCTATCTTCGGCGCCCGTGTATCAGGGCACCCGGGTGCCTGCTCCTAGTGGCGTGAGACATCGAGGCCGGATCGCTGACTGGCATGGAGGCCATTGGCGGCAACACCGGAGGTCACGGACGGCGTTCCTCGCGGAGCGGCACGACCGGGCGCTCCTCCTCAGAGCCCTCTGACCCGGGCTCTCGCGCCCGGCCCCTCTCGGCCCGAACCCCCCACGGGCCGGGGAGGGCCGCCCGCTCGCTTCGCCCCCGCCGGATCAACGCCGGCGGGGGCGAGGTTTCCCTCGTGCGGGACTAGTGGCGGCATGAGCGCCACCGACCCGACCGTCCTGCTGGTGGACGACGACCCGCTCGTCCGCGGCTTCCTCGCCGACAACCTGATCGCCGACGGGTTCGCCGTCGTGGCGGCTGAGACCCTCGGCGAGGCCCTGCGGCGGCTCGAGCTCGCGCCGCCCGACGTCGCGGTCGTGGACGTCGGCCTGCCCGACGGCTCCGGATTGGAGCTCGTCTCGCGGGTTCGCGCGGCCGGCCGGGCGGGCACGCGCGTGGACCCGGCGCTGCCGGTGCTTGTGCTGTCGGGCCGCGGGGAGGAGCTGGACCGCGTGCGCGGGTTCGACCGCGGGGCCGACGACTACGTCGTCAAGCCATTCTCGTATCCGGAGCTGCGTCGCCGGATCGAGGCGCTGCTGCGGCGCACCGGCGAGCGCGTGCTGACGGGGCTGATGTCCGTCGGCGAGCTGCAGATCGACCCGGTGGCTCGCGACGTGCGGGTGGGAGGAGAGCGCGCGGTGCTCTCGCAGAAGGAGTTCGCGCTGCTGCTCGCCCTCGCCGCGCAACCGACGCGCGTGTTCACGAAGGAGGAGCTGCTGCGCGACGTCTGGGGCTACCGTGCGATGGGCCGCACCCGCACCCTGGACTCGCACGCCTGCCGGCTGCGGACGAAGCTGGCGGCGGCCGGCGGCCAGTACGTCGTAAACGTCTGGGGCGTCGGCTATCGGCTCGTCGACGGGCGGCCCGGCGCGGTGCCCGCCGGGGCCGCCTCGTCGGCCTCGGCCGTCGAAGGGGGCGCGGCGGGATGACCTCGCTCGCCCTGTCGTTCGCCGCCGCGACGCTCGGCGCGCTCGTGCTGTGGCGGCGCCACTGCCTGTCGCTCGTCGCGCAGGCCAGCCACGAGCTGCGCGGCCCGCTGCAGGCGGCGCTGCTCGGCTTGCACGGTCTTGCCGATCCCGGCGACGGCACGCGCCTCGCAGCCATCGACCTCGAGCTGCGGCGCGCGGCCCGCGCGGTCGAGGACCTCTCGGCCGCGGCGTGCGGCCGCCGCGCGGCGGACTCCGCCGCCGAGGTCGAGCTGGGCGAGTTGCTCGAGGGGGACGCGGGCGCGGCCTGGGACCTGCTCGCCGCGCAGCGCGGCGTCGCGCTGGCGGTCGAGGCGCCGGCGCGCCCGCTCGTCGTGCGCGCCGATCGGCTGCGGATCGCCCAGGCGCTCGCGAACCTCGTCGCCAACGCGGTCGAGCACGGCGGCGGCGAAGTGCACGTGCGCGTGCGCGAGGCCGGCGGAAGCGCACGGGTCGAGGTGACCGACGGCGGCCCGGGACTACCCGCATCGCTCGCCGAGCTGGTCTCCGCCGCACGCGGCCGCCGCGACCACCGCGGTCACGGTCTCGCGCTGGCGGCGGCCATCGCCCGGCGCCAAGGCGGACGGCTCACCACAGCACCCTCGCCGCGCGGAGCTCGCCTCGTCCTCGAGCTGCCGCTCGCGGGCGCCGTTCCCGATGCCGGCCGCCGCGAGCGTCTCGCGCGGCGGCAACTCGGCGCGTGGCCGCCGCTTCGCGGGCGTCCGGCCGGTCGGCGATGGCTCGTCCGCGCGCCGTGGTTCCGGCGCCGGGCGGCCGTCCCGCCGCGGGTGCAGGACCGCGCGCACGGCGCGGTGCGACGGGCATGAGCCGCCGGCGGCGGGCGGCGCTGCTGCTCGGGCTGGCGCTCGTGCTCGGCGCGCTCGCGGCCTCCGACGTCGCGCGGCGCGAGTCCGCGCTGCGGTCGGAGCTCGCTCCGCTCACGGAGGTGCTCGTGGCGAGCCGCCCGCTCGAGGCCGGACGGCGGCTACGCGCGGGCGACCTCGCGCGGCGGTCGCTGCCCGCGCGGTTCGCGCCCGCCGGCTCGGTCGGCGTGACACCGGAGCTGCTGGTGGGGCGGCGGCTCGCGGTGCCGGTCGTCGAGGGCGGTCCGGTCGGCCCGCTGCTGCTCGAGCCTGCGACTCCGCCGCCGGGCGCGGGCCTCGGCCGCGGGGAGCGGGCCGCGGAGGTGGTGGCCGCAGCGGCCCCGGGCACGGTCGCCGCAGGCGCGCGCGTGGACGTGCTCGTCACGCGCGACCGCGGCGCCGGCGCGGGGGCGACCGAGCTCGCGCTGCAGGACGTCGAGGTGCTCGGCGCCCGGCCGGCGGAGCCTACAGACGGAGAGGCGCGCCGGGCGGGTCCGGCCGTCGCCGCGACGCTGCGGGTCAGCGTCCGCCAGGCCGTCTACCTCGCCGCCGCCGGCTCGTTCGCGCGCGAGATCCGGCTGCTCGCCCGCGCGCCCGGCGACCGCGGCCGCCTCGGCGCGGTGAGCGCGCAGGGGTGACCCGGGGCCGTCGCGCTGCTTGACCTCAGACGTAATTGCGCCGCGCGGCGCCGCGCCGCACCATGATCGCGTCCCACTCAGCGACCGATCGAGAGGACCTGATGAGCACCCACGAGCAGCTCGCACAGCGCTACATCGCGCTCTGGAACGAGACCGATCCCGCCGCCCGCCGTCGCGGCGTCGAGGAGCTTTGGAGCGACGACGCCCGCTACGTCGACCCACTGGCCGACGCGCAGGGCCACGAGGCGATCGACCGCACGATCGCCGCGGTGCAGGAGCAGTTCCCGGGCTTCGAGTTCCGGCTCGCCGGCCCGGTCGACGGCCACCACGACCTGGCCCGTTTCAGCTGGGAGCTCGGCCCGGCGGGCGCCGCGGCGCCGATCGTCGGCTTCGACGTCGCCGTCGCCGGCGACGACGGCCGGCTGCGCTCGGTGCTCGGCTTCCTCGACCGGGTCCCGGCCGGGAGCGCCGCGTGAGCGGCGCTCCCGACCTCGCGGCGCTCGTCGCCTCGATGCCCCACGCGCAGGCGCTCGGCATCACGCTCGAGTCGGCGAGCGCCGACGAGGTCGTCGGCGGCTTCGACTGGGCCGCGGAGCGCTGCACCGCCGGCGGCGTGATCCACGGCGGCGCGCTGATGGCGCTCGCCGACTCCGTCGGCGCGGTGTGCGCGTTCCTCGGCCTGCCGGCCGGCGTGGGGACGGCGACCACCAGCTCCACGACGCACTTCCTGCGCCCCGTCCGCGAGGGTCGTGTCACCGCAACCGCGCGGCCGCTGCACCGTGGGCGTTCGCAGGTCGTGGTGAAGACGGACCTGGTGGATGGCTCGGGGCGGCTCGTGGCCACGGTCACGCAGAGTCAGGCGGTGTTGCCCGCGTGAGGTGGCGGCCCGAGGCATCCGCACCTCGCGTGCGGCGCGCGAACGGCGTCCGGATCGCTCGCGGTCGCCGTCGCGCCCCGAGCACCCGCTCACCGAGCAGCGCGATCACCAGCGCGGCCGTCAGCGCGACGGGCACCTGCAGCCACAGGCTTCCGGCATCGGTGCCGGCGCCCACGACGTGCACCGCCGCGAGCGCCCAGGCCACCGGGATCAGCCGGTGCGCGCGGCGCCAGCGGCGCGCGCCGACGCGACCGCGCATGTAGTACGTGAGCGACAGCGCCGCGGCGAGGTAGGCCGCGAGCACGCCGAGGCCGGTCAAGAACGGCCGGTAGGACGACGCGACAGGTAGGCCACGATGCCCGCCGATCGCGACGCGAGCCACCACGCGTAGTCGAGCGGGTCGCGCGAGGTCACGCCGCGCTCCGCGGGGCGGTCGCGCGCGCCGGGAGCCGCACGACCGGCGCGGGTGCGATCACCTCGACCCGGCCGTCCTCGTGCTGAAGCACGCCGCCGCCGCGGCGCAGCACGCGGTGCGCGGCCACCGGACCCGAGAGCAGCGCGGTCTTGGCGAGCACCTCGGCCTCGAGGGCGCTCGCGGCGACGGCCGTCGCGGAGACCAGGCCGGTCCAGGCGGGCTCGCCGGTCGCGGGGTCGAGCAGGTGGTGGGCGTACGACCCGTCCGCGCGACGCCAGAGCCGCTCGTACACGCCCGACGTCGCGACCCCGCCGCGCACGCGCAGCCGGTGCACCTCCGCGCCGCTCGAGGCGCCGGTGACCGCCACCTCCCAGTCGCCGCCGCCGACGGCAAGGTCGCCGCCGGCCGAGATCGCATAGCGCACGCCTGACGGCACGAGATCAGCCGCGACGTCCGCGGCGAGCCCCTTGCCGAACCCGCCGGAGTCGAGCCGGACGCCGGGCGGGCGCGTCACCCGGTCGCCGTCGAGCACACTGATCGCTGCGAACCCCGGCCGCTCGCGCGGCCGCGCGGGCCGGCGCTCCGGAGCACGAGCGAGGGCGTCAGACAGCGACCCGGGCTCCAGCCCGGCGCGCGACGCCGCGTACCCGGCGGCCTCGATCTCGCCGGTCAGGGTCGCGTCCACCAGGCCACCGCTCGCGGCGCCCGCCCAGACCGCCGCACGAGCGAGCCGCGCCACGAGCGCGGAGACCGGCACGACCTCGCGCGGATCGGCGTTGAGCCGGCACAGGTCCGAGCCGGGGTCGAAGCGGGTGAGGCGCCGGTCGGCGTCCTCGAGCGTCGCGCGCACGTCCGCGCCCACGCGCGCGAGCTCGCCCGCACAGAGCACGGGCGACTCCAGCCGGACGCGGGCGTCGCAGCCCATGCAGCGGAACCGCTCGTCGACCCGGTTCACGACGCCTGAGTCACCGGCGGGTCGAGGTCCTGCCCGCCCGGCGAGGGCACGCCGCCCTGGTCGGGGGCCGCGTCCTGCGGCGGCGCGCCTGGCGCGAAGCCGTCGTAGGGATCGGTCCCCGGCGTGGCCGGCTGCACGGCGTCCGCGGCGGGGGCGGTCACCTGCGCCGGATCGGTGCCCGCGTGCACGCGCCCGGCGAGAAAGGCGAGGATCAGCACGAACAGCACGGCCGCGACGGCGAGAGGGCGGCGAAGCGAAGCGGTCACGATCCCAGCGTCCGTCCGCCGCTTGGGAGCCGCCTAAGGAAGCCGGACTCTTAGGCTGTTCTCAGACAGCGAGCCGATCGTTGCCCCCATGACGCCCAAGGCAAAGTCCACCGCACTGATCCTCAGCGGCGCCGTCGCGCTGTCGTTCACCGCGTACGCGATCGGCAGCCAGAGCGGCAGCGGCAACGCCGGCGCCGAGTCGGCCGGCAAGAGCTCGAGCTCCGGCACCCGTACCGCCGGCATCGGCTTCGGCGGCCCGGGCGGGGCGGGTCGCGGCCCAGGCGGCCCCGGCCACCCCCGCTTGGGCCCCGCGCTCGACGGGCTCGCGAAGGAGCTCGGTGTCAGCACCGCCGCGCTCCGCAAGGCGTTCGAGGACGCCCGCGCGGACCTCGGGCAGGCGGGCGGCCCGGACCGCGAGGACCACTTCAAGGAGCTCGCGGACGCGCTCGGCGTCACGGAGGCCAAGCTCCGCGACGCGCTCGGCACGCTGCGCCCCCGCCGCGGCGACCGCGAGGAGCACCACTCCGAGCTGGCCGCCGCGCTGGCCAAGGAACTGGGCATCAGGGTCGCCAAGGTCCGCGCGGCGCTCGACAAGGCACACGACAGTCGCGGCGACCGCGGGACGTCGCTCGCGAAGGCGCTCGGGGTCTCCGAGGCGAAGCTGCGCAAGGCGTTCGAGAACCTGCGCGACGACTTCGCGAAGGACCACGACGAGCGCGAGGCCGACCGCGCGTCCGCGCTCGCCAAGGCGCTCGGGATCTCCCAGGACAAGGTCGAGGCCGCCTTCGAGCAGCTGCGCAAGGCCGGCGAGGCCGAGCACGAGAAGATGCGCGACGCGCTCGCCGCCTCGCTCGCCAAGAGCCTCAAGCTCGACGAGGCCAAGGTGAAGGCCGCGCTCGAGGACTTCGCTCCCGAGCGAGGGGAACATCACCACGGGCCATAGCGAGCCCCACGTCCTCGTCGTCGACGACGAGGCATCGGTCCGGTCGGCCCTCGAGCGCGCGCTGCGCCTCGAGGGCTTCGCCGTGTCCACGGCGGCCGGGGGCCGAGAGGCGCTCGAGGCGGTCGCGCAGCGTCCGCCGGCTGTCATCGTCCTCGACGTGACGATGCCCGACCTCGACGGGGTCTCCGTCGTCCGGCGCTTGCGCGCCGGGGGCATCGACGTGCCCGTCTGCATCCTGTCCGCGCGCGACGAGGTCGACGACCGCGTCGCCGGGCTGCAGGCCGGCGCCGACGACTACCTGGTCAAGCCGTTCGCGATCGCGGAGCTGACCGCGCGCTTGCAGGCGCTGCTGCGCCGCCGCGGCAGCGCGGGAGCCGGCCCGCTCGTGGTCGGGGACATCGTCGTCGACGCCCGCCGCCACGTCGCCACCCGCGGCGGCCGGGACCTCGGCCTCACGCGGCGCGAGTTCGACCTCCTCGAGGTCTTCGCCCGCCATCCCGGCCAGGTGCTCTCGCGCGAGCAGCTGCTGCGGCTCGTATGGGGCTACGCGTCCGACGTGGAGACGAACGTCGTGGACGTGTTCGTCGGCTACGTGCGGCGCAAGCTCGAGGCCGACGGAGAGCCCAGGACACTGCACACGGTGCGCGGGGTCGGCTGGGCGCTGCGCCCATGAGGCTGCCCGGCAGCCTGCGCGCGCGGCTGACGCTCGCGGCGCTGCTGGCGGTCCTGATCGGCGGGCTGATCGCTGGCACGCTGCTGCTCGCCGCGGTCGAGCGCGACGGCCGCCAGGCGGTCGACCAGGAGCTGCGCGAGCAGGTCGCCGAGGTGCTGCGCGGGCCGCCCGGCGAGGGCCGCTTCGGTCGCGGCCCGCGCGGTGGGCAGCCGCTCCTGAAGGGCTCCGGCACGTTCGTGCAGGTCGCCGTCGGCGGCGAGGTCGTCGCCCAGGACGGCGACGTGCCGGACTCCGTGCCGACCCCGTCGCGGCGGGAGGGCTTCTCCACGGTCGATATCGCCGGCACCGACTGGCGATCACTGACGGTCCCGCTCGCCGGCCCGGACGACGCCCGATTCCAGGCCCTCTCCACGCTCGCCCCGGTCGAGGAGCGCGTGGCGAGCACCCGCCGGCTGATCATCCTGCTCGGCCTGCTCGCACTCGCCCTGACCGGCCTGGCGGCGTGGTTCTTCAGCTCGCTCGCCGTCCGCCCGCTGGCCCGGCTGCAGGCAGGCGCGGCGCGCGTCACCGGTGCGGAGGACCTCTCGACGCCGCTGCCCGAGGAGGGCCCGGACGAGGTTCGCTCGCTCGCCGGCGCGCTCAACGGGATGCTCGCGCGCCTGCAGGCCTCGACCGCCGCGACGCGGCGCTTCGCCGCCGACGCCGGCCATGAGCTGCGCACGCCGCTGACCGGCCTGCGAGCGAACCTCGACACGCTCGCCCGCAACCCGGACCTGCGCGAGGCTGACCGCGCCGCGCTGCTGCGCGAGAGCAGCGCCGAGCAGGACCGGATCGTGCACCTGCTCGAGGGGCTGCAGGCGCTCGCGCGCGGGGAGGCGGCGGACGCGCTCCCGCGTGAGGACGTCGAGCTCGGCGACCTCGTCGACGCCGCGATCTACGGCGCCCGCCGGCGCCACCCGGGCGTCACCTACGAGCTGCGCGAGCACGAGTCCGGGCGAGGCGAGGTCGTGCACGGCTGGGCCAACGGGCTGCGGCTCGTCGTCGACAACCTGCTCGAGAACGCGGCGCTGCACGGCGGCGGGCGGGTCGACGTCGACCTCGGCCGCGAGGACGGCCGCTGGCTGCTGCGGGTCGCCGACGACGGCCCCGGCATCCCCGAGGGCGATCGCGAGCGGCTGCTCGAGCCGTTCGCGCGCGGACGGGAAGCGACCGCCGAGGGCACGGGGCTCGGGCTAGCGATCGTCGCCCAGCAGGTCGGCCTGCACGGAGGCGAGCTGCGGCTCGCGGGCTCCGATCTCGGCGGCCTCGCGGTCGAGGTCCGGCTTCCGGCGCGTCGCTGACCGCTCGGCTGCCCATTTCCCCCTTGCCCTAACGGGCAGCGCCCGGTTAGGTTCGCGCTCCCGGCTCCATGCCCGAGAACCAGCCACAGATCGAGCAGGAGCTCGGGCCAGCGCCGCTGGTCGCCACTTCCGCCGCCGTCGGGGCGGCCCCGACGGGCGCCTTCTCGACGCCGATGGCCGCATCGGTGCGGGCGTTCTCCTCCGGCCGGGCCGGCCTTCCATCCGGCTTCGGCACCTCGCAGGTGTCGGCGCTGCAGCGCTCGGCGGGAAACCAGGCCGTGGCGCGGCTCGTCGCGCCGCCGCTGTTCATCGGGCGCATGCCGCCGCCGGCGCCGGCGCCCGCATCCACGCCGGCCGCGCCGCCGGCGCCCGCGGCGCCCGGTCCGGCAGCCGGCCCGAGCTCCACCCCGGCGGGGCCGACGCCCGCCGCGGCGCCGAACCCGCCGACCTCGGCCAATCCACAGAGCGGCATCGACTGGGACGAGTTCTGGACCGGCAACGCGCCGAACGTCATCCGCACCTTCCTCGAGGTCGCGCGCCTGTACCCGGGCTGGGGCCTGCTGGCCGGCGGCGCGGCGGACCTGATGAACGCCAAGCAGGACTTCGCCGCGATCCAGGGCGAGGACGCCCCGGAGATCAAGGCGTTCATGGCCGGCCGCCACGCGGTCGCGATCCTCAACAACGGCATCGGCCACGTCATCTACGTCGTCGAGCTCGTCCAGGACATCGCGACGGCGTCGGTCGTCGGGGCCGAGGTCGATGCGATCACCGTCCCGCTCAACGAGATCCTGCTCGGGATCAAGGTCGGCGTCGACGGCGTCCAGTTCCTCGCCGACTTCGGCCTCACCTGCGCCGCCCAGTACCGCTCGATGAAGGCGCCGCCGGGGCCGGCCGGCGCCGCCTCGCGCGCCGCCTGGGACGGCATGGTCGCCAACTATGAGGCGAACCTCGTCGGCGACCTGGTCGGCGGCATCTTCGACATCATCGACCTCTCGAGCGCGGGCTTCTCCAACGCCCAGCCGGTCAAGCAGGGCGCCAAGGCGGTCAAGGCCACGTTCGACACGGCCAAGCTCGTCAAGGGCCTGATCAAGTCCGTGCTCCAGGGCTGGTTCGGCGTCTGGGGCGGCAAGGCGTTCGAGCGCGGGGCGCCCGGGGGCGGCGTGCACGGGATCGCGGAGCGCGCGGCCGGGGCGGCGATCCTGCTCGAGCTGCAGCAGATGAAGGCCTGTTACACGGTCGGCGACATGATGATCGGCGCCGCCGCGGACCACATCGCCAAGCAGCTGACCGAGCTCAACCAGGCCGCGACGGTCGCGCTCGGCGGCAAGGACCCGTTCATCACGGCGCGCGATGCGGCGGTCGAGGGGCTCGGGCATGTCGAGAGCCGGATCGGCGACCTCGCCCAGATGCAGGCGCTCTCCACGAGCGCCAAGGAGAAGTCGGTCGCGATCGAGACCTGGGCGACGGAGACCAGCGGCAAGGTCAACTCGCTGCAGGTCCCGAACATCCAGATCCCGCAGGCCGAGATCGGCGACGACGCGCTCTCGGACCTCGCCGAGGGCGCTCTGAACATGGCCGGCGAGGTCGCGGGCGCCGGCCTCCAGCTGCTCGTCGATCAGCTCAACTCCGGCGTGGACGAGATGAAGGGCATGCTCACGCCCCCCATCGACACCATCAAGACGCACGCGACCGACCTCGGCGAGTTCATGCAGATCGTCGCCGACGAGGCGAAGCAGCAGATCGCCTCGACGCAGGCGCGGGTGGCGGAGATCAAGGGGAAGCTGGCGAAGTGCAACAGCTTCGAGGACGTCGTCAACCTGATCATCCAGCAGATCTTCGACATGGTCGGGCTGGAGACGGACTTCGAGATCGACGACATCCGCCAACTGTGGGCCGACGTCGGGACGATGATCGACGAGGGCATCACGTGGGCGAGCGCGCTGGCCAGCGGGCAGCCGACCGAGGCTCCTGCGGGTGCCGGGACCCAGGGTGCCGAGCCCGGCGGTGGGACCGGTGGTGGTGCGGCGGGCGGCACTGGCGGCAGCGGGACCGGTGGTGGTGGTTCGGCGGGTCGGACCGGCGGCGGCGGAACCGGCGGTGCCGACCCGACGACGGGCCGGTCGACGGTGCCTGCCGGCGCGGCTGCGGCTGCGGCCTCGTCCGCGCCGACGGCGCCCCCGAGCGGGCGCGCTGCCGGGCATGACCTCGCTCAGACGGGCGGTGCCGCCGGCACCGCGGGCGGCGGCGCTCCGGCGATCGACCCGGGTGCCTTCACGCGCGGCGCCGGGGCCGCGGCCGCGGGTGCGGCCGGCGCCCTCACCGGCGCGGCCGGAGCTGTGGGCAGTGCCGCCGCGGGCGCGGCGGGTGCTGCCGGAACGGGTGTCGGCGCCGCTGCGGCCGGCGCGGCCGCCGAGACGGCCGGTGGCATCGGTGCCGCGGCGGCGGGCGCGGCCTCGTCGGTTGCGGGTGGCGTGGGGGCTGCTGCCGCGGGCGCGGCCGGTGCGGCCGCCGGGACCGCGGGCGGCATCGGCGCCGCGGGGGCGGGCGCGGCCGACACGATCCTCGACGGCGCGGGCGGTGACACCGGCGGCGGTGGGATGGGCGGGATCGCGGACATGATCCGCCGTGCGGTCGAGCAGGCTCAGGGCGGTGGCACCGGTGGCGGTGGTCTCGGCGGCGGTGGTCTCGGCGGCGGCATGGGTGGGGTCGCAGACATGATCCGGCGCGCGGCCGAGCAGGCTCAGGGTGGTGGCACCGGTGGCGGTGGCGGCACCGGTGGCGGTGGGATGGGCGGGATTGCCGAGATGATCCGCAAGGCCACCGAAGAGGCGCAGCGCGGCGCGAGCGGCGGCGGCGGTACCGGCGTCTGAGCGCCGACCCGGGGCGAACTTCTCGCCCCCGGCCCTACAGGGTCCGTGGACACGGACCTCGACACCCTCGCGGGCGCGTTGCGCGAGCGGTTGCTGGCCGCGGCGGGGGAGGGGGAGGACGGGGCGACGGGCGACCGCATCCGAGCGCTCGTCGATCGCGAGGCCGGCGTGCTCGACGCGGGCGCGCGCGAGGCGCTCGCGGGGCGGATCGCCGAGCGGGCGTTCGGGCTCGGGCCGCTGGAGCCGTTGCTCGCCGACCCCGAGGTCGAGGAGATCATGGTCTCGGGGACGCGTCCGGTCTGGGTCGAGCGCCGCGGCCGGCTAGAGCGCACCGATGTCGCGTTCCCGCGCGAGGGCGACCTGCGCGAGGCGATCGAGCGGATCCTCGCGCCGCTGGGGCGGCGCGTCGACGAGGCCGAGCCGCTCGCCGACGCGCGATTGCCCGACGGCTCGCGCGTGAACGTGGTGATCCCGCCGCTGGCGCTCGACGGGCCGGCGCTGACGATCCGGCGCTTCCGGCACCGCGGGTTCACCCCTGAGGAGCTGGTGGACAACGGCTCGCTCAGCCGCCCGCTGCTGGACTTCCTCGCGCGCGCGGTGCGCCGCCGGGCGACGATCCTCGTCTGCGGCGGCACGGGCTCCGGCAAGACGACGACGCTCAACGCCCTGTCGTCGTTCATCGGGGCCGATGAGCGCGTGGTCACGATCGAGGACGCGGCGGAGCTCTCGCTGCGCCAACCGCACGTCGTCCGGCTCGAGGCGCGCCCACCCAACGTCGAGGGCCGCGGCGAGGTCACGATCCGGCGGCTCGTGCGCAACGCATTGAGGATGCGCCCGGACCGGATCGTCGTCGGCGAGGTGCGCGGGGGAGAGGCGCTGGACCTGCTGACCGCGCTCTCGACCGGCCATGACGGCTCGCTCTCGACCGTGCACGCGGGCTCGCCCGCCGAGGCGCTGCGACGGATCGAGACGCTCGCGCTTATGGCCGGCCTCGGGCTCCCGCACGCCGCGCTGCGCGAGCAGGTGGCCGACGCCTTCGACCTCGTGGTCTGCCAGGCGCGCGCCGCCGACGGAACCCGCCGCGTCGTCGCGGTCTCCGAGGTCGTCCGCGTGGCGGGCGGCGCCGCCGCGCGCGAGCTCTACTCCTGGCGCGAGGGCCGCGGCCGCTGGCGCGCCGCGCTGTCCGATCCGCTCGCCGCGCGCCTCCAGGGAGACGCGTGACCGCCGAGTCCGCAGTTGCTCGGCCTCAGGTCGAGAAAGTGCAGACTCGGCGCCGTGGCCGTGGCCGTGGCGGTGGCCGTGGCCGCAGCCGCAGCCGGGAGCCCGGCCGGTGACCGCGGCCGCGGCGCTGGCGTTCGCGGCCGGGCTGATCGGCACCGCCGGCGCGTGGGAGCTGCTGGCGGCGGCTGAGGGCACGCGCGTGTCGGCGGCGGTGGCCCGCGCGCTCGAGCCGGTCGCGCGCGCAGGGCGCGAGGGCCGCGAGCCGACCGCGCCGGAGCGGCGCCGGTTGAAGCTGCTGGCGGCCGGTGCCCTCCTGGCCGCGGGGTGGCTGCTCGGCGGGGTTGTGCCCGCCATCGTGGCGGCCACCGCCGGCCCGGCTCTCGCGGTGGCGGTGGTGCGGGCGCGGTCGCGGCGCTACGCCGCCGGCTTGCGGCGCGGGGCGCCGGAGGCCGCCCGCGCGCTCGCGGACGCGCTCGCCTCGGGCCACTCGGTGCGCGGGGCGATCGCTGCGGCCGCGGCCGGTGTGACCGGAGCGGCGGGCCACGAGCTCGGCCGCGCCGCTCGCGCGCTTGCGCTCGGCGAGCCCGCTACCGAAGTGCTCGAGCGCCTGCGGCGCCGCGCCGCCGGCCCTGCCTGGGACACGCTGGTCGCCGCGATCCTGCTCCAGCGCGATGCCGGCGGCGACCTCGCCGGGCTCCTGCGGGAGCTCGCGGGCTCGCTCGAGGCGGCCGCCCGCGTCGAGGCCGACGCGCGCACCGCCACGGCCCAGGCCCGCTTCACCGCCAGGCTCGTGCTCGGCCTGCCGGTCGCCGCAGCCGTCCTCGCCGAGCTCGCGGCACCGGGGTTCGCCGCCTCGCTGCTCGCGCAGCCGCTCCCGGCCGCGCTCGTCGCGGCCGCCGCGTGCCTGCAGGTCGTCGCCGTCCTCGCGATCCGGCGCCTCACGTGACGGCGGCCGAACAGCCCGAGCGGTGGATTGTCGTGCCTGACGCACATGAATCCACCGCTGGCGTGCGGTGCGGCCGCGTGCGCCGCGGGTCGCGGGGTGGCCCGTGACGCCGCTGCTCGCCGCGGTCGCGGCGGTGCTTGCGACGTACGGCGCCGCGGACGTATTCGCGCTGCGGGCCGCGCGCCGGCGCGCACGCGGGGGCCCCGCCGGCCGCGTCGGCCCCGCCG
>Ga0126312_10000814_pt1 | contig 19649 bp, 23 predicted proteins | sample Plot104A_FD_92537 | JGI IMG/M metagenome (GOLD analysis project Ga0126312, IMG submission 92537) | Serpentine soil microbial communities from UC McLaughlin Reserve, CA, USA - Plot104A | ecosystem: Environmental > Terrestrial > Soil > Grasslands | place: USA: UC McLaughlin Reserve, Lake County... | reverse complement strand
TCGGCGCCGCACGTGGGACACGTCGGAGCCAGCGCCGAGCCGCAGGCCATGCAGAACTTCGCCCGGGGCGGGTTCTCGGTTCCACAGCTTAGACAGTTCATTCCCGCCCCTCCCGGTCCGGTCGCACGCGCTACTCGATCGGGATTTCTTCGACCGGGGTCGCCCGGTGGGGAGCGTCCGGCGACGGCTTGCCGCGACCCTGCTCCTCGCCCAGTCGCTGGATGTAGTGGTCGATGAGCGTCCGCAACGTCAGCAGGGCCTCGCGCTGGATCCCCTGCCACTGCTCGCGAACCTCGGGAGTGGTCGAGGCGCGGAGCACGTCCATGGTGCGGCAGATCGGGCACCACTCGACGCACTCGGTCGAGAACGTGCCGTCGCCGACCCCGAAATGGTCGTGGCTGTGATCGTGGGGGTCCGCCATTCGGGTGATGATAGTCCGCTCCAGGAGGGCTGAGTGGGCGTTGCTATTCTCCGCCGCTGCGCTGCACCCAAGCCACCGGAGGACGGCCGTGACCCGCATCAGACTGCTCTCGCTTGCCGCCGTTTCGATGCTCGGCGCCGGCCTCGTCGCGGGCTGCGGTGGCGACGACGGCGGCGACGAGGATCCGCAGCAGGTCCTGGACGAGACCTTCTCCAACGACCAGGAGGTGAACAGCGGCGTCATCGACCTGTCGCTGTCCGGTTCGGCCGAAGGGGAGGACGGGGGCAGCCTCGACGCCTCGCTCAGTGGGCCGTTCCAGGGCGACTCCAGCCAGGAGGGCGAGTTCCCGGAGTTCGACCTCACCGCGAGCTTCAGCGGCGAGGGCGGGGGCCAGAGCATCGACTTCGAGGGTGGCCTGACCGCGACCGCGGACCAGGCGTTCGTGAGCTACCAGGACACCACCTACGAGGTGCCGAACGCGTTCTACGATCAGATCAAGCAGGCGGCCGGGCAGGCGCAGGCGCGGGCCGGCGCCGGCCAGGACCAGAGCTCCGGCGCGATCTTCGACCAGCTCGGCGTCGATCCGTCCAGCTGGCTGTCGGAGCCCGAGAACGAGGGCGACGAGGACGTCGAGGGCACGGACACGATCCACATCCACGCCGACGCCAACGTTCCGCAAATCGTCGAGGACATCGGGTCGATCTCCGAGCAGACCGGCGGAGGGCAGGTCGACGAGGATCAGCTCGCCGAGGCCGAAGAGGCGATCGACGAGGCGAGCATCGACGTGTACTCCGGCAAGGACGATCGGATCCTCCGCCGCCTCACGGTGAACCTGGCCGCCTCGGCGCCCGAAGGCGCCGACTCCACGGTCGACAGCTTCGAGGGTGAGTTCTCGATCACGCTCAGCGACGTGAACGCGGACCAGAACATCGAGGCGCCGAGCGACGCGCAGCCGTTCAGCCAGCTCGAGCAGGACCTCGGCCTGCCGCCGGGCCTGCTCGAGAGCGCCCTGGGCGGTGGCGCCCTGGGCAGTGGCGGCCTCGGCGGCGGCTCGCTGGGCGGGGGCGGTGGTGGCGGCGCCGGCAGCATCGGCGGCGGCAACACCGACGACTACGCCAAGTGCCTCCAGCAGGCGAAGACCGTCGACGAGATCAACGCCTGCGGGAACGAGCTATAGAGGGGCTGACGCCGTCGGCGCCTACGCGCCGACCGGCTCGACGTCGAAGTTGCGGCCGTAGAGCTCGGCCACGCGGTCGAGCTCGTCGGCGCTGAGCTCCGGCACGTCGGCGGCGCCGGCGTACTCGACGAGCTCCGCCTCGGTGGTGATCGTCGGGATCACGGTCGTCGCCCCGCTGTCGAGGATGAACCGCAGCGCGGCCTGCGCCATCGTCCGGTCGGCGCCGTCGTTGCACAGGAAGCGGATCCGCTCGATCTTCTGCAGACCCTCGACCAGCCACTCGCGCGGGCGGTGGCGGCGGTGGTCGCCCTGGCCGAACGTCGTCTCGGGGGTCAGGGTGTCGTCGAGCAGCCCGCTCGAGGTCGGCACCCGGGCCATCACGCCGATCCCCTTGCGCTCGGCGGCGGCGATCAGGTCGCGGCCGGGGTCCTGCTCGAGCAGGTTGTAGACCGTCTGCACCGAGGCGATGTCGCGGGTGGAGATCGCCCGCAGCCCCTCGTCGCGCCATCCGATCGCCGGTCCGAGCGCGACACCGTAGTGGCGGAGCTTGCCCTCCGCCCGCAGCTCGTCCAGCGCGGCGAAGGTCTCGTCTCTCTCGATCGCGTCCATGCGGGGGTTGTGGAGCTGGTACAGGTCGACGCGATCGGTGCGCAACCTGGTCAGGCTGGCCTCGAGCGCCTCGCGCACGAACGGGCCGTCCCAGCGCTGCCGGCGCTCGCCCTCGGAGTGCTCGCGGCGACCCGAGCCCAGCTCGTACCCGAATTTCGTCCCGAGCTGGATCTCGTCGCGGTGGGGGGCGAGCACCCTTCCTGCGAGCTCCTCGTTGGCGCCGCGCCCGTACGCGTCGCCGGTGTCGAAGAACGTGATCCCAAGCTCGAGCGCGCGCCGCAGCAGGCGCTCGCCGTCGTCTTCGCTGACCTCGCCCCACCAGTTCGAGCCCAGCGCCCAGGTCCCGAAGCCGATCTCCGAGGCCTGAAGGTCGGTGTCTCCGAAGCGACGGCTGCGCACGCGGTCAGTCTAGATCAGGCCCGAATAGGCTTCCGGCGCCGTGAGCGCGCGTCCCGCATCCATCAGGCAGTTCCTGTTCGGCGCCCAGGGATGGCCGTACCTGCTCGTGCCGTTCATCCCGGCGGCGGTCGCGCTGGAGCTCGGCCACGCCTCCGCGCCGGTCATCTTCATCGTCGCCGCGCTGGGGATCATCCCCACGGCGGCCCTGATGGGCCTCGCGACCGAGGAGCTGGCCGCGCGCTCCGGACCCGGAATCGGCGGGCTGCTGAACGTCACCTTCGGCAACGCGCCCGAGCTGATCATCGCCCTGTTCGCGCTCAACGAGGGTCTCCAGGAGGTGGTCAAGGCCTCGCTGGTCGGCTCGATCCTCGGCAACATCCTTCTCGTCCTCGGTGGGGCGATGCTGGTCGGTGGGCTGCGCCGCGACCGCCAGCGGTTCGACCGCACCGCGGCACAGGTCCAGGCGGCGATGCTGTTCCTCGCCGTCGCGGCGCTGATGATGCCGGCGATCTTCGAGCTCGTCGAGGGCAAGGGCCTTCCCTCGGTGACGGCCGAGCGGGTCGAGTACGGGTCGACGATCGAGACGCTCTCCGCATTCACCGCGTGCGTGTTGATCGCGACCTACGTGATCGGGCTGTTCTTCTCGCTGCGGACGCATCGCGATCTCTTCAATCCGCACTACGAGGGGGAGGAGGAGAACACGATGGGGTGGAGCGTGCGCCGCTCGGTGATCATGCTCGCGATCGCCGGAGCGGCGGTGGGGCTCATGTCCGAGATCCTCGTGGGGTCGATCAGCGAAGCCTCGGAGTCGATCGGGATCAGCGAGTTCTTCGTCGGGGTGATCGTGGTGGCGATCGTGGGCAACGCCGCCGAGCACTGGGTGGCGATCCTGGTCGCGTTCAAGAACAAGATGGACCTGGCGGTCAACATCGCGGTCGGGTCGAGCGCCCAGATCGCGCTGTTCGTGGCGCCGATCCTGGTCCTCGTCTCATTCGTGCTCGGACCGAGCCCGATGCCGCTGGTCTTCAACGGCTTCGAGCTGGGAGCGGTCCTGATCGCCGTGCTGATCGCGAACTACGTCACCAGCGAAGGGGAGTCGACATGGTTCGAGGGCGTCCAGCTTCTGGCCGTTTACGTGATCCTCGCCCTGGCCTTCGGCTTCGCGTAGGCCCCGCCTAAGCTCCCTCGATGGCCGGCGACGTGATCCTCCTGGCGGCGAGCTTCGCCGTGATCCTCGCCGGCGCGCTGCTGTTCACCAACGCGGTCGAGTGGCTGGGCCACCGGCTGGCGATCGGCGAGGGCGCCGTGGGGAGCCTGCTGGCGGCGGTGGGGACCGCGATGCCCGAGAGCTTCATCCCGATCGTCGCCGTGATCGGAGGCGGCGAGGGCTCGAGCGAGGTCGCGATCGGAGCGATCGTGGGCGCACCGTTCCTGCTGGCGACGATCGCGATGACGCTGGTGGGTCTCGCCGCGCTCGGCTACCGGCACCGCCGGCCGCAGGACCGCCATCTGAGGGCCCACGTTCCGACTCTCGATCGCGACCTGACCGTGTTCCTGGCGTTCTTCGCCGTCGCCCTGGCGCTCGGGGTCGGGGTCCCCTTGGGGTTGCGGATCGCCGCCGCGGTGGCGCTCGTCGCGGCGTACGCGATCTACGTGCAGAGGACCCTGGCCGGTGGAGGCGAGCTGCAGCGGGAGGAGACCATCGGCCCGCTGATCATCTCCCGGACGCGCGGCGAGGATCCGTCGATGGGCGGGATTCTCACCCAGTTCGCGGTCGGGCTGATCGCGATGATCGGCGGCGCGCATCTGTTCGTCGAGGAGGTGACGGCGGTGGCCGAGGAGATCGGCATCGCGGTGCTGGTCCTGTCGCTGGTCCTCGCCCCGCTCGCCACCGAGCTGCCCGAGAAGGCGAACAGCTTCTTCTGGGTGCGGGACGGGAAGGACGCGCTGGCGCTCGGCAACATCACCGGCGCGATGGTCTTCCAGTCGATGATCCCGATCGCGATCGGGCTCGCGTTCACCGACTGGGACCTCGACCGGTTCGCGGTCCTGTCGATGGTGCTGGGCCTGGCCGGGGGGATCGTCGCCTACTGGGCGCTGCGGCTACGCGGCCAGTTCAACGCCCCCGCGATCCTGGCGTGGGGCGGCCTGTACGCGGTGTTCCTCGGGTTCGTGATCGCGGAGGGGTAGGAGTCGGCCCGATTCGCCGTGTGGGTGCCGGCGAACGGCGCGAGTGGAAAGGGGTGCCCGAGCGTGTCGCAAAGTCCCCATTCGGTGCCGGTCGCCAATCGAATGGGGATTTGACGGTCTATATGACGGTCAAGTCCGCAATCGCCGCGCGCGACGCATCGATTGGGGTGTTTGCGGCACCGCCGATCCCTCACCTGCTACCCGTACCCAGCCACCCACCGATCGCGTCACCGCCCGGCCAGGGCGGTCGGATCGAGTCCTAGTCCACAGGCCAGAAGTCCTCGACCTGGATCGAGGGATCCTGGGCGGCCCGGGACATGATCACCAGCTCGGCGTCGCCCGGCCCGTCGTTCCACACCGAGCGGACCACCTCGGCGCCGACCCTGACCGCGGTCCCGGGGCCGATGTCGATCACGTCGTCGTCGAGCTTGAACTGGACGGTGCCGGAGATCACGAGGTAGACCTCCTCGAGGTCGCTGTGCCGGTGTCCGTAGCTTCCCTTGCCGCCGGTCTTCTCGGGCATCCGCCGCCAGCTGAACCCCACCTGCTCGTCGTTGAGCGGGGCCGTGTAGGACCGCATCTCGCCGAACCCCGGGTACTGCTCCATGAAGTCGGTGGTGTCGTCGCGCTTGACGACGGTGTAGTCGTCCGTTGCCATCGGCTCCTCCGCTAGTCCTCGCGCCCGGGCTCCTGCCCGAGCTCACCCTCGTCCAGCTCGTCGTCGCCCTGCTCGAGCGCCGTCTCCGAGACCGATCCGCGGGCGCCCGGGTGGTAGTGGGTCTGGAAGGTCTCCAGCACCTCGTCGCGGCGCTCCTCGTCGACCGGGACCTCGTCCCCGATCCGGACCCACTCGGCGCCCTCGTAGGACTCCATGTTGAACACGCCCTGGTCGAGCGAGGAGGAGTCGTCGACGATCACCAGCACCTCGGTCTGCGGGTTGAAGTAGGTGCCGGGCCGGACGAGCAGCTCGTCCACCTCGACCACGCCCTCGTCGATGTCGATCTCGGGATCGGGGCTCATCTCTCCGCGCCCTGATGTATATCCAAACAGCCGCTCACTGCAAATGGTTTCGCGCTCGGCCCGACATCAAATTACCCGCCCAGGGCGGGATCCTGATGTAGAGCCTCGCGCTCACTGGCCAAGATTCTCAAGCTCGCGAAGCTGGCGCTCGACCTCGGAATCGACGTCGAGCGGCTCCTCGCCCTTGCGGACCCGCCGTTCGTTGCGCGCCACCACGAGCTGGCGGACTTCCTCGCGCAGGCCGGCATCGCCCCCCAGCGACGGCGCAGGCCCGGTCTCCATCAGGCGCTGGACCTCCGCCTCGACGTCGAGCGGCTCCTCGCCCCGCGCGGCCTGCCGGTACGCCTTCGCCTCGACCATCTGGCGCACCTCCGCCTCGCGCGCCTCCCCCGACGCGGGGGCGGACGAGCCGCCCTCGCTCTGCGGCATCTCCTGCTCGATCGACAGCGGTCCCTTTCCGATCTGGCCGAGCGCGCCCTTCGCCCCGAGCGCGAAGCTGAGGATCGCGAACGGCACCGCGACGACGACGGCGATCAGGAACGCGTCGCCTGTGCTGAGCGCGACTACGAGAGCGCCCATGGGGGCAGCTTAACCCCGCAGGGCTCGCTCCAAAAACCCGGTATGCTGTGCGGGTCGCCCTGGCTGACTGACCAGTCAATCGGCCCCGGCCCAACGTAACCGAAGGGAGCTTTGAAAGTGGTCGACTTCACCCTCACCGACGAGCAGAAGGATCTGCGCGAGCTGGCCCACAACTTCGCGGAGAAGGAGATCCGACCCGTGGCGTGGGAGTACGACCGCGACGCCACGTGGCCGCAGGAGATCGTCGAGAAGGCCTGGGAGGTCGGGTTGATGAACGCAGAGCTGCCCGAGGAGTACGGTGGGCCCGGCCTCGGACTGCTCTCCGGGTGCCTGATCGAGGAGGAGATGGGCTGGGGGTGCTCCGGGATCGGGACCTCGCTGATGGCCAACGGGCTCGCGGCGACGCCCGTCATCCTCGGCGGCTCGGAGGAACTGAAGCAGCAGTACCTCGGGATGCTGACCGAGGAGCCGAAGCTCGCCTCGTTCTGTCTCACCGAGCCGGACGCCGGCTCGGACGTCGGCGGGATGAAGACGCGCGCGGTGAAGAAGGGCGACAAGTGGGTGATCTCGGGCTCCAAGTGCTTCATCACCAACGGCAGCCACGCCTCCTGGTACACGGTCTACGCGAAGACCGACCCGGACGCCGGCCACCGCGGGATCAGCGCCTTCGTCGTCCCCCGCGACGCCGACGGCGTCACGGTGGACAAGAAGGAGGACAAGCTCGGCCAGCGTGCCTCCGACACCGCGCTGATCTCCTTCGACGAGGTCGAGATTCCCGCCGGCAACCTGCTGGGCGAGGAGAACCACGGCTTCAAGCTCGCGATGATGACCCTCGACCACACCCGCCCCGGGGTCGCCGCGCTGGGCGTCGGGGTCGCGCGGGCGGCGTTCGAGTTCGCCAGCGAGTACTCGAAGGAGCGCGTCCAGTTCGGCGTCCCGATCGCCATGCACCAGGCGGTCGCTTTCATGATTGCCGACATGGCGACGAAGATTGAGGCGGCGCGGCTGCTCGTGTGGCAGTCCGCGGTGCTCCTCGACCAGGGCCGGCGCAACACGCTGGCGGCATCGCACGCGAAGCGGTTCGCCGCCGACGCGGCGATGGAGGTCACCGTCGACGCCGTTCAGGTATACGGCGGCTACGGGTTCATCAAGGAGTACCCGGTCGAGAAGCTGATGCGGGACGCGAAGATCATGCAGCTGTACGAGGGCACCTCGCAGATCCAGCGGCTGGTCATCGCCCGCGAGATCCTCAACCCGCGGCCGCCCGACACCGAGCTCCAGACCAAGCAGGAGACCGAGATCCAGGAGAAGGCCCAGAAGGAGGCCACCCCGGCCTAGGGTTACGGCCGGGGACTAGCCGCGGCGGTTCGGGCTGACCGCGATCATCAGACCGATCGTGGTCATCACGATCACGCCAAGCACCAGCGCCTGCCACCATTCGTCGATGCCGGCCACGGTGGCATAGACCAGCACGCCGAGGAGCGGCAGCGCGAGCAGCGTGTAGATCAGCGGCCCCCGGTTCGACCGGGCGCGCAGCATTCGCGTGCTCCCCGCGTCCCCGAGATCGAGGCGCTCCGTCTGGGCGCGCTGCGTGTAGTCCATGTTCCCCATCTCGCTCCCTCCTGTCGTCGCAGTCCTCGCACACCTTACGCCGCGGTCAGCGGTCCGTGCGTGTGACTCATCACGTTCCGAGGCCGCGCCTATAGTCGAACCGCGTGGCCCGCAAGCGGACGAAGCAGCCGATGGCCGCCGTCGTGGCCGAGGCGGCGCGGGCGACGAAGGCACCGGAGCGCGCCCGCGGCGGCAGGCCCTCGGACGTGTTCGGCGGCGAGATCCGGCGCCGTGACCTCTTCCCGCTGCTCGTCCTGCACCTGATCTCCCGCGAGCCCGGCTACGGAAACCGGCTGATCGAGCAGATCGAGGAGATCACCCACGGGGTGATCTCCGTCAACCCGAACACGATGTATCCGCTGCTTCGCGAGATGGAGTCGAACGGCCTGATCGAGGGGCGCTGGGAGCATCCCGACAAGCGCACCCGCCGCTACTACTCCATCACGTCGGCCGGGCGCAAGGAGTACAAGCGGCTGGTCGCCGACGTCGAGCCGTTCCTCGACTCGGTGATCCGCTCCGTGACCCTGATCAAGCGCGAGATATACGGAGCGGACTAGCTGTCCTGCCCACGGACGTTGTGAACGCGGCTGATCGGCGGCCGGTCTCCAAGCGAGCTGTGGGGGCGTCGCCGGTTGTAGTAGCGGATGAAGGATGCCAGCGCCCGCGAGCGCCGCGCTGAGCTCGGCCAGGAGTGGGCGTAGGCCCACTCCCTCTTGAGCGTCTGAAAGAAGCGCTCGACCTTGCCGTTCCAGCGCGGCGTGTAGGGCGGGGTGAGGATCTGGCGGGCGCCGACCCGCTCGAGCTCGTCCCGAAAGGCGAAGGAGCGGTAGGGGTTGCCGTTGTCGCTCATCACCGCCTCGGGCGGGCCGAGCCCCAGCCCCGAGAAGTGCTCGATCGCCCGGCGCATGAAGGCCGCCGCGGTCTCGGCGCGCTCGTCGGGATGCTGCTCGACGTAGGCATAGCGCGAGCGGTCGTCGACGCAGGCGTGCAGGAAGGCATAGCCCAGCTCGGGGCGCCCCCTGCGGCTCTCGGTCGAGCGCCCGCGAACGCGATGACCGGGTCGCTGAAAGCGCGGGAGCCTGGTCGTGTCCACGTGAAGCAAGGCGCCGGGACGAGACCACTCATAGCGCCGGATCGACTCCCGCGGGCGCGGAGGGTGCCGCGAGACCCCGTTGCGGCGAAGGACCTTCCAGACCGTCGAGCGGGCGCGGCGGACGATTCCGGCCAGCCTGCCCGGGCCCAGCCCGGTCTCGCGGCGGGCGCGCAGGATCGGCTCCTCCTGGGCGGCGCCCATGCGCCGGGGCTGGCGCCGCGGGCGTGAGGAGCGGTCGCGAAGCCACGCTCCCGAGCGAAGCTCCTCGGCGGTCGCCATTTGGCGTCGGTGCCACCAGCGATGGGCGGTGGCCGGCGCGACGTTGAGGGCGGCGGCCGCCGCCCTCAACGTCTGTCCCCGATCGACGAGCTCGCAGAGCGCGATCCGCCCTGCCGGTCCGAGAGCGGCGTTAGCGTGAACCTTCATCCGGGTCCTCCTGTGGTTGGGGCGTCGAACACCCCAAGCCTCTGGGAGGGCCCGGATGGCCTTTCAGCTGTTCACAACGTGTGTGGGCGGCTCAACTAGCTCGGGGCGGGCGAGCGCGCGGCGTCCAGCCGGGCGTAGCGCCGCTCGAACGCCCGCGCCGCCTCGTCGGGCGACCACGCCGTCAGCACGAGATCGAGCGGCTCGACACCCTCCAGCTCCGGCCAGTGCCAGCTGTCGGCGCTGAAGGTCCGGCGCTCGGTGGCGAGCAGCGCCCGGTCGACGAGCTTGATCTCGGGGACCTCGGGCTTGATCCGGAATCGATCGCGGATCGCGTGCGCCAGGTGGCCCTCGGCCGCGCGGAACGCCTCACCGAGCGCGCTGCGGTGCTTGAGTGGGTGCGGCATGTCGCCGAGGTAGGCCTCGGTGGCGTCGTGCATCAGGGCGGCGAAGGCATCCTCGGCACCGCCGCCGCGCTGCTCGACCAGCTCGGACACGATCACCGAGTGCTGGGCGACGGAGTAGAAGACGCGGCTGTGGCCGCCGAACCGGCACAGGTTGGCCAGGGCACGGGCGATGTCGCCGATGTCCAGCTGGTCGGGATCCGGGTCGAAGGGATTCAGCCAGCGGCCCGAGACGGTCTGGAGGTACGGGCCGGGGGCCGGCGGGGCATGATTGGGCTCGCCCATGCCACCTATGGTGACGAGTGAGGCCCGCACCGTGATCGCGGGGGCCGTCTAGATGCCGACCGTCGCGGAGTCGATCCACGTCGGCGTGCCGCTGGCCGAGACGTGGGAGCTGTACTTCGAGGCCGACGCGTGGCCTGCGTGGGTCGACGGCTTCGCGCGCGTGGAGTCCTCATCCGGCTACCCGGAGCGAGGCGGGACGCTGCGCTGGCGCTCGACGCCCGCGGGCCGCGGAGTGGTTGAGGAACGGGTGCTCGAGCACGAGCCGCGCCGCCGCCACCGGATCGAGTTCTCGGACCCGGAGAGCGAGGGCGAGCTCGTGACCACGTTCGAGATCGAGGCCGCCGAGGCGGAGCAGGGCACCCGGGTGCGCCAGGAGTTCACCTACCGGGTCCGGGGCGCGGGGCCGCTGACGCGACTCACCGACGTGTTCTTCATCCGGCCCCAGATCGCGCGCTCGCTGGCGCGCTCGCTGGAGCACTTCCGAGCGGAGGCGGAGGCGAGTTCGACCGGGTAGCCTGACGCGCCGGCCCCGCGCGTCCCGATAGCCTTCCGGCGGTCCCGCAAACCGGAGGGTGCGAATCTTCGTCTTCAAAGCCGCAGTGGTCGGTGCCGGCACGATGGGCGGCGAGATCGCCCAGGTGATCGCGGCGTCCGAGGTCCCCGTGGTGCTCAAGGACGTGGAGCAGAAGTTCATCGACACGGGACTGGACAAGGCGCGCGAGGTCACGGAGGGCCAGCTCAACGGCCTCGTCGAGAAGGAGAAGCTGACCCGCGAGCAGGCCGACGAGCGCCTCGAGGCGACCTTGGGCCGAATCACGGGGACGACCGAGTACGAGGGCTTCGGCGACGTCGACTTCGTCGTCGAGGCGGTCCCCGAGCGGATGGAGATCAAGCAGGCCGTGTTCGGGGAGCTCGACGCGCTCACGCCCGGGCACGCGATTCTGGCGTCCAACACCTCGTCGCTGTCGATCTCCGAGATCGGCGGCGCCACCACCCGGCCCGAGAAGGTGGTCGGGTTTCACTTCTTCTACCCCGCCTCGGTGATGCGGCTGATCGAGATCGTCGAAGGCGAGCTGACCGCCGAGGAGACCTCACAGGCGGCCGCCAACTTCGCGATGCAGATCCGCAAGAACCCGATCCGGTGCGGGGAGGAGCCCGGGTTCGTCGTCAACCGGGTCCTGAACGCGGCCGCCTCGGAGATCTGGCGCCACCAGGACGAGAGCGGCCGCACGGTCGAGGACATCGACAAGGAGATCACGGACGCCAACGCGGCGCCGATGGGGCCCTTCTTCCTCACCGACCTGCTCGGCCTCGACACCGTGCTTCACGTCGCCGAGCACCTGCACGAGTCCTACGGCGACCGCTTCTACGTCCACCCGAAGATGAAGGAGCTGGTCGAGGCCGGAAACCTGGGCCAGAAGACCGGTCAGGGCTACTACCCGCACGGGAGCAAGTGATGGAGGCTGCTACCGAGCGGGTGACCGTCGTCGAGCGCTTCGGGCTCAAGGCGCTCGCCGAGGCCTGCCGCGTGATCGACGAGGGCGTCTCGACGGCCAAGGACGTCGAGCTGGGGATGATGATGGGAGCCGGGATCCTCCCCGGGCCGCTGACGCGCGCCGACGAGGCGGGTCTCGACGTCGTCCTCGAGCAGCTCGAGGCCGCGGAGCGGGAGTGGGGCGAGGGCTTCGCGACGCCGCTGATCCTGCGCCGGCTCGTCAACCAGGGTCGCCTGGGGCGCAAGACCGGGCAGGGCTTCTTCGCCTATCCGCGGGCTGACGAGGACTTCGAGCAGAAGGAGACCGTGCTGCTCGAGACCCGCGGCTCGGTGGCGATCGCGTGGCTGAACCGTCCCCCCACCAACCCGATCTCGCCGCAGATGATCCGCGATCTGACCGCGGTCTGGGACGGGGTGGCTTCCCGGGACGAGATCCGCGCGGTGGTGATCACCTCGTCGACGTTCGCGGTGTTCTCGGCCGGGGCGGACATCAAGGAGTTCACGAAGATGACCGACCCGCAGGCCGGGATGGACCTGCTCAACGCGGGCCACGGGCTGATGCGCGCCATGGAGCAGTCGGGCGTGGTGACGGTCGCCGCGGTCAACTCGCTCGCTCTCGGCGGCGGTTGCGAGCTGGCGATGGCGTGCGACTTCCGGATCGCGGCCGAGTCGGCCAGCTTCGGCCAGCCCGAGATCAACCTCGGGATCATTCCCGGGTTCGGCGGCACCCAGCGGCTGGCGCGCCTCGTGGGCGAGGCCGGGGCGCTGGAGATGAACCTGCTCGGCGACTCGATCTCCGCCGCCCAGGCCTACGAGATGGGGCTCGCCAACGACGTGGTGCCGGACCACGAGCTGTTCGACGCCGCGATGCTGTGGGCGCGAAAGCTCGCCGACCAGGCGCCGATCGCCGTCGAGCAGATCAAGAACGTCTCCGCGAAGGCCGAGCTCGACGAGGGGATCGATGCGGAGAAGGGCGGCTTCGCGACCGCTTTCAGCTCCCAGGACGCGCGCGAGGGGATCGGCGCGTTCCTGGGCAAGCGAAAGCCGAAGTGGCGGGGGAAGTAGTGAGCGGCGGCCGGACGCCGCCCTCGCTCGCATCTCCTGCGGAGATGCGAGAAACGTTCGGCCGGCATCCGGCCGCCGTCCAGCTCGCGGAGATGTTGAGAGAAAGCAGCTCCACCATCGCGCTGACGGGTGCCGGAATCTCGGTGCCGTCGGGAATCCCCGACTTCCGCTCCCCGGGCACCGGGATCTGGGAGAACGTCGACCCGTTCGAGGTCGCGACGATCCAGGCCTTCCACCGCGACCCGGCGCGGTTCTGGAGCTTCTACCGGCCGCGGTTCGAGGCGCTCGGCGACGTAATGCCCAACCCGGCCCACGAGGCGCTCGCCGCGCTCGAGCGCAGGGGGATGCTCGAGGCCCTCATCACCCAGAACGTGGACCGGCTCCACCGCAAGGCCGGTTCGCGGCGGCTAATCGAGGTCCACGGGAGCATCGACACGTCGAGCTGCACCTCGTGCGGCGCGAGCTGGTCGCTCGACGAGGTCGACGGGCTGTTCGACGACGACGGCATCGCCCTGTGCGCGGAGTGCGGCGGTCACGTGAAGCCCGACGTGGTGCTGTTCGGCGAGCTGCTCCCGGAGGCTGCGATGGCCGAGGCTCGGCAGCTCGCGGCACGGGCCGAGCTGATGCTTTGCGTGGGCTCCTCGCTCGAGGTCCACCCGGTCGCCGGGTTGCCGAAGCTTGCGCTCGCCTCCGGCGGCCGCGTCGCGATCATCACCAAGGGCCCGACCCCCTACGACGACGACGCGGCGGTGCGCATGGACGGCGACGTGCTGGAGGACCTGCGCGCCGTGCTCGCGGCGCTAACCCTCAAGCTGAGCTAGAGAAACGGCGCCGGCGCAGCGCTCGCTCGCAGAGCGCCACGACGTGGGCGATCGCGGTCTCGGCGTTCGGGTCAAGCTTGCCCTCGCGGGCGGCGCGCGCCAGCCGCCGCACCTCGGTCTCGCGCCCCCGCAGGGCCTCGACGTCCTCGCGCCGCGGCGCCTCCGCGGCCGACAGCTCCGCGATCAGCGCCGGCAGGCCGGCCTCGAGCTGGAGCGCGGCCTCGCGGGGCCGACCCTGATCGAGGTCGAGGCGGGCGCGAAGCACGACGGTCTCCGACGGCTCCACACGGTCGCGGCCCCCGAGCACCGCGGCCACCCGCTCCTGGGGCTGGAGGGCCTCGGTGCGCCGCCGCCGCGGCTCGCCGCGAACCAGCTCGCGCGCCTCGCTCCACTGTCCGTCCGCGACCTGCTCTCCCTCGCCGTAGCCGAGGCGGACGGCGGCGGCGCGGGAGATCGACAGCTCGTGGACATAGGGGTCCTGAGCCGCAGTGGCGTGCGCGTTGAGGGCGCGGTTGACGAGCCGCAGCGCCGAGCTCGCGAACGACTCGGCGGCCTCGGCGTCGGCCGCAACCTGCTCGAGCCAGCTCGCCGCCCGCTCGGTCGACCCCAGATCTTCTGTGGTCACCACCGTCACGCGGGTGAGCGGAACCGGCTCCGCGCCGGCCCCCACCTCGACGGGCCTGGAGCGGGTGCGCTGCCGGTGCCGCGCCCTGGGCGCGCCCCGCGTGGAGACGATCAGGACCTCGCTCGGCTCGCCGTCCGCGCGCACCAGGTAGCGCCCGTCGGCGAGGCCGACGGCCCCGGGGAAGTCGAGCTGCGCGAACGGGAAGAGGCCGACTACTCGCCTCGGTGGGCTCGGCTGGCGCGACGCTTGCCCTCGCCCGCGGGCAGCGCGTACTTCGAGGGCTTCGGCGAGACCTGCGGCTGGTCGAGCTTGCCGATCCGGTCGATCAACCGCTGCCACTGATCGGGCTTGAGCACGCCCTCGAGCTGCTTGCCAGCCTCCTTGTCGCCGTATTCCGGGGTGAATCCGCAGTGGATGTGGTCGGCATGGTCGGAGAGCACGAAGCTCGGCCCGCCCATGTCCATCAGCGAGATGATCTGGTCGCACTGGTTCGGCTCCTGCATCTCGAGGAGCTCGCGGATCACCTGTTCGGTAATCGACCCCGGGCCCTGGTGGCCGAGTATCGGGATCCCGTTGACCGCGGCGATGTCGACCGCGTTACCCGAGGAGTGATCCGACACGTTGCCGCTCGACGTCAGGTAGCTGTGCCCGCACTTCAGCGACGTGATCGTGAGCCGGAAGCCCTCGGCCGCCAGCACGGACAGCGTCCGCAGGATGCGGATGTTGATCTGGTGGGTCTGGATGTCCTGGCGCCCGCAGGAGTAGATCTCGAGCCGGGGGTTGTTGAGCACGCTGCGCTCGAGCGCCGCCTTCGACATCAGCAGCACCTGGCTCACGTCGGCCTCGTTGAACGGGCTCATCCCGCGCGCCCGGTAGATCGCCGTGGTCTCGAGCAGCTTCCAGCCGTCGAGGATCGGCTTCGGGTCGATCAGCTTGGCGCCCTTGCCCGCGGGCTTGATCGAGAAGTGGAGGTGGGGCGCGAACTCATCCGTCTTGCCGATCCGCCCCAGCACCGTCCCGGCGACGACCTTCGAGCCCTCCTGGAGCGGGCGCATCTCCGTCGTGCGACGGTCGAACTTGAGCACGCCGCCGAAGTAGGCCTTGAACGTCTCGTAGCCGGGGAACCGGTCGGTGAACAGCGAGTCGAGCTGGCCGGTGAGGTCGGCGCGATCGACGTTGCGGGGCCGCTCGGGGTAGGCGTACAGGCGAGGACGCAGGTCCTCGCTGTTGGTCGGCCCGCCCTTGTCGGAGCCGCCGCTCGCCCGCTCGCCCTCGCCCTTGGCGGTCCTCGCGGTGGCCTTCGAGCTCGCGGGACGCTTGGGCGCCTTGTCCTTGTCCGGCCCGACGAGCTCGAAGTCCTCGGAAGTGAGCTTCTGCTGCTTGGGCACCGGGTAGACCTGCGAGACGCGGCCGAGCTGCGCGTAGGTGAACCGGTTGCCGTACGCGTCCTGGAGCACCATGTAGCGGCCGAGCTTCTTGGAGCGCCCAATCTCCTTGATCTCGCCGTCGTTGACCGCGACCGCCGGCGCGCCCTCGCGGGAGTAGATGTTGATCCCCCGCCGGGTCGGGGAGGAGCTCACCGTCTGCGCCGTGACGCCGCCGGTGGCGGAGCTCGTGTCGCGCTTCGCGCCCTTCCGGACGTCCTGCTCGGAGAGGTCGTCCGCGTACCGGGCGCGGGCGGCGACGGGGAAGTGCGCGCCCTCGGTGAGGCCGGTCAGCGACCCCACCAGCCCGTCGGGGAGGCGCCCGTACTGGCGTGCCACCAGCAGCACCTCGTCGACGTACCAGTCGGCGTGGTTGTAGGCGAAGATCGCGCGCTCGAGGTCCTCCTCGCCGCCCGCGGCGTTCAGGTAGCGGGCGGCCGCGCACACCGCGTCGAGCGGGTTGTAGGGGTCCTTGCGCCCGTCGTTGTTGGCGTCGACGCCGTACGCCCGCCACGTAGAGGGGAGGAACTGCATCTGCCCGATCGCCCCCGCGGTCGACGGGCCCATGTTGGTCCCGAAGGCGCTCTCGATCTTGTGGATCGACGCGAGGATCGGCCACGGGATCCCGTACTGCGTTCCGCAGGCCTGGTAGATCGACAGCATGAACGGGGGGATCTCGAACTGGTTGATCATGAAGTTGGGGACGCCGTGAACCGGCGCCGGGCCGAACTCGGCGACGCTGAGAGAGGGGTTGGACTTGGTCGGCGTGCCGTCCGGCTTGCGGATCGGGGGCGTTCGCACGGCCCCGTTGCCGCCCCCGTCGCCGTTGCCCTTATTGCCCTTCGTCCCTCCGGTGCCGTTGTCATCGCCGCCGCCGCCGCCATTCCCGCCACCGCCGTTTGTGCCGTTGCCCTGGTCGACCGGCGGCACGGTCCCGCCGCCCGGGGTCGTCGGACCGCCGGGAGTCGTCGTCGTGCCGGGCGTCGTCGTCGTGCCGGGCGTCGTCGTCGTCGTGCCGGGCGTCGTCGTGGTCCCACCCGGCGGGGCGTTGTACTCGCTGGTGTCGACCGCCGACGAGCAGCCGGGGTCGCTGGTGTCGACCGCGCCGTCGCCGTCGTCGTCCTGCTGGTTGGAGCACACCGGCAGCAGCTTCTGCCCGTTCTCGAGCGTGACGTCGACCGCGTCCTGCCCCGTCCCGACGACCTCCCCCACCTGAGCACTGACTCCGCCGGCGACGGTAACCGTCGCCAGAACCGCCAAAGCAACTGTTAGCAGCAGCCTTTGTCTCATCCTTGCGGTTCCCCGGTGCCTGCGATACGTCTGGAGCACCGCCTCCCCGAGCACACGGACCTAAGGTGCGCAGGCACGGACACGCTACCTGTTCGATTCTTGGTCTGCAACGTGGAACCCGCCGTCTCGGCAGGCGAAACCTAACCGAGTGGGACGGACCGAACGAGATACGCTGGCCGCCATGGGATACGGACCCCAAGCGGCGAGATGAACGGCGAGATGAACGAGGACCGGCCCACCGACGAGCACGGGCTGCGCGACCGCCTGTCGACGGCGGGAGAGGGTGCGCTCGGCGAGCTGGCGCAGAATCTGCTCGAGAACCCGCTGTTCAGCCAGGCGGTGGCGGCCGCGCTGGGCGCCGGTGAGCGCGCGTTGCAGGCGCAACGCTCGGCGATGACCGCGCTCAACATCCCCGCCACGAGCGACATGGAGCGTCTCGAGCGCAGGCTCCGCAGCGTGTCCGACCGCATCGAGGAGCTGGAGGACCGGATCGACGAGCTGGCCGACGACGTGGTGGCGCTGGGAAAGCGGCTGGCGGCGAGCGAGGGCCGGCCCAACGATCAGGCCGGGCTCTCGATCCCGGAGCCCGGCGAGCGATCCTGACCGCCGGCGTCGGCGAGCGCGGCTGACGCAGCCGATCCGGCGCGCGCGATCCGGTCCTCGGACGCGGGACCGACCACGAGGATCGCCGCCACCGCCACCCCAACCGCGTCGCCGAGCGCCAGCAGCGCCGCCGACTCCAGGTCGGCCACGGGTGCCCCGTCCGGGCGACCGTCGTGGAAGGGGTCGGTGCTCACGACGATCTCCACGCCGGCATCGGGTGCCGCCTCGGCGAGCCGCCGGGTCAGCGCCGGATCGGGGGCGACCGTGCCGGTTGCCCCGAGCGCCGCGCTCGTCCCGTCACCGGCCAGGGCCCGGTCGGCGACGATCGCGCTCCCTGGATCGAGGGCGGGATCGAGCGCCGTGCAGGCGCCGACCCGCACGGCCCGCTCGACGCCGAGCTCGCTCAGCTCCCGTAGCACGATCGCGGCGCTCGGCGCGCCGATCCCGGTCGACTGGATGGTCAGCGGCCGGCCGTCGGCCGTCTCGCCGTGGTAGCCCCACAGACCGTGGCTGTGGTTGCTCATAAGCGGCGAGGTGAGCAGCCGCTGCGCCAACAGCAGCGCGTGGCCGGGATCCGCCGGCAGCAGCGCGTCGCGCGCGGTCGGCGCCGTCGGCTGGAGGTAGACAGGCACCGGACGAGCATAGGTTGCCGGGCCCTAAGCTTCGACCGCCCTTGGACGACCCGAAGCCATCCCAGGCGCGCGGCCTACCGGACTCCCTGCGCGCGGCGGTCGACCGCACGCTGTCGAGCCTCGGCGAGGCGCGTGCGTCCTCGGCCGCCGATCTGCGGGGCGAGGCGGTGGAGCGCGCGAGCGATCTGCTCGACGAGGTGGCGCGGCGCGGCCGCGACGCCGGCGCGGAGATCGTGCGGCACGGCCGCGACGCCGGCAGCGAGATCGTCCGCCACGGCACCGATGTCGGCACCCGGGTAATGGACGCGGTCGGCGAGACACTTCGCCGCCGAGGTAAACCTAAGGCCGAGGGTGAGTGATGCCCCGGGGCCGCCGGATCGTCATCACCGGCATCTCGGACCGTTGGGCCGGCGAGCTCGCCCGGCGGCTCGAGCGCGATACGTCGGTCGAGTTCGTGGCGGGGATCGACACCGAGCCGCCGTCCGTCGAGCTCGAGCGAACCGAGCTGATCGAGGCGGACATCCGCAACCCGCTGCTCGCGCGGCTGCTGCCCAGCACCGAGGCCGACACGGTCGTCCACTGCGGCTTCCTGTGGTACCCGGCGCGGGGGAAGCCCGATCGGGCGCTCCACGACATCAACGTGATCGGCGCCCTTCAGGTTCTGGCGGCTTGCGAGAGGACGCGCACGCTGCGGACCGTGGTCGCGCGCGGGTCCGCGGCTATCTACGGGTCGGAGGGCGCGGCGCCGTTCTTCTTCACCGAGGAAATGGCGCGGCGCTATCCGCTCAAGACCCGCTTCCAGCGCGACGTCGGCGAGCTCGAGAACTACTTCGACAACTTAGCCCGCCGCCACCCGGAGGTGACCTGCTGCATGCTGCGCTACCAGCCCGAGATCGGGCCGGACATTCGCACGCCGCTGGTCGGCTACCTGTCGCTTCCCGTTGTGCCGACGCAGCTCGGCTTCGACCCGCGGCTCCAGTTCGTCCACTCGGCCGACGCGACGGGTGCGCTCGAGGCGGCGGTCCGGAACCCCGTTCGGGGAGCGGTCAACGTCGCGCCCTCCGGGGCGGTGTCGCTGAGCCGGATCCTGCGGACGGCCGGGAAGCCCTCCGTCCAGATCCCGCACCCGCTGTTCGGGCCCGCGCTCACCCAGCTCGGCCGGCAGCTGCGGATGGGCGGGACCTACGACGACGGGGTGCGGCTGCTCCGGTTCGGGCGCGGCGTCGACAACACCCGGCTCCGTGAGGAGATCGGGTACCGGCCGGAGTTCGACGCCCTCGGCGCTGTGCGCGACTTCGCCGACAACTCGGGCGGGCGGCGCATGGCGCGCGTCCCCGGGCCGCGCGACCTCGTCGACGCCGTCGCCGGGAGGTGAGCTGAGGTGGAGGGCGGCGGAGCGACGACGGGCGACGGTCACGGAGTCCGGTCGGAGTCGGTGGTCGACTTCCTGCGAGGGCTTCGCGAGGGCGTAGAGGAGGGCCTC
>Ga0126312_10000813_pt1 | contig 19650 bp, 24 predicted proteins | sample Plot104A_FD_92537 | JGI IMG/M metagenome (GOLD analysis project Ga0126312, IMG submission 92537) | Serpentine soil microbial communities from UC McLaughlin Reserve, CA, USA - Plot104A | ecosystem: Environmental > Terrestrial > Soil > Grasslands | place: USA: UC McLaughlin Reserve, Lake County... | reverse complement strand
GCAACGCTTCAAGGGTACAAAGCGAAGGCCGGGATCCCGTAGGACCCCGGCCCTCTGGCCACCTATGCGGCTATCGGTCGATAGTCTAGCTTGCTAGACCCTTGAGACGTTATCCGCCTGCATGCCCTTCTGACCTTGGGTAGCCTCGTAAGAGACCTTGGCGCCCTCATCTAGGCTCTTGAAGCCCTCTCCGGCTATACCGCTGTGGTGCACGAAGAGGTCCTCGCCACCCTCCTCGGGGGTGATGAAGCCGTAGCCCTTATCGTCGCTGAACCACTTTACCGTTCCTTGGGCCATATCTGGAACCCACCTTTCTCTCTTGGGGCTCCACCGCAATAAAAAGCCGCTCCTCGTGTTGAGGGCGGCGCTTCACTCACCATAAAACCCACATCTCTAACTGCACCCTCACTATACCACGATCAGGGCCGGGGTTGCTCTTCAAGGCCTCGAGCCGATAACCAAGCGTACGTGGTAGCGTAGAATGCTGTGCAGCTGATCGGGAGGTGAAGATGGATCGAGAAGACGCCGAGTTCAGGGCGGCAAACGAGCGGATTACGGCGATGGCCGAGGAGCTGCGCAAGGCGGAGTTGGTGCGCGACAGGTTCGAAGGTCTAGCCCGTCTCATGGGCGCCTACCCGGAAGGCCACGACATGCGAGCGCGCCTGGAGGCCCTCCACTTGGAGCGGGCCCTGGAAGGGGTGGAAGAAGACATCCGAGACCTCTGGGACCGCATACAACACCCTCGCGGTACCTGAGAGCCCCGGTCCGCTACAGGAGGGGCTCATGAGGGCGCACAGCGGCCCTGGTAGCGCAACGGATAGGAGGCTGACTACACCATGCAAGAGCGGCGAGAGCGGTTGGTCGAAGAGCTGCGCAAGGAGGAGCGGGCCCGAGACCTCCTGCGGGAAATAGAGCGACGCCTAAGGGGAGGGGATCACCCGGAACTGGAGGACCACCTGACGCGACTGGATCGTTTGGTGGAGTCCTGGCCGGAGGGGCACATGCCGCGGCTGTTGGTCGAATCGGCCGTCGGGTCCGCTAGGACGCGAGATTCGATCAGGGCCGGCTCCGACGTGAGCAGGTCCCGCTCCGTCATGGAGGGAAAGATCTTGACGCTGCGCGGTGTCCTAAGCCGCTTGGATTGGGGTAGGTGAAACACCTCTTCGGGCGGCGAAGCTAGGTGGGACCCCAAGACCCGAAGGACGTTACCTAGGACACGGCCCGCGACCTCTCGGCGCTGGTAGGGGATCTTGCGGCATTGAAGGGAGGCGCTAACTACTTGAGTGGATAGGGCACAGATACGAAACCATGTTCCCTGAGGAGGAAGCCCTGAAGAAGGTGCTCATCGTCGGAGTGATCCTGGTGGTGCTTCTGGCGGGCTGTGGCGCAGAGACCGAAAAGGCCGATAGCACCGGTCCTAGCAATAAGCAGAAGACAGAGAATTCAGCGCCTGTTATTGAGGATAAGTACGCTGCTGAGGATGTTGCCAAGGCTGCTGCCGCCGCTAACGATGAGGTGACCCTAGAGGTTCTCGACAAGATGTCAGGCGATTACGCCAACCTTTTAGGTAACTGCCAGCTCATCAAGTACCGGCAGGAGAATGGCGCGGCGGCTATGGAGCAGTGGACGGATGATGTCGAAGACGAGGGAGCCTCCGCGTCCTCTGGCGACGATGTTGTTTGGGTGCAGGAAGCGATGATCAAGGAAGGCTACTCCTGCACCTTCCAGGAGATGAATCAAGTTGCCGCTAGCGGAACGCTAGGGGAGCACTAATGATGCAAGAACCCCATGAACGATTGGCAAAGCGAAGGCCGCGCTGCAAAAGGATGGGGAGGAGAGCGCGGCCAACAATACGAGCATTATAAAGGCCGGAGCCCGATAAGGAGCCCCGGCCCGGTTGGTGCGAAGGTCCGGCCGGGACGCACTATGGAGGGGGGAGGCCCCGACCGGACTACGGACTACTAAACCTAACATTCTGGTCTTTAAACATTGTTAACGTCCGTTTTAGTGTCTTTAAGGATGTTCCACTCTCATCCAGTGTCGTCCTCTCTTACGGACCGGGGCAATGCGAAGACCGTGCCTGAGAGGCAGGAAAGACACGGCCAGTGCGGAGGCCGGGCGCCAACTCCTGGGGGTGAATTCGCCCGGCCTCAGCGCCACTGTACGCGGGCCCCAAGGCCGGCGCATCTGCCATCGTCACATAACTCACGAAGCCTAGCCGAACGTATTGCATCTCCTGTCCCAAAAGTAGCGGGCCGGGACACCCCGAAGGATGCCCCTGCCCGGTCGGTACGTAGTGCTGCTAGGCGGCTCCTCGACCCTACGAGCGCGCCTGTTCGAGCATGCGCTCCTCAAAGGAGTAGGCGAGGGCCAGCTTGGCCATCTCCTGCCCGGACAGATTGAGCACCTCGGCGAGGCCGTCGAGGTATCCTGCGCTGTTCCCTGTGGTGGTAGAGGCCATCCGGTTGATGATCTTCCAGCCGTCGAGGCCGGCCTCCTCCGCCAGCTTGCCGACCCTAAAGGGCGTAACGGGAATCTCCCGCTTCTCAAGCAGCTCGGCGAGTACCTCGCCGAAGATCGTGTTCCTCATCTCTGGGTGTTCCGTCATCTCTCCTCCTCATCCGTGAATTTTGCTATCGCTCGCAAAATCCGCACTGGTGGTCCCCTCGCTCGGTTCGATCTCATTAGGACCGTGGCCTAGAGGTCCACGACCAGCACGCCGTCTATGACCTTCATGTCATGGTAGCGTCTGGTTTTGGTTATGCTCACGCCGTAGTAGTCAAAGAGGCTCTTGCAGGGGATCGAAAGGTCGGCGTAGCGACCGAGGCCGTAGCTGTTCTTCTCTGTGGCGCCTACCGGCCGCAGCCCAATACGCCGGCGCTCAGGATCGTACATAGCCTGGCACGCCTCCGGTTCACCCCACATCCGATAGCAGGCTTTGTTGAGCCCGATAACTCCGCCGACGCGGACGGACACGAAGGCGACCTTTACCTCCTGCTGCTGCGGCGCGCTAACCGTCCTATCCCAAAGCTCGAAGCCTTCGAGCCCGGCCAGGCGGGGCAGCTCCTCGCCTGCCATTATCGGCTCTCTCCAGCGTTGCACTTGCGGCACGGCACGGTCTCGAAGATCTCGACCTCTTCGCCGCCAGCTTCGCTATCTTCGACCAGGTGGCCGATGTAGACGAGTCCCCGGTAGCAAGCTGGACACTCCAGGCGCTCCAGGCCGCTGTAGTGGGCCTCTACGGTGTCGTGGCCGTGGGGGTGTACCCTACTCGTGTCCACAGTTTCTGATCCTCTCTGTGGGCCGGGTCCCGGGGTGCTGGACACATCCGCGGGGCCGTTTCCTTATCCGACACGATCATGACACCAGTTTCACCGCTTTTTACAACAAGGTTTCTTGAAGTTTGCCTGAAGTTTCGGCAAGATGGAGGCATGACAAACCAGCACAACTGACGAGAGGATGGCTACAATGCAAGCTGTGGTCTACATCGGAGACAGACTAAAGAACCTACGCATAAGGCGAGCGTTGACCCAACAGGAGCTGGCCGATAGAGCAGGCATCTCCAGCAACGCCCTCAACAGGATTGAGCTGAGCAAGGCCGAACCTCACATGAGCACACTTCGCAAGCTCGCCAAGGCTCTCGATGTAGACCCCATCGAACTCGTAGAGGAGTAACCATGCCTTCCACGAACGGCCACGGCCCAAAGCGAGCTATCCTTTACGCCCGCGTGTCCACAGACGAGCAAGCCCGCTCCGGCTACTCACTCGCCCAACAAATCGAAGCCCTGAGAGACTACGCCGCCCGAGAAGGCTTCGAGGTCCTCGAGGAGGTATCGGACCCCGGACAGAGCGGCGCCAGCCTGGAGAGGCCCGGCATGGACCGCGTGCGCGACCTGGTGACCGCTGGCGGGGTGTCCGTGGTGCTGGCACAGGACCGGGACCGCTTCGCCCGGGAACCCGCCTATCTCTATCTCTTGCGGGAGGAGTTCGCGGAGCGGGGAGCCGCGCTAAAGGCCCTCAACGACCGTGGCGACGAGACACCCGAGGGCCAGCTTACGGACGGCATCCTGGACCAGATCGCCCGCTTCGAGCGCCTCAAGACTGCCGAGAGGACCCGCAGAGGCAAGCAGCGGCGCGCCCGGGAGGGCAAGGTTATCGGCAATCAGAAACCTAACCTGGGCTTCCGTTACGACGAAGGGCGCAACGGCCTGGAGGTAGATGAGGAGACGATGCCGGTAGTCCGCGAAATCTTCCGCGTGATCGGGGCGGAAGGACAACCGATATACGCCGCCAAGAAGGAGCTGGAGCGGCACGGGATATCCACGCCCTACGGTAAGAGGGGCTGGTCCCACGCCTACATCCGCAAGATAGTACAGAGCGACGTGTACCGGCCGCACACCTACGACGAGATAGCGCCGCTGGTGGCGCCAGAGGTTGCCGCCCGGCTAGACGAGGAGAAGCGTTACGGCATCTGGTGGTGGAGCCGCTGGAATCCCGAGGAGCAATGGATCGCCGTCCCGGTGCCCGACTCCGGCATCCCCCGCGAGTGGATAGACGCTGCCCGAGAACGCATTAGGGACAACGCCCGACCGCAATCGAGCGGCTTGAGGTTCTATGAGCTGGCCGGGATGGCCTACTGCGGTTGCTGTGGGAGGCAGATGGCGCGCACCACGACGAAGAACAACGCCGGGAGCCGCTTCTTCTACTACCGCTGTATGAGGCGCTGGAGCGACTCTAAGGAGGCGTGCGCCAACGGCCGGAGCCACTCCGCGCCCAAGACGGAGGCCGAAGTCTGGAACAAGGTCCGCGCCTACTTGATGAGCCCCTAAACGCTCAGGGCCGACCTGGAGCGCGCCATAGAGTTCAGGCGGACCGAAATGCGCGGCGACCCGGAAAGGGAGGTAAAAACGTGGCTTGAGAAGCTCTCCGAGGCTGATAACCTGCGCGCCGGCTACCAGGAGCAGGCGGCCCGCGGCCTAATGACCCTCGACGAGCTGGCAGCACGTCTAAAGGACCTCGAAGAGCAGCACAAGACCGCAAGAAGAGAGCTGGTCGGCGCAAGGAACCGCGCCGGCGAGCTTGAGCAGCTGGAGAGGGATAAGGAGGAGCTGCTAGAGCACTACGAGGGCATCTCGCCGGAGGTCCTGGACAACCTCACGCCCGAGCAGCGCCACCGCTTCTACGGCTTTTTGAGGCTCAAGGTGCGCCTACCTTCCGAGGGGCCGGCCGAGTTGGAGTTTTGCGGGGTGTCTCCCGAAGACTTCTTTGTTAGTCATGTGGAAACGGAATCGGATTCCATTCTTGACGCACTCGTGGATCGCGGCTGTCGACACGGTCGCACCCTCGGTGGAGATGATCACACGTTCCACCTCGAAGAAGGGCCGCTCGAAGATCACCTCGCCCTTCCTCTTGACCACCAGGCGCTCGCTCTTCTTGGAGACCGAGACCCCGAAACCTTCTACGAATACCTCGCCCAAAATCCTATCTGCCGGATCTATTTCTCTACCGTCAGGAGGATTGTCCCAAAGAGTCTGGACACTGAGTGTCCGTTTCGAGGGCTGTGGTGGGGTTATTCGTACTTTTTGAGTGCTTCCTCCAGGAACGAGACGAGTTGTCTCTTCAGCTCGGGACCGCCGAGGACCTCGGCATCCGGGCCGAGGGCGGCGACTTCGCGCACGGTCCAGAACACAGAAGGCGTCCTACCCTCGATAATAGCGCCGCCGTCTTCCAGGCGTTCGATGTTGGCCCTATCATCGGGGATTATCGTCTTGCCGTAGGCGACGAAGGTCTTCTCGCTGAGACGCACCCTGGCCGGCTCGAAGGCGTGTCTATGCGCCTCTGGAGCGAACTTCTCCGGCAGAAGCCTGGCCTGGCGGATGCGGTTGATCCGGAACTCCGTGACCCGACTCTCCTCACGTTCGTAGGCGAACTGGCGGTGGGCACGCTGGACGTAGGCGACACGCACGGGCTCGACGGTCCTCCAGCGCAAGGAATCTGAGCGAAGGCTGTGATAGAGGATTTCAGTCCGCTGGGAGCGGTGGGTAGCGCGGCGGAGCGTATCAATAATGTTAGGGTCCTTAGGAGGGTCGCTGGCCGAGTCGAGTGAGAACTCGATCTTCCCTGAGTCCGCGAAGCGCAGTGCCTCCTCAGGGATGGCTTCTCGCAGTTTCTTCGCGGCGGAGTTCAGATGATCCCCGTACACTGGCTCCCTCTGCGCCAGGGACTCCAGCACACTCAAGGTAGCCAGTGCCTCGTAGTCAAGGAATGCGATGCGGACCGGCGGTTAGCTCGTGGCGTCTGCCGCTGTGCCGCACCCCGAATCCTTCCTCCCTCATAACCTCCAGCCAACGCCGCACCGTGCGCTCGTCTCGCTGCACACCGGCCTCCGAGAGAGCCTCGACGAGTTGGTGCGTCGACGCCGGTCCCTCGGAAAGAGTTTTCAGCAACACAAGGACGCCGCGAACCGACTGGAAACTCTCACCCACAACCTTCCCCTTTCGCAAACCCTGGTTACGATCTGTAACAAGTCTGAATCAGCGTCGCCAGCATCCTCCGCAGCAAGACGTATTCTAGCTGCAAAAATAAGAGATCATGCCTCTCGCAAACCCCCGAGGTCTCCAAGCAGAAACTACGCTTGCGAAACCTGGTCCCCGAAAACTACCCGTGCTAGCATCCTGTAAGAAGCTCTATCCCTAGAAATAGCGGGCCAGAACCTTGAAAACCGCCAAAAGTGTGGCGGATAATATCCAGAACAAAGCCTCACAAAGTCGGTCGCAGACCAACTCCCGCTAGATAGGGAACTGAAAGCGAAGTTGCCCCTCTCTGAGTACCTCTCCGAGTGGCTGTCGCAGACCAACTCGGGGTAGTAGGACCCCCTTCTAACTCGGGACATTTCTTACCCCTCTTTAGCGTACAAGTCGCCTAGCAACCGCTAGCAACGGTACTCAGGCTGCATGCCCGGTTCCTGTGTAGTTGCGTAGTCTCTCGGAGTAGTATCTCTCCACGCCGGGACATGTTTTACCCCCACCAGCTAGCTGTAGAAAGGGCTAATGCATAGTCGAGTGTTTCCACTATGGCCGCAGGTGCGACCAGATATGGAAGCACCCGCGAAGGGCTATTGCACCAAAGGGTAGCTTGCTCACCTTCTCATGATTCCGGCTAACGCAGCAAGCAACAACGGGATTATGAGCCAACCGACCATCGCGTGAACAGTCGAGTACGTCTGCAATAGCAGTCCATTGGGCATCCACTGTTCGTCAACACGCAGATTTATGAGCGGGATTAGGAGATCCAGGCTATATAGGAATCGGTACGGCAGTTCATCCTGCCAGGGGTACGATTTGGCAGAAGCGTCTGCTTTGCTCAACGCATCATTCGGCAGATAGAACATGAGTGTTCCGATAACTAGGAAGGTTGAACTAATCAGTAAAAGAGGTCGTATGTCGACGCCGTAGCCTGTCAAAACCTTCCAAACCAAGTCGGTGAAGGATTTCAAGGAGGACCAATTATTCTGCGCTTTTGCATTCTCTCGGAGCTCACATCGACCCTGGTAATATATCCTCCTGGCTTGAGCATCATTGCCGATGCTCTCGTAGTACTTCTCCAATTGCAGGTACGGGTCGCGGCTGAACTTAGTCGGATCCTGGGCATTAGCGAGTTCCATCGCTCGTTCAAGTTCGTCTTGTGGACTCCGGAATCTGCTAAAGGTGCACTCACGCAGGTCCAAGTAATCTTCAAAGGGAAAACGTTCGCCCTCCAACACTAACATGTCGACCGAAGCGTCATACAGACTAACTGTTCGGTGGAATCGAGCATCGGTTAAGATAAGGTTCTGCGAAATGTGGGCCGCTGACAGGTCAACGGATCCACCGAATTGGGCTCGCTCGAGATTCATGCTGGCACTCTTCAACGCGAAGAAGGATGCCGAACCTTCAATCTGGGTCCTCTTGCATTGCAGCTCCACGTCGAAGGAGGCGTGAGCGAAGTTCACCTTCTTACTATGAAACTTGGCGTCATTGAACCCCCCCTATTGCACTTGAGCGAGTCGAAGATGGCCGACCCTTCGAAGGTGGTTCCATTGCAGAACAGGAACTGTCCGAAAGACGAGCCGTTGAGCCGAACCCCTTCTTTTCCTGTGAACTTGGCGCCATTGAAGAGCCCGCTACCATTGCACTCTAGCGAGATGAAACTCGCCCCTCCCTCGAACGTGGCCCCGGCGCACGACAGATCGTTGCACGTGAGCGAGTCGAAGGTGGCCGACCCCTCGAAGGTGGCGCCGCGGCACGACTGATTCCCCACAAAGGAGGCCGAATCGAAGCTAACCCTGTCTTTACCTCTGAACTTGGTGTTATGGAATAACCCGCTACCCTCGCACTCCAATAAGACGAAACTTACACCTCCCTCGAAGATTGCATCACAGCAGAATAGCTCTCTGCACTTGACTAGATGGAGGTCCGCCGGATTTTCAAATTGCGCACCCCGAAATTCCAGTTTAGTGCCGAATGAGGCGTAAGCGAAGCTAGCTTCTCCTCGAAAGTTCGCCTCAGAAAACATCCCCACACCGTTGCACTTTAGTGCCATGAAGCTCGCCGGCCCTTGGAATGTGGCCTTGTTGCACTCCAGGCTTGTTTCGAAGGTGCCTCCAGTGAAATCGACCGACTGCGATTCACTCAGGAAATTAGCTTCCGAGAAGTACGCGCTGTTCTCGACCCGAGCGCCGTTGAACTTCGCTGTCCCGTCGAAAGTTGCTCTGTTACAGATAAGATCCTTCTTATAGACGGCCTCACCGTTGAACTCTTTATGAAAAGTGCACCCGGAAAAGTCTACGACCTGCGAAAATTCGCAGTATCGGAGATCCACTTCCCCCTCGAAGTCACAGTCCCGAATTTCCACGGGTTTCTTGATGGTGTGGTGCTTGAGATCGACTTCACCCCATACGCGCGCATTGCTAAGCGGGAGCAAGGGCTTCTTACCAGCGTTCTGCTCGCTCGTCTCCTGCGCCAGCTCTTTTATGAGATCTTCTGCTCTGACCTCTTGGACGCGATTCGCGTCCTCTGTGCTCACAATTTGCCTCCCAACCGGCTAGGGCTCTAATGGCTCCCAAGTACTCGTCTTCGCCTTCCAAATGTAAGCGAAACCAGCTGTCTCCTCAACCGGGCCTCAACAGTAGCTACTTCCCTTCGCGCTAGAACACTTTTCTCACACTTGCTCAGCTAGAGCGGACGAAGTGCTTCAAAGCCTCCAACTGAGAACTGGCTACGCTGGCGATCTGTTCACGTTCTACCTGGATCTCCGAAGCCACGTACCTAGCCAGCTTGGGATTGAGTCTGACCACGCCAGAAGGGTGCAGGAAGAAATCTGCTGCAGCGAACGGGCGGGAGCGAACCGTTTCTATGAGCTTGCGATCAATCACGGGTTTCAAAGGCTCCATCAGGTCATAGACTAGAGAGGTTTTCCCCTTTCTGTCCGCATGCAAAAACCCGATGTAGGGATCCAGCCCCAAAGAAGTTGCCGCTATAAGCGTGCTGCTCTCCAAGACCCTGTAAGCGTAGTTGAGCATAGCGTTAGCTGGATGGCGGGCGTTCTTCTTCGAGGTTAGTGCAGCCCGACTTCCCATAGCGTGCCAGCTTTCCGGTCGAGCGACCTTGATCCTGGTTTGTGAATTTTGGGACGCCCGTATCTGGGCGAGTGCGTGTCCTCTTGCCCCTTCTCCCATCCCTCCAACGAAACTTAGGGCTTCGCCCTTATAGTCCACGTTAACCAGCGTTATGCCCTGCTTCACGAGCCACGACATAGCGTCCGTAGAGAGCGAAGCTTTGGAATCGTGGAGGATAATCCTCGACAGCAACTTCGGATCGCCCGGATACAAGCGCATCTCTTCGGGTTCCGTCTTGAACCTTCCCCATATCAGAAGAACCTCGCGCCTGACGCTGATCCTTATCCCGTAGCCATGCAGCACAAGCGGCTTTCCCGGATACAGGTCAGCTTCTCTCTCTTCGTCCCAAAACGTGCCACGCTCCTCGTAGAGGAGAGCAAAACGTTTCGTTACGGGCTGATAGCGCCGGCCGGTACCCCGGTGAGCCAGGCCGCTAGAAAACCCGCGCAGAGAGCGTCTCCCGTGCCCGTGATGTCTGTGGCTCGTGCCGGCGCTGCAGGGACGCGCGTCCTTTCTCCGTCCGCGTAGAGGGCTCCCTCCGCACCGAGCTTCAAGACGACGGCGGAGTAGTAGCCGAGCAACGTCTCCGCGATGCGCTCAGGGTCTTCGGTCCCGGCGTTCTCTCGGGGCCTCTCGAACGTCGGCCCTGACCTCGAGGCTCAAGCGGCTGGTTCTATGCAGCGCTCATCGTTGTTGCTCGGGCTGTTGACAAAGCGGCTCACGGGGTAGGTCTCGAGGTCGTCGCCGGGATAGGGGATCACCAATTCGGCGAGCTCCTCCCTGTCCGCGTCGGGGTCGAGCCAGGCATCGTAAGTATCGGGAGGCAGGATCACTGGCATCCTGTCGTGGATCCCGTCGAGCACGGAGTTTGCCCTGGTGGTCAGGATAGCGCACGAGCGGAGCACGCCGTCACCACCCTTCTCCCAGCTCTCCCAGAGCCCTGCAAAGGCGAAGGGACGGCCTTCTTGCATGCGGAAGTAGTAGGGCTGTTTGCCCCCGTTCTCGCGTTTCCACTCGTAGAAACCGTCGGCCGCGATCAGGCACCGCCGCCTGCGGAAGGCGCTGCGGAAAGAGGGCTTCTCGGCGGCCGTCTCGCTTCGGGCGTTGATCATGCGCGCCCCGATCTCAGGGTCGTCGGCCCAGGAAGGGACGAGCCCCCACCTGAGCATCTCGAGACGCCGCTTCCCATCCTCGGCCAGAACCGCGGCTACCTCCTGCGTCGGGGCGACGTTGTAGCTCGGCGGAATCTCCACCGGGTCGTCCAGTCGAAACTCCTCGGCCAACCTGCCGGCCGGGGTAGAAAGCGTATACCTGCCGCACATCTCTCTCACCTCTCCCAAGCTTAGAAACCTTACGGTAATTGTACCGGCCGGAGGCCCGTCTCTCACCGGTCGGTTGCTACGGTTAAGGAAGGTTTTACGGGCTCCCTGTTGCGCCTCGCTCGCTCCTGGCTCTTTCGAGCAGTTCCACGACCTCCTCGTCCGAGGTCTGCTCGAAGTTCCTGTACCAGAAGCCTATTGCCCCGAGGTCCGTTGGGGACTCCAGGCAGACCAGCTCGTCCACCTCGGGCCTGAGGAGCTCCGCCGTCTGGGCGGCGCACACGGGCGCGGCCAGGACTAGCCGTTCTGGCCCCCGTAATCGCAGGGCTTCCACGGCGGCGCGGGCAGTCACCCCTGTAGCGAGGCCGTCGTCGACCAGGATCGCGGTCCGCCCGCCGACGTCCGGCTCGGGCCGCTCGCCCCTGAAGTAGCGCAGCCTCCGTCCTACCTCTGCTGTCTCCTGCGCCGTAATCCGCTCGACGTAATCATCAGGGATACCGAGACGCCTGACTACGTCCTCGTTGAGGACGCGCACACCGCCGGCCGCTACAGCCCCTATGCCGAACTCCGGCTGGCCAGGCGCCCCGAGCTTGCGAGAGACGAACACATCGAGCGGCGCCTCGAGGGAGCGCGAGATCTCATACCCCACAGGCACTCCTCCCCTTGGTAGGGCGAAGACCACGGGCCGCCCGTCCCTGAAGCGCGAGAGCTTCCCGGCAAGCCGGCGGCCCCCGTCCCTGCGGTCCTCGAACGGCGGGAAGCCGAAGATCCTCATATCATCAGCGGAGGCTCCGCCAGAACGGCGCCAGGGCCTCGCGGCTCTTCTCGACCTGCCTTACCCCACCCGCGAACTTCCAGTGAGGGGCTTCCTCCCCGACCCCTTGCATGTTCGCGGCGACGCTATCGGTGAGGGCGTCGAGGTTGTAGCCACCTTCTAGGATGAACGCAGGGGGCGCGGCCCCCACCTCGCGGGAGAGCTCTGAGATCAGGGCGGCGAAGCGTCTGAAAGCGTCGCTCCCTAACGCCATGCCCCCGAGCAGGTCGTCTACGTGGGCGTCGAAACCGGCGGAGACCAGGATCACCTCGGGCCCGAACTCCCGCAGCACGGGCACGAAAACCCCGGCGAAAGCCGCCGCATAGACGTCTTCCCCCGTACTTGCAGGCAGCGGCACGTTCGCCGTGAAACCCAGCCCCTCTCCTTTTCCCACCTCACCGGCCCGACCGGTCCCCGGGTAGAAGGGACTCTGATGCACCGAGAGGTAGAGCACCCGACCGTCGCCGTAGAAGATGTCCTGGGTGCCGTTGCCGTGGTGCACGTCCCAGTCCAGGATGGCGACCTTTTCTAGTCCCCTCGAAAGGGCATGCCCGGCGGCGATGGCCGCGTGGTTCGTGAGGCAGAACCCCATCCCGTAGTCCCTCCCCGCGTGGTGGCCGGGAGGGCGGGCAATAGTGAAGGCCGTCTCGCCAGCGAGGGCGCACTCGACCGCCGAGCAGGCGGCTCCGCTCGCCAGCGAGGCAGCCTCCCAGGAACCCGCGCCGACCGCAGTATCCAGGCTGAGGTAGCCTCCTCCCGCCGCGGACATCTCCCGCAGGCGGTCGAGGTAAGACGGGTCGTGGACGGCGGCGAGGGCTTCTTCCTGTGCGGGATTACACGGGCGCCACTCTACGGGAACGCCGCTCTGCTCCGCCTTTTCGACCCCTGCGAGGGCCGCAGGGAACCTCTTCGGGGATTCCACGCCAGCGAGGTCGTTGACGTGTCGCTCCGAGGCCGGGTCACTGTAGACGTGCAAACGTTTCACGCTCCCAGGTCACGCTTACATTTACGCGTTGTATCGGGTCCCTCCATACTCGTCCACTATGCTACTATGCCAGCATCTCGGATGGGACCTCTGGGGGAAGTAGGTTACCGTGGAAGAAGGTGCAGCGCGCGGGCGGAACGTTTCGAGGCTCAACGTCCTTATCGCCATTACGGCCGCGATCATAGGCCTGATCTACGGTTACGACCTGGGCTCAATCGCGAGCGCCCTCCTCTTCCTCGTCCCCGCCTTCAAGCTCTCCACATTCATGACCTCCGCGGTGGTGCTCGGGCAGTTGTTCGGGGCGCTCTTTGCAGGGCGCATCTCCAACGCCATCGGGCGCAAGCGCTCCCTCGTGCTGGTCGCGCTCGGCTACGCGACGTTCGCCGGTCTGCAGGGACTGGCCCCAAACGGAGGCCCAGACATAAGCCTTCTGAAAGACCAGGATCAGCTCCTCCACCGCGCTCGTTGCAGGTTGGTCTAACCCCTGGTGCTAGTATCCAGTGCTAATATCAGGTGGAAGAAACGGACGTTGATCGGTGCAAAGAAAAAGGTGACGAGCCAAAAAAACGTTGACAAAGCCCTCTGGGGACCCTGTAATGACCTGCAGAGGGGTGGTTAGAACAACCACGATAATGGACGGGTGGTCTGCCGGTCTCTGGAGCTTATGACGGCGTTGGGGATGATGGAGGATACAATAGGCTTCTTCCTTCCACTGAATCTGGAAGTGGCCAGGTGAGCAATGCCACGCGAAACCGAGGCGTTCTGGTTCTGACCTGTGTTCTGGTAGCGCTGGGCTCGTTGTTGTGCGTCGAGAAGGAGTCCCTGGCGAAGCCGCCTGGAAAGGCGCCTGAACCCGGTGGCTCCGCGACTTCTCACAGGCCAGCGGGCGTGACGAACGCCGACCATCGGGCGCCAGCCGCGCGCCCGAAGCCGGCGCACCCGAAACGGGCGCTCCGAGAGCCGGCGGACCGGGGTCCGACCGAGCAGCGACCCGCTGGGCGGCATGGTGGTACGAGGCATCCTGTGGAACCACCAGGTAGGCAGGGTGTGCAGCATGGGAAAGCCGCGCACGAGCAGAGACCTGTGCACGAGCCGCCCGGGCTACGCGAGCACGGTCGGGGGCGCGGTCCCCAAGAGCCCGTTGGGCCTGATCCCAAGCGCCATCATCCTCAGCCGGAGCAGGCCAACAAGGACAATTTATCGCGTCCGGTCCACGAGCGGCCCTCGCCGCAGAAGACACCCCACTATCCCCATGGTAGCGGGAGCACCGGCCAGCAGGAGGGTGCCGGATCTCCGGATCAGCACGGCAAGCTCGCGAGCCCGCCGGGCAAGGAGAACATCCATCCGGAGAAAAAGAGCTTTGCAGGGCCGCGCGAACAGACACGACAACCTCCCGAGCACGGCAAGGCCGCCGTGCCCAAGCCTGAAAAGACGGCTGGCAATAGCGCCTACAAGAGGGCCAATCCCGATGAGCAGCGCCCCGTCTACAAGAGTCCTACCCACACGGGCACATCCGCCAATACGCCTGACGGCAGGCCTCCCAGCGTAGGGAGCATTGGGACGCAACAACCTCCTGACCGACGGCTACCCGTACGGACATTGGCAGGCAACGAGACCGGTTCTGACATCCCCCCAGGAGTGGAACCATCCGACCGTAAGGCCGGGACTGAGGGTGGGATCAATGGTCCTCGTTCCGTGGATTTCCGTAAAGAAGAGCCCACCAGGCTAACAGGGTCCTCCCCCGCTCATCCGCCAGAACGTCGGGCCGTGGAATCCTCCCTGGCCGTCGATCCCGTGCGTGGGCGGGATGCCGTTCCGGCCGCGCCACCCGGCGAGAAGCACAGACCGGCGGGAGAGCAGGCGCAGTTAGCGCCGGGGACGCCCTTCGGACCGACGAAGTTCCTGCTCGACCCCTTGTGGGAGGAGCGAAGTTCCCTGTTCGACTTGACCCAAGAGGCGCTCCGTTCGGTGCCCGGCGGTCCGCAGGACCTCTCCAAAGGGACACTCCATAGAGGAAGCTTCACGCAGCGTGGTTCCCCGCTAGAGATCCCATCTCCCTTCTCCGGTTTTGCTCCGGTAATGGGAGGCGCCGCTACCGGGTCTGGATCCTCGGGCGGTGGCGTCGCGCCGTTGCTTGCCGTCGTCGCATCCTGCCTCGTCGCCCTCCTCTACCGGGGTCGGTCCCGCATCTTCTGTGCTGTTCTCCGGCCGGGAACGGTTCCGCGGCTGGCGCTCGAACGACCCGGCTGATCCTCCTTGCTTAGGGAGCGCTCTGTGCGCTCCCGCAGTCTTACGTTGGCCAGACGTCGATAGGACGTCGAGGCGAGCCGCAGAGCAAGGAGAAAACATGAACGCATGGCTGAAGCGCAACAAACTGTCTCATAACGAGAACGAGCTCGACGATCACAGCCTACCGGTCCGCGCTCATCCGTCAGTTTCTTCGAGAAGTTCCCCTGATTCCGGTCCGTCCCATGACCTTACGACTGCGGTAGCCCCACTCTTCAGTACCCACTCGAAGACGCTTGCCACCCTGCTCTATATTGTGGGCGGCCTGGCCACGATCTTGTTCGTCCATGGCGGGTGGTTCCAGCTCTCCGACGCGGACGTACAGGCCCTCGACAGGACGGTGCTCGCAGGTGGGGTCCTGGTGTTGACACTGTGGCTCTTCCCCTGGCACCGCTTCGGACGCAACGTGTTACTCATCCCTGTCTCTGCCTGCCTCGCCCTTACGACCCTCGCCGTGTACTTCTCCTCGGGCGGCTGGCACAGCCCGCTCGCTGTACTCTACCTCCTCATTGTGGTCTTCTGCGCCGGCTACTTCTCCGCGGGGATCGCCGTGCTCTGCGTTGCCGTCACGCTGCTGGCCAGCCTGAGCCCACAACTCTACACGCCGGACTCGAGGCAGTTGATCCAACACGTGATCATCCAGGGGCCCACCTACATCGGTCTCATGCTGGCGTGCAGATACACCTTGTGGGAACGCACGAGCCTGCAGTTCGAGCACGACTCAGAGAAGATCAAAGACCTCAAGGAGCGACTGTGGCACGAGGCGTCGCTCGACCCGCTGACCGGCCTCTACAACCGCAGCCGTTTCGAGACGCTGTTCAACGAGGAGTTCGAGAGGGCAAAGCGTACGGGCGAGCAGTTCATAGTGCTCTTCTTGGACGTCGACGACTTCAAGGAAGTGAACGACAACCACGGGCACCGTATGGGAGACGACGCATTGAAGCTGATCGGCGAGATTCTGCAGTCTTGCTCCAGACGTATAGACGTGGTCGCGCGTCACGGGGGTGACGAGTTCATGGTGATGTTGGCCGGAGCCTCCCTTCCGGAGGCCCACCGTTTCTTCCAGCGGATGCGCAAGCAGGTCGCCGAACGCTCAGGCCGTACTTTGGGCCTGGACCTTCGTCTCAGCGCCGGGGCCGTCCAATGCCCTGATCACTCCGCCGATCCCGCGGCCCTGCTCGACGCCGCGGACGAGGCTATGTACAAGGCCAAACGACGTGGTAAAAACCGCCTGTTCGCCGCCCTGTCCCTCGCCCCCGCCGAGCGCCGGCGGGCGATCCCGACGGAGGAATAAGGATGCGTATCTGGCCGGTGAACGAACCACGCCCCCACGATGAAGTCTTCCGCGTGCCCCGTCTCCGGGTCGGGGTGATCACGTCAGAACCCTATACCCTCGAAGGAATCGGAAGCAAGTTGGCAGCCCCACGACATCCTGGAGGTCGAAGGTGAGAGAGATAGACAGACGCTACGCGCAGGAGGCCGAGAGGCCAGGTATAGGACATCTCCTCGAGCGGGCAAGACAAGACCGGGGCGTGTCGCTGGAGGAGGCCGAACAGGCCACCAGGATCCGCAGAGACTACCTGGAGAAGCTAGAGAGCGATGACCACTCTACCATGCCAGAGCCTATCTACGTGCGGGGGTTCGTCAAAGCATACGCCAACTATCTTGACCTCGACGGAGATAGGCTAGCCGCGCAAGTCAGGTTCTGGCAGGAACGAAGGCGGAGGGCTAGCCGCGGCCCCCTATGGGACCATTGATAGTCAGCACTTCAGCCTCTCAGCACTTCAGCAAATAATAAGCTGACATGCTGACTAGCTGACCAGCGCGGGTTTAGGAAGGCCACCCTTCCTAAACCCGCAGGACACCCTGGTATTAGTACTGGGGATGGTTTTCGGGCACCCCGCAATTGCTTTTCTTGCTCCGCAAACGCTGCCGGTAGAAAGTCTGCATCGGACATACGGCCCTCGCGTGGGCGCGCGGATCACGAAGAGGCGCGCGCGGGCGAGGAAACCTACGACCGGCCCTCGGGTTTAGCACCTTCGTGATACCGGATCTCTTCGCGCCGCGAGGGGTCCATCTCTGAGCCGAATCCGCCTTGAAACCGCGCATATCTCTGGTAGCATCCACCGCCGTTGTGCAAGCAAGACAATCGGAGGGGGATATAAATCGTGCGGCAACTCGCTGCGGTCCTGCTTTCTTGTGCTCTGTTTTCGGTAGTTCTACTAGCAGGGTCACCGAATGAAGCGTACGCTGACGTCTCGGGACAGGCGGTCGTGGAAGATGCCCGGTCCTACATCGGTACGCCCTATGGCGCCTCGGGTATGGACTGCTCGGGCTTTACCTCGGCGGTTTTCGCTGACCTCGGCGTGTACCTGCCCGACTCACCGGACGCCCAGTACGCTTACGGTACGCCCTCGTACGGGAACGCCGGCGACCTGGTGTTCTTCGACGAGGCAGGCTACGGTATCTCGCACGTCGGTATAGCAACCGGCTACGGGACGGTTATCCACGCCTCGACCTACTACGGGGCGGTCGTGGAGACACCCATCGAATACATTCCAGGCTACGTGGGTGCCGTCGACGCGTATTAGCATTTCAGCTAGTCAGCACTTCAGCGTGTCAGCTCTTTGCTGAAGTGCTGACTAGCTGACTAGCGCGGTTTGGGGAAGTACTTCCCCAAATCGCTATGAGGGAGAGATGCTCGAAGGCAAGGTAGCTTTGATCACCGGCGCGAGCCAGGGCCTCGGCAGGGCGCTCGCGCTCGCCTTTGCAAAACAGGGCGCCCACGTGGCGATAAACGCCCGCAGTGAAGGGTCCATCAGCCCGGTCGCCGAAGAGGTCGAAGATACAGGTGCTGAGGTCCTCGCCCTCGCGGCGGACGTGTCGAAGGGCGCCGATGTCGAGAGGATGGTCACTGAGACGGTCGAGCGTTTCGGGAGAGTCGACGTGCTCGTCAACAACGCCGGTCTGCTAGGTCCCAGGGTCAGGATAGAAGAGTATCCCGAGGACGAGTGGAGAGAGGTCATAGACGCCAACCTCACCGGTCCTTTCCTCGTCGCAAAGGCGACGATCCCACACCTCCCAGAAGGCGGTTCCGTGATCAATGTGGTCAGCGGTGTCAGCGTCGAGGGCAGGGCTGAGTGGGGCGCCTATTCTGTCAGTAAGTTCGGGATAGAGGGGCTCACCCAGATCCTGGCCGCCGAGCTCGCGGAGCGCGGCATCCGCGTGAACGCCGTTGACCCGGGCGGGATGCGCACGGACATGCGTGCCGCCGCCTACCCTGAAGAGGACCCCACCACCCGCATAACCCCGGAAGAGAACACCGCCGTTTTCCTGTATCTGGCCTCAGACGAATCGAAAGACGTAACAAGGGAGCGTTTTAGGGCACAGGAATTCCGGCGGCCGTAGACCCTACGCCGCCTTCTCCGCCTTGTCGGTCAGCTCGCCCTGGACGATAAGACGCTGCTTGTAGTCGGGCAGCGTGCAGGTCTGAAGGGTGACGATGTTCTTGCCCGGCCGGCTATCCGTCACGTGGGTGTCAGAAGGGCTGACGACGAAGGTCTTGAAGACGTTGTAGGTGTACTCCGTACCGTTCGCGTCGGTAACGTAGATATCGTCGCCGACGCTGACGTTGCTCAGGTCCCAGAAGGTCAGCCAGCTCTCTGTATTGGGGTAGCCTAGCCTGTGGCCTGCGATGTAGACGTTGGCCTCGCTGTCCCAGGGAAAGCCGGTGCCTTCGAGGTGGATGGCGGCGTGGGTCTTTAGCGCCTCCTCGTCGGTCCCCGTCGTGTAGGGTACATCGTCGTTCTCGATCCTGGCCATCGCGGGGACGGTGAGCTCGAGGGTCTTGTCGCTCGGGCCGGTGTTGCTCGTGTTCTCGTCCTCCGTGGTCTCTAGCTTGGGCACGTTGAAACCGCCAGGGTCGTCGCTGTTCGTGGCGGTGCTGTCCAGGCGTCCAGCCAGGAAGAAGGACGCTATGAGCGCGACGCCGGCCACTATCATGATCAGGCTCAACACCCAGGAAATGACGTTCCTGGCCCTAGACTTGTTGACGTTGTACTTCTTCATAACCTCGGGGATTGTAACATCGAAGCTACTCCTTGCTCTTCGGCTGGTCTCCAGAGTTCAACGCTCTACGGGCAGGTCCTCCCTGATACCCCACTCGTTCCAAGAGCCGTCGTAGTTGGCCAGTCTCTTGTAACCGAGCCGGTGCAGGGTAAAGAGCGGGACCGTGGCCGCGACCCCACCATTACAGTAGGCGACGACAGGCTCGTCTCTATCCTCGGGCACACCTGCCTCCCTCAGCCTCCGCATCAGCTCCTCGTCGGAGCGGAAGGTGCCGCTCTCGGGGTCGAGGAGGCCGTCGGCATGGAGGTGGACGGCGCCTGGTACGCGGCCCGCCGTAGCCGCTCCCCGCGCCACGGCGCCGGTGTACTGCCCCTCGTCGCGCGCGTCGAGAACGAGAGCGTCGCCGCCCTCGCTCGCGGCGAGGAGATCTTCGGCTTCCATCCGCCAGCCGGCTCTGGGTTCGGGGGTGAAGACGGCCGGTTCGGGTTCGGGGACTTCGGCGGTGGTCGGACGGTCCTCTGAG
>Ga0126312_10000812_pt1 | contig 19653 bp, 20 predicted proteins | sample Plot104A_FD_92537 | JGI IMG/M metagenome (GOLD analysis project Ga0126312, IMG submission 92537) | Serpentine soil microbial communities from UC McLaughlin Reserve, CA, USA - Plot104A | ecosystem: Environmental > Terrestrial > Soil > Grasslands | place: USA: UC McLaughlin Reserve, Lake County... | reverse complement strand
GGATGCCCACCGTGGCCAGGAAGACGAGCGCCGGCGGCTTGACCACGCGCAGCAGCTCGAAGAGGAAGAAGAAGTACCACTCGGGCCGCGGCGTGTAGGTGGTCGTGGTCGGGTCCGCCTTGGGGCCGAGCTCCGCGCCGAGGGCGATCGACAGGACGATGATCACGAGGAGCACGACGCAGGCCATCGCCCCGTCCTTGGCGATCGCGTAGGGGAAGAACGGCTTCCCCTGGTTCTTCAGGATCGAGTACTCGCGGAGGTACTGCTCTTTCTGGCGGGCGTCCATGAAGGCGCTAGATCTCTTCCTTAGCGAGGTCCTTCTTCTCCGCCTTGAGCCACGGCGGCGCGGTGGTGCCCAGCTTCGCCACGAGGTAGAGGTGGGCGCCGATCAGCGCGGCGATCAGAACGGGGACGAGCAGCATGTGGATTGCGTAGAAGCGCGCGATCGTCGTGGTGCCGAACTCGGCGCCGGCCCTCAGGAAGTCGGCCAGGAAGGGGCCCACGATCGGGCCGGACGCGTTGATGTTGACGGCCACGACCGTCGCCCAGAAGGAGCGCTGGTCGAACGGCAGCAGGTACCCGGTAAGGCCCATCACGAGCGTGAGCACGACCAGGATCACGCCGATGATCCAGTTGAGCTCGCGCGGGTACTTGTACGCCCCGAAGATGAACGTCCTGCCCATGTGCAGGAAGATCAGGATGATCATCACGGACGAGCCCCATTTGTGCATGCCGCGCACGAACTCGCCTAGGAAGACGTCGTTGGTGATGTGCGACGCCGACTCGTAAGCACGCGTGGCGTCGGGCTCGTAGTACATCGCCAGGAAGACGCCGGTCACCGCCTGCGACAGGAAGGCGAACATCGTGGCCGAGCCGAGGGTGTAGTACCAGTTCGTGCCCTTGGGGACCTTCCGGTAGAGGAAGCCGCGCAGGAACGGGCTGAGGCCGGACCGCTCGTCGAGCCAGCCGACCGTGGAAGCCGTGGCCTCCTCGGCGCGCTCCTTGACGGTCGGCTCCGCCGTGACCGCGCCGTTGCCTCCGTTTCGGCCGCCCGTGCCCCTCCCCGGCCGGGGCGGCGAGGGGCGCAGGAACTTGGGCGGTGATGGCATCTTCATGTCGTTGGCCTCGATGGATAGAGGTATTGCCAGAGCCCGTCCAGGTGGTTGGACGGGTCGCGCGGCGCGAAGCGCCTCAGCTCTGAGTTGACCGAGAAGCGGTCGCCGATCTCGACCTGGCCGTTGGTGACGCGCGTGTAGAAGCGGTCGAGCGGGCGGACCGGCGGGCCGCCGAGCACCTCGCCCTGGAAGCCGTAGATCCCGCCGTGACAGGGACAGATGAATTTCTGCGCGGCCTGCTTGTAGCCGACCGGGCAGCCGAGGTGCGCGCAGCGCGTAGAGATCGCGACGTACGGCTGGGGCTTCTCGCCCTTGATGACCTTGTCGCTCTTCTTGTTGAAGCGACGCACGTAGATGGTGGTCTTGCCGGCGTCGCCGATGTTCGCGGCGACGTTGATCACCCGCGGCACATAGTCGTTGTCCACGAAGTCGTCCTCGGGACCGACCGGCTGCCAGGTCGTGGGCGAGCTGTCTTCGAAGATCGGGCCGAGCGCGAACCCAAGCGCCGGCAGGCCGAACGCCGCCGTGGCGATGCCGCCGACGGCCAGGGCGGTCCCCTCCATGAAGCGGCGGCGAGTGACGGTCTCACCCTCGAATGCCCCGGCGATCCCGCGATCCGACGTGTAGCGGGACTTTCTCTGTGCGTTCTGCGAAGGCCTGTCTGCCACGGGTCAGCGAACTGGGTTTTACCGCGCAACCGACCCGCGCCTCAACATGGTGGCGGGCGGCACAAGTGCCTTTGGGGGAGGAGCGCAGCCCGATCGCCGATCGGGCGAGCACCAACTCCGGTTTACGGGGCGGACGGCAGCCTATCGCGGGCCGCCTCGCGGGCACCCGGACCACCCTGTGCCGAGAGGGCGCGCGCGCTCGCGCGCCAGAGCTCGTCGGCCACCTCGGGACGGCCCTCCGCGTGGCCGGTTGCCGTGAGGGATATGAGGTCCGAGAGCTCGGTGACGGCGTCGAGGTCGCCGGCCTCGGCGAGCCGCGACAGGCCGAGCGCGTAGAGCGCGTCGCCTCCCAACAGCCGCATGTCGTCGTCCATCGCGGTGAACACCCGGGGCGAGCCGTAGTGGAGGAGATAGCCCTCGTAGACGGCCTCGAGCACGAACAGGCGCCGCGGGTCCTCCACGACGCCGTCGAACCGTGCCGGTCCCGGGTCGGCCGCCGCGTGGGCGGCAAGCGACGGATCGACCGCCTCCACGACTTGCTCGAGGACCCTCACAGGGACGCTCGGGCGGCCTCGAGGGTTCGCTCGACGTCGGCCTCGGCATGGGCCAGGGACGGGAACCACGCCTCGAACTGGGACGGCGGTAGGTAGATGCCGCGGTCCAGCATTGCCCGGCAGAACTCGGCGTGGGCCTCGAGGTCGCAGGCCTTGGCGTCCTCGTAGTCGGCTACCGGGCCGTCACTGAAGAAGAGCGTGACGAGGCCCGGCGCGTGCGCGACCTGACCGAGCTCCCGGAGGCCGTCAGCGAGCAGCTCCGTCAGGCCGGCGAGCCGCTCGTAGGCCGGCTCGTCGAGCAGGCCCAGCGTGGCCAGGCCCGCGGTGGTCGCGAGCGGATTGCCGGAGAGCGTGCCCGCCTGGTAGACCTCGCCCACCGGGGCCACCTGCTCCATTAGCTCCCGGCGGCCCCCGTACGCGGCAGCCGGCAGGCCCCCGCCGATGACCTTGCCTAGGATCGTCAGGTCGGGGGTCACGCCCTCACGTGCCTGGGCGCCGCCCCGGCCGACCCGGAAGCCCGAGATCACCTCGTCGAAGACGAGCAGCGCCCCGGTGGCGTCGGCCTGCTCCCGCAGGAAGCGGAGGAAGCCCTCGGCCGGCGGCACCAGGCCCATGTTGGCCGGGTACGGCTCGCACAGGATCGCCGCGACCTCCGCTGCCTCCTCGACCGCCCGGCGGTCGTTCCACGGGACCACGATCGTGTCGGCTGCCTGGGCCTCGGTCACGCCCGGGCTGGCCGGGATCGCCTGGGTGGCCAGGCCCGAGCCGGCGTCGGCCAGCAGGCCGTCGACGTGGCCGTGGTAGGCGCCGGCGAACTTGAGCACCTTGTCGCGGCCGGTCGCCGCCCGGGCGAGCCGGATCGCGCTCATCGACGCCTCGGTGCCTGACGAAGTCATCCGCACCATCTCCACCCCGGGCATCCGGTCCACGACCTCGGCGGCTAGCTTTACCTCGGCCTCGGTGGGCGCGCCGAAGCTCGTCCCCCCCGCGGCGGCCTCGGTCACCGCGCCGACGACGTCCGGATGGGCGTGGCCGGCAACCAGCGGCCCCCACGACATCACCCAGTCGACGTAGCGGTTGCCGTCCACGTCGATCACCTCCGCCCCCTCGCCGCGAGCGATGAAGATGGGATCACGTCCGATCGCGCGCATCGCCCGAACGGGCGAGTTCACGCCGCCCGGAAGGAGCTCGAGGGCCTGCCGGTAGAGCTGGGCCGACGTCCTAGCTCGGAGCGCAGCCGGGGCGGTGGCCCGGCGAGCACCGGAGCCCATCTAGCCGTGCTCCGCTTCCCACTTCTTATGGTCGTCCGTGAAGTAGAGAAGCCGGATCTTCTTGAACTCGGTCGAGGAGTAGAGCGTGCGCCGGTCCTCGATGCCGCTGAAGTCGGCGATCGAGTCGAGGATCGCGTCGCACTCCTCCTTCGAGCGGCCGTGGGCCATCGTGAAGACGGAGTAGGGCCAGTCCGGGTACGTGGGCCGCTGGTAGCAGTGCGAGATGCCGCGGAAGCCGGCCATCCGCGGCGCGAGGTCCATGATCCGCTCCTCCGGGATGTTCCAGACGCCCATGCCGTTGGCCGAGAAGCCGGCGCGGCGGTGGAAGAGGATCGCCGCGACCCGGCGCAGGGCCTTGCGCTCGCGCATGGTCTCGAGGTGGGCGAGCAGCTCCTCCTGCGACACGCCCAGCTCGACAGCGGGTCCCGCGAACGGCTCCGCCGTGACCGTCATCGGCCCCTGGCTGGCGCGAATGACCGCGACGTCGAGCTCGGACAGCTCGATCGGCTCGGGGTCCTTCGGCTCCTCCGCCACGCCCCCGGCCGCCAGCGCGTCGGTCCCCCGCTCCATCTCAAGGTCCATCCGGATCTTGAACAGCCGCAGCGTGGGCAGCTGGCGTATGGACTCGGCGCCCGTCAGCCGCTGGAGCACGTCGAGCGTCCCCTCGAGGCCGAGCTCCGAGTCCGGCTCCGTGGCGATCGTGAACCAGAAGTTGAAGTCGTGGTTGCGCAGGTAGTTGTGCGACACCCCGGGGTGCGAGTTGATGAGCTTGGCGGCCCGCCACGGGTTGTGGCCCGTGATCCTGGCCGCCACCAGCATCGACCTGTAGCCGAGCACCCGCGTGTCGAAGATGGGGGTGAGCTCGCGGATGATGCGCTCGTCGAGCAGCCGCTGGGTACGCCGCATCACCTCGTCCTCTCTCACCTCGGCGAGCCGCGCCACCTCCGCGAACGGACGTTCCGCGAGCGGGAAGCTGCCCTGGAGGAGGTTGAGGAGGCGCTTGTCGAGCTCGTCGAGCGGGACGGCTGACCCGTCCTTGCGCGAGCGGACCTTGGCTACAGCCACTTTGCGACCGCCTTGGCGTGGTAGGTGATCACGATGTCGGCGCCGGCGCGGCGGATCGCGGTGATGCTCTCCAGCACCGTGGCCCGCTCGTCCAGGTAGCCGGCCGCCGCGCCCGCCTTGACCATGGCGTATTCGCCGCTCACGTTGTAGGCGGCCACCGGGATCCGGGTCTCGTCCTTGACCCGGCGGATCACGTCGAGGTACGGCAGGGCCGGCTTGACCATCACCACGTCGGCGCCCTCCTCCACGTCGAGAATGGCCTCGCGGACCGCCTCCTGGGCGTTGCCAGGATCCATCTGGTAACTGCGGCGATCTCCGAAGGCCGGCGTCGAATCGGCCGCCTCGCGGAAGGGGCCGTAGAAGGCGGACGCGAACTTGGCCGAGTAGGCCACAATCGGCAGGTCCTCGAATCCGTGCCCGTCCAGGCGGCCGCGCAGTGCTCCCACGCGGCCGTCCATCATGTCGCTGGGGGCAACGGCATCCGCTCCTGCCTCGGCCTGTGACACGGCCGTGCGCGCGAGCACGTCGAGCGTGGCGTCGTTGTCCACGCTGCCGTCCGCGAGGACAACGCCGCAGTGGCCGTGCGAGGTGTACTCGCAGAGGCACACGTCCGTGATCACCACGAGGTCGGGGTGGGCCTCCTTGAGCGCCCGTGTGGCGAGCTGGACGACGCCCTCGTCGTCGTATGCCCCCGAGCCTGCCTCGTCCTTGGCCGCCGGGATCCCGAAGAGCAGCACCGCCGGGATGCCGAGCTCCCGCGCCTCGCCGGCCTCGTCGACGGCGTGCGCGATCGAGAGCCGCTCGATCCCCGGCATCGCCTCGATCGGTGTGCGGTTATCGGTCCCGAGCTCGATGAACATCGGCAGGACCAGGTGCGACGGGCTCAGGTCCGTCTCGCGCACGAGGTCGCGCAGCAACCCGGTCTTGCGCAGCCTCCGCATACGGGTGGCGGGGAAGGCCATGACGTCCCTGAGGTTACCTTCGCCGGCCATTCAGCCCGGCATCCCGGAAACGAGCCCGGCGTCCAGCCTCCGTAACCTGGGGCACCTGCCTCACCTGGCACTGACAGCCATCGGCCAGGACCGGCCCGGCATCGTCGCGGCCCTGACCGGCGTGCTACTGGAGCACGACCTGAACATCGAGGACTCCCAGGCGACCATCCTGCGCGGCCACTTCTCGATCGTGCTGATCGTGGCCGCCCCCGAGGGCCTCGACCGCGGGCGGCTCCGCGACGAGCTCGCACGTGCCGGCGACGAGATCGGGCTGGAGGCGATCATCCTCCAGGACCTCGGCGAGCTCGACCCGCGGGCGCCCGAGCCGTCACACGTGCTCACCGTCTACGGCGTCGACCACCCCGGCATCGTCCACACCACGACGCGCACCCTTGCCGCGGCCCGAGTGGACATCACGGACCTCAACACCAGGCTCGTGGAGGACGACGGCGAGGAACCGCTGTACGCGCTGATGATGGAGGTGTCGCTGCCCGACGGCGCCTCCGCCGAGAGCCTCGAGGAGGCGCTCCGGGCCGTCGGTCAGAGCGAGGGGGTGGAGGTCACCCTCCAGCCGCTCGAGGAGGGGTGACCGTAGTCAGGGCGTAGTCCGGTGCCCGCCCGATCAGCGGTCGGGCTGCTCCTAGGCGAAACGTCGCAGCGCCAGCCGGCCCAGCGCCGCGAAGCCCGCGAACAGCGCGGCCAGGTGCAACAGGGCCGTTCCCAGCCCGCCGCTGTCGTTGAGCGCGGCGTCAAGCGCATCGAGGGTGGCCTTGAACGGGAACAGCGCCGAGACCACCCGGATCAGGTCGAACAGGCCCGGCGCCACGGCGCCGGAGGGCACGAGGGCCAGGAAGGCGAGCGGCAGCGAGAGCATGAACGCGAGCAGAGACGCCGCCCGCACCTCCCGGGTGATCGCGCCGATGGCCAGCCCAAGCGCGGCGAAGGCCAGCGCGCCCGCGCCGAGCGCCGCCAGCCAGAGCGGGAAACGCTCCCAGCGCAGGTCCACGAACAGCCCGAGGCCGGCGAGCATCAGGAGGCAGACGATCGAGGAGCAGACGGCCGCCAGCCCCGCCTTCTCCAGGAGCAGCCCCGTTCGCGAGACGAGTCCCCGCACCAGCCGTGAGAACGCGTTCTCCTCGCGCTCGAGCGCCAGTGCGCCCGCGGCGAGCAGCACCGTGATGAACATGACCGAGACTGCCACGGCCAGCGCGACCGCGAAAGAGTTGAGCGAATTCGTGCCGCCATTGACCACGTGCGCGTCGACGCGGATCGGCTCGCCCACGACCGAGAGGACGTCGTCCGAGAACGACAGGTTCTGCCGCGAGAGCCGCGTGAACGCGATCACGCGGTCCATCTGCCGGCGCAGCGGCGATCCCGCCGGCAGCCTCGCCCGGGCCTGGCGCAGGATGCGCTCGGAGCGCGCGAGCCCGAGGATGTCGAAGGACCTGCCGAGGAAGGTGTACTGGCCGCCGCTCTGGAGGAGGTCGATCGCCTTGACCGACTCGCGGGCCACGATCTTCGTGAGCGCCGCGTTGGCCACCTGCACCTGCGACTTGATCGTGTTCTCGACGAAGCGCCGCTTGGCGGGGTCCTCCGCGTTGTAGTAGACCTCGACCCTCCCCGGCTCGAGCCCAGACTGGAGCTTGCGCGTGAGGTCCGACGGGATGATCAGGGCGCCGAGTGCGTCGCCGTCACGCACCTTCTGGATCGCCTCCGCGCGGCTGTGGACGGGCACGGCGTCGATCGCGTCGAAGAGCGTGCCGGAGGCCTGAGCCGAGAGGTCGATGTCGCGGCCGCCGAGACTGATCGAGTTGTCCGAGGCCGGTAACCCGTTGTAGAACGCGACCTCGGGCTTGTCCGGGCCGCGCGAGATCGCCAAGCCGATCAGCACCGCGATCACGATCGGGTAGAGGACGAGCAGCGCCACCAGCAGCGGGGAGCGGCGCAGGATCCGCAGGTCTTTCAGGAGAAGCCAGCGCATCCGCTAGACCCGCCTACGTGCCCGCGGCGTGCAATCGGATGTGACGGGATGGCCGAGCATGGATGCGAGGACAGATCGTCAGTGTCCGCGCTGGTGCAGGAACTCCACGAACGCCGCCTCGAAGTCGCGCTCGTCGGCGCTCGCCTCGACCACCGACTCGAGCTCCTGCGGCGCCCCCGTGAACAGCTCCTCGCCGTCGGCGAGCACGATGACGCGGTCGGCGTAGCGCTCGGCCTCCTGAACGTTGTGGGTGGCGTAGATCACGGCCGTGCCCTCGCCCGCCAGCCGGAGGATGAACTCCCACAGGCGCGTCCGCTGGCGAGGATCGAGCGCCGCGCTCGGCTCGTCAAGGAGCAGCAGATCGGGCTGCGCCAGCAGTCCGATGGCGATGTTCACCCGCTGGCGGTTGCCGCCCGAGAGCTGTGCGACCTCGTCGCCCGCGCGCCCCCGGAGGCCCGTCAGGTCGAGCATCCGCTCGACGGCGGCGGCGGCGTCGCCGACACGCTCGAGCCGGGCGAACAGCGACAGGTTCTCCGCGACGGTGAGCTTCCCGTAGAGGGCGGGCTGCTGCGGCACCCAGCCGACCTCGCCCGCCGGGCAGTCCACCTCGCCGCCATCCGGCTTCTGGATCCCGGCCAGGATCGAGAGCAGCGTCGTCTTGCCCGCGCCGTTGGGACCGATGACCGCGACCAGCTCCCCCGGGCCCGCCTGAACCGACACGTCCCTGAGCGCCTCGCGGTCGCCGTAGCGCTTGGTCAGGCCGCTAACGGAGACGACCGCTGTGGCCTGCTGCTGCATTCAGGTCACCTTGACAGAATCGCCCGCCGTGAAACTCCTGTTCGTGGGCGATGTCGTCGGCGGGATCGGCCGCCGCGCGCTGGCGGCCGTTCTGCCCGGCCTGCGCGAGGAGCACGCGCCCGACTTCGTCGTCGCCAACGGCGAGAACGCGGCCGGTGGCGTGGGTATCACGCAGAAGACCGCGCAGGAGCTGCTCGACATGGGAGTCGACGCGCTCACCCTCGGCAACCACGCCTACCGGCACGCCGAGGTCTACGGCTTCCTCGATCGCGACGAGCGGGTGGTCAGGCCGGCCAACTACCCCAAGGGCAGCCCGGGTCGCGGCACCACCGTGGTGGAGGCGAACGGGATGCGCCTGGGCATCGCGAACCTCTCCGGTACCGTCTTCATGCAGGCGGCCCGCTCCGCGTTCGCCGAGGCGGACGCCGTCGTCGCCGAGCTCGGGCCGCGCTCCGACTTCGTACTCGTCGACATTCACTGCGAGGCCACCAGCGAGAAGGTCGCGATGGGGTGGCACCTGGACGGCCGCGTCACGGCCTGCGTCGGAACCCACACCCACGTTCCGACCGCCGACGCCCGCGTCCTGCCGGGCGGGACCGCCTACGTGACCGACGTCGGCATGACCGGCCCGCGCGGCGGCGTGATCGGGGTCAAGCGCGAGCAGGTGATCGAGCGCTTCCTCCGCTACACCAACGTGCGCTTCGAGACCTCGGAGGAGGATCCGTGGCTCAACGCGGTGCTGGTGGAGGCGGCCGACGGCGGGCGAGCTACCGCGATCCGCCAGCTCCTCGTGCCTGCGGGCTGAAGCTCGCGCACGACGAGCGCCACCACGACCAGCAGCAACGCGTCCCGCAGCGCCACAATGGCGACGGGCAGCGGCTCGCGCGCCACGAGGTCGAAGTAACGGGAGGGGAACTCCACGAGCGTGAGCGCGGTGGCCCCCGCCACGCCGGCGGCGAGCGCGAGCCGCCCCCAGGCGAACGCCAGCGCCCCGAGCGGAAGCGTCCAGACGAGGTACTGCGGCGACACCACCTTGCCGAGCACGGCGAATGCCGCCACGGCGCCCAGCGACGCCAGCACAAGCGCTCGCGGCTCCGGCCGTCGCCCGGCCAGCGCCGCCAACAGCGCGACCACCGCGAGCATCGCCACCTCGACCGCGAGGCCGAGCTCGCCGGCTGCCGGGTGCTCGAGGCCGTCGGAGCGGTGGCTGTTGACGCTGGCGGCGCGGCCGATTCCGACTTCGTCGAGCATCAGCACCGCCAGTGCCGGCGGCGACTCGACCTGTACCGGGCGGTCGAGCTGGTAGCGAACGGAGTCGACGGCGCCCGAGGGCGAGAGCGCCAACGCCACCCCGGCCAAGCTGAGCACGACGAGCCCGAGCGCCGACGCCCCCGCAAGCGCCGCCCGACGCTCGCCCCGCCCCACCAGCCACGCGAGGGCGACCGGGGCCACCACTACCGGGAAGCCCTTGGTCATCACGGCCGCGCCCAGCACCGCCATCCCCGTGCGCGGCGTTTCCCGGACCAGGAGCAGCAGGGCCGCGAGGGTGAGCGCGACCGGGGCGAGGTCGAAGTGGGTGCGGATCACCGCGCCGCACAGCAGGGGCGCGGCCGCGACGGCGAACATTGCCCGCCGCCTGTCGCCGCCCGTCCGGGGGGCGAGCTCGCCGCAGAGGACCAGAACCGCGCCGGCCAGCAGCAGGGTCCAGCCCGCAAAGGCCAGCCGGAACGCCGACTCACCCGTGCCCACCAGGCCGGGCACAGCGATCGCCGGGGCGGCCAGCGGCGGGTACTCGAGGAAGACGTCGCGGTAGGGCAGCCGGCCGTGCAGCACCGGGTCGGCGAACGACCTGTAGACGAAGAGGTCGTTGACGCGCTGGTCGGCCCAGGGGTCGAGCCAGAGCGTGACCGCGAACGCCGCGGCCAGGGCCACCAGCGCGAGGGCGGTGGCGCGCCTCACGCCGCCACTGCGGCCCGCCGGCGATCGACGGCCGTGTCAGCGGGCTCAGGCGGGCTGCGCTCCGGCGCGAACAGCGCCAGTAGGAGGAAGGGGGTGAACCAGACGACGTAGAGATAGAACCAGTGCGTCATTCCGAGCTGGACGGCGATCAGGATCGCGGCTCCGAGCGCGGCGATGCGGATCGGATCGCGCCGGCGGGGAACGAACGCGACCAGCAGGGCCAGGCCGGCGGTCGCCGCCTTGACCGTGGTCTGCAGCCACTCGAGCGACGGCTCTTGGCCCCAGATGCTGAACGGCGAGGGCCGGCCCGCCTGGTAGCCCACCGTGCGGTCGTAGATCTCGCGCACTCCGCCGTCCGGCAGGAAGGGCAGGACGGTCGCGGCGAGCACGACGAGGAAGGCGACCATGCACACCGTTACGTCGCGGCGACTCCTCCCCGCGAACAGCGGGACGAGCGCAAGGAGCACGAACTTCGCCGCCGTGCCCAGGGCCAGCGCCGCGCCGCGCGCCGCAGCGGAGGCCCGGGGGAGCGTCAAGGCGAGCAGCGCAGCGACGCAGAACAGTGCGACGAGGGAGTCGTTCGAGTTGGTCTCGAGCACGAACGCCGTGTACGGATAGGCCGCCCAGGCGTAGGCGAGCGCGGTTCCGAGCGCCCTGCCGGCGGGCCCGTCGCGGACGCGGACCCCGAGCAGGTACAGGCCCGCCATGGTGAGAAGGTCGAACAGGATCGCCGCGCCGTGGGCGGCCGGGAGGTCATCCCAGCGACCGCTCCAGGGCACCGCCTGCTCGAACGGGACGTACAGCAGGTAGTTCACGGGACCGTAGGTGTCCCCGTGCTCGATGTCCGGCTCGAACCCCTCGTCGCTGTAGAGGCCGTCGCCGTCGACGATCCGATCCGCTCCGATCACCCCGGCGTATCCGACGTCGATCACGTTCGAGTCCGTCACGTTCAGGCCGACCCGGAATGCCGTGAGGAAGAGCACCCCGGCGGCGAGTAGCCAGACCGGCGCGAGGGGAAGAAGCGGGCCTCTGCGGCCGCTCGGCCGGAAGGCGGCGATCAGCACCCGCACCAGCAGGTAGATCAGGACCGGGTAGGCGAGCGGCGCCGAGATGCCGATCTCCCCCTTGTTGAAGAAGAAGTGGGAGGCGCCGAAGCCGAGCATCACGAGCAGGTCGAGATGGAGCAGCCGGAACGGGCGTCGCGGGTCCACGAACGGCGCGAGGAACAGGACGCAGAGCGGGATCCAGACGACTGGCGAGTTGAGCTCGCGGCCAAAGGCGCCGGGGTAGCCACGTGCCATCGTCCACGCCACCTGTGGCCCACGCCATTGCTCCAGGATCGCCCCGGTGCGGTCGTCGAGCCTGACCTGGACGACCTCGTCGCCGTGGTCGAAGTAGCTCACCTGCCACGTGCCGTAGCCCTTCGTGTAGGCGGTTCCTCGGAGGCGATGGCCGCGGTCACGGGCTTCCTGGTGCACCTTGCGGGCGCGGTCCGCGATCCGGACGACCTCGACGGCGCTTCGCTTGAAGAAGCGCGGCGGCTCGGTCTGCGAGGTGGGCTGCTTGAGGTCACTTGCCGCCGTTGCCGCGGGTGCGGCGAGCGCGAGCCCGGCGATCGCCGCGACGAGGATCCGTGCTGCGCTGCTCGCCGGGCCAGCGCCCCGGCTCCGCTGCTCGCGGGCTGTCAGTCGCGATGGAGCTCGATCGCGAAGCTCCACATCTTGTTCCCGATGAAGTTCAGCGGGGTCGCGGCGACGATCGATATTGCCTGCGCGGGCACCTCCGGGAAGCCGACCACGCTCACGAGCAGCTCCAGGACGGCGGCCGCGAAGAGGAAGGCCCCGGTACTCACCGCGAAGAAGCGCGCCGCCTGGAAGCCGGCGTGGCCGCGACCGGCGCGGAAGGTCCAGTGGCGGTTCCACCAGAAGTTGTTGAGGACCGCCACCACGAATGCCGCCGTCGCACCCACGAGGTGATGGAGCCCGAGCGCCTGCACGCAGATCGCGAAGACCGTCAGGTTCACCACATAGCCCGACCCGCCCACGAGGCAGAACTTGACGAGCTGAACCCAGTTGTGCGGACGCCGGAGCCCCGCGCGCACGCGTAGATGGATGGCCGGCGGACGCTGAGCGACGGCCGCCTCGGTGTCGTCACTCATCGAGGGCGGAGGGTAGCGCGTAGTGCCGCAGGACGAGACCGGTCACGTCGCCGATCGACCACTGCTCACGCTCCGGAATGTCGACGCCGCTCGCGAGCAGGACGCCTTCCGAATCCTCGGCGAGAAGCGATCCGTGGCTTCCCCCGCCCACGTGATCGGCGCCTCCCCAGTCGACGAACTCCCAGCCCGGGGCGGCGGAGACGAGCAGGTCCCCGGCGTAGGGCGAGGTCAGGGCCGACCAGAGTCGGCCCAGGGGATCGGGATACGCGGCACTCGTGACTCGGCCGTCGGCCACGCTCAGGCTCAGGACGCGGCGGTCGCCTTCGACGCTCCAGGTCGCGCCGCGCAGATCGCTGAGCTCCCCGTCTGGCGAAAAGCGCACCTCGCCGCGCGGCGAGCGGACGATGGCCTCGTCGCCCTCGCGCCGAACCACGAGATCGACACCGTCGATCGCGAGGAGGTCCTCCAGGACGCGCCCGACCTCGCCGTCCTCGTTCAGGAGGTAGACCATCGCCGACCGCGCCGCTGGGCAGACGGCGAGGTCGGCCTCCTCGGGGGCGGGATCGGACGGGGTCAGCACGCGCCAGCCCGAGAGGCCCTGGACGAGGTTGACCCGGCCCTGGACCTCGGTCTGCGAATGGTCGGACATGACGATCACGGCGTGATCGTCGAGGAAGGCCTCGGCGCCGCCCGCCACGTGCATGATCCGCTCGAGCGCGCGGTCGGCCTCGGCCAGCGAGCGCACCTGCGCCTCGGGCCCGTAACGGTGCGAGTGAGTGTCGTTGTCGGGCAGCGAGAACAGCAGGAAGTCGAAGAGGTCGTTCTCGACCAGATAGGCCCCGACGCAGCCGGTGTGCTGGTCGCGCTGGCCCGGGAGCCCGAGAGTGGACGTGCAACCCGTGTTGCGCGAGTCGAAGATGTCGGCGTAGAAGAGCTCTTTCGCGCCCCAGACGGCGTGGCGGAACTGGGCCGCCTTGGCGACGCGGCTCAAGCGCGAGTCGACCGACGGGGCGTGGCGGTGACGGCCGCGGTAGATCAGCCAGGTTGTGCACGCGGTCCGTAGGCCGGCGTCGTCGAGGTGCTCGAACACAGTCCTGCGCGCACGGGTCAGGTGCGCCATGTTCATGTTGTAGACGGTGTCGTAGAGGGAGCGGACGACCCCGAACGCGCGGGTCGCCTGGAACGAGGAGCCGTACTCGACGTAGCGCTCCTCGCCACGGTGGTACCAGTTCATCGACGGGATGAAGTGCTCGGCGGGGCCTACGCCGGTTGCGATCGTCGCGGATGCCACCGGGGTCACCGACGGGAACGTCGAGAGGCAGTTGCGCACGTAGCTGCCGCGGTCCCGCAGCGCCTTCAGCGCCGGGACGCGCCCCTCCTCGATCGCCCGGTCGAGCATCGCCGGCTTGACCGAGTCGATCACGGCGAGAACCAGCTTCTTCGCCCGCGCCACGGCCGTTAGCGGAGGACCCGCAGGCCCGCGTACTTGCGGCCCTCGGCCTGGCCGCCCCTGACGAGGAGCAGCACGAAGCCCGCGAGGGCGATGAAGGCGAGCGGCGGCACGAGGATCGCGATCAGCGCCAGCACCAGCCCGGCTCCCTCCGCGAAGAGCTCGAGCATGCCCGCGCCTTCGTCGAGGCGGCGGGCGGCCCGCCCGAACAGGTCGCCGAGAGAGGCGCGCGCAAGAAGCGCGCAGACCACGCCGGCGATCAGCCCGGGCCAGGCCGCGTGGTCGCCGGCCGCCAGCGAGCCGGCGAACAGGAGAGCGCCGAGGACCAGCCCGACGACGAGCGCCCCCCGCTCCACGAGACCACGGTTCGTGCCCGAACGTTCGGCTCCGAACTGGACCAGGGCGAGGACGAACACGGCCAGCAGGAAGCCGGGCGACTCGAGGAACTGCCAGCCCGAGCCGTCGAAATCGATGAGAACGTCGCCACGCGCGAGCGCCCCGGCGAGCAGGGTGGGCAGGAACGGCCGGATGCCGGTCGCCCCGGAGAGCCCGGCGCCCTGTCCGATGTCCGCGTAGAGGCTGATGTTCGGCTCCTCGCCGGGCCAGCGCCCCGGCTGCGCTCCAGGCGCTGCCCGGTAGTCTGGGGCCGGTGACGATAGACCACCGCCCTGGAGGGCAGGCGGTCCCTTCGGCGAACGAGTCGTCGTGAGCATCTCCCGGGACATCGAGCGCTACGCCGGCCTGTTCGCCTCGCGTACGAAGGTGATGACCTCGTCGGCGATGCGGGATCTCATGGCCATCACCGCCCGGCCCGAGGTGATCTCGCTCGCCGGCGGCCTGCCCGACACCTCGACCTTCCCTCCCGACACCTTCGCGGCCGTGGCCCAGCGGATCGCCGCCGAGTCCTGCGCCAAGGCCCTCCAGTACGGGCCGACGGACGGTCTCCCCGAGACCAAGGACTGCATAGCTGCCGTGATGGGGGCCGAGGGAATGCGCGCCGACGCCGAGGACGTGGTGGTCACGACGGGAGGACAGCAGGTGATCGACCTGGTGGCCAAGACGCTGATCGATCCCGGCGATGTCGTCATCGCCGAGGGCCCGACCTATCCGGGCGCGATCCCGACGTTCTCCTCCTACCAGGCCGACATCGTGCAGATCGACATGGACGCCGACGGCATGAGGGTCGACCTGCTCGAGCAGGAGCTGGAGCGGCTCGACCACGAGGGCAGGACGCCCAAGTTCATCTACACGGTCCCGAGCTTCCAGAACCCCGCCGGCGTGACGCTGTCGGCGCCGCGCCGCAAGCGCCTGGTCGAGGTCGCCCACGAGCGGGAGCTGCTCGTGCTCGAGGACAACCCGTACGGGCTCCTGCGGTACGAGGGCGAGGCGCTGCCGCCGCTGTACGCGCTCGACGGCGGCGTCTACGTGATGTACCTCGGGACGTTCTCGAAGATCCTCTCCCCCGGGATCCGGCTCGGCTGGGCCGTCGCGCCGCCGCCCGTGCTGGAGAAGATGAACGTCGGCAAGCAGGCCACCGACCTCTGCACCTCGACGCTCTCGCAGCTCATGGTCCAGGCCTACTTCGAGGAGGGCCGCTGGCGCAACTACATCGACTCGCTCACGGAGGTCTACCGCGGCCGCCGCGACACCATGCTCGACGCGCTGGCGGACCACTTCCCTTCGCAGGCAGAGTGGACGCGGCCCGGGGGCGGGATGTTCATCTGGGCGACGCTCCCCGACTTCATCGACACGACCGACCTGCTCGCTCGCGCGCTTCGGGACAACGTGGCCTTCGTCCCGGGTGAGGCGGCCTACCTCGACGGCCGCGGCCGCAACTCGATGCGCCTCAACTTCTCCGGCTGCGACGAGGACACCATCCGCGAGGGCATCCGCCGCATCGGCGAGGTGGTCGCCGAGCAGGTGAAGCTGTACGGCACGCTCACGGGTGAGGAAGGTGGCAGGTCGCAGGTGGCAGGGGCCAGGGCCGAGCCCCCTGGCGCCGAGGTGGTTCGGATGCCCACTCCGGCCGAGCGGCGGCGGCGCGCCACGCCGTGAGCCGGGTCGCCGTGCTCAAGGGCGGGCGCTCCCTCGAGCGCCAGGTCTCCCTGCGGTCCGGCGCGCGGGTCGAGGACGCGCTTCAGCGGCTCGGACACGAAGTCGTACCGATCGACGCGGGTACGGACCTCATCCGGCGCCTTCGTGAGGCCGACCCGGAGGTGGCGTTCGTCGCCATGCACGGCCGTGACGGGGAGGACGGGACCGTGCAGGAGTTGCTCGAGATCCTCGACATTCCCTATACCGGGTCGGGCGTACTGGCCTGCGTCAGGGCCATGGACAAGGTCCTCGCCAAGCACCTGATGCTCGAGAACGGCATCCCGACGCCTGCGTTTTTCGCCTTCAACGAGACAGCCTTCCGCGACCTTGGCGCGGCCGACGCCCTCCACGCCATCGAGGACCGCCTCGACTTCCCGATCGTGGTCAAGCCGGCGGGGCAGGGATCCGCCCTCGGAATCAAGTTCGCGCGGACGGCGGCGGACGTGCCCGGCGCGCTCGTGGCCGCCTTCTCCTACGACGACAAGGTGCTGCTCGAGCGCCATGTCGCAGGTCGCGACCTGGCCGTGTCGATCCTCGACGGCGAGGCGCTCCCGGTCGTCGAGGCCGTTCCCCAGGGCGAGGACTTCTACGACTTCGAATCGCGCTACGACATCGGCCGGACCTCCTTCGTCTGCCCGGCCGACCTCCCCGACGGCGTGACCGAGCGGGCGCACGGCCTGGCGCTGCACACCCACGGGCTGCTCGGCTGCTACGGGTTCGCCCGCGTCGATCTGATGCTCGACGCCGACGGCGACCTCTACGTGCTCGAGGTCAACCCGACCCCGGGCCTCACCGAGACCAGCCTGCTGCCGCAGGCCGCAGAGGCCGACGGGATCGGCTTCGACGGGCTGGTTGAGCGGATCCTGCAGCTGGCGGTGGTGCGGGCGGCGGCCTAGGAGGCGCCTACTGCTCTTCGCCCTCGCCCGCGGCGAAGTCTTCCGGCGTCACGTTGTCGAGGAAGTCCTTGAACTTCTCCACGACCTCCTCCTGGTCCTCGACCTCGTGCTCGAACTCGATCGCCGACTCCGTGATCACGTCCTCGGCGGCGAAGATCGGCGCGCCGGTGCGGACGGCGAGGGCGAGGGCATCTGAGGGCCGGGAGTCGATCTCGACCTCGCGCCCGTTGAGCTGGAGGGTGACCGCCGCGTAAAAGGTGTTCTCGCGCAGCTCCGTCACCGCCACCCGGCTGCACGAAACGTCGAGCTCGGAGAGCATGTCGCTGATCAGGTCGTGCGTCATCGGCCGAGGTGTGTTGGCGCCCTGGAGCTTCATCAGGATCGCGGCCGCCTCCGGATGACCGATCCAGATCGGCAGGAACTTGTTGCCATCGCGCGTCTTCAGCAACACGATCGGCTGCTTGCCGACCATGTCGAAGCTGACGCCGTAGATGACCATCTCCTGCATCTGCCGCCGGCCCTCCTCGCCGCTCGGGGACTAGCTCGACAGTCTAGTCATGGGGCGAAGCAGGGCCGGAACGGCGAGAGCCCCCGGAATGGGGGCTCTCGAGCACTCGCCTGTTCTCGTGGGCCCGGGCCTCGCCCGGACGAGAACGGCTCCCGTATTCGCTGAATCGACGACCCGGCCGCGCTCTCGTTCGGGCTGTGCTCCTCCCAGTGGGCGATCCTGGACTCGAACCAGGGACCTCGTCCTTATCAGAGACGCGCTCTAACCAACTGAGCTAATCGCCCGCCTACGGGGCGATTCTAGCGTCGGCGCCAGGCTCGATCAGGCGGCCTGGGGGCGCCCGACGCGAGCACTCGCTCGGCCATCGCGACAGCCTCGGCGGGGTTGTCGAAGGGGATCTCGACAACGCAGCGCTCGCCGCGGGCGCGGGCCCTGACATCCCGGCCGAGCGCGGCGGAAAGGGCGTCCTCGGCCGCGGCGAGCGCCTCGTCGAGGTCCGGGTGGACGATCACCCTCGCGCGCTTGCGCGCCTCGCCGGTCTCCGCCCCGCGTGCCCGGCTCTCGGTCTCCCGGACCGACCAGCCCGTGTCCCGGGCCTCCAGAGCCAGCCGCCGCCGCCGATCGTGGTCCTTGCACATCAATAGCCCCCGGCCGTGCCCCTCGCTGAGCTGGCCCGCCTCGATCATGTCGAGCACCTCCTCGGGAAGCTCGAGCAGGCGGATCAGGTTGGAGATGGCGACGCGGCTGCGGCCGACCCGGCGGCCGACCTCTCCTTTCGTCAGCCCGAGGTCGTCGACCAGCATGGCGCAGGCGCGCGCCTCGTCGACGGCGTTGAGGTCCTCCCGCGCCATGTTCTCGGCGAGCGCGAGGTCCAGGCGCTCCCAGTCGTCGGCGTCACGGACCACGGCCGGGATGGTCTCCAGCTCGGCCGCCCTTGCGGCGCGGAGCCGCCGCTCGCCCGCCACGAGCTCGAACTCCCCGCTCGCCAGCGGCCGCACGACGATCGGCTGGAGCACGCCGCGCGAGCGGATCGACTCTGCTAGCTCGGCGAGCGCGTCGTCGTCGAAGCGGCGTCGGGGCTGGCGCGGGTTCGGCTTGACGATCTCCACCGGCAACTCTCGCAGACCGGCGCCGTCCTCCTTCTGCGTGCGGGGCAGGATCGCCGCCAGCCCGCGGCCCATGCCGCGCTTCTGCTCAGCCACGTGCGGCCACCTCCTTCGCCAGCTTCAGGTACGCCGCCGATCCGGCGCTGTTCGGCGCGTGCGCGGTGACCGGCACCCCGAAGCTCGGCGCCTCACCGACGCGGACGTTGCGCGGGATGACGGTGTCGAACACGAGGTCCGGGAAGTGCTCGCGGACCTCCCTCTCTACGTCGCGCGCGAGCCGCGTGCGGCCGTCGTGCATCGTGAGGATCATCCCGGCCACCGTCAGCCTGGGGTTGAGTTCGCGCTGGATCAGCGAGAGCGTGTCGAGCAGACCCGCGAGGCCCTCGAGAGCGAAGTACTCGGTCTGCACGGGCACGATGACCCTGTCCGCGGCCACCAGCGCGTTGACGGTGACCGGGCCGAGCGACGGCGGGCAGTCGAGCAGAGTGAACAGGTAGCGGTCGCGTATCCCGCCCAGGGCCTCCCGCAGGCACGTCTCCGAGCCGGCAATGCGCGGAAGCTCGACGGCCGCGCCCGCCAGATCCGGCGTGGAGGGCACGGCGTGGAGGCCCTCGATCGCGGTGGGCACTGCGGCGCTGTCGAGCGCGACGCCCTCCGCCAGGCAGTCGTAGGTGTTCGGGCTCGCGTGCTTGGGCAGACCGAGCGCCACGGTTGCGTTGCACTGGGCGTCCAGGTCGACGAGCAGGGTCTCGTAGCCGGCCTCGGCGATGCTGGCCGCCACGTTGACCGCGGTCGTGGTCTTGCCGACCCCGCCCTTCTGGTTTGCGATTGCGTAGACGCTTCCCATGCCTCGCGCGCGAAGGTAGTAATGGGAGCGGTCGGAACCGGTTCCCTCCCGCTCGGTTCGGGCCCGAACGGCGGAGTCCTTCCGCCGCCTAGATGGTTGATTCCCAATCAGTGGCCGTGGGCCGTGAAATGGGGGCCTGGTTCACCGATCGTTTCGTTGTGCCAGAGGCCTGCGGCGAGGGCGAGCAGTCG
>Ga0126312_10000811_pt1 | contig 19669 bp, 23 predicted proteins | sample Plot104A_FD_92537 | JGI IMG/M metagenome (GOLD analysis project Ga0126312, IMG submission 92537) | Serpentine soil microbial communities from UC McLaughlin Reserve, CA, USA - Plot104A | ecosystem: Environmental > Terrestrial > Soil > Grasslands | place: USA: UC McLaughlin Reserve, Lake County... | reverse complement strand
CGGCGTCGCGGGCTCGTCGGGCGAGAAGCCGGCCTCCTCGGCCTCGCGGCGGGCGCGCTCCTCGGCCTCTCGACGTTCCTGCTCCTCGGCCTCGCGGCGGGCGCGCTCCTCGGCCTCCCGACGCTCCTGCTCCTCGCGCTCGAGCCGGGCGCGCTCCTCCTCCTGACGGAAGCGGGCCGACCGCTCGCCCACCTCGCCGGCGATTGCCTCGATGATCACCTTGCAGGAGCGGATGGCGTCGTCATTGCCGGGGATCACGTAGCTGACGGGGTCCGGGTCACAGTTGGTGTCGACCAAACCGATGATCGGAATCTTCAGCCGCGCCGCCTCGCGGAGGGCGATTTCCTCGGTCTTCATGTCCACCGCGAAGATGGCGTCGGGCACGCGCTGCATGTCGCGCACCCCGCCCAGGTTGACTTCGAGCTTGTCGCGCTCGCTCATCGCCGCGATCCGCTCGCGCGTCGGCAGCAGCTCGAGCGTGCCGCTCTCGGTCCACTCCGTCAGCTCGTGCAGCCGCTTGATTCGCTTTGACAGCGTCTGGAAGTTCGTGAGCAGACCGCCGAGCCAGCGCTGGTGCACGTAGGGCATGCCGCAGCCCTTGGCCGCCTCCTCGATCGTGTCGCGTGCCTGCTTCTTCGTGCCGACGAACAGCACGGTGCCGCCACGACCCGCCAGCTCGCCGGCGAACTCCTGCGCCCGGCGCAGGAGGACCTCCGTCCTCTGAAGGTCAATGATGTGGATTCCTGCCCGCTCGCCGAAGATGTAGCGGCGCATCTTCGGGTTCCAGCGGCGCGTCTGGTGGCCGAAGTGCACCCCGGCCTCCAGCAACTCCTTGAGTGTGACCTCGTGTGCCACGTTGTGCTCCCCTTTTTCGTCTTGGTCGGCCGGCCGCTGCCGCGCGGACCCGGCCGCTCGCCGTTCGGGCGCTCGTGCCGGGCAGGGCCGCGCCGCTCGCGGGCGGGGTCGCTTGCCTGTCGGCGGAGAAGGATACAACCGCAAGTTTTTCGGGCGGGCTGCGTTTCAGCCCTTGGGCCGGTCCTCCCTTCCCCTACCTCCGGTGGTCCGGCCCGCAAACGGGGCGGTCACCACGACCGCCTCGTTTCCTTAGGGGGGTGGACCCGCGGGCCGTGCGGGGGCAACTCGCGGTAGAACGACGAACGAGGCGGCTCGGAAGCCGCCTCGTTCTATGTCTCAGCCCCCGTCTGGCCCTCCGGAGACTGGCTCCCGCTTCACCACATCGAGCGCACGACGTAGGTCGGCGGGTGGTTTGGACTCGCAAGCCATGTCTTCCCCTCTGAACGGGTGCCTAAACATCAGTGCCGCGCTATGGAGGAATTGGCGCTCCAGCCCGAGACGCTTACCGCACTCGCCGCCGCCGTAGGCGCTGTCGCCGCAGACCGGGTGCCCGATGGCGGCGAGGTGCGCCCTGATCTGGTGGGTGCGGCCGGTCTCGGGCCGCACAAGCAGGAGCGCGGTGCCCTGCAGCCGCTCCAGCACCTCGAAGTGGGTGACGGCTCTGCGGGGCCGGTCGGTCCGCGTGGACATCACGGTCCGCCGGGTCCGGTCCCGGCCCAGCGGGGCGTCGATGGTCGCACTGTCGGCATCGGGATGGCCCGACACGAGCGCGAGGTACTCGCGGCGGATCTCCCGTGCGCGGATCATCCTCCTGAGCGCCCGATGGGCTTCCTCGGAGCGCGCCACGATCATGAGGCCCGAGGTGTCGCGGTCCAGCCGGTGCACGATTCCAGGGCGCTCCGGCTCGTTGCCGCCGGCAGCCCCGCGAGCGGCCAGGGCCTCGGCCAGCGTCGGTCCGCCATGGCCCGGCGCCGGGTGCGTGACCACTCCGGCCGGCTTGTCGACCACCAGCAGGTGCTCGTCCTCGAAGACGATCTCGTAGGGGACCTCCTGCGCGTCGGGGGCCGGCCCGTCCGCGAGCACGGCGGTGATCAGCTCACCCCTCGTGACGCGCCAGCCCTTGGGGCGCCGCTCGCCGTCCACGGCCACTGCGTTCGCCTCGATCAGTCGCTGAGCCCGGGCTCGAGAGCCGACCTCCCGGGCGAGCACCGCGTCGAGGCGCTCGCCTGCCTGCTCGTCAGTCGCTCGCAGCTCGATCCGCACCGCGTCCCCCCTCCACCAGGTAGAGCAGCGCGAACACTCCGATCACGATCGACGCGTCCGCCAGGTTGAACGCCGGCCATGCGATCGGGTCGATGAAGTCGATCACCGCCCCCTCCCGCGCGCGGTCGGCCAGGTTGCCGAGCGCGCCCCCTATCAGGAGGCCCACCGGCAGCCAGAGCCAGGACCGCGCCGCGTGGAGCGCGAAGTAGCCGCTGACGAGGACGAGGGCGAGCCCGATCAGCAGCGCCACGACGAGCCCGCCGCCCTCTAGCGCTCCGAACGCCACGCCCGTGTTCCGCGTGTTCGTGAGGTCCAGGCCGAGGAAGACGTTGCGCCGCTCGCCCTGCCCGAGCGAGGCCAGCGCGGCCTGCTTCGACGCCTGATCGAGGACCACCACGACGCCGGCCGTGGCGACGGCCCGCGCCAGCCCGGCAAGCCGCGGCTCCATCGCACCCTCAGCCGCGGACGATCCGGATGATGACGCCGCCGACGATGAGCAGCACGAACGTCGCCACGATCGGGCTCAGGTCCAGCGCCCCCGGTCCCAGCCTGACGGGCGGTAGAAAGCGGCGGAAGAGGTTGAGGTAGGGATCGGTCACGTCCCTCACGAAGGTCAGCGCCATGTCCAGGAAGCGGTTGTAGGGAATGCGCGGGATCCAGGTCATGATGATCCTGATGAAGATCAGGACCAGGTAGACGAGCATCAGCGTGTTCAGGTAGTCGGCCACGTCCATGCGGCTGACCGCCAGCAGCGGGCTCACTTGGTCGCCTCCACCACGGTGTCCACGGCCAGGCGGCAGATCGCCCTCATGGCCCCCTCCTCCAGCTTCAGCAGCCCACGCTCGGTGACGCCGCCGGGCGTGGCCACCCTCACGCGCAGCGCCTCGGTGTCGAAGTCGTGCGCCTTGAGGTACTCGGCGGTGCCGGCAAGCGTCTCGGTGACCATCCGCGCCGCGTCCTGCCGGGGGAGCCCGTGGTGGACGCCGGCGTCGACGAACGACTCGGCCACCAGCGCGATGAACGCCGGTCCTGAGCTCATAATCGCCATCGCCGGCTCGAGGAGCGCCTCGTCATCGAGCGCCAACACGAGCCCCGCCCGGCCGAAGAGCGCCAGTACCTCGTCCTCCGGACCGTCCGCCGCGCGAGACCCCGGGGCGTAGCAGAGCACCCCGCGCCGCACCTCGGCGGCCAGGTTGGGGATGAACCGGTACACCGGTACGCCGGGATAGCGCGCCTCGACCTCCTCGGTGGTCGTCGCCGCGAGAATCGTCACGACGACCTTCGCCCGCTCCCCTATCTCGTCCGCGACCTCGTCGAGCTGAGCGGGCTTGTGACACAGCACCACCACGTCGGAGCGGTCCACCACCTCTACGTTCGAGGCGACGGCTTCGCCGCTCGTGTCCTGCGCGAGGGCCGCGGCCTTCTGATGGACGACGTCGGAGACGACGACGGGCACGCCGAGGCCCCGGGCGAGGGCCGAAGCCATGTTCCCCGCCCCGATCAGCCCAAGCCTCATCGACGGGGAAGCCTACGCGAGGGTGGCCAGTACGCTGCGCGCCGGTTGCGCCGGCTGCAGGGGGCGGAGCTAGGGCGCGGGCGTCTGCCCACTGCCCGGCGCCCACTGCCTATGACTGATTGAAGAATCCCTTCTCGATGAGCCTCGCTCGCTCCTCCGCCGATACCTCGACGTTGCGCGGCGTGAGCAGGAACACCTTGTCGGCGATCCGTTGCATGCCGCCATCGAGGGCGTAGGTGAGCCCGGAGGAGAAGTCGATCAGCCGCTTCGAGAGGTCGGTGTCGCTTCCCTGGAGGTTGAGGATCACCGGGATCGACTCCTTGAACTGGTCGGCGATCTGCTGGGCGTCGTTGAAGCTCCTCGGCACGACCAGGTGGACCTGGAGCTCGCCGCCGCCGGCCCTGCCGTTGCCCGCGACGGGGCGCAGGACGCGCGTATCGCGGCCGCCGCCACGAGGTTCGTCGGCGAAGATGTCGTCGAACTCGTCCCTTCGCCGGCGCTGCAGGCGGCGAACGTTGGGCCGCTCCCGGTAGCGGTCCTCGATCTCCGCTTCGGGTTCAGGCTCGGGAAGCGGCTCGTACCGGGGATCCTCCTCCTCGGCCAGTCCGAAATAGACCAGCGCACGGTGCCATGTGTCGCGAAGCGCCATTGTTCCCGTCTTTTCGCCTAGGGACTCTAAATCCCTCTTGTTGACAGATTATTGAGCCTCGAGCATGAACGCGACACCCGAACCCGAGGAAATCCCACTCAGCGGGGCGGCCGGCCTCGACCTCCGCGGCGAAGCCGCCGGCAAAGGCACGCCAGTCCTCCTCCTGCACGGCCTGAGCGCCACGCGGCGCAACGTGGTGCAGGGCTCGCGCCACTTGATCAAGCGCGGATATCGGGTGATCGCCTACGACGCGCGCGGTCACGGTTCGTCGTCGCCGGCTCCTGAGCCATCGGCCTACGAGTACGCCGACCTCGTCGCGGACCTCGAGACGGTGATGGAGCAGCTGCGGCTCGAGCGGGCGGTGTTGGTGGGCAGCTCCATGGGCGCCGCCACCGCCATGGCCTTCGCACTGGCTCGGCCGGAGCGGGTCCCGGCGCTCGTCCAGATCACCCCGGCCTACACCGGAGACCGCACCACCCGCCTGGAGCCGGACAGGTGGGCCGGGCTGGCGGACGCGCTCGATCACGGCGTGGACTCGTTCGTGAACGCGGCGGTGACCGAGGACATGCCGGAGCAGTGGCGCGAGGTCGCCCGCGAGGCCACTCGCCAGCGCATGGAGCGCCACGAGCATCCCGAGGCCGTGGCGGACGCTCTGCGCGTGGTGCCGTTCTCCGAGGCCTTCGACGGTCTCGAGCCGCTCGAATCGCTCGAGCTGCCCACGCTGATGGTGGGAAGCCGCGACGAGGCGGACACGCTCCACCCGCTCGACGTCGCCCGACAGTACGTGGAGCGGCTGCCACGGGGGGAGCTCGCGCTGGAGGAGGAGGGCGAGAGCCCGCTCGCCTGGCGCGGCGCGCGCCTCTCCCACGCGATCGGCGACTTCCTCGAGCGCTCCGCGGTTCCGCCTCAGGCGTAGAGCACTTCGCCCAGGCGGACGATTGTGGCCCCCTCCTGGACGGCCACTTCGAAGTCCTGGGTCGTTCCCATTGACAGGCGCTCGAGCCCGTGCTCGGAGGCGAGCTCCGCCAGGCGCGCGAACCAGCGCCGGTTGTCCTCGGCGCGCTCAACGAACGGGGGCATGGTCATGAGGCCGCTCACCCGGGCGGGACAGCGCTCGACGAAGCCTGCGAGCTCATCGGGCGCGATGCCGGCCTTGCCCTCCTCCCCCGCCACGTTGACCTGGACCAGGACCTCGTCCACCGGGTGCTGCTCCAGGCGCCGCAGGACCGAGTCCGACGCGACCGCGTGGATCAGGCGCACATTGGGGGCGACGTCGCGGAGCTTCCGGCTCTGGAGAGCCCCGATGAAGTCCCAGTCGAACAGCTCGCGGTGGCCCTCCTGCTTGGCGAGCAGGTCCTGGGCGCGGTTCTCCCCCACCAGCTCGACCCCGGCCTCGGCCAGCGCGGGCAGCTCCTCGGCCGGCACGTACTTGACAGCGGCGCAGATCTCCACCTCGCCGGGATCGCGTCCAGTCCCGGCGATCCGCTGGCGCACCGACTCCAGGTTGCGCCCGACGCGCTCGGCTTCGAGCCCGGTGAAGAGCTCAGCCACGCACCACCATCCCCGCCTGCCGTCCCGTCACTCCGTGGTCGCGGCGGTGCGAGAAGTAGAGGTCGTCCCGGCAGCTCGTGCAGCGATCGACCTGCGCGATCCGCGCGACCCCTCCTTCGCGAAGCTGGTGCTCGATGATTGCGCGGAGATCGAGCATCCGACCCCTGGCGGCGCCGTCGATGTGGGCGAACTCGGCCCTGACCTCGTCGCCCACCTCGTAACAGCAGGCTCCGATGCCCGGACCCACGGCGGCCGCCGGCGGGCGCTCGAAGCGCGAGAGCGCGCTCGCCACGATGCCGCCCGCGAGGCCGCGCCAGCCGCAGTGGAGCATCGCCACCCGGCCGTTCCCGGCGAGGGCCACGGGGAAGCAGTCGGCCACCAGCACCAGGAGGCCGAGGCGGGCCCGGTCGGTGACGTGTCCGTCGACGCGCGGCAGGTCCTCTCCGGGGGAGGCGAAGGCGGAGCCCGGCCGCTCCCATTCGCGGATCTCCGTGCCGTGCACCTGCCAACCCATCGCCACCGCCTGCGGCTCGAGGTCGGCGGCGCGAGCAAGGCGCCGGCGGTTCTCACCCACCCGCGTGGGCTCGTCGTCGGTGAGGATGCCGAGGTTCAGCGAGGCGTAGGGGCCCTCGCTGACGCCGCCGGCACGCGTCGAGAAGGACGCCCGGGCGCCGGGCAGCTCGATCGTGTCGAGCGGCGGAGCGGTCATCCCGCCGCCTCGAGGGCGGCCTGCAGCTCCTGCTCGCGGCCGGCGATCTCACCGTCCAGCTTGAGCCGCAGGGCCGTCTCGAGGCCGCGGCCCACGGCGGGGCCCTCGGGCACGCCGACGGCCACGAGATCGCCGCCGTCGATCTCGAGCCGTACGTGGCTCAGGTCGGTGACCCAGCGAAGCACCGGCTCCGCGGGCGCCCCGAGCGCCAAAGCCAGCGCGAGCGACTCGGGCGGCTCGTCGGCCAGCAGCTCGAAGAGCCGCGAAGGCCGCGGTGCGGCTCGGAGCTCCCGAGCCAGCTCGGGAGCGGATGCCGCGGCCCTCAGCGCCACGCCGCGCTGACGCGCCGTAAGGCCGAGCTCGTCGAGCCAGCCGGCCAGCGCCAGCGGGTCGGAGCTGACCAGGGCCGCCAGCGCGGCCAGCGTACGGTCGGCGCCGATGGTGACAGCCCCCAATGCAGCGGAGGACACGAGCTCGGCGTCGGCCTCCAGCGCTGGGTGCAGGGCGCGGTCAAGGCCCAGCTCGCGCATGCGGCGCACGGCGGCTGCCGCCTGCTGCTCCGACAGGACCCCCAGCAGCGCGTCGCGGAGCCGTTCGCCCGACACCGTCGAGGGAGCGTCTGCGATCACGGCCTCGCGAGCGAGCTTCTCGGTGTCGGCATCCATCGCGAAGCCCAGCCGCGCTTCGTAGCGCAGCGCCCGGAGCAGGCGCGTGGGATCGTCGAGGAAGCTCCGGTCGTGGAGGACCCGGACGACCCCCGCCCGCAGGTCGTCGAGGCCGTCGTACGGGTCGTAGAGGTGGCCGAGGTCATCGCCGGTAAGCCCCACCGCCATCGCGTTGATCGTGAAGTCCCGGCGGCCCAGGTCCTCCGCCAGCGTGGCCGGCTCGACCGTCGGCAAAGCGCCGGGGCGCTCGTACGACTCGCGCCGCGCGCCCGCCACGTCGAAGGACAGCTCGCCCGCCTGGACCCGCGCCGTACCGAAGCGCTCATGCTGGACCGCCCGCCCGGACAGCCGGCCGGCGAGGGCGCGCGCGACCGATCGGGCATTGCCCTCCACGGCTATGTCGAGGTCCACGCCCTGGACCCCCCGCACGAGATCGCGCACGGCACCGCCGACCAGGAAGGCCGGTGGGAGCCCCTCCAGGGCAGGTAGTAGCCGCGCCATCCCGGGGAGGCGGCGAATTCGCTCGCGCAGGCCACGAACGGCGACGGTCACGCCCTTAGTGTGCCGCGCTGGTTACATCCGCACCGGAACGCCTGCCAAGCGCATGTGCTCCTTCGCCTCCCGTACCGTGTGCCGGCCGTAGTGGAAGATCGAGGCGCAGAGGACCGCGTCCGCGCCCCCGCGCTCGATCGCCTCGACCAGGTGGTCCAACCTGCCCGCTCCGCCCGAGGCGATCACCGGCACGTCGACCGCGTCGGACACCGCCCGCGTGAGCTCCAGCTCGTAGCCGTCCTCGGTGCCGTCGCGGTCCATGCTCGTGAGCAGGATCTCCCCGGCGCCGCGCTCGAATCCCTCCCGCGACCACTCGACGGCGTCGCGGCCCACCGGGACGCGCCCGCCGTTGACGTAGACGCCGTAGCCGCCCTCCGGCTCCCTTCGCGCGTCGATGGCGAGCACCACACACTGGGCGCCGAAGGTCTCGGCGAGCTCGCCGAGTAGCTCCGGACGGGCGACGGCCGCGGAGTTCACCGACACCTTGTCCGAGCCGGCGTCCAGCACCGCCTGCGCGTCCTCCACCGAGCGCACACCGCCCCCGATCGTGAATGGGATGAAGATCTCGTCGGCGCAGCGGCGCGCCAGCGCCGCCACCGTGTCGCGCTTCTCGTGGGAGGCGGTGATGTCGAGGAACACGATCTCGTCGGCGCCCTCGTCCTGGTAGCGGGCGGCGAGCTCGACGGGATCGCCGGCGTCGCGGATGTCGACGAACTCGACCCCCTTGACCACTCGCCCCTTGTCGACGTCGAGGCAGGGAATGACTCGCCGCAGCGCGGTCACCTCCGCGGCGCCTCCCGCCCCTCGCCCTGCAGCAGCGCCCTGGCCTCGCCGACGCCGAAGCGACCCTCGTAGAGCGCCTTCCCGGAGATCACGCCGGCGAGATTGACCAGGCGCAGCCCCTTGAGGCCCCTGAGGTCCTCGAGCGACGAGATGCCCCCGGAATAGAGGAAACGGCCGCGGATCACCTCCGAGACGCGGCGGACCTCGTCAAGGTCGGGGCCCTCGAGCATCCCGTCCCGGTCGACGTTCGTGTAGACGAAGCGCGTGGCGCCGGCCTGCTGCATCCTGCGGATGACCTCATCGGGCAGCATCTGCGTCTCTTTCGTCCAGCCCGCCACGGACACGTGCCCGCCGCGCACGTCCACGGCCACGAGCACGCGGGGATTCCAGATCTCCAGCGCCTGCTCGAGGAACTCCGGCTCGGTGTAGGCCGCGGTGCCGAGAACCACCCGCTCGGCACCCGCGACCAACGCCCGTCTGATCGACGCCAGCGAGCGGAGCCCGCCCCCGTACTGCACCGGCACCTGAAGCTCGCGGGTGATCCGCTCGAGCTGCTCGAGGTTGGCGGGCTCGCCCTCGCGGGCCCCGTCCAGGTCCACCACATGAAGGAAGCGAGCACCCTCCTCGACGAAGGACCGCGCGGCGGCCAGCGGGTCGTCGGAGTAGACGGTCTCGGCCTCGAACCTGCCCTGGCGCAGGCGGACCGCCTTGCCGTCGCGGATGTCGACGGCGGGCAGGAGGATCATGCGCCGCAGGCGCGCACGAAGTTCCCGATCAGTCGCAACCCGTCGGGCCCCGACTTCTCCGGGTGGAACTGCACCCCGTAGAGCGGCGGACGCGCGACGACGCTCGCGAACTCGGCGCCGTACACAGCCGTGCCCAGGATGTCCTCCTCGCGCGCGGGGCGCGGGGCGAACGAGTGCACGTGGTAGAAGGCGCAGGGCTGCGGCAGGCCCCGGCCGAGCTCGCTCTCCCGCCGCCAGGAGACCGGGTTCCAGCCGATCTGGGGCACCTTGAGACCGTTGGCGGCGAGCTGCTCCACCTGGCCCGGGAGCACGCCGATTCCGTCGGCTCCGCCCAGCTCCGTGGTGCCCTCGAAGAGAAGCTGCATTCCGAGGCAGATGCCGAGCACCGGTACTCCGCTCTCGACCCGCTCGCGGACAAGCCCGTCGAGGCCCAGCCGGCGAACCTCCTCCATCGCCTTGGGGAAGGCCCCCACGCCGGGCAGCACGATCCCGTCGGCGGCTCGGATCGCTTCTTGGTCGCGGGTCAGAGGCGCCTCCGCCCCCATGTGCTCGAACGCCTTCTCGACCGAGCGCAGGTTGCCCATCCCGTAGTCGAGGATCGCGACGCGCGTCATATCAGGCCCTTGGTCGACGGGATCCCGCTCTCATCCGGGTCGGGCGCGATCGCCTGACGAAGGGCTCGCGCGAATGCCTTGAAGGCGGCTTCGACCATGTGGTGCGCGTTGCTTCCCGCGTCCACCCGGACGTGCACGGTGAGCTTGGCGCTGTTCGCCACCGCGCGCACGAACTCCTCGGCCAGGTCGGTGTCGAAGTCGCCCACGCGTACCTCCGGTAGCTCGCCCTCGAAGGCCGTATAGGGCCGCCCGGAGACGTCGATCGCACAGCTCGCCAGGGCCTCGTCCATGGGCACAGCGGCCTGACCGAAGCGGTGGATGCCGGCCCGGTCGCCGAGAGCCGTGTCGAGCGCCCGGCCCAGCGCCAGCCCCGTGTCCTCGACCGTGTGATGCGGCCCCGTCTCGAGATCGCCCGTGGCGCGCACGTCGAGGTCGAGACGACCGTGCTTGGCGATCGCATCGAGCAAGTGGTCGAAGAAGCCCACGCCGGTCTGACGCACGCCTTCGCCGGAGCCGTCGAGGTCGAGCGTCAGCTGGATCTGGGTCTCGGCGGTCTGTCTCGAGATCTCGGCGGTGCGACTCACGCGCGGCGCTCCATGGACTCTGCGTGGACGGGAAAGCCCTCGGCGCGGGCGATCGCGGCGCCGGCGGGCGCCAGGCGGGTGGGCGCCTCGCCCGGCAGGGACACCCTAGCCATGCGGCGCCGGAAAGTGGCCGGCGAGAGCATGCCCTGAAATCGGGCCGCCCGTCCGGTCGGCAGCACGTGGTTCGATCCGGCGACGTAGTCGCCGAACGCGGTGCCGGCGCCGGCCCCGATGAACACGCAGCCGGCCACCCGGACCCGGCTCACGAGCGCCTCCGCCTCCTCGCCCACGAGCTGGAGGTGCTCGGGGAAGAGGGTCTCAGCCAGTCGCAGCCCCTCGAAGGCGTCGTCGACGGCCAGGGCGGTGACCTGCTGCGCCGTGGCCGTGGGCCTGTCCGCGGCGAGCCGCTCGACGGCCGCCGCGACCTGCTCGAGGAGATCCGCATCGGTGGAGATCAGGGTCAGGTCGCTGTCGGGGCCGTGCTCGGCTTGCGCCAGCAGATCGAGCGCGGCCAGCTCCGGGTCGGCCCCCGCGGTGGCCAGCACGACCAGCTCGCTCGGGCCGGCGATCCCGTCGATCCCTACGTCTCCCGCCACCAGGCGCTTGGCCTCCTGGACCCAGGGGTTGCCTGGTCCGGCGATCACGTCGACCGCTCGGACCGACTCGGTGCCGTATGCGAGGGCGGCGATCGCTTGCGCCCCGCCCATCCGGTAGACCTCGCTGACCTCGCACAAGACGCAAGCGGCGAGGATGGCGGGATGCGCCCTCCCACCCGCCCCGGGCGGTGCGCAGACGGCGATCTGGTCGACGCCGGCCACGCGGGCGGTCACCGCGCCCATGACGACCGTCGACGGATAGACCGCCCTGCCTCCCGGCGCGTATAGACCGACGCGCCGGACCGGGACCTCGGCGATCTCGACCCGTTGCCCCTGCGGCAGCTCGACGGGAATCGCGCCCCGGACCTGCGCCTCGGCCACGGAGCGAACGTTGGCGATCGCCGTACGCAGGCCCGAGAGCACCTCGGGCTGGAGGACTCCGAGGGACGCCTCGATCTCCTGCGGCGGAACCTGCAGCTCCTGCGGCCGGAGCTCCGCTTTGTCGAAGCGGGCGGTCAGGCGAAGCACCGCGGCGTCGCCGCCCTGCCGCACCTCGTCGACGATCCCCTGGACGCCGTCGGGGCGGCTGCTGCCGCTCGGCGGCTGGGTGTCGGGCCGAACTACCCTCACGTGGCCCTCATCCTCTCCACGAGCGCGTCGATCTGCGGCGCCTTCAGCTTGTGCGCCACCGGGTTGGCGATCAGGCGGGCGGTGCAGTCGACGATCTCCTCCACCACCTCGAGGTGGTTCTCGGACAGGGTGCGCCCGCTCGCCGTGAGGTCGACGATGCCGTCGACCAGGCCGGTGAGCGGCGCGAGCTCCACCGAGCCCTTGACCTCGACGATCTCCGCCTGGCGCCCCGTGTCGGCGAAATAGCGCGACGCGATGCCCGGGTACTTGGTCGCGACCCGGACGCGTCCGAGCCGTCGCAGCGACTCGCCGAGCGTGTCGTCGCCCTCGCGGGCGGCGACGACCATCCGGCAGTGGCCGAAGCCCAGGTCGAGGAGCTCGTAGACCTCGCGCTCCGGCTGCTCGAGCAGCACGTCCTTGCCGGTGATCCCGATGTCCGCTGCGCCGTGCTCCACGTAGGTGGGCACGTCACTCGGCCGCATGGTCACGATGCCGGCCTCGGCGAAGAGCAGCTTGCGCTCGTTCGACCGGACCTCGCGGGTATCGATCTCGATCCGGTCGAGCAGATCGAGGGTGCCGTGGAAGAGCGTCCCGCGCGGCACGGCGATTGTGAGCGGAGGGGTCACCGCCGCCACCGGAGGTCATTCTCTGCCAACTGCCAACCGCCAACCGCCAACCTCACCTCAACCCCTCCTCCGCCGCCTGCGCGAGATGCACGCGCTGGACATCCAGCGCGATGCCGCAGGCCGGCATTGGCCGCCCGAAGCGGCCGATCAGCTCGTCGTAGCGGCCGCCGCCGCCGAGCGCGAAGCCCACGGCCGGGTCGTAGAGCTCGAACACGGCTCCGGTGTAGTAGCCGAGCTCGCGCACGAGCCCGAGATCGAAGATGACGCGATCGGCGACGCCGCGCTCGGCGAGCAGCTCGTGCAGGGTCCGGAGGCCCTCCACCGCTTCGGCGACCGGCCCGTCGGCGCGCTCGAGCACCTCGGGGCCGCCGCGAAGCTGCGGCAGGCGAACCAACAGCTCGCGCTGGGCGTCCGGCAGGCCCAGCTCGCGAACCCGCATCTCGAGCCCCGCGAGATCGCGGCGGGAGAGGGACTCGAGGAGCGGCAGGTGGCGATCCTCCGGGACGTTGAGCGCGGAGAGCAGGTTGCTGTACAGCCGGCCGTCACCCACGCCGAGACGATGACGCCGCAGCCCCGCCCGCTCCAAGGCCGACACGCACAGGGCGATCACCTCGGCCTCGCCCTCCGGCGCTGCCACGCCGATCAGCTCCATGCCTCCCTGCAGGAACTCACGCTGCTGCCCCACGCCGCGCTCGACCTCGCGATACGCGTGCGCGAAGTAGCAGAGGCGGAAGGGCGGCTCGGCGTCCCCGTAGCGGGTCGCCACGACGCGAGCTATCGGGATCGTCATGTCGGAGCGCAGCGCCAATACCTCGCCGTGCTCGTCGAACAGCCGGTAGCCGGCCCCCGCCGCGCGCTCGTCGCCCTTCTTCAGGACCTCCTCGTACTCGAGCGACGGCGTCCACACCTCGCCGTAGCCCGCGCCCTCGAAGGCGCCGCGGAGGCGGTCGGTCAGGGCGCGGAGCTCCCGCATCTCGTCGGGGAGCACGTCGCGGGTACCCGGCGGGATCGGGTGGGTCATGCGCGCCGCCTTCGCCGGGCGCCGTCAGGCCGCGACGCGCTCGGACGCGACGCGCTCGATGCGCGCGCCCAGTGTCCGGAGCCGCTCGTCGATGCGCTCGTAGCCGCGGTCGATCTGGCGGATGTTGCCGATCTCCGACTTGCCCTCCGCACACAGGGCGGCGATGAGCATCGCCATCCCCGCCCGGATGTCGGGACTCTCCATGCGCTCGCCGTGAAGCCGGCTCGGGCCGCTCACGACCGCGCGGTGCGGATCGCAGAGCAGAACCCGAGCGCCCATGGATACGAGCTTGTCGACGAAGAACAGGCGGTTCTCGAACATCTTCTCGTGGATGAGTATGAGCCCTTCGGACTGCGTGGCCAGCGCGAGGGCGATGCTGGTGAGATCGGCGGGGAACGCCGGCCAGGGTCCGTCTTCGATCTTGGAGACGGCATCGCCCTCGTCGTCGCGGATGCGGAGCGTTTGGTCGGGTGGCACGACTGCGTCGTTGCCGTCGAACTCGATCTTGCAGCCGAGGCGCTCGAACGCGAGCCGCGTCATCCGCAGGTCCTCGGGGACGGTTTCCTTGACGCGGAGCTCGCCTCCGGTGCAAGCGGCAAGGGCGATAAAGCTCGCGATCTCGATGTAGTCCGGGCCGATGGCGTAGTCGGCCCCGCCGAGGCGCTCCTGGCCGTGAACGATCATCCGGTTCGAGCCGATTCCCTCGATCCGCGCGCCCATGCCCATCAAGAGCCGCGCCAGGTCCTGCACGTGCGGCTCGGAGGCGGCGTTGTGGATCACGGTGGCCCCAGGAGTGAGCGCCGCGGCCATGATCGCGTTCTCGGTGGCCATCACCGACGGCTCGTCCATGAAGAAGTCGCAGGCCCGGAGCCCGGCAGGCGCCTCGATCCTGTAGCCACGATCGACGCTGATCGCCGCGCCCAGGGCGCGGAAGGCGTCGAGGTGCGGGTCGAGGCGGCGGCGGCCGATCACGTCGCCGCCAGGGGGCGGCATCTCGGCGATCCCGCAACGGGCGAGCAGAGGCCCGGCCAGCAGGAACGAGGCGCGGATGCGCTCCGACCACTCCACGTCGACCTCCGTGTGGTCGACCTCGTCGGCGCGCAGGGACAGCACGTTGTCCTCGATCCAGCTCGCCTTGACGCCCAGCCTGATCAGCAGCTGGACCATCGCCTCGACGTCGCGGATGCGCGGGATGTTGCGCAGCACGAACTCCTCCTCGGTGAGGAGCGAGGCGGCAAGCAGGGGCAGCGCGGCGTTCTTGTTGCCCGCCGGCACGACCGTCCCGGAGAGCGGATACCCGCCCTCGATGATGAACTTCTCCATCTTGGGAACCGCCCGTGTCGGGGCTGCGAGCGGCTGCGCAAGGGTACCGAAGCTCATTTTCAACCCTGGTTCGCGCCTGCCGACGGATACCCTGCCCTGCATGAGCCCCACTCGCGAGGAGGCCTGGCAGCTGGTCGAGGAGTGGATCGAGAGCGACTCGCTCCGAAAGCACTTGCTGGGCGTGGAGGCGGCGATGCGGGCCTATGCCCGCGAGTGGGGTGAGGACGAGGAGCTCTACGCGGTCGCCGGCCTGCTCCACGACCTCGACTACGAGCGCTACCCCGACCTCGAGACCGGCCACCCCCGCAAGGCGCTCGAGCTGTTCCGCGAGCGTGGCTACCCGCAGGAGCTGATCGACGCGGTGGCCGGCCACGCCACCTTCCTCGGCGTGCCGCGCGAGAGCCGGATGGCGAAGACGCTGTACGCGGTCGACGAGCTGTCGGGCTTCATTGCCGCCTGCGCCCTGGTGCGCCCCACCGGGATCGAGGGAATGACGCCCAAGTCCGTGAAGAAGAAGCTGAAGCAGCCCAGCTTCGCCGCCGGCGTGAACCGCGACGAGGTCCGCGAGGGCGCGGAGGAGCTCGGGGTCGATTTCGACGAGCACGTGGCCTTCGTCATCGCGGCGATGGAGGAGCAGGCCGAGGAGCTCGGGCTGGCGCGCGTTCCTGGGTAGATTCCCCCGGGCGTGAGCCTCCGCATCATCGTTCTAGAGGGAGACGAGACAGGGCAGGAGCTGCTCCAGCAGGCCGTCCGAGTCCTCGATCCGGCGGTGACCCGCGTGGAGTCGGAGCTGGAGCACTACGACCTCTCGCTCGAGAACCGCCGGCGGACCAACAACGAGGTGGTGACCGCGGCGGCGGCCGCGACGCGCGAGGCCGGCTTCGGTCTCAAGGCGGCGACGATCACGCCGGAGGAGCCGGACGACGTGGGCAGCCCGAACAGGATCCTGCGCGAGCAGCTCGACGGGCGGGTCATAATCCGCACCGGCCGCCGGATCCCGGGGGTGACCCCGGTGGCGGGGGTCCACTACCCGATCGCAGTCGTGCGAATGGCCGTCGGCGACGCCTACGGCGCCGACCAGTGGCGCGAGCAGGGAGAGGGCGATGAGGTCGCCTTCCGGACCGAGCGCATCTCCCGCAAGGTCTGCCGTGCCGTGGCCGAGTACAGCTTCAGGACGGCCGAGCGCATCCACGGTCGCGTCTACGGCGGGCCGAAGTGGACGGTGAGCCCGACCTACGAGGGGATGCTCAAGGAGGAGATGGACTCGGCCTCGGATCGCCATCCGGAGGTCCCCTACAGCCCGGTGCTGATCGACGCGACCTACGCCGGCCTCGTGTCGGGCGGCGCGGACGCCCCGCTCGTGATCCCGGCTCTGAACCGCGACGGCGACTGCCTCTCGGACCTAGTGATGCCCCTGTTCGGCTCGATCGCCGGCGCCGAGTCCGTGTTGCTGGCGCTCGACGACGACTTCGAACCGCGCGCGGTGATGGCGGAGGCGCCGCACGGCACCGCTCCTGCCCTCCAGGGCAAGGACATCGCAAACCCGATGGCGATGATCCTGGCCGCTGCGGCGCTGCTCCACTACGCCGGAGCCCTCGGCCACGATGGGGCGGACACGGCCTCGCGCGCCGTCTACGAGGCCACGCTCGAGGCGAGCGCCACCGGAGTGCGCACCCCGGACCTGGGCGGACACTCCTCGACCAGCGAGTTCACTGACGAGGTCATTTCACGCGTGCGAACCAAGATCGAGATCTGGTCCTCCCTGTAGGCTCGCCGCGGTCCGCGCCGGCCTCTGCCCGCTCCTTCTGAAGCTCCTGCCAATTAGGCACGGTGGTGGTGCCCCGCCGGCTGCGCCCGAGCGGCAGGCCGGCCGCCTCCCTCGCGGGATCCAGCAGATGCTTTCGGCGCCGCGCCACGTACCAGCGCCGCTGGACGAAGAGGGTGAACAGCCCCGAAAGGACGATCCCAGTCAGGTTGAGCCCGAGTTGAAGGCCGGCACTGGCCGCGTCGCCGGAGTCGCCGTAGGCCGCCGCCACCCCGATGTAGGCGGCGGCGGGGATCGTCGTGACCGAGATCAAGACCCCGACCAGGGCCCCGGACTTGCTCGACGTAAGCGACAGCACCCCCGCGGCACCCGCGACGCATGCAACGAAGAAGCTGAGGAAGTCCGGATTAGAGATGAAGCGGGTCAACGGGTGCCCGCCTGCGCTGAAGTCGTCGGGGAAGACGTCCAGGGCAGCGAAGAGGACGGTGGTCAGGAAGGCAAGGGCGACTCCGATCGGAAAGCCCACCGCCAATGCCGTCAGCGAGCGCCGAGCCAGATCGACGCGACACTCGACCAGCGCGACGGACAGGCCGGCGAGCGGTCCGAACTCAGGTCCGACGACCATTGCGCCGACGACCAGGATCGGCTGGTCGAGCACTACGCCGACGGCCGCGATCTGCATCGCCAGCACCATGAAGGCGACGAAGCTGACTGAAAGCTCGGTGTTCTCGGAGGTGCGGGCCTCGACCTCTTCCCACACCACGGCGTCGGAGGGCAGGCCGGCGGCAGCTTTCTCCGCCTTGTCGCCGGCCGTAGAGATCGACGTGTCGACGAACTCGACGGCGATCGAGCCGTCCTCGTGGATCCGCAGCTCCTTGAGGTCGCTGATGATCACGCTCGCGTCCTCACGTGCGACATCGCACAGGATCACGTCGCCCTCGGGCTTGTGGGCGACCCCCTTCAGATGGATGACGTTGAGGACCGACTCGGCGCCGCAGAGGAGCTCTATCGCCGGGTCGGCGCTCGCGGCCGGAGCCACGATCCTCAGGTGGACCATTTGCCCAGGCTACTCGCGGTGCGAGACTTTTCCAGGCGCAGTCGTGCCTGCGACGAGGTCCGTCCCGGCGGAGCGCACACCGTGACCCTCCCGCGACTGAGCTCCCGGCGCGGGAAGGTCCATCGGGCGCGCCGGATCCTCAGTGGCGAGTGTCTTCGCCCGCGGCCACTGACGACGTGATCGCGTCCCACTGAGCCCGCTGCAACGAAGCTTGCAGCGAATCGCCCCTTCCGTCCGCCGCCCGGCGTAGCTTGCCGAACGCATGTTCCCACGCCTCAGAGACCGGTTCGGCGCCGCGCTCGACACGCTCGTCGAGTTCTCAACGCTCGGCGAGTATCGCCTCGGCGCTTCGGCGTCGGCGCCCACGAGCGCCCAGCCGGCCGTCTCTGACGGGCTTGGCCCCAGCTTTGGATGGGAGGCCGCGCCGGTCACGCCGGACGCGGACGCCGGAGCGGGCCCGGCCCACCGTACCGTCGCGGGCGGAGCGGCCGCGTTCCCCGGTGACGCCTTCGGGCGTGCCCTCCACGGAACGCCGGCCGCCACCCCCGCGGCCGCGCGGCCACGCGAGCACCTCGCCCGCCGGCGGCTGACGCGCCGCAGGCGGCCGGGCGCGCCACCGCCGCCCGAACAGGGCTGCCTCAGCCCCATCCGCTAGGCCAGCTCTCCGCGCCTGCGGAGCTCCTCACGCAGCCAGGCGATCGGCTCGGGCCTCTTGCCCTCCGTCGAGCCGTCGAGCTCCACGAAGCGGATGAACAGCGACAGGTCGGGGACGCGGGCCGCGAGCATGTCCAGCGCCCGCCGCTCGCGTCTGCTGCCCCGGCGGGTCCGGCGCCAGACGGTGTAGGGCCTGTCATGCAGCTCGATGGTGGCGAGCAGGCGCTCGTCGGCGGTGTAGCGCTCCGCGAAGCGGCGGGCCCGCATGGCGTGGTGGTTCTCGCCAGCCTTCGGAAGCCAGCTCCGCACCCGGTGCTTCATGGCGTCGTGGACGATCGCGATGAATCGGAGCTCGCGTCGACGGGGCTGCGGCTGGTCCCAGGAGTCGATGGTCTCCAGCAGATCCGCCACGTGCGCGCCGACGTTTCCCTCCGGGTGCGCCGATCGCGGCTTGCCCCAGGCGAGCCCGCGCTGCAACGCGGGATCGTGGGCGAGCCGCTGCTCGAGCTCGTCCTCCGGCTCCAATCCCGGCACGGGATTACTCGATGCGCTCGATGAACCAGCCTTCATCGCGGCGCGCGAGGGCGATCCGCACCTCCTCGCCGCCGCCGACCGCCACGAACTGTGCGCGGTCCTCTTGTACCCCGGGACGGTCGTCGACGAGCACCAGGTGCAGCCTCTCGTAGCTCCAACCCGGCCGGGCCTCGGACACCGCCTTGCGGACCGCCCCCTCCATCACCTCGCGATCCCAGCCCCTGTCCACGGCCCGCGCCTGTTCCAGAGCCTGGTCCGCGGCGGCCACGTTGTCGGCCCAGTCGCCCGCCTGCGCGCGGTCACGCCGCCGGGCGGCGGCGAACCCGCCCGCGAGAACCAGCAGGACGACCACGCCGACTGCGATCAGCACTATCGCAAGAACGGACATGCGAGCGCGGAGTCTAGGCGGATGGTCCCCCCGCGGCTCTCCAGGCCGCAAGTCCAAATGAGAAGGGCGCCTCCCACGGCGCCCTTGAAAGAACCGGCGGCGACCTACTCTCCCAGGGACGTGAGTCCCAAGTACCATCGGCGCTGAGGGGCTTAACTGCTCTGTTCGGAATGGGTAGAGGTGTGGCCCCCTCGCTATCGCCACCGAAATGTGGCGAGACCGGACCCTCGCCGAGCCCTTGAAAACCGCACAGCCGGCCGCCCGCGAAGAATCAAATATCCGTCAAGCCCTCGAAGCATTAGTACCGGTCTGCTCAGCACATTGCTGCGCTTACACAGCCGGCCTATCACCTGGTGGTCTCCCAGGGCTCTTACTCCCTCGAGGGGATGGGAGAGCTCATCTCGAGGTGGGCTTCCCGCTTAGATGCCTTCAGCGGTTATCCCGTCCGGACGTAGCTAACCAGCGGTGCCCTTGGCAGGACAACTGGTACACCAGAGGTCCGTTCGTCCCGGTCCTCTCGTACTAGGGACGACTCCTCTCAACTCTCCAACGCCCACGGCAGATAGGGACCGAACTGTCTCACGACGT
>Ga0126312_10000809_pt1 | contig 19672 bp, 17 predicted proteins | sample Plot104A_FD_92537 | JGI IMG/M metagenome (GOLD analysis project Ga0126312, IMG submission 92537) | Serpentine soil microbial communities from UC McLaughlin Reserve, CA, USA - Plot104A | ecosystem: Environmental > Terrestrial > Soil > Grasslands | place: USA: UC McLaughlin Reserve, Lake County... | reverse complement strand
TCAGATGCTTACGAGCCACAGCACCGGAGGGTTCGCTACCACCAGCGCGCCGGAGGGGTTTGATCTCAAAGACTTCGAGGAGGCCGGTCTCAGGGCTGTAGAACGTCGCTTCGGTCCGAAGGACACGATCTTTACGCCGGGGGATCCCGACGATCAACTCTACTTTCTGCTCTCCGGCACGGTGCGTCTGTACAAGATCTACGGCGACTACAAAGAGGCCACGACCGCGCTCTTAAAGGAAGGCGGCGTCTTCGGCAAGCTCAACCTCGTCGAAGGGCGCTGGCAGGACGTCTTCGCCGAGGCCGTTACCGACTCACGCGTCGCCAGCATCCAGAAGGCTTCCATAGAGCGGGTGATCAAGAAGGATCCCGGCTTCGCACTCAAGCTCTTCTCTTCGCTCTCCGAGCGGCTCAGGCAGTCCGATCAGGTAATAGAGAGCCTGTTGCACAGGGAGGTCTCCACCAGGCTCGCCACGCTGCTCATGCACCTGGGCGAGCGCTTTGGGGAGAACAATGGTGGCGACACGTTGATCGACGTGCGCCTCACCCACCAGGACCTCGCCAACATGATCGCCTCCACCAGGGAGGCCGTCTCCAAGGTGATGAGCGAGCTCCAGCGCGACGGGATCATAGAGAGCCGCAACCGCAGGATCGTCATAGTCAATGGGGAGGCCCTCGCCGAGCAAGCCTCCAGGTTCTCAGGCCTGAGCATCGACGGGCAGGCCGCGATCTAGCCTCTCTGTCGCCGCTTTTTTCAGACAGCTCCCTTTTCGCCGCAGCTCACTCGCAGAAATGGACCGCAGCACGTGCCTCGGCGGAAACTTTCTTGGACCGGGAGCGTATACTCGTCTTAGTATGGAGTACACATCCACGGTGACCTTAGGTGGTTGGCGGGAGAGGCTGGGGAGCCTGTCGGTCCGGCGCACGGAGCTGGACGACAGCGAGCTCGTCGCGCGCACGCTCTCGGGAGACCTGCGTTCCTACGAGGAGCTGGTCGGCCGTTACGAGCGGCTGGTCGGCCGTGTCGTCTACCCCTATGCGCGGCGGGAGATCTCTGTGGAAGACCTCGTGCAGGAGACGTTCTTGCGCGCCTACGACCGCCTCGAGACCTTCAACCCCGACTACCGCTTCAAGACATGGCTGCTGGCGATCGCCAACAACCTCGGCGTGGACACCCTGAGGCGTCGCAGGGAGATCGTCGAGTTCAATCCCGAGGCACACGCTCCCGTCTCGCAGAGCCCGGAAGCCGAGGCCGTCGAAGCCGACCGTTCCAGGAGCGTAAGGGAGGCGATCGCCACCCTCCCCGAGACCTACGGCGTACCGCTGATCCTCCGCTACACCGAAGGCCTCAGCTACGCAGAGATAGCCGAGGTGCTCTCCATCACGGTCCCCGCAGTGAAGAGCAGGCTCTTCCGCGCCCGCAACATGCTCGCCGGAAGGCTGGAAGAGACGGGGGAGCGGGAGTGAATCGTCCGCTCCACTGCGATCCGGAGGCCGTCTTCGAGCTGGCCGACGGTTCGCTGGTACCGGAGCGGGAGCGGGAGATCAGGGCCCACTTGAGAGATTGCAGAGGCTGCCAGACTCTCTACGAGAGGGAGTTGCGGCTTAACGCTTCCCTTGGTTCCCTGGAATTCGAGGAGACGAGATCGGTCTGTAGGAGCGTAGCGATGGCGCTACCGACCCGCTCCACGAAGGCCAGGATACTCTGGGCCGGACTCGCCGTCGTCCTGCTGCTCGCGACCTCGGTTGCCATGACGCTGTACGGTGCGAACCTCGTGGTTCTACTGATCGACACGATGAACGTGTTCTGGGGGTTCGTGGCCGGACTCGCCGCTGTGATCCAAGTCGTCTTCGCAGCCGTCGGCCAGGCACTCCTGGTCGCCCTGGCCATCGGCGCTTTCGTGGACCTCGCCTTAGCCGCGGTTTACCTGGGGGTCTCCCGCCGGCGCGCCAGAGAGGCATGAACTCCTCCGCACCCTTGGTTCGGATCAACGCCGTGCCGTTGGTCTCCGCGGTGGTCCTCGGACTCATCGTACTCCTGCCGCTTCCCGCGTACGCGGCCGAGCAAAGGCTCGTCGGCGATGTCGTCGTGGGTTCTCGAGCTGTCGAGCACGACGTCTCGACCGGGGCCGGCGACCTCGAAGTACGCGGTCTGGTAGAGAACGACGTGCGTTCCGGGTTCGGCGACGTCCTCATAAGCGGAAAGGTGAGGGGCGACGTCGACGCGGGTTTCGGGGACGTAGAGATCCAGGGTCCCGTCGACGGCGACGTTCACGCCGCGTTCGGAGACGTTTTCGTGAACGCCCCCGTAAAAGGTGACGTGAGCGTAGGACAGGGAGACGTGGACCTTGGTCCGCAAGCGGAGATCTTGGGGGACCTCGAGAGCGAGAGCGGTGAGTTCACCGGCAACGAGGACGCCGTGAAGGGCGACATAATGGCAAGGGGTATGGCATTCGACTTCGACGAGTCCCACGGGCCTGGCATCCTCGGCTTCGTGGGCTGGTTCTTCGCGGCGCTCGCGTTCGCCGCCTGTGTCGTGCTGGCCGCTGTGGTGGCGCCAGGGCCGATGGCCTCGGCGGCGCGAAGGGCCGAGGAAACGCCAGGGAGAGCGTTCGTCTACGGTCTGATCTCTTTGCCGGCGTTCTTCGTGCTGTGCATCGTGCTCGCCGTCACCATAATCGGGATACCGCTCCTGCTGCTCGTCGTACCGGCCTATCTCGCGCTCCTGTTCTGCGGAGCGCTGGTCGCCGCGTTCTTCCTCGGAACCAGGGTGCTGATGATCACGGGCCGCTACAGGGTGGGCAACGCCCTGGCGGCCATGGTGGGGGCCTTGGTCCTCGCCGCGACCGCCTTCATTCCCGTGCTCGGCGACCTGCTCCTCTACGCCCTCGCCCTGCTCGGCACCGGGGCCGTCATGCTCGCCCTCTTCTCGCGTCGCCGTCCTCGCGCCTCCCACCCTTCCTACGAGGCCTACGTCCGCGACCGACGCGACACATGAGCGTCGGATCCGAAAACCTGTACGAACGTACAGGCCAAAACCGTACCCGTTGCCGGTGACGCAGATACCCTCTCTTCCGGTAAACTCGGGCCTGGATCAGGTGGAGGAAAGGGGTCGAGAAATGACTGCGAAGACAGAGGCCGATGCCTTCGTCCGCGCCGCAAGTCTACGGGATCTGCATGAACGCGGGCGTCTGGCCGTGCGGGTCGGAGGACACTCGCTGGCGTTGTTTTCCGAAGGCGGGAAGGTACACGCGGTCGATAATCGTTGCCCTCACATGGGCTTCCCGCTGGACCGGGGGACGGTGAACGACGGCCTTCTGACCTGCCATTGGCACCACGCGCGCTTCGATCTAGAATCGGGCGGGACCTTCGACCAGTTCGCCGACGACGCACGGGTGTTCCCCACGGAGATTCGGGACGGCGACGTATGGGTCGATTTGACGCCGCGCGGAGATTGGAGAGAGTACCGACGAGTACGCCTTCGGGACGGGCTGGAGCGCAACATCTCGCTTGTCATGGCGAAGTCCGTGATCGCTCTGCTGGACGGCGGTGAGGACTCCGCCGGACCGTTCCGCGACGGGCTGCTCTTCGGCGTCAGCTACCGGCGGGGAGGCTGGGGTAGGGGACTTACCATGCATACCTGCATGATGCGGCTCCTGCCGAATCTGAACCGCGAGGACCGGCCCCGCGCCCTCTACCACGGGCTCTCGGCCGTTGCCAGCGACAGCGACGGGGCAGCGCCGAGGTTCATCCTGAGCCCGCTTCCGGATACCACCGCGGACGTTCCCACGCTCAAACGCTGGTTCCGGCGCTTCGTCGAGGTGCGCGACGCAGAGGGGGCGGAGCGGTGTATCGTTTCGGCGGTTCGCTCAGGAGCGGACCATCGGACGGTGGCTGACATGCTCTTCTCCGCCGCGACCGACCACCGGTACATAGATATCGGCCATCCTCTGGATTTCACCAACAAGGCCCTCGAAGCCCTGGACCTCGCCGGATGGGAACACGCGGAGCCGGTCCTCAGCAGCCTGGCGCAGGGCTACGCGAACGCAGTTCGGATGGAGGAATCAAACTCCTGGCGCAACCCCATCGACCTCGTTGCCATCCTGAAAGACGCCTTCGAGCGGCTGCCCGAGGCTCTTGAAGATGGGAGAGGACGGCGCGGGGAATGGACCGGCAGCAAGGCCCTGGTACCGGTGCTGCTCGGCGAGGATCCGCGGGCCATAGCTGACGCATTGCTCGAAGCACTGCGAGCTGGCGCCACCGAAGATGAACTGGCCGGCGACGTCGCTTACGCGGCGGCATTGCGCATCGCCCACTTCCACACCAGCAACGAATTCGGAGACTGGGACACTGCCCTGCACACTTTCACCTTCGCCAACGCGGTACAAGAGGGCTTGCGGCGGGTGGCCTCTCCGGACCTTCTGCGTGGTGTCTTCGATGCGGCCATGAGCATCTATCTGGACCGCTTTCTCAACGTGCCGCCCGCGCGGCTGCCACAACCAGCTGGCGAAAACCGGCGATCAGAAGAGGTGCTGGAGGAATTACCGGCACTTCTCGACCGTCAGCAGCGGGTAAATGAGGCGGGAGATACGGTGGCAGACTATCTCTATGGCGGTGGTGATCCCCAGCCGTTGCTGTCTGCTCTGGGCGGACTGCTGCTGCGCGAAGACAGGAACTTCCATACGATACAGGCCGTCGAAGCAGCCTTCCGACAGTACTCGAGGTCGAGTGGAACCCAGGAAGGTGTTCACGTGCTTGTCGCTGCGGCGCGTTACCTGGCAGCCCATGCTCCTACGGTACGTTCCCAGGGGCAAACGTACGACATCGCCCGCCGTCTCTCCCGAGGCGAGTTGATCCACGAAGGGGCTTGAACCACCGGCGCTCGGTTCTCCCGTCCCACGGCGGGTTGCAGGAGAATGGAACTTGCGCAATTCACGCTGTCAGCCCTCAGCTCTCACCTGTAGGTCTTGTCAACCGCTGATGGCTCGCCGTGCTTGAGGGGTCAACCCCTCAAGCACGACGCTGCAGAGCTTCGTATTCTTTGGGGGTCATGCCGTAGATCAGGGCGTCTCTCGGTCGCCCCTCGACCGCCACGTGCAACTCCGGGCTGTCGCCGAAAAGCGGGTTCCGGGTCAAAAGCTGCTCCGTCTCGAAGCTCTCAGGGAAGTCCATGAGCATCGGTGGCTTTCTACAGTGGGCTGGGGAAGGGCCAACCCTCACCTACTCCGAGTGGCGGCCCTGAGCATTTTGTTTGCCTATACAGCATCCGCACGAGCAATTTCTCGGTGTGCAACCCCTGCGCGAATGCAGTCCTACCCCTTCGTCCAAGCATGATGAACGTCCGTTATTCAAATCCCCTCGCGTCATTCTCAAATCCCCTCTCGTCATTCCCGCGGGGCCTGTACCCGCGAAAGCGGGGAGCGGGAATCCACTGCGGCAGGCGCTCCTCCAACCACGACCAATCTACCGGATTACGTATGATAGTCTTACGGCCCGTCGTGTGTAAGGAGCGAGCTGTATGCATGGCGTTGTGACTACCGGGTTGTCCTGGCCGCTGGATAGGCGCCTGAGACCCTTTGATTGAATTCCCGTGAGGTTGCCCCGCACGCCGGGACGTGGCTTGACACTCCTTACTTATCCTGGTTACAGTTAGATTAAAGTGGACTAGTATACAAATCTGTAAACGGTCTGCTCGAGCATATGGCCTCGTTCAGAAGGCTCGTTCAAGTAGTATCTTTACGAGGACGGCACCTGAAGGTTGCGTGACCCGAAGGCACCGGTGGGCATCTGAATTCGGCCTCTGTCCTTATAATGCACGGGTAGTAGTCAGGTTAGACTACGGTGCATCGGGCGCTGGAGGAGCAAAGGAGGAGTTCAGATGGCCATAAAGAGAGTCAGGCCGAGCAAGGTACTCCTCGGCACACAGCTCAGCCGCAGGGACTTCCTGAAGATGAGCGGGACCGGTCTAGCTGGGGTTGCTCTGCTTGGCACGGCGGGCTGCGGCGTCTTCGAGCAGAGCAGCGGCGGCGGTAGTGGAGGAGGCGACGCCCTCAATGTCAACTTCGCGACGGAGATCCATTACCTCGACTCCGCTCTTGCCACGGATGAGATCTCGTTCCAGGTTCTGGTCAACACGATGGAGGGCCTCTACAGGCTCGATCCGGACCAGAAACCCGTACCGGCCGCCGCCGAAGGTGCGGAGGTCAGCGATGACGGGCTCACCTACACCTTTACGCTGCGCGACGGCATGCAGTGGTCCAACGGCGACCCCGTGACCTCGCAGGACTACAGGTACGCTTGGCTCAAGGTAGTCAACCCCGACACGGCGAGCGAGTACTCCGCCCTCATCTATACGTTTGTGCAGGGTGCTGCGGAGTACAACGCTGGGGAGGGCAGCGCGGAGGGCGTCGCCATAGAGACGCCGGACGACAAGACGCTGCGCGTCACGCTCGTGAGCAAGTCGCCATTCTTCCTGCAGCTCACATCCTTCCCACTCTACTTTCCCCAGCAGCAGAAGTACGTCGAGCAACAGGGCGACGACTACGCCCAGGACGCGGACACCCTGATCTACAACGGTCCCTATGTCATGACCCAGGGCGGCGTCGGCGCTGGGGGAACGACTGTCCTGGGAAAGAACGACCACTACTGGGACAAAGCCAACGTCGCCGTCCAGCGGATCAACGGGCGGATCGTCAAGGACACCGACACCGCGCTCAACCTCTATGAGGCCGGGGAGCTGGACATAACCGGCCTGTTTGGAGATAAGGTCGCGAAGTACGAGGACAGCCCCCAGTTCTACCGGCGGGTGGAACCTACGACCTTCTACGGCGAGTTGAACCACGACGTGCCGGCGCTGACGAACCTCAACATCCGCAGGGCGCTCATGACCGGCTTTGACAGGAAGATCCTCACCGAGCAGATACTGGCCGATGGCTCCGAGCCGGCCTACGCTCTGGTCCCGCCGGCCATCACGCCTGGTCCCGGAGACCAGACCTTCCGGCAGGCCTTGGGCGACCTGGTGCCCACGGACACGAGCGGGGCCCGGCAGCTCTGGGAGCAGGGCGTCGAAGAGCTCGGCGAAACGCCACGCTTGAAGATGCTCTTCGACGACAGCAGCATCTCCCGCGACATCGCTACCTTTATACAAGGCCAGTACAAGGAGAATCTGGGAGCCGATCTCGAGATAGAGACCACGACCTTCGAGGCCGGCTTGGCCAGGGTGCAGAAGAAAGACTACCAGGTCTCCTTCGTCTCCGGTTGGGGGGCGGATTACAACGATCCGATGACCTTCCTTGACCTCTTCCTCTCCGATTCGCCGCTAAACAACACCTCGTGGGCGAACGAGCGGTACGATGAGCTTATCAATGGCGCGATGCAAGAGGGCGACCAGCACAAGCGCATGCAGATGATGCTGGAAGCCGAGCCGATCCTATTCGATGAGGCTGTGATGATACCCGAGTACTACTCCACCGCCGCCGGTCGAAAGAAACCGTACTTCAAGGGCTTCGTGCCGCACGATTTCGGCGGCAGCCCCGACTTCAAGTACGCAAGCATAGAAGGGAAATAGGTGAGCGGGGCGCCCGAGGTGAAGTTCCGTGCCGGCGGGGACCGGCGTCCGCTACGAGAGCTGGTCTCTCCCGAAATCCCGGCGAGGAGATGTGAGTAATGTTTAGCTATACGCTCAAGCGCCTGGTCAACGCCTTCGTCATCCTGGTCGTCATCGCCACGGCGACCTGGTTTCTCATGCAACTCCTGCCCGGCTCGCCGTTCAACGACCAGAAGCTCACGCCCGAGGCACGGGCGCAGATCGAGGCCGAGTACGGACTGGACGACCCCCTGCTGGTGCAGTACGCCAGGTACATGGTTAATCTGGCGCAGGGAGACCTCGGGAACTCCTACCAGTACAGTGGTAAGCCCGTCATGGAGATCATCTTGGAGAGGCTGCCGGTCTCCGCTTTCCTGGGCACTCAGGCGATGGTCCTGGGGGTGATAGGGGGTCTGTTGCTCGGCGTCATCGGCGCCGTCAGGCACAACAGCCTTGCGGACAGCGGGGCAGCGTTCCTGGCCGTGCTTGGCGTCTCCATTCCCGACTTCGTGCTCGCGCCGCTGGCGCAGTACTGGCTCGCGTTCCAGCTGGGACTCTTCCCCCCTGCCTTCTTCGAGAGCTGGTGGCACTCCGTATTGCCCTCGATCGTACTCTCCATAGAAATCGCCGCCGTCGTGGCGACCTTCACCAGAACCGAGATGCTGGAGGTTCTTAGCCAAGACTACGTGACCCTGGCCAGGGCCAAGGGCCTGAGCAAGGTCGCGGTCGTCGCCAGGCATGTGTTGCGGAACTCCATGATCCCGCTCATAACCATCATCGTGCCCCTCGCCGCCGCCCTGCTCACGGGGACCCTGATCGTCGAGACCGTCTTCGCCATTCCCGGCATCGGCGAGCAGTTCGTGCGCTCGATCCAGGTCAACGACTACTCCATGATCGTAGGTACCACCATGCTCTTCTCGGTCTTCTTCGTGGCCTCCTATCTGATACAAGACATCCTCTACGGGATAGTAGATCCCCGTATCCGCGTGGCTGGTCATAGAGAGTAAAAGAGATATGCAAACAGGTAACACACAGATTACGCTGACGCAGGATCACTTCGAGCCTGTGAAGACGAATGCCCGGGACGTCGAGGTACTCTCGGGTCCCCCGGTTGGCTTCTGGAGAGACGCCTGGCGGCGACTGAAGCGGAACCGCATCGCGCTCGTCGCTGGCAGCATAATCTTTCTGGTTTTCCTCCTGGCCGTCGTCGGTCCCTGGCTCACACCCTACACTCCCTTCGCCCAGGATCTCGAACGACAGTACCGAGAGCCGTCGCTCTCCGGCTTCTGGTTCGGCACCGACGAGTTCGGGCGCAGCATGTTCGACCGCGTCTGGGTGGGCACCAGGGTCTCGCTGTACATCGCTTTCCTCGCAACCGCTCTGGACATAGTTATCGGGATGTCTTATGGGGCCATCTCCGCGTACTACGGTGGCGGGGTGGACAACGTCATGCAACGTATCATCGAGGTCCTGGTCGGCATCCCCAACCTCGTGGTCATCATCCTGATGATGCTGATCCTGGAGCCTGGCATAATCGCGATCACCCTCGCCCTGACCATAACCGGCTGGACGAGTTCGGCCCGCCTGATCCGGGGCCAGGTTTTGAGGCTCAAGGAGCAGGAGTTCTTCCTGGCTTCGCGGTCTTTGGGGGCGGGCACTTACCGCCTCATAGCGAAGCATCTCATCCCCAACGTCTTCTACATCGTGATCATCACGCTGATGTTCACGGTGCCCTCGGCCGTCTTCTTCGAGGCATTTCTGAGCTTCATCGGGCTCGGCATCCAACCGCCGAACGCCTCGCTCGGGGCCCTGATCAACGACGGGGCGGACCAGATGAGGTTCTACCCGTACCTGCTGATATTCCCGGCGATCGTGCTGGCCTTGATCACCATCAGCTTCAGGCTCCTGGGCGACGGGCTCCGCGACGCCCTCGACCCGAGGATGCGAAAGTAGATGGCGAGCGGAGCCGTCAACGCCGAGATCGTCTTGCGGGTCAGTGACCTGCGGATCTCCTATTCAACCTACGCCGGCGAGGTGCAAGCGGTGCGCGGGACGTCCTTCGATCTCCGGCAGGGCGAGACGCTCGCCATTGTCGGGGAGTCGGGCTCGGGCAAATCGGTGGCGGCCAGGAGCATCATGCGCCTGAACCCCGAGTCGAACACCATCGTCAGGGGCGGTGAGATCCTCTTCGAGGGTGAGGACCTGCTCAAGCTCTCCGAGAGGCGGATGCAGGCGATCCGGGGCCCCAAGATAGCGATGGTCTTTCAGGACCCGATGACATCCCTGGATCCGACGATGCGCGTGGGGCGCCAGATCACCGAGAGCCTCAAGAAGCATCTCGGCATGACGGGGAACGCGGCGAAAAGGCGGGCTGTGGAGTTGCTGAAGCTCGTCGGCATCCCGAACCCCGGGGACCGCTTCAGGCAGTACCCGCACCAGTTCTCTGGCGGGATGCGTCAGAGGGTGGTCATAGCGATAGCCCTCGCCTGCGATCCGCAGGTCCTCATAGCGGACGAGCCGACGACGGCGCTCGACGTGACCATCCAGGCCGAGATCCTGGAGCTCATGCGCGACCTGCAGGCCCGGCTCAGCATGTCCATCATCCTGATCACGCACGACCTCGGCGTGGTCGCCAGCTCCGCCCATCGCATAGCGGTGATGTACGGGGGGAAGATAGTGGAGACGGGGACTGTGCGCGAGATCTTCTATAATCCCCAGATGCCCTACACCTGGGGCCTGCTCGCTTCCATACCCCTCCCGACGGCGGACCGCAGCCAAGATCTTATTCCGATCCCCGGCACCCCTCCAGACGCGATCAACCTGCCGAAGGGTTGTCCGTTCAGCGCTCGCTGCCCCTACACCATGAAGGTCTGCGGCGACGAGATGCCGGAGGTTACGAGGTTCTCCAAGGATCACTGGACGACATGCTGGCTGCATCACCCGATGGCCCCGAAGGTCGATCCGCCCGCCCGGGTAGGAGGAAGGCATTGACGGCGACGGGCGCGAACGGCTCCGCCAACGGGCGGGCGTTGCTTGAGGTCCTTGACCTCAAGAAGCATTTCCGGGTCGGGCGGGGAATGACCCTCAAGGCCGTGGACGGCATCTCTCTGGAGATAAAGAAGGGTGAGACTTTCGGCCTCGTGGGTGAGTCCGGGTGCGGCAAGTCCACGGTGGGCAGGACGCTGGTGAGACTCTACGAGCCCTCTGCCGGGCAGGTCGTCTTCGGCGGCAAAGATATCCACCGGACGATGGGCGAGGAGGCGAGGGCCCTCAACCGCAAGATGCAGATGGTCTTCCAGGACCCCCAGGCCTCCCTGAACCCTCGCATGATCGTCGGCGACATCGTCGCCGAGGGCCTGGATATCCACAAGCTCGCCGGCAGCGGCGAGGAGCGCCTCGACCGGGTGCACGAGCTTCTGGAGACGGGGGGCCTGAACAGGGAGCACGCCAGTCGCTACCCGCACGAGTTCTCCGGTGGGCAGCGGCAGAGGATCGGGATAGCCCGCGCCCTGGCCGTCGACCCCGACTTCATCGTGGCCGACGAGCCCGTCTCCGCCCTGGACGTCTCGATCCAGGCGCAGGTGATCAACCTGATGAAGCAGCTCCAGAGGGAAAGGGACCTGATCTACCTGTTCATCTCCCACGATCTGTCGGTGGTCAAGTACATCTCCGACCGCGTGGGGGTGATGTACCTCGGCGTGATGGTAGAGATGGCGCCCAGCGAGGAGCTCTACAGCAACCCTTTGCATCCCTACACCCAGGCCCTGCTCTCCGCGGTCCCAGTCCCAGACCCCGACGTCGAACTCGAGCGCGAGCGTATAGTCCTCGAAGGCGACGTGCCTTCTCCCGTGGACCCCCCTTCGGGTTGCCGCTTCAGAACCCGTTGCCCTTACACCACAGAAGCCTGCGTCCACGATGAGCCCGCGTGGCGCGAGGTGAGCCCGGAACACTGGGTCGCCGCGTGCCACTGCGTTAATTAGGAGCGCTGCATGTTCACGACCAGGCCGGAACTCATAGGCACCAACGGCATGGTTGCCTCCACGCACTGGCTCGCCTCGTCGGTCGGCATGGCCGTACTGGAGTCCGGGGGCAACGCTTTCGATGCGGCTGTGGCCGCAGGGCTGACCCTTCAGGTGGTCGAGCCCCACCTCAACGGCCCCGGCGGGGAGGTCCCGATCATCCTCCACAGCGCTGGCAGGGCTCAGACGCTGGTTATAGGCGGCCAGGGGCCGGCTCCGGCCGCGGCGAGCATCGCGCGTTTCCAGGAGCTCGGCCTCGAGTTGGTGCCCGGTACCGGGCTACTCGCGGCCTGCGTGCCCGGCGCGTTCGACGCGTGGATGCTCTTGCTCGGCGAGTTCGGCACGCTTCGCCTCTCGGAGGTGATGAGCTACGCCATCGACTACGCCGGGCACGGCTACCCGCTGGTGCCCAGGATCAGCGACATGATAAGCAGGGTCGAGAGACTGTTCCGTGATGAATGGATCTCTTCGGCAGAAGTCTATCTGCGCGGGGCAGGAGTCCCCCCACCAGGCACCCTGTTCACCAACCCCGACTTGGCCCGTACCTACGGTCGCGTCGTCGAAGAGGCCGAGTCGAGAAGCGCTGATCGCGACGAGCAGATAGATGCGGCCCGCGACGCGTTCTACCGTGGCTTCGTCGCTGAGGCCATCGAGCGGTACGTGAGATCGACGCGGGTGATGGATACCTCGGGCCGGCGCCACAGAGGACTGTTGAATGGCGACGACCTCGCCGCTTACACGGCCGAACTGGAAGTACCGGCGACGCTGGACTATCATGGCTACACGGTATGCAAGACAGGGCCGTGGGGCCAGGGCCCGGTATTTCTCCAGCAACTCGCTCTGCTTGCCGGGTACGACCTCACCAGCATGGGTCACAACACCGTCGAATACATCCACACCGTCGTAGAGTGCGCCAAGCTCGCGTTTGCCGACAGGGAAGCGCACTACGGTGACCCGCGGTTCGTGGACGGCCCTCCGGAGGGATTGCTCCATCCTTCCTACGCGGAGGAACGCAGAGCCCTCGTCGACGAAGACGCCTCCTACGAGCTACGCCCCGGTACGTCCGGAGGGCGTTCTCCACGCCTTCCAGAATCGCCTGCCACGGCCGCGGGCGACTCTGCCGGAGCCGGCGAACCTACGGTGCCGCGCGACGACCAGGGCAGTGGGGACACCTGCCACGTAGACGTGGTGGACCGCCACGGGAACATGGTCTCCGCCACCCCGAGCGGCGGGTGGCTACAGAGCTCGCCCGTGATCCCAGGCCTAGGGTTCCCTCTCGGGACCCGGGCGCAGATGTTCTGGCTCACTCCAGGCCTGCCCAACTCACTGGCCGGCGGAAAAAGGCCCCGAACAACCCTGTCCCCCTCGCTGGCGTTGCGCGCCGGCGAGCCGTATCTGGCCTTTGGCACCCCAGGTGGTGATCAGCAGGATCAGTGGTCCCTGAACTTCTTCCTGTCACACATCGATTTCGGCCTCAACCTGCAAGAGGCGATCGACGCGCCCAACTTCCACACGGAGCACTTCCCGAGCTCCTTCTACCCACGCACGGCGGCGCCAGGCAAGATCGTCGTCGAGAACAGGCTGGATCCCGATGTCATCGCGGGTCTGCGTGCTCGTGGCCACGATGTGGAGGTCGTAGATGGATGGTCTTTGGGGAGGCTCTCCGCGGTCAGCAGAAACTCCAGGGATGGATCGCTACGCGGCGCTGCGAACCCCAGGGGCATGCAGGGCTACGCCGTGGGCCGGTAGGCTACGGCGGGTTGCAGAACAGTACACCCTTCTGCAACCCGCGCTTCTCAGCACTGCGACTTTCGCGTCCACGAGACCTTGTTGAAGTGCTGACAAGCCTGCAAAGCAGGTGTGCTGACAAGCGGAGGCCGCAAGGCCGGAGCGTGCTGAAATGCTCGCCGTGCACAAGGGTTTAACCCTTTTGCACGGGGCTTCAGATCGGGCGCGCCCGCGCGACGAGCACGGATGGTATTTCGAGGAAGTTCTCCCAGGAGAGCGGTCTTGGCCTGGGTGGGGAGCATTCTTGTGGTTTCGGGAAAGTGGGTTCCTCCACGCCATCCACCACGAAACCGGCTCTGAAGCAGGCCCCGAACAGCTCGCTCAGGGGTCTGTGGAAGTACGGGTGCGGGGCAGGCTCGCCTGGAATCCCGGCTCCCTGTCCTGGCGGCACATGCATGTAGCCGGTGACCTTGACCGAGTACGACTCGACCAGGGTACCGTCCCTGTCCTCTTCCTCCAGAACCAGCCTTACCGCGTTAGAGTTGAAGGCCGGATGCTGCACCGAGAAGACGAAGCGGCCTTCCGGCTTGAGGAGGCGATGCAGAACGCGCATCAAGGGGTCGATGGCCGATATGTCCATCAGCGCCATATTGCAGACCGTCGCGTCGAAACGGCCCTCGCCCAGAGCGAGCATCCGTTCCTCGTCGGTCGCATCGGCCACCAGGTACTCCACGGCGTCACCGTACCCCGCCCTCTCTCCGTGCGGGCCCTGGCCAGCTCGACGAACCTTTCGCTGAAGTCGGTGGCCACCACGGACGCGCCGAGCTCCGCAAGCCTGCGGCTGAAGACGCCGTTGCCGCAGGCTACGTCGAGCACCGATTCGCCCTGGCGTACCTCGAGCAACCGTTCTGTGGCGGGGCCGACCAGAATCCTCTGGAAAGCATTGCCCTCACCCATCGTCGCGTCCCAGAAGGCGGCCTTACTCTCCCAGGCTTCGTGCGCCTGGCGTGCCAGCGTGGTCTCGTCTATCGCAGACCTTACTCGATCCTCGTCCGCACCAGCGTTCGTGCTCATGCCAGGTTCTCCCGTGCTCTCGGGCCAGGGTCTCCTCAGAGAAGGCATCATAGCGCAAGCGTGGACGCCGGTTGCGCGATCTTCGGCGAGGTCAGCGGCGGCCCTGCGAGAAGAGGTATTCTCTTACCCATGACGAGAGAGGTAATGGGTGGCATCTGATCCCGCGGACGCCCACGTGCGAGGTCTCGGAGGCGACTTCTGGCGGTTCTGGGTCGGGCAGACCATCTCCAACCTCGGCAGCTCCTTTACGTTGTTCGCCCTGCCTCTGTTGGTTTTCAAGCTCACTGGCTCGCCCCTGAACCTGGGTCTGATCACTGCTTTCGAGTTCCTCCCTTACGTCCTCTTCGGGCTGATTCTTGGCGCCTGGGTCGATCGGGTAGACCGCAAGCGGATGATGATCGCAACAGACGTCGCCAGGGCTGTGGTGATCGCTTCGATCGTAGTGTTGGCCGGTCTCGACATGCTCGCCGTGTGGTGGATCTACGCCGTGGGGTTCGTCAGCTCCACCTTGAAGATCTGCTTTGACGCGGGAGAGTTCGCCGCCATCCCGAGCCTGGTCGGTACCGACGACCTGGTCAAGGCCAACGGCCGTATCCAGGCGAGCTACTCGGCCGCTCTCTTCTTCGGCCCGCTGATGGCCGGGGCGCTGTTGGCGGTGGCGCCGATACAAACGGTCCTGCTCTTCGACGCGCTCTCGTTTTTGGCCTCGGCCCTCACGTTGGCGCTCGTCAGGGGCAGCTTCAATACCACGGACGGTGGGGAGAAGACGCTCACGAGCCTGCGCCAGGACGTCGTTGAGGGGTTGCGCTACGTGCTTTCGCATCCCATCCTGCGCAACATCTCGATCATGATGGCGCTGATCAACTTCCTGGCGGCCACCACCCAGACCCAGCTGGTCCTGTTCGCCAAGGAGCGCCTCGGGGCCAGCGACGCACAGGTTGGCTTCCTCTATTCTGCGGGAGCTCTGGGGATAGTCGTACTGTCTCTGGCGGCAGGACCGGTGCGCGAACGCGTGTCGTTCAGCAAGGCCGCCCTCGGGGGGCTGATGATGGACGGATTATTCATTGCGGTGCTGGCGTTGGTAAGCTCATACTGGCTTGCCTTACCTGTGTGGGCGCTGGCTAGTGGGTTCGGTATCTTCTTCAACATCAACACAAGCAGCCTCCGACAGTCTATCGTTCCGAACCAGCTACTTGGCCGCATCATGAGCATCGCAGCCGTGCTGGCCTGGTCGGCCATCCCGCTGGGTTCCCTTTTGGGCGGCCTGGTGATCGAGTGGACGCAGAACGTGGCCCTGGTCTACGGAGCGATCGGCCTGCTGGTCTTCCTGGTCGCCGTGTCCTTCTCGTTTACCGCGTTGGGTCGGGCCGAGTACTATCTAGAGCAGGAGAAGGGGACTGAAGCAACGGAATGATAGGGACCCATGGGTTAATCCTTCTTGCGGCGCCGACCATGGCCCGGCTCCCATCTGCCCCCTGGGGTCTGTTGCATCTGCGTTCGATGTAATCCTATACTGTCTACAGACGGGCAAGGGTCCAACGTCGCGAAACACATCCGAAGCCGGGGATGGATTCGTACGTACATATGCAAGCAGGGTGACCGTGTTAGAGAGGAGATTTCGTGAGCGTAGAGAGAGATCGACAGGAGGAAATCGGCACGAACCGGATAAGCCGCCGCAGTTTCTTGAAGATCAGTGGCGCCGGCCTCGCAGGCGCCACCCTGCTAGGGGTGGCCGGTTGTGGCGGCGGTGGCGGTCAGCAGGGCGGCGGAGGAGGCGGTGGGGGCAACACCCTAACGGTCGGCTACTTCGAGGAGCCAGCGATACTCAACAGTTTCATCGTCGGTGGGGACCTTGCGGCCACCGCCGACGTGACAGCGGGCATACAACAGTCGCCGCTCGTGATCTTGCCGGATCTGACGTTCAGTCCGCAGCTCGCCGACGGCATGCCCCAGATCGTCAACGAAAGCCCTCTGACTATCGAATACAAGCTCAAGAAGGGCCTCACGTGGTCCGATAGCAAACCGCTCACCAGCGAGGACGCCAAGTTCACCTACGACCTGATCATGGACCCCAAGAACAAGATCATCACCCGCACCGGCTGGGAGGACATAGATACGTTCGAGACGCCGGACGACCTGACGGTGCGGTTCACCTTCAAGAAGGACAAGCCTTTCGCTCCCTGGAGGACCCTGCTGGGTGGCGCGGAGACCCAGATCTGGCCCAAGCACATCTACGAAGGCGAAGACTTCAACAAGGTGGCCAACAGCGAGGTGGTAGGCAGCGGGCCCTTCAAGTTCAAGGAATGGAAGAAGGGCCAGAGCCTGACTATAGTGCGTAACGAGAACTACTGGGGCAAGAAGGCCGGGCTCGAGGAAGTGGTCTTCCGTTTCATCCCAGACACCAACACGCAGACGGCATCGCTGCAATCTGGCGAGGTACACTTCATCAATCCGCACCCAGACATCGGACTATTGAATAAGCTCAGGAGCTTCGAGGGTGTAAAGGTGCTGGTCGCCTCGGGGACGGTGTGGGAGCACGTAGCGTTCAACTTGGAGGCCATACCCAACCTCAAGATGCGCCAGGCGATAGCCTACGGTCTAAATCGCCAGCTGATCGTGGACGAGATCCTGAAGGGGCAGGATGCGACGCCGCTCCAGAGCGTGTTGGTGCCAGAACAGAAGCCATACTACACCCCGGCGTGGGCCAACTACACCCACGATCCCGACAAGGCTAAGGAACTGGTAGAGCAGGCGAAGTCAGAGGGAGCTTCAACCGAAATTACCTTCTCGACGACCTCCGGCGAGAGGCTGCGCGAGACGCTGCAGCAGATAGCCCAGCAGCAGCTCAAGGACGTCGGTATCACGGTAGACATAAAGAACACTTCGGCCGACACTTTCTTCGGCCAGTGGACGGTCCAGGGCAAGTTCGAGATGGCTGAGTGGGCCTGGCTCGCGAACCCCGATCCTACCTCAACTACGCTCTTTAGCGCTAACCAGGTCCCTCCGAAGGGACAGAACTACTACCGCTATAAGAACGACAAGGTGACGAGCCTGTGGGAGGAGTCCGACAGGACCGTCGATGAGAACAAGCGGGCCGATATGATCCGGCAGGCGCAGGAACTGATGGTGGAAGATATGCCGGTCATTCCTGTATACCAGTGGCCGGTCATATACGGTATAGTCGATAACCTGAGCGGTCCGCAAGTCAACCCGAGCTTAGCAGGACCTTTCTGGAATATCGAAGATTGGAAGTTCACCTAGGCCCTTTGCCGCACTCCCTAATCGGAGGTGCCCCAGAGCATGTTCGCCTACATAGTCAGAAGGACGATCTTCAGCATCGTCGTGCTCTTCTTCAGCAGCATCGTCATCTTCGGGCTCGTTGCTCTAGGACCTGATCCGCTGACGGAACTCAAGCTCAACCCGCGCGTTACGCAGGCCGATATCGAGCGCATAAGTGCCACTTATGGTCTGGATCAGCCCCTACCCGTCCAGTACGGCATCTGGATAAGGGACATCGTCCTTCACGGAGACTTCGGCACGAGTTTCAAGCAGAACGCGTCGGTCAACTCGATCATCGTGCTCAGGATATGGCCGACCGTACTGCTGATGGGAACCTCCCTTATAGTAACGGTCCTGATCGCCATCCCTTTTGGCATCTACTCGGCGATAAAAAAGTACAGCGCCCTGGACAACGCCGGCACGTTTCTCTCGTTCGTGGGTTACAGCATGCCGACCTTCTGGTTGGGGCTCATTCTCCAGCTCGTCCTGGGCGTCTACCTCACGAGCTGGGCGGGATACCGTATCTTTTACATCTCGGGGATGACCAGCGCGAATGGCGGAGGGATCGTGGACCTCCTGCAACATCTCGCCCTTCCTGTCATAACGCTCTCCGTGATCAGCGTCGCCGAGTTCAGCAGGTTCCAACGCAGCTCCATGCTGGACGTGCTGGCTTCCGATTACCTCAGGACCGCGCGGGCGAAGGGACTCTCCCAGCGCGTGGTCTATCTCAAGCACGCGCTAAGGAACGCTCTGCTTCCCACCGTGACGCTCGTGGCGCTCAGCATAGGGCTCATCTTCGGCGGGGCCGTGGTTACCGAGACGGTTTTCGCCTGGCCCGGGCTGGGCTTCTTGCTCTTCGACTCCCTAAACAAGGGAGACTTCAACGTGGCACGCGCGCTCCTGCTTATCGGGGCCGCGCTCGTGGTTTTCTGTAACCTTCTCGCGGATATCGCGTACTCCCTCGTCGACCCGAGGGTGAGGTTCGATTAAGGAGACCTAGAGAGATGGTAGATCAACGCAGGGACGCGGGTTCGGAACTGCAGGGCGAAGGGGTACTGCAGGCAGACGCGGGCGAGGGGTACGGTTATGTAAAGGGACGCACCCAGCGCGAGATCATCTGGCGTCGCTTCCGGCGCCACAGGCTCGCGCTGGTCGGCGGCGCCGTCCTGATCCTGCTTTACATCGGGGCGATCGTGACCCCCTGGATAGCACCGTACGGGTACGCCCAGATAGACTTTACGGCTTTCAACCAGCCCCCGAACCTGCACCATCTCATGGGGACCGACCGGCTGGGGCGAGACGAACTTACCAGGGTGATGTACGGGGGCAGGATCTCCCTGGCGCTCGGGCTCGCCGTTGGGGTGTTGTCTACCATTATCGGGGCTACGATCGGCATCTTCTCCGGGCACTACGGCAAGTCTATAGACGTGGCGACCATGGGTTTCGTGGACTTCATGCTCACCCTGCCTTTCCTTCCCCTGCTCCTGGTGGCCGGCAAGATATTCCAGTTCACGCCGGTCACGATAATCGCGGCCCTGGTGCTCTTGCTCTGGCCGAGGATGGCGCGTCTGGTGCGGGGGCAGGTGCTCGCCGTGCGAGAGCAGGATTACGTGCAGGCGGCGAGGGCTATCGGGGTCTCCAACATCAAAATAATGCTTCGTCACATCTTACCGAACGTGGTCGGCGTTATGGTGGTCGAGGCCACGCTCATCGTCGCCCTGGCTATCCTGGTGGAGAGCGCCATCTCTTATCTTGGCCTGGGCATTCAACCTCCCACCCCTTCGTGGGGCAACCTGCTTCAAGACGCCAGGACGACCATGACCGAACAGTGGTGGCTTGCAGTGTTCCCCGGGCTTATGATAGTTATAACGGCTCTGTGCGTTAACTTTCTGGGCGACGGCTTGCGAGACGCCCTTGACCCGAAGGCGGTGGAGTAGGCTGTGGCGATGCTGGAAGTGAACAACCTCAAGACGCACTTCAAGACCCAG
>Ga0126312_10000808_pt1 | contig 19676 bp, 19 predicted proteins | sample Plot104A_FD_92537 | JGI IMG/M metagenome (GOLD analysis project Ga0126312, IMG submission 92537) | Serpentine soil microbial communities from UC McLaughlin Reserve, CA, USA - Plot104A | ecosystem: Environmental > Terrestrial > Soil > Grasslands | place: USA: UC McLaughlin Reserve, Lake County... | reverse complement strand
GTGCCCAATGAGCGCGAATCGTGCCCAATCCGCCGTATCGGATTAGCGGCCGAGTAGCTGCAAACCCGGATTCCTGCGAAAAAACAGCCAAGCACGGCCACGGTACCGTGCCGCTTGCCATGCAGAAGGTCGTGGGTTCGAGTTCCATCATACGCTCTGAGCGGCGCAAACGTGGCCGCGCGGCCTGATCCCGCCGCTCCCGGCGAGCGGCGGCGCGCCATTCGGAGCCCACCGCCCGACGTCCGCCTCGGGCTGGCCGCCAACCTCCCGCAGTTCACGCTGCTCGTCGCGGTCAACGCGTTCGTCGGCGCGATGGTGGGCGTCGAGCGATCGGCGCTTCCGCTCGTCGGCCACGACGACTTCGGAATCGTCTCGAGCACCGCGCTGCTGTCGTTCGTCGTCGCCTTCGGGCTCGCCAAGGCGATCACGAACCTCGGCGCGGGCGCGCTCGCCGAGCGGGTCGGGAGGCGCCGGCTGCTCGTTCTCGGGTGGGCGCTCGCCCTGCCGATCCCCATCCTCATCGGCTCCGCGTCGAGCTGGAGCTGGATCGTCGCCGCGAACGTCCTGCTCGGGCTGAACCAGGGACTCGCGTGGTCGATGACCGTCCTCATGAAGATCGACCTCGTGGGGCCGCGCCGGCGCGGCCTTGCGTTGGGGCTGAACGAGTCGGCCGGGTATGGCGGCGTGGCGCTCGCCGCGGCCGCCACCGGCTGGCTCGCCGCCGAGTACACGCCCCAGACCGTGCTCGTGTGGAGCGCCGCGGCGATCGCGGTCGTCGGCTTCCTCCTCTCGGTCGCCCTCGTACGCGACACCGGCCGCCACGTGGCGCTCGAGCAGGAGGGTCACGCCGCTGGGGGTCGGGCGCCGTCCCTATCGCGGAGCTTCGCCTCGGTCACCTACCGCGTGCCTGCGCTGCGGGCCGCCTCGGGGACCGGCCTCGTCAACAATCTGAACGACGCGCTCGCCTGGGGGCTCGTGCCCGTGTTCCTCTCGACGCGCGGCGCGAGCGTCGCGGAGATCGGCATCGTGGCCGGCGTCTACCCGGCGGTGTGGGGCCTCGGGCAGATCGTCGCCGGCGGGCTGTCGGACCGCACCGGCAGGCGTCCTCTGATCGTGCTCGGGATGCTCGTCCAGGCGGTGGCGCTCGTCGTCCTCGCCGCATCGGGCGGAGAGCTCGGGCTCGCGGTCGGCGCAGCGGTCCTCCTGGGGATCGGGACCGCGCTCGTCTACCCGACCCTCATCGCCGCGGTCTCTGACGCCGTCGCCCCGGTGGCGCGCGCCTCGGCGGTCGGCGTCTACCGCTTCTGGCGCGACATGGGCTACGTGCTCGGAGGGCTCGGCGCGGGCGTGGCCGCCGACGCGCTCGGCCTCTCCGGGGCGATCCTCGTGGTTGCGGCCGCCACCGCGCTCGTGGGCGTGTGGGCGCTCGTCGACATGGCGCCGCGGCGCGCGGCGGCTCACTCGCGGTAGGGAAGGCCCGCGCTCAGCGCGTCGAGGCCGTCGGCCGCGACGGCCGAGGGCCCCCACGCCGACTTAGGCCGCCGCCGGCTCCCCCTGCACCGTCTCGAGCGGGTGTCCGAGCCGACCCCACTTCGGGACGCCGCCGTTGACGACGTGGATGACCTCGCCGGCGCCGTAGCGCTGGAGGAGGCTGGCGGCGACGCCCGCCCGCTCTCCCGAGCCGCACACGACCGCCACCGGCCGGTCGGGGTCGAGCGCCTCGGGCAGCGAGTGGATGTCGTGCCACGGCTCGAGCAGCGAGCCTGGGATGTGTCCGGCCTCCCACTCCGCGACCTCGCGCACGTCGAGGACCTGGGTGTCCGGCTCGTGCCCGAGCCGCTCGGGGAGCTTGTCGAGCTCGAGGCGCTCGAGCCGTTCGACCGGCCGCTGCTCGCGCCGCCACTCGGTCATCCCGCCGGTCAGGTAGCCACCGAACTTGCGCACGCCGACGGCCAGCGCGAGCTTGGCCGCCCGGCGTGCGTCGTCGTCGTCGCGGCCGATGAGCACGACCTCCTGGTCGCGGTCGGCGAGCCACGCGAGCCGGGTGCCGAACCCCGCTTCGACGGCGGGGATCGAGGCCGCCTCGGGGATGTGGGCGTCGTCGAACTGGAGGTCGGTGCGCACGTCGACGAGGAAGGCGCCGCTCGTGCGCTTGTCCTCGACCTGACGCGGGGTGAGCGGCGAGACCTCGACGCCCTCGGTCACGAGCTCGCCCGTGTTGAGGGCGACGATCGCCTGGAAGTTCGGCGGCTGCGGGCCGAGCCCCGAGATCGCCCGCTCGACGAAGCGATCCTCGTCCTGCTCGCACAGCATGTCGTTGTGCGCCCGCTCGTAGGCGATCGTCGACGACACCTTCATGTCCATGGCCGGGCCGCCGCACAGCGAGCCGCCAAGGTGCCCGGGCCAGACCTCGGTCTCGCCCGGAAGCGAGAGGAGCTTGTCGTGCAGCGAGCGGAAGATGCCGCGCGCGCCGTCGTCCTTCTCGATCGCGAGGTCGGGACGCGCGATGTCGTTGACGAACAGCGAGTCGCCGGTCAGGAGCGCCCACGGCTCCTTGCCCCGGCGGGTGTCGATCAGGGCGAACGCCGTGTGCTCGGGTCGGTGACCGGGCGTGTGCAGGGCGCGGACGCGCAGGGCGCCGAGCTCGAGCTCGAAGCCGTCGTCGAACGGCTCGTGCGCGTAGGACGGCGAGGCGTCGCGGTGGACGTGGATCGTGGCCCCGGTCGCCGCGGCCAGGCGGCCATGGCCCGAGACGTGGTCCGCGTGGTTGTGGGTCTCGAGGATGTGCTCGATCGATACGCCGAGATAGCGCGCGAGCTCGAGGTACTCGTCGATCTCGAACTTGGGGTCGACGACGGCCACCACGCCGGCGCGCTCGTCGCCGATCAGGTAGGAGGCACAGCCGAGGTCGTCGTGCGAGATCTGGCGAAAGATCATCGGGTCGCCTCCCTGGGGTTCGTCCGTCGGACGGGAGAGCACGAATGGTTATAGCGGCCCGAGGTAGCCGCGGAGCCGAGCGCCGTGCGGCTGCGGTAGCGGGGCCGCGTTCAGCTGGCCGTCGACGCGCGCGAGCCGGGCGCTCACTCGCGTCAGGATGGACTCACCCCGCGAGCGCCGCGTCGATCGCCGCGTTGACGAGCTCGTCGGCGCGCTCGTTGTGCTCGCGGCGGACGTCGCGGATCGACCACCCATCGAAGCGAGCCAGTGCCCGCATCGCCTCGAGGTAGAGCGGCCTGAGGCCCGCGTGCTTGACCTTGTACTGGCCGCCGATCTGGCGCGCCACGAGCTGGGAGTCGCAGACGAGCTCGAGCTCGCGCACGCCGAGCTCCTCGGCGAGGCGCGTGCCCAGCAGGAGAGCGCGGTACTCGGCCACGTTGTTCGTCGCCTCGCCGATGAACTCGTTGCGCTCGGCGAGCGCCTCGCCGGCTTCGTCGTACGCCACCGCGGCGATGCCGGCCGGCCCCGGGTTCCCGCGCGCGCCGCCGTCCACATGGACGACGAGCCTGCCGATAGTGTCGCTCACCCTCGCGGCGCCCGCGAGGTCGCTAGGCGCAGCTGTCGAGCACGCCCGGACGCCGAGCGCCGATCAAGAGATCGGCTCGGCGGCGAGGCCGAGGCAGCCCGCGTCGTCGGCGGCCGCGTTCCAGCCGCGCAGAACCTCGTCGAGGTCGTCGATCTCGTCGCCGCGGTCGAGCAGGAGGACCGGCTGGTCGGCGTCGTGGAGGTCGACCCGGTAGCGGTACCACGAGAGCTCCCAGGCGACCACGATGCTCACCTCGCGCGCCGTCGCGGCGTCGCCGACGGGTGAGGCGCTGACCCACGGCTCACCGAGGGCGCGGGAGATGCCCGCCACCGTCCGCCGGTGCTCGGACGCGTTGAACAGCTCGAACGCGCGGTCGAGCTTTCCCTCGCGGCTCGTCGGAACGGCGTGCACCTCGTGCGGCTCGTGCCGCCGCCCGCCCAGCAGCTCCTTGAATCCGGCGGCGGGCGCCTGGCGGCCGGGGCGCCGCCCCCACGCCGCCGCCCATCCGTCGCGACGGGGATCGTCCCCGGACGCGTCGAGCTCGCGGGCGGCCTGCTCCTCCAGGCGCTTGGCGCGGCTCGACGGGTGGCGCGACGACGGCTCGCCCGTGATCGCGATGTCCTCCGCCGGCGGCTGTGCCGCCGCGGGACGATCGGCTCCGGCGGCATCGGCGGCGGGGTTCGCCGGCTCCTCGGGCGCGAGCCCGCGCGGGGGGACCGCGAGCTCCGGGTCGCCGTTCCCGCCCGCGGCCGCGCCGCCGAGCAGGCCCTGGTCCTCGGCCCACTGGACGACGCGCGTCCACAGCGGGCGGTGCGGCCGTACCCGGTCGCGCTCGGGCGACCCTTCGCCCAGCCCGGCCTCGCGCTGCCAACCGAGCCGCAGCGCCTGCACGGTGCACAGCTCGCACACGTTGCGCCGGTCGCCGGCCGCCACGAACACCTCGATCCGCTCCCCCTTGAGGATCGTCCGCTCGCACAGGTCGCAGGCGACGAGGTCGTGCACGGGCCGAAGCTCCTTCCGCATGACTCGCGGCATGGTAGCGGCAGGCTCGGCGGGAACTCCTGCGGCGAAGCGCCGGCTTTCCCGGACGTTCCGGGAACGGAGGCGGAGGCCCCCGAACGGCGGCTGGCCCGCCTACGCGGTGACCACCTGCCCGTCGCTCCTCGCCTGGGCGACGACCTTGGACGCGAGGTGGGCGGGAACCTGCTCGTAGCGGGCGAACTCGATCGCGTACTCGCCCCGCCCGCCGGTGATGGCGCGCAGGTCGGGGGCGTAGGAGAGCATCTCGGCCATCGGGACCTCGGCTCGGATCTCGGTCATCGACCCCTTCGGCTCCATGCCGAGCGGGTGTCCCCGCCGCGAGTTGAGGTCGCCGATCACGTCGCCCACCGCGTCCTCGGGCACCGAGACGATCGCGGTCACGATCGGCTCGAGCAGGACCGGGCGCGACCCCTCCATCGCCTGCTTGAACGCCATCGACCCGGCGATCTTGAACGCCATCTCCGAGGAGTCGACGGTGTGGTAGGAGCCGTCGTACAGGCGCACGCGCACGTCCTTGACCGGGTAGCCCGCCACCACGCCGTGCTCCATCGCCTCCCGGACGCCCTTTTCGACGGCCGGGATGAAGCCGGAGGGGATCACGCCGCCCTTGATCGCGTTGACGAACTCGAAGCCACCGCCCTCGGCCAACGGCTCGATCTCGATGTGGCAGTCGCCGAACTGCCCCCGCCCTCCGGTCTGCTTCTTGTAGCGGCCGTGCGCCTTGGCCGAGGACCGGATCGTCTCCTGGTAGGGCACGCGCGGGGGGCGCAGGTCGACCTCGGCGCCGAAGCGGTCGCGCATGCGCTCGACGATCACCTCGACGTGCACCTGGGTCAGGCCGGCGACGATCTGCTCGCCGGTCTGCGGGTCGCGGTGGAAGTCGATCGTCGGGTCCTCCTCGCGCAGGCGGCGCAGCGCGGTCGAGACCTTCTCCTCGTCGCCCTTCGACTTCGGCTCGATGGCGAAGGCCATGACCGGCGCCGGGAGCTCGGGCAGCGAGAGCGGGAAGTCACCGTCGGACGCGGACAGGACGTCGCCGGCGTGGGTCTCCTTGAGCTTCGCCACCGCGCCGATGTCGCCCGGGCCGAGCTCGTCGGCCTGCTCGCGCTCGGCGCCCTGGGGCACGAGCAGGTGCCCGAGGCGCTCCTTGCTATGGGCGCGGCAGTTGACGAGGTGCGAGTCGGAGTGGACCACGCCCTGATAGACGCGGAACAGGTTGATGCGCCCGGCGTAGGGGTCGGCGAGCGTCTTGAACACGAAGGCGACCGCGTCGCGATCCTCGACCGGCGCGAGCGCCGCCCCCTCGCCCCCGCCGACCTCGGCGGCCTTCTCGGGCGAGGGCAGGTCCTCGACGATGGCGTCGAGCAGGCGGTTCGTGGCGAGGTTGCGCGTCGCGACGCCACAGGTGACCGGGAAGATGCGACCCTCGGTGACGCCCGACTTGAGCGCGTCGACCACCTCCGCGTGCGATATCTCCTCGCCCTCGAGGTAGCGCTCCATGAGCTCGTCCGAGACCTCGGAGACCTCGTCCATGAGCTTCTCGCGGTACTTCTGGGCGCGGTCGGCGAGCTCGGCGGGGATCGCGATCTCGCGGCAGTTGTCGCGCCCGGCGCCGTCGTACTCGAAGGCCTTCATGTCGACGAGGTCGATCACCCCGCGCACGTCGTGCTCGACGCCGATCGGGATCTCGGTCGCGACCACGTGCGGGCCGAACGACGCCTTGAGCGAGTCGAGCGTGCGGAAGAAGTCGGCGCGCTCGCGGTCGAGCATGCTCACGAACAGCAGCCGCGCGATCCCGAGCTCCGCGGCGCGCTGCCACAGGCGCTCGCTGCCCACCTCGACCCCCATGACGGCGTTGACGACGAACACCGCTCCCTCGCATACGCGCAGGGCGGCGAGCGTGTCGGCGAGGAAGCTCGTCTCCCCCGGCGTGTCGATCAGGTTGACCTTGCGGTCCTGCCAGCGGAAAGACGACAGGCTCGCGGCGATCGACATCCCGCGCGCCTGCTCGTCGGACGCCGAGTCCGACACGGTCGTGCCGTCGACCACCGAGCCCAGCCGGTTGATCGCGCCCGCCTGGTAGAGCAGCGCCTCGTTCGTCGAGGTCTTGCCGCTGCCGCGATGGCCGACCAGGGCGACGTTGCGAATCCGTCCCGCCCCTTCGTGCATCCCCACTCCTCTCTCCTCGCCTGCAAGGGGGCAATGTAGCTGTCCCGCACGCGCGGCGGCCGGAGGGGCGGCCGACCTCCTCGAGCCCGCCGGCCCGAGGCCCTACCCGACCTCCTCGAGCGCGTCGTCGTCGAGGCGCGACTTGAGTCGCAGGATCGCCTTGGTGTGGAGCTGGGACACGCGCGACTCGGTCACGCCGAGCACCTCGCCGATCTCGCGCAGGGTGAGGTTCTCGTAGTAGTACAGAGCGACGACGAGCTTCTCGCGCGTCGAGCAGGTGGGCGATCTCGTCGGCCAGCCGCTCGCGCATCTCGCCCGCCTCGAGCACGCGCGCGGGGTCGGGCGCGTTCGGGTCGTGGATCGTGTCGAGCAGCGACACCTGGTCGCCCGAGGAGTCCGAGAGCGTCCACAGCTCGTCGAGCGCGACGACCGACGAGTTCGAGATCTGAAGGAGCGCGTCCTGGAACTCGTCGACCGACATGTCGAGCGCCGCGGCCATCTCCGCGTCGGTGGGCGCGCGCCTGAGCTCGCGTGCTCGAGCCGCGCGTTCACGCGCTCGGATCTCGCGCGCGCGGGCGCGCACCGAGCGCGGCACCCAGTCGAGCGAGCGCAGCTCGTCGATGATCGCACCCTGATGCGGGTAATGGCGAAGGTCTCGAACTTGATCTCGCGGTCGGGGTCGAAGCGCTCGACGGCGGAGATCAGCCCCACGAGCCCGTAGGAGATGAGGTCGGCCCCCCCCGACGTGCGCGGGCAGGCTCGCCGCCATGCGGCCGGCCACGTACTTGACGAGCGGCGAGTAGGCGAGCACGAGGCGCTCGCGCGATAGCTCGTCCGCGTCCCCCTTGTAGCGGCGCGAGAGCTCCTTGAGCTCGATCGCCTTGACGTTCGTCTCCATCCCAGATCGCGGGTCGGGCGCCCGTCTCAGGCGCGTGGATGCGCGACAGCGTATGCCCTTTTCAGCTGGCGCGAGTCAACCCGGGTGTAGATTTGCGTCGTGGAGATGCTCGCGTGGCCGAGCAGCTCCTGGATCGCCCGCAGGTCGGCGCCGCCCTCGAGCAGGTGCGTGGCGAAGGAGTGGCGCAGGGTGTGCGGCGAGACCCCGCCCGCGAGCGCGGCGCGGCGTGTCCATGCGCTGAGGCGGCGGCGAACGTCGGAGGTCGAGAGGCGCCGGCCGCTCTTCGAGACGAGGAGGGCCGGCTCGGGGCGTCGCCCCGCGTCGACCTCGGCGGCGAGCGCGGGCCGCCCGCGCTCGAGATAGCGCTCGAGCGCGCGCCAGCCGGGCTCGCCGAGCGGGACGACGCGCGAGCGCCCGCCCTTGCCCTCGACGCGCAGCTGCTCGGCGTCACGGTCGAGGCTCGCGACGTCGAGGTCGACGAGCTCCTGGGCGCGCAGGCCCGAGCCGTAGGCGAGCTCGAGTAGGGCGCGGTCGCGAAGCTCGAGCGGCGTGCTCGCGGGCACTCGCTCGAGCAGCGCGGCGGCCTCGGTCTGCTTGAGCACGCGTGGGAGCCTCGAGCCGCGCTTCGGGCTCGACACGAGGTCGGCGGGGTTGGCCTCGACCTCCGCGCGCTCGAGCAGGTGGCGATAGAACGTGCGCGCCGCGGCGAGACGGCGCGCCACCGTCGCCTTCGAGTCCCCGCGCTCGGCCAGCGCCTGCGCGAAGCGGCGCAGTTCGCGCGGGCCGAGCTCGTCGGGCGCGCGCCCGAGCGCTTCGGCGAACGCCGCGAGCCGGCCGACGTCGATCCCGTACGCGCGGCGCGTGGGATCGGCCAGGCCGCGCGCGCGCAAGGACCGATCGAAGCTCGCGAGCGCCGAGCGCCACGTAGGCTGGAGCTCGGTGGGGCTTTTCTTCGTCAACACCGCGGACGGCCGCGTGGCGACTCAGGCCCAGCTCGTCGAGGCCGGGCTGACCGACTCCCGCGGGGAGCCCGACCCCCCCTGGCACCGCATCCGCGGCGGCGACGACGCCTCGACGATGTGGTATGCGGTGCTGCGCAAGCGCGTCCGGGGCGTGTTCATCGGCGCCCTGTGCTTTCGACACGCGCCGCGCTACGCCTCCCTCCGGGAGGGCGGCTGGGAGGAGGTCCCGCCGGAGCGAATCGGCGTGTGAGCGGGCCGGGCGGCGGAACGGATCGGGTCTGCGCGGCGCTGGCCGGCGCCGGCTCAGCCGATGTACACGGGCGCGCCGACGGGGACGCGGTCGTAGAGCTCCTTGACGTCGGGGATCGCCATGCGGATGCACCCGTGCGAGGCGTTCGTCCCCAGCGAGGCGACGTCGTCGGTCCCGTGGATCCCGGCCCCGTCGACGATCCCCATCCAGCGGGCCTTGAGCGGGTTGTCGGACCGGCCGCCGGGGATGACCTTGCCCGCCAGGCGCCCCGCCCACCGGCGCTTCGGGACGTGCCAGGCGGGGTCGACCGCCTTGTTCCGGATGTCATAGACGCCGGCGGGCGTCTCGAGGCCGACCTTTCCGACCGCGATCGTGTAGCTGTCGGCGAGCCTGAGGTTGCGGTAGTAGCGCAGGCGGTAGCCCGACCGGTCGATCGTGATGTAGCTCGGGTAGCGGCCGCGGAGCTGCGCGCGGGTCAGATCGGGGCGGGTGACCCTGGGTCGCGGGCGGACGACGCGGTTGCCCGGGAGGAGCAGCTCGCGCGCGACCTGGCGCCGCAGCCTCGCGGCGCGGAACTCGAGGCCGCGGCGGCCGGGACGCACGTCGAGGCCGCTCGCCGAAGGCGTCACCGAGGGCTCGCGCGCCGGCCGGTCGAACTCGCGCTTGACACGCCGGACGAGCCGAGCGACGGCGCGGCGCGAGTACGAGACGGGCATCTCGAGGTCGGCCGCCACGACCTGTCCGCTTAGGTCGCGCACCGTGCGCGTGAGGAGGTTGCCCTCGCGGCTGCGCGCGAGCGCCTCGTCGAGCAACGTGTCGACGTGGGGGTGAACCCGCGCCCGGCGCGCGGTCAGGCGGAACGTGCGCCTCTTGTAGCGGACCTTGACCGGCCGCCGCAGGGGCCTCGCCATACGCCGCTCGAGCACCGCCCGCGCCTCCTCTGCGGTCAGCCCGCCGAGCTCGAGGTCACCTGCCGTGACCCCGCGGGCGATCGTCTCGGCCCGGGAGCTGTCGTAGGCGTATACCGCCGCCGCACCGGCGAGCAGCACCACCAGGATGACCACGACGGCGATGAACGACCGGCTGCGCATGGGCGTGACGAGGTCAGTCTACGCCGCACGTCGGGCGGCGGTGCCCGGGGAAGGCGACGCCCGCGGCGAGCCATGCCCTTGCACGTTCCCGTCGCGAGCCCGGGCGGCGAAGCCCTCCCCTGGGGCTCCGAGAGCGCTAGGGCTCGTCCGGGCCCGCCGGCTCGGCGCGGCCGAGCGCGTCGTCGATCGCGGCGAGCACGTCGGGGCGGCGGTGCGCGGTGCGCTCGTGCTCGCGCAACGCGATCAGGTCGTCGGTCTCGAGCGAGCCGAGCAGGACGGCGAGCTCTCCGGCCTCGAGGTCCTCGTAGCCGGCGGACGCCCCGCCGAGCTCGGCGGAACCATCGCCCCGGTCGGCCGCGTGCGCCTCACCGGTGCGCTCGGGGAGCACTCCGTGGCCGTCGGCGCGCTCGGGCGGACGGCGCCCCGACCGCCGCACGTTCGGGCTGCGACGCAGGAACTCCTCGACCTCGCGCTCGTAGCGGTAGGGCGCGGCGGCCCCACGCAGGATCGGGGCGAGGCGCATGTGCTCGGCGAGCTTGAGCACGGTCTCGCGCGTCGTGTACCGGTACCGAAAGCCCGTCGCCTTGAGCAGGCGGTTGTCGAGGCCCCGGCCGAAGCGCAGCTGGGTGAGCATCTCCGGGCTGATCACGACGCCGGCGCGCCGCAGCGCGGCGGCGGCGAGGCCGGTCCCCCACGGCGGCAGCACCGGCGCAATCCGCTTGCCGAGCAGGTCGATCACCTCGGTCAGCGCGAGCACACCGTCGGCCGCCACGTTGAACACCCCCGGCAGGCTCTGGTTGAGAACGTGCTCGAGCGCGCCGACCACGTCGTCCTCGTGCACGAACTGGTAGCGGGGGTCGAAGCCGAGCACCATCGGCACGGCCGGCAGGTCGAACAGCGCAGTGTGCGAGGTCTTGACGCTCGAGCCGAGCACGTTGGCGAAGCGGAGGATCGTGACCGAGACGTCGGGATTCTTCTCGGCGAAGTCGGCAACCGCCGCCTCGGCCTCGAGGATGTCGCGCTCGAGCGGCGTCCGCGGCGGGTGCGGGCGCTCCATGTCCTCGGTGAAGAACGCCGGGTCGTCCTGATGGCAGCCGTAGTAGTGGGCAGACGACTTGAACACGAGCTTGCGCACCGACGAGTTCGGCCCCCCGCACGCGGCGAGGATGTTCATCGTCCCGATCACGTTGTTCTCGTGGGCCCGCGCCGCCGAGGTCGCGACCGAGTCGACGATAAGGCGCGTGTCGACGACGGTGTCGATCTCCGCCGCCTCCACGATCCGTCGCAACAGCGAGTGCTGGGTCCCGACGCGGACGAACTCGGTGCGCTCGAGCTCGCGAGTGGGGTCGCGTGAGTCGACGCCGATGATCGTCTCGAGCTCGTCGCTCCCTTCGAGGGCCTCGGCCAGGCGACCGCCCCAGTAGGTCGACAGGCCGGTGATGAGGACGCGGCGGGAGGGCATCAGCCGAGCCAGATCGAGTCGCGCTCGCCCACCATCTCGAACAGATTCTCCTGGATGCGGGCGCGCACGGACTCCGCGGCGGTGTGGACGGCGCCGCGGTCGTCGGGTGAGATGTCGAGCTCGATCGGCTCGAGGAAGCGGATCCTGAACTTGGCCGGCAGGTAGCCCGCCATCCTCGTCAGCCCGAAGTCGGGGAAGGTCGGGGTGAGCGGAAAGTAGAGCAGTCCGGTCAGGCGCTCGAGCAGCCGCAGGTGGGCGAAGATGGGCGCCGCCTCCTCGGCCCCCATCACGCACACCGGGACGATCGGCACGCCCGCACGCACCGCCGAGGCGACGAAGCCCCCGCGCCCGAAGCGCCGCAGCCGGTAGCGGTCCTTGTACAGCTTGCGGGTCCCCTTCTGGCCCTCCGGGAACACGAGCACGAGCGCCTCCTCGTCGTACAGGAGACGGTGAACGTTCGCCGGGTGCGCAGCCACGCACCCCAGCTTGGGCAGCAGCATCGATAAGCCCGGATAGCCCTTGAAGAAGTGCTCGACCTTGATGTTGAGCGGGCGCGCGTACGGGTGCTCCTCGCGCAGCGCCTTGGCCACCATCGCGGCGTCAGGCGGGAGCGCGCCCGCGTGGTTCGACACGAGCAGCGCCCCGCCGGTGGCGGGGACGTTCTCGATTCCCTCGACCTCGCAGCGGAACCAGTACCGGTAGAGGAAGTCGACGAGCGTGCGATCGACGAGGCCCTCGACCCGCTCCGAGCGCCCCCAGTCGGTCAGCCGCCGGTCGGTCTCGAGGCCGGGGAGGTGCCGGCGGAGGTCGGGGCCGCGGCGGGCCACGGCGGTCGAGGCGGGCGACGAGGGCTCGCGTGCCGGCGCCTCCTCGCCGCGCGAAGGATCGCCGGCGCCAGCGGCCTCGGTGGCGGCCGCGGCGTCGGCGTCGAGCGTTGACCGGCCTGCGGTCGGCACCCCCCGATTGTGCCACGGTCGGGCCGCTGCACACCCGCGCGGGGAAGGCCGCGGCTCGCGCCGCCGCCAACCCGGTCCGCTACGGTGACGCGCCATGGCGAGCGACGGTTCGCACAGCGCCCTCCGCCACCGGGTGCGGCAGGCCGCCTCCAACTTCTACCCGTCGACCGCCTATCCGACGGTGCCGTGGCGCGCCGATCGCGCCGCCGACGACTACGGAGTCCCGGCGACGCCGGGCTGGCGCGAGATCGACTGGCCGGCGCACACGCATCGCGCCTACGTGCACGGGAGCGAGGTCGTGTACGTGGACATCGGTCAGGTCGCCGCTCCGCCGGTCGTGTTCGTCCACGGACTCGCCGGGAAGTGGCAGAACTGGCTCGAGAACCTGCCGCGCGTGGCCCAGGAGCGGCGGGCGATCGCCCTCGACCTGCCCGGCTTCGGCGAGTCGCCGATGCCGAGCGGGGAGATCACGGTCTCCGGGTACGCGACGCTCGTCGCCGGCCTGCTCGAGCAGCTCGAGATCGAGTCAGCGGTCGTGGTCGGAAGCTCGATGGGCGGCTTCATCGCCGCCGAGCTCGCGCTCGAGTTCGCCCCCCGCGTCGAGCGGCTCGTGCTCGCGGCCGCGGCGGGGATCTCGATCACCAACCTGCGCCGGCGGCCGACGATGACGGGCGCCCGCGTGGCCGGCGCGATCAGCGCGGTCACGCTCGCTCAGCGGGAGGTGGTCGTCGCGCGCCCGCGCCTGCGCCACCTGGCGATGTCGTTCGTCATCCGCCACCCGTCCCGGATCCGTCCCGACCTCCTGCTCGAGATCGCCCCGGGCTCGAACGCGCTCGGCTTCATGGACGCCCTCGAGGCGCTGCTCGACTACGACTTTCGCGACCGCCTGTCCGACATCTCGTGCCCGACGCTCCTGATCTGGGGACGGGAGGACATGCTCGTGCCGGTCGGCGACGCCGACGAGTTCGAGCGACTGATCCCCGGCTCGCGCAAGGTGATCTTCGACGAGACCGGCCACGTGCCGATGCTCGAGCGGCCGGAGCGCTTCAACGAGTGCCTGATGGCCTTCCTCGCGGAGGGCGCGGGGTCGGCGAGCGGCCCTCAGCCGGTCAACGCGCCCTCGGACGCCGAGCCCACCTGGCGGGCGTACTTGGCGAGCACGCCGGCGCGGTAGCGGACCGGCGGCGGCACGAACTCCTCGACGCGGCGGCGGATCTCCTCGTCGTCGAGCTCGGCGTTGAGCTCGCGCGCGGCGACGTCGAAGACGATCGTGTCGCCGTCGCGCACCGCGGCGATCGGGCCGCCGCGCCGCGCCTCGGGGGCGACGTGGCCAGCCATGAAGCCGTGCGTGGCGCCGGAGAAGCGGCCGTCGGTGAGCAGGGCGACCGAGTCGCCGAGTCCCTCCCCCTGGAGCGCCGCCGTGACCTGGAGCATCTCGCGCATCCCCGGGCCGCCGGCCGGCCCCTCGTTGCGGATGACGACGACCTCGCCGGGCTCGATCGTCCGCTCCTTGACCGCGGCGAACGCCTCCTCCTCCGACTCGAACACGCGCGCCGGCCCGCGGTGCTCGGTGCGCTCGTGGCCGGCGAGCTTCACCACGCACCCGTCCGGGGCGAGGTTGCCGCGCAGGATGGCAAAGCCGCCGTTCGGCTTGATCGGGTCATCGAGCGGACGGACGACGCGCTGGCCCTCCGCCTCCTCGGCGGCGTCGGCGACCTCGCCGATCGTCTGGCCCGTCACCGTGGGCGCGTTCTCGTGCAGGAGCCCTGCCTCGCTCAGCCGCGTGACCACGACCGGGACCCCGCCGGCGCGGTAGAGGTCGGTGGCGACATAGCGGCCCCCCGGCTTGAGGTCGGCGAGCAGCGGCGTCCGCCAGGCGATCCGGTCGAAGTCGTCGATCGCGAGCTCGACCCCGGCCTCGCGCGCCACGGCGAGAAGGTGAAGGACGACGTTGGTCGATCCGCCGCTGAGCGCGGCTCCCGCGATCGCGTTCTCGAGCGAGGCGCGGGTGATGATCTCGCGCGGGCGGAGGTCGCGCTCGAGCGCCTCGACGACGATCCGCCCGCACTCCTCGGCGACCGCTCCCTTCTTGCCGTCCTCGGCCGGGACCATCGAGCTGCCCATCGGCGAGATGCCGAGCACCTCGAACGCCATCGCCATCGTGTTGGCGGTGTACTGGCCGCCGCACGCGCCCGCACCCGGGGAGGCGTGGTCCTCGAGCTCGTGCAGGTCCTCGTCCGACATGTTGCCCGCGGCGTGCGCGCCCACGGCCTCGAACACGTCCTGGATCGTCACGTCGTGGCCGTGGAAGCGCCCCGGGGCGATCGTCCCGCCGTAAAGCATCACGCTCGGGACGTCGAGGCGCGCGAGGGCCATGACGCAGCCGGGAATCGTCTTGTCGCACCCCGACAGGGCGACGATCGCGTCGAAGGCGTGCCCACGCGCCACGAGCTCGATCGAGTCGGCGATAACCTCGCGGCTCACGAGCGAGGTCTTCATCCCCTCGGTGCCCATGGTGATCCCGTCGGAGACCGCCACGGTGTTGAACTCCATCGGGGTCGCGCCGGCCGCCCGCACGCCCTCCTTGACCCGCTCGGCGAGCCGCCGCAGGTGGAAGTTGCACGGCATGGTCTCGGTCCACGTGTTAGCGATCCCGACGATCGGCCTCGCGAGCGCGTCGTCGTCGAAGCCGATGCCCTTGAGGTAGGCGCGCGCCGGCGCGCGCTCCGGACCGTCGAACAGGGCGCGACTCGGCCGCCGAGTCGCGGTGGAGCCGCCGCGGGTGGTCACCCGCGCGGCGCCTCGGCGGACCGGCGGCGCCGTCGCTCCCACTCCTCGAGCCGCCACAGGTCGCGTCGGACGCGACCCGGGTCGAGCTGGCGCCCGGGAAGGTGCATGTTCGCGTCGCGCAACAGCCGTTGCTCGTCGCCGGTGAGCGCCATCCACTTGGCGAGCACGTCGTCCGAGTCGGGGAGCCGCGCGCCGGTGACCGCGTCGCTCAGGTCCGGGAACTCGACGCAGTACTCCGACAGCAGCCGGCGCGTAGCCGGCTCGTAGGCGACGATCGGCTTGTGCGGGTAGACGAGATAGGCGTAGGAGTGCTCGTCAGTCGGGGGCTCGCCCGGCTCGCCCGCGCGATGCGGGCCGTCGGCGGCACCGGCGGGCGCCGGCGACTCGTCGCCGACTCCCGTCGCGGCGCGGTCGGAGTCCGCCGCGCGACCGCCCTCGCCCGCGCCCCGCACGATCGTGCGACCGGCGACGCGGATGAAGCCGAGCTCGCGGTACATCGCCCATTCCTCCCCGTTGAGGCACGAGCGCAGGAGCTCGCGCGCACGCTGCTCGGCGCGGCGCTCGCGCCCGGGATCGCGCACCGATAGCCGCTCGCGCGGAACGCGGGCCCCGGTCCGGCGCGAGCCCGCCCTCCGCGCCCGCACGGCGTCCATCGCCGCGGGAAGCAGGAGTGCGGCGGCGAGCAGTCCGAGGGCGAGCAGCGCGAGCAACATCGGGCTAGTCGCGAGGCGAAGCGGGGACGACTGGAAAGTCCCGCGTGGCGGGGAGACGTGAGGGGACGTCCATCGCGCCTGAGAGCGCTCAGCCCCCGGCCGCCCGGGGGAAGAAGATCACGCGCTCGGCCTCGGGCGGGATCTCGCTGTAGTCGTGGACCATGAGCCCCTGACGACGGCCGGAGGCCGCGTCCTTCGTGGGCACGGCGGCCCACATCCCCGCGTCGAGCTCACGCCGGAAGGCGGCGACGAGGCGCTCCTCGTCCTCCGCGAGCCGCGGGTCGCCCTCGGTGAGGAGGACCTCGCCGTAACCGGGCTTCATGCGCAGGAACTTGATCTCTCTCTCCTCGAGGCGCGAGCTGAGCGGACCCGTCGATTATGTCAGAGCGCCGCCAGCGTCGAGCGGAGACGGTGCCGCATTCGGCGCACGAACCGCCCCGAGTGCGCTGACCGGCCCGGAGCCCGCACCGACGCTGCGCAGACCGTGCGCGACAGCCTCCTCGGCGACCGCCTTGGCGCGCCGGGCCGCCTCGAGCGGCGAGTGACCGAGCGCGAGGAACGCGGCGAGCGCCGAGGAATGGGTGCAACCCGAGCCGTGCGTCGCCCCGCCCTCGCGGCGGACGCCCCGGATCCGCTCGACCCGCTCGCCATCGAAGAAGGCGTCGGTCGGCTCGGCCGCGTGGCCCCCGGTGACGACCGCGTACGCCGGCCCGAGCGCGTGGACCGCCGCGGCCAGCGAGGCGAGCTCGTCGAACGTCGCCCCATCGCCGTCGTCGTCGAGCCCCGGCGGAGGGCGCGCCGCGGTCGCGCCGGCCGAGAGCATGCGCGCCTCCGCCACGTTGGGGGTGATGACGGTCGCGCGCGGGATCAGCCGCTCGGCGACCGCGGCGCGGGTCGCCGCGTCGCTCAAGGGCGTGCCGCTCTCCGCCACCATCACCGGGTCGAGCACGACCGGCGGCCCCGCCGCCACGTCGAGCGCGCGGGCGACCGCCTCGACGGCCTCGGCCGACCCGAGCATCCCGATCTTCACCGCGTCGACGCCGATGTCGTCGGCGACCGCCTCGACCTGGGCGACGATCATCTCGGGCGAGATCGCCTCGACACCGCTCACCCCGGTGGTGCTCTGGGCGGTGATCGCGGTGATCGCGGTCATCCCGTGGACGCCGCAGCGCGCGAACGCCTTGAGGTCGGCCTGGATCCCCGCACCACCGCCGGAGTCGGAGCCGGCGATCGACAGGACGCAGGGCGGGCGGGCGTTGGTGTTCATGCGAGCGGCGGGTCGGATCGCGCCGCGTCAAGAATAGGCGGGCGCTCGCCGGCGACGGCGGCGCGGCGCACGTAGCTCGCGAACCCCTCGCGCGTGACGAGCCCCATGAGCTCGAGCCGCCCGAGCGCGGCCCGCGTGCGGCCGGGCGACAGGCCGACGTCGCGGGCGATCGCCTCGACCCCCTCGCCGTCCTCGACCAGGTCGAGGATCCGACGCAGGCCGGCCTCGAGCTCGGGCGTGTCGGACCCGCCGCGCGCGTGGGCGTGCGTACGCGCCCGATCGGGAACGTCGTCGGGTGCGACTCGGGCGCGGTCGAAAGCATGCCCCGCGGAGGCCCCAGGTGAGTCGCCGTCATGGCGCGTCCGCGCCTCGACGATTCGACTCTCGGGCGGCCCGGCGACGCTGACTCCGAGGACCTCGTCGAGCGCGTCCTGCGCCGAGCGAATGACCGCCGCGCCCTCGCGCAGAAGACGGTTCCCGCCTTCCGCGCGCCGCGATACGACCTGCCCCGGCACGACGCCCACGTCGCGCCCGATCTGGCTCGCGAACTCGGCGGTGATCAGGCTTCCGGAAGCCTCGGGGGCCTCGACGACCACCGTGAGGCCGGCGAGGCCGGCCATGATCCGGTTGCGCGCGGGAAAGCTCCACCGCAGCGGCTCGTGCCCGGGCGGAAGCTCCGAGACGATCGCCCCGTCGCTCCGGATCCGCCGGTAGAGCGACGCGTTCGCCTTGGGATACGCCACGTCCGCACCTCCGGCGAGCACCGCGAGCGGACGGCCTCCGCCCTCGAGCGCCCCGCGATGCGCCTCGGCGTCGACGCCGAGCGCGAGACCGCTCACCACCGTCACCCCCGCGACGGCGAGGCCGCGCCCGAGCGCACGGGCGACCTCGGCCCCATAGCTCGACGGACGGCGCGTCCCCACCACGGTCACGACCGGCCCGAAGCACAGGCCTTCGAGCCGCTCGCGGTCGACCGTGTGGTAGAGGACCGCGGGCGGATCGGAGAGCGCGAGCAGGCCGCCCGGGTAGGCCGCCGCGTGGCGGCACGTCGCGCTGAGCGCCGCGGCGACAGCCGAGTCGATCGCCGCGCTCGCCTCGAAGGCATCGAGGAACCGGCGGGCGGCGCCGGTCCGGCGTCCGCCGACCGCGGCGATCAGGTCGTCCTCGGGCAGCGAGAGGACGCCGCTCAACCGCCGGTCGTAGCCGCCGAGGACGGCGCTCAGCCGCGAGCTCAGGAAGCCGACGAGCGCGCTGCGCCGCAGGCAGTCGTGGCAGGCGCCGATACTCACGCGGCCGCCGCCTCCGCCCCGAGGCGGAAGCCGAGCGCCTCCTCGACGTCCTCGGCGAGGATGCGCTCGCGCCCGGCGAGGTCGGCGACCGTGCGGGCGATGCGCAGCACGCGGTCGTGGCCACGCCCGGTCAGCGAGCCGCTCGCGTGTCCCTCGATCAGGCGCGCCCGCGCTCCGCCTTCGAGGCGCGCGTGCCGGTGCGTCTCGCGCACGTCCATGCCGGCGTTGGCGAGCGCGCCGGTCGCACCGAGGCGGCGACGCTGGCGCTCGCGGGCGGCGACGACGCGGTCGCGCACGGCGGCGCTCGCGTCCTCGCTGCTCCGCGCCTCGGCCACGGCGAGCGGCGGAGTGGGGCTCAGCTCGCAGACCAGGTCGATCCGGTCGAGCAACGGCCCGCTGAGCCGGCGCACGTAGCGAGCCCGGTCGACCTCGTTGCACACGCACTCGTCGCGGGGCCGAGCGCACGGGCACCGGTTGCACGCGCCCACCAGCATCGTCGCGGCCGGGAAGGTGAGCGCCCGCCCGCCGCGACTCACCTCGACGCGGCCGGACTCGAGCGGCTGGCGAAGCGCCTCGAGCGCCGCGCGCGAGAACTCGGGCAGCTCGTCGAGGAAGAGCACGCCGCGGTGCGCGAGGGTGATCTCCCCCGGGCGCGGCGTCGGTCCCCCGCCGACCAGGCCCGAGCTCGAGATCGTGTGATGGGGAGCGCGGAACGGACGCCGGCGCACGAGCCGGCCGTCGCAGAGCCCGGCCACGCTGTGCACGCGCGTGATCTCGACCGCCTCCTCAAAGCTCGGCGCGGGCAGGATCCCCGCGAGCCGGCGGGCGAGCATCGTCTTCCCCACCCCGGGCGGTCCGACCATCAACAGGTTGTGAGCGCTTGGCTTATTGCGCTCTAGACAGGGGAAAACCGCCGATGCGCGCCAGTGTGTGCGCCAGTTATCCGTCGTCGAAGCCCTCGAGGTAGGCGTCGAGCAACCCGGCGGCCTCGGCCTCGTTCCCCGGCATCAGGTGCCCGTAGCGGTCGAGCGTGATCGAGATGTTGGCGTGGCCCATGTACGCGCTGAGGCGCCTTCGCGTTCACGCCCGCGGCGATCATCAGCGAGGCGAACGTGTGGCGGCACTCGTGCAGGGTGATCGGCTCGACGCCCGCCGCAGCCCACGCCCGCAGAGCGTCCACGCGGACGCGGTTGGGATCGAAGGGCTTGTCTCCGTTGCCGAACACCCGCCCCTCAGGGTCCGGCGTCCTGATCCGCTGCTCGACG
>Ga0126312_10000807_pt1 | contig 19685 bp, 19 predicted proteins | sample Plot104A_FD_92537 | JGI IMG/M metagenome (GOLD analysis project Ga0126312, IMG submission 92537) | Serpentine soil microbial communities from UC McLaughlin Reserve, CA, USA - Plot104A | ecosystem: Environmental > Terrestrial > Soil > Grasslands | place: USA: UC McLaughlin Reserve, Lake County... | reverse complement strand
GCCTCGGGCGTGAAGATGTGGACGACGCAGTCCCAGTAATCGAGGAGGATCCAGCGGGCCTCGCGGTCGCCCTCGGTGCGACGCGGCAGGAGGCGCTCGTCCGCGTGCTTGAGCTCCTCGTAGATGGCGTCGTGGATGGCCTTCGTCTGGCGCTCGGTGTTGCCCGCGCAGATCACGAAGAAGTCGGTATAGCTCACGATTCCGCGCAGGTCGATGACACGGACGTCGATCGCCTTCTTGTCGGATGCGATCTCCGCGATGCGCTCGGCGAGGGCCGGGGAGTCGATCTGGGCGGCCGTCATGCCGAGGCGGGCGCCTCCTCGGCGGGCGCGTCCGAGGAGTCGCCGCCGGACTTCGCGCGCGCGCCTGCCCTCTCCTCTGCCTTCCTGATCGGCGACGCCGCCTTCGGCGGTCCGTACAGCTCGTTTGCGGCGATGTAGGTCCCCACCCGATCTGGCACGAGGTAGCGGATCGGCTCGCCCGCACGCACGCGGCGGCGGATCGCGCTGGAGGAGACCTGCATCAGCGGCATGTCGAGGTAGCGGACGCCCCGCGCCCCTCGCAGCCGGCCGATCTTGATCGCGATCGCGTTGCGGGTCCAGCTCACCCGCTCGACCATGGCCACGGTCGCCAGCTCCAGCACCCGCTCGGGCTCGTGCCAGCTCGCCAGCGCGGCTGCCTGGTCGCCGCCGAGGATCAGGAAGAGCTCGTCGTCGGGCGCCTCTTCGCGCATCGCGGCGAGGGTGTCGGACGTGTACGAGGGGCCCTCGCGCTCCAGCTCGATGCGCGACGTCGCGAAGCGCTCGTCGTCCGCGATCGCGAGCTCGACCATCTCGAGCCGGGCCTCGGCGCCGGCATCGTCGTCCAGCACCCGATGCGGCGCATGCCCGACCGGCACGAAGAGCACCCTGTCCAGCTCCAGCTGTCGCAACGCCTCCTGGGCGCACACCAGATGACCGATGTGCGGCGGGTTGAAGGCGCCGCCCAGGATGCCTACCCGCAAGCCGCTGCCTCGGGGGCTTGGCACCTACTCCCGGACCTGCCCGGAGCCCTCGATCACGAACTTGTAGGTGGTCAGCTCGCGCATCCCGATCGGGCCGCGGGCGTGCAGCTTCTGGGTCGAGTTGCCGATCTCCGCGCCCATGCCGAACACGGCGCCGTCGGTGAAGCGGGTCGAGGCGTTCACGTACACGCAGGCGGCGTCGACCCCGCCGCTGAACGCCTGCGCGGATTCCGTCGAGCCGGTCACGATCGCCTCCGAGTGGCCGGACCCGAAGCGGTTGACGTGCTCGATCGCCCCGTCCACGGAGTCCACGACCTTCACCGCCAGGATCAACGCGTGGTACTCGGTCGCCCAGTCCTCGTCGGTCGCCTCGCCGAGCGAGTCGCCGAGCTCGCCCGCGAGCGAGCGGGTGCGCCCGTCGACGCGCAGCTCTACCCCCCGCTCCCGCAGCTCGGGCAGCGCGCGCGGCAGGAACGCGCCGGCGACGTCCGCGTGCACCAGCAGCGTCTCCGCGGCGTTGCAGACGGACGGCCGCTGCACCTTCGCGTTCACCGCGATCCGCACGGCGTCGTCGAGGTCCGCGGAGGCGTCGACGAACACGTGGCAGTTCCCGGCGGCCGCGTACATGACCGGCACGGTCGCATGCTGCTTCAGCGCCGCCTTCAGTCCCTCGCCGCCCCGGGGGATGATCAGGTCGACCACGCCGTCCTGGGTCGCGATCTGGCGCAGCTCGTCGCGGTCGCCCCCGGTCACGATCGCGATGGCGCCCTCGGGCACGCCCGCCGACTGGACGGCGGTAGAGGCGATCTGCGCGAGCACCGCGTTCGAGTGGGCGGCGGTCGAGGATCCGCGCAGCACGATCGCGTTCCCGGACTTCAGGCAGAGCGCCGAGCAGTCGATCGTCACGTTCGGGCGCGCCTCGTACACGACAGCGACCACGCCGAGCGGAACGCGCACCCGCCGCACGTCGAGCCCGTTCTCCAGCCGATGACCCTCGATCGTCTCGCCCACCGGGTCGGGGAGCAAGGTGATCGCGCGAACGTCGCCGGCGATCCCCGCGAGGCGCTGCTCGGTGAGCTTCAGCCGGTCGAGGAGGCCGGCGTGGAGCCCGGCGTCCGCGCCGGCGTCCATGTCGCGGGCGTTCGCTTCGAGGATCTCCTCGCGGCGCTGCTCGAGGGCGGTCGCCATGGCCTCGAGCGCGGCGTTCTTGCTCCCGGTGTCGAGCCGAGCGAGCTCGAGCGACGCGCGCTTCGCCTGGGCGCAGACGTCGGCGACGGATTGCGCGGTCGTGGCCATCCCGGCAAGGGTACCGGGCGGCCGGGGGCCGACCTAATCGAGCACGAAGTAGTCCCTGTGGACTGCTTCCTCGGTCGCCCGGGGAAGGATTTCGCGCACCTGATCGGTCTTCAGCCCCTTGATGCGCCGCAGCTCCGCGGCTGAATAATTGGCGATCCCCTTCCCGACCGTGCGACCGTCGCAGCGCACCTCCACCGCATCGCCCGCCTCGAACTCGCCCTCGACCTCCACCACGCCCACCGGCAGCAGGCTCGTGCCCCGCTCGCGCAGCGCCCGCTCGGCCCCCGCGTCGACCGCCAGGCGCCCGTGCGTCGGCTTGGCGTACTTGAGCCACAGCTTGAAGCTCGACACCCGGCCGCGCTGCGGGTGGAAGCGCGTGCCGCCCGGCTCGCCGGCGAGCGCGCGGGCCACCGCGTCACGCTCGGTCCCGCTCGCGACGACGACAGGGATGCCCGCCGCGGTCGCCATCTCCGCCGCCACGACCTTCGAGCGCATCCCACCCGAGCCGAGGGGCGAGGTCGAGAGCCCGATCTCGTAGCCCTCGAGCTCCTCGAGCCGGTTGACGTCGGCGATCAGCCGCGCGGAGGGGTCGCTCCGGGGGTCGGCGCTGTACAGACCGCCCGTATCGGTGAGCAGTACGAGCAGGTCCGCGCCGATCAGGATCGCGACCTGGGCTGCGAGGAAGTCGTTGTCCCCGAAGGAGATCTCGTCCGTGGTGGTCGTGTCGTTCTCGTTGATGACCGGCACGACGTGCCAGCGCAGTAGCGTCTGGAGCGTGTGGCGGGCGTTCAGGTAGTGACTCCGGGCGGACATGTCGAAGAAGGTGAGGAGCACCTGGGCCGACCTGACGCCCTGCGTCTGGAGCAGCTCGTCGTAGCTTCGATAGAGCTTCCCCTGCCCCACCGCCGACGCGGCCTGGAGCTCCTCCATCGACGAGGGCCGCACGGGCAGGCCCATGAGCCGCATCCCGCGGGCGATCGCGCCCGAGGTGACCATCACGAGGTCGTCCCCAGCCTCCTGGCGAGTGCCGACCTCGCCGCATACCGCCTGCAGTACGTCGGCGCGCACCTCGCCGGCCTCGTCCGCGACGATGCTCGAGCCGAGCTTCACCACTACCGTCGCCATCGCAAGGAAAGGGTAGGACCGCGACCGAGCCTCTACCGACCGGTGCCGCCGGCCAGCTTCCAGTCGCCGCCCTCCTTCTTGAGGCGGAGCAGCTGGACCTGCCGACGGTCCTGCGTGCTCAGCACGGCGGTGACCTTCGCCGTGTCGTCGTTCAGCTCGACCTTCCGGATCTCGATGAGCTTTACCCTCAGGCCCTTCACAGCGGCGAGCTGACGCTTGCAGGCGTCTTTCGCCTGGTCGCCCGTTGCCCCTGTCGTCTCCTCGAGGAACTCCTGCGTGACGAGCTCGTCACAGAACTTGTCTCCGTTGCGCTCGTTGGTGGCCTTCACGAAGTCGCGCACGGTCTGCTCGGCGTCCTCACGGTCGTCGCCTCCGCCCCCGCCGCAGGCGGGGAGGAGGACCGCGGCCGCGAGCAGGACGGTGAGCGCGCGAGCCATGGCGGGACTTGTAGCGGATCGAGCGCTCACCTGAACGGCGCGCCCGGGTCGAGCTCGAAGACCGTGCCGGCGATCTCCACCTCGTCGCCCTGCTCGAACCCGGCCGCCTCGAGCGCCCTGATCACGCCGAGCGCCCGCAGCCGCTCCTCGACGTAGCGAAGCGACTCCTCGTTGTCGACGTCGTGGCGCGCGATCAGCCGCTCGATCCGCTCGCCCTCGATGCGGAACGCTCCCTCGCCGGTGCGCTCGACTTGGAAGGCCTCGGCGGCCCCAGGTCGATAGACGCGGTGCGTGCGGGGGGTCGCGCCCCTCCCCGTCACGGAGGGCTCGACCGGCACCACCTCGAAGATCGCGTCGCGGAGCTCGTCGAGCCCCTGGCCGGTCGCCGCGGAGGTGGCGAACACAGGACGCCGCAGCCGCTCCCGCCACTCCCACACGCCCCGCTCGACCTCATCCGGCGGCACCAGATCGGCCTTGGAGAGACACAGGACCCGCGGCAGGTCCGCGAGCCCCTGCCCGTGGTCGCCCAGCTCGGCCTCCACTGTCGCGTGGTTCGCGGCGGGGTCGGAGCCGTCGAGCGGGGCTAGATCGAGCACGTGGATCAGCAGCCGGCAGCGCTCGACGTGCGCCAGGAACTCGTGCCCGAGGCCGGCTCCCGCGCTCGCGCCTTCGATCAGACCGGGTATGTCCGCAAGCACGAGCTGGCGGTCGTCCCGCTCGAGCGTGCCGAGCACGGGCTCGACGGTGGTGAACGGGTAGTCCGCCACCTTCGGCCGGGCACGGGTGAGCCGAGCGAGCAGCGAGGACTTGCCCGCATTCGGCAGGCCCACCAGCCCCGCGTCGGCGAGCAGCTTCAGGCGCAGCTCGAGCCGGCGCTCCTCGCCGGAGAGCCCCTTCTCGGCGAAGCGCGGCGTCTGGCGCGTTGCGGTGGCGAAGTGCCTGTTGCCGCGCCCCCCTCCCCCGCCATGGGCTACGACAGCCCGGTCGCCGCCTTCGACGAGCTCCCAGCGGTCGCCGGCGTCCGGGTCCTCGACCACCGTTCCGGGCGGGACCGCCACCTCGAGCGCCTCCGGTGTGGCGCCGTGCTTGCCAGAGCCCCGTCCGTGTCCGCCGCGAGTCGCCTTGAAGTGCGCGCCGCGGCGGAAGGCGGACAGGTCGCGGAGTGACCCGTCGCAGACGAGCACGACCGCGCCGCCCCGCCCACCGTCGCCCCCGTCCGGGCCGCCCTTCGGGACGTGGGCCTCGCGCCGGAAGGAGACGACACCGTTGCCGCCGTCTCCCCCGCGTACGTAGATACGGGCGCGGTCGTGGAACACGGGCTTGCGGCCTACCCGGAGAGGCCGCGTGCGGGCTACTCGCCCGGCTCGACCGAGATGACCCGACCGCGACGCCCGGCCGAGAACTGCACGACGCCGGGACGCGCGGCAAAGATCGTGTCGTCCCTTCCGATGCCCGCGCCCTCGCCGGGCTTGAAGCGGGTACCCCGCTGGCGGACGATGATCTCGCCGCCGGTCACCTGCTGGCCCGCGAACACCTTCACGCCGAGCCGCTTCGCGTTGGAATCGCGGCCGTTGCGGCTCGAGCCGAGGCCCTTCTTATGAGCCATCCTTGTCCTCCTGCTTGTCGGCGGACGCCTTCGAAGGCGCTCTCCGCGCCCCGGTCTTGATCGAGCTGACCTCGAGCCGGGTCAGGTGCGAGCGGGCGCCGTAGCGCCGCTTGTAGCCCTTCTTCGGCTTGAACTTGAGCCCGTGGATCTTGGTTCCGCGCTCGTGGCCCGTCACGGTGGCCTGGACCTTGACCTTCCCCAGGTCGCCGGGCTCGAAGACCGACTTGTCGCCGTCCGCGAACAACAGCGGCTCGAGGTCGACCTTGTCGCCCTCTTCGGCGGACAGGCGGTCGACGACGATCGACTCGCCCTCCTCCACGCGGTACTGCTTACCGCCCACTCTCACGATGGCGTAGCTCATGGGAAACGAGAAGGTTAGCCGGAAGAAGAGCCCGACTCGGCCGGCTTCCTTCGGCGCCCACGTCCGCCACGGCGCCCGCGCCGGCGACGCCGGCCGTCCCCCGCCGACTCGGAGGAGTCGGCGGCCGTCGCCACCACCCCTTCCGGCGGGTTGACCAAGGAGGCCTGCGCGGCCGAGCGCCCGACCTTCTCGATCCGAACGAGTGTCTTCTCGCCGACGAGCGGCGCCGCGCCGAAGATCGACACCACGTAGCTGTCCAGCTTCGCGACGGCGTCGTCCTCGTTGTACATGTGCGGCTCCTCGATCTCGACGAGCACCTCCTCGCCCTCCCGGAACGGCAGCGCGCGCTCCTCGACGTCCGCGCGGGTGCCCTCGAGCACGACCTCGAAGTGGTCGATCGGCAGCGCCTCGGTGCCCTCGAAGTGGAAGTGCCTGCCCGTCTCGCGCTCGATCTCGGCGATCGGACCCTCGACCCCCTGGCCGCCCACGAGGATCGCCGCCACCTTCGGATGCACGCGGATCAGGAAGGCTGGGGCCTTCGGCCGCTCCACCGCCAGGTCACGCAGCCAGCGGTCCACCTCGAGCGCCACGGTCTCCTCCGAGAGCACCACGCCCTCGCCCTCGCAAGTGGGGCAGGTCTTGGTGAGGATCTCACGCGCCCCGTCGGTCACGTTCTGACGGGTCATCTCGACGAGGCCGAGCGGCGAGATCTCGACCACGTAGGTCTTCGTGCGGTCTTCGTCGAGCGACTTGCGCAGCGTCTTCAGCACCGTGTCGCGGTTGCGGGCGCGCGCCATGTCGATGAAGTCGATGACGATGATCCCGCCGATGTCGCGCAGCCGCAGCTGGCGCACCACCTCGTCGGCGGCCTCGAGGTTCGTACGCGTGATCGTGTCCTCGAGCTTGGCCCCCTTGCCGCGTCCGGTGAACGAGCCGGAGTTGACGTCGATCACCGTCATCGCCTCGGCGTAGTCGACCATCAGGTAGCCCCCGCTCGGAAGGTCGACGCGACGCTTCAGCACCGACTGGATCGCCTCCTCGACCCCGTAGCGCTCGAACAGCGGCTCGTCCTCTCCCTCGTAGAAGTCGAGCCGATCGAGCAGCTCGGGCGCGGTCCGGGTGAAGAAGGACTCGAGCCGGTGGTGCTGCTTGCGGTCGTCGACGATCGCCTTCTCGAACTCTCCCGAGAAGATGTCGCGCGCGACGCGAACGGACAGGTCGGCTTCCTGGAAGACCATCGCCGGGGCCGAAGTCTCGGCGGCGCGCTTCTGGAGCACCTCGTGGAGCTTGTGGAGGTACTTGATCTCACGCTCGAAGTCCTCGCGCTTGGCGCCCTGCGCGGCGGTGCGGACGATGGCGCCGCCGTCGCCGAGGTCGGCCTTTCCCGCAGCCTTCCGCAGACGGTCGCGCTCCTTGTCGTCGAGGCGTCGGGAGACCCCCACGCCCTCGCCTTGGGGGACGTACACGAGGTAGCGCCCGGCGATCGACAGCTGCATCGACAGTCGCGGCCCCTTGGTCTTGAGCGGGTCCTTGATCGCCTGCACGAGGATCTCCTGGCCCGGCTTCAGCAGATCGGTGATGCGCTTGCCGCGCTGGCGGCCGCTGCGACCGCGCCGAACCACCTCCACGCCGGGGAAGACGATGTCGTCGGCGTGCAGGAAGCCGTTCTTGTCGAGCCCGATGTCGACGAATGCCGCCTCGAGCCCGGGCAGGACGTTGTCGACCTTGCCCTTGTAGATGTTTCCGACGATCGAGCGGGAGCCGCGGCGCTCGATGTAGAGCTCGGCGACCCGCCAATCGTCCTTCTTCTGCTTTGCGCGTCCTCCCCTAGTGCCGGAGGCGGTTCCCTCCGACTCGAGGATCGCGACTCTGGTTTCGCCACGATCGACCGTGACTAGCAACTGCTTTTTCAAGAAGATTTCCCTTCATAGTCGTCACAGGCCCTTGGCCGCGGCCGTCTCGCGCGCCTGCGCGTGGATCGACTGCAGGAGGCCTATGGCCAGCAAAGTCGTGAGCACCGACGAGCCGCCGTAGCTGATGAGCGGCAAGGGAATGCCGGTGATCGGCATGATCCCAATCGTCATGCCCACGTTGACGAAGACCTGGAACATCAACATTGCGGTGATGCCCCCGGCAACCAAAGCGCCGTAGAAGTTCTTCGACATCGTAAGGATACGCAGCGCCCTCCAGATCATAAGGGCGAACAACGACAGCACGAGCGCCGCGCCGACGAAGCCGAACTCCTCACCGGCCACGGAGAAGATGAAGTCCGTGTGGTGCTCGGGGAGGAAGTCCAGCCTGGTCTGCGTGGACTGGTCGCCGCGGCCCGTCTTCCCGCCGGACCCGATCGCCGTCAGCGACTGGTTGATCTGGTAGCCCTCCTCGCGGGGGTTGTTCGTCGGGTGGAGGAAGGCGGTGAGGCGGTCCTTCTGGTACGGCTTCACCACCTCGATCCCGGCCGCCGGCGCTGCGACGAGCACCGTCACGACAGCGATCGCCGCGAGGGCGGTCAACGCGACGAAGTGGGTCCACTTGGTCCCCGCCACGAACAGCACGGCCAGGACGATCGCCACGTAGACGAACCCGGACCCGAGGTCCGGCTGGGCGACCACCAGCATCGCCGGCACCAGCGTCAGCAGCACGATCCGGCTCGTCGTGTCGCGCTCCTGCAGGCGCCGCGTTCGGTCGACCGCGAACGCGGCCAGCGCCAGCACCAGCAACAGCTTGCCGAGCTCCGACGCCTGGAAGTTGAAGAAGCCGACCTCGATCGAGCGTCGCGCCCCTCGGGCGGACACGCCCATGCCGTAGACCAGCAGGATCGAGCCGATCAGGAAGACGTAGATCCCCCACCTCCACTCACGCAGGCGCGAGTAGTCGAAGCGGGTCAGGAGCAGCATCAGGACGAGCCCGATGCCGCAGTACGCCGCCTGCCGGTAAAGGTAGTGGTTCGGATCGCCGGGGATGTCGTCCTGAGTCGCCGCGCCCACGACGTAGATCCCAGACGCGATCAGCCCGAGCGTGGCGAGGAGCAGCAGCCAGTCGATGCGGAAGATCCGAGCCCCCGTCTCGCGGAAGTCCTTCACCGGGGAGGCCGTCGCGTGCATCAGTCCGACGGTCCCCCTCCGGCGACGAGCCCGGACTCGTCGACGCCGAACAGCTGCGCGATGATCCGGCGCGCCATCGGCGCGGCGGTATCGGCGCCGAAGCCGCCGGCCTCGTCGGTGACCGCCACCACGTACTTCGGGTCCGGGTAGGGCGCGAGCGCCACGTACCACGACTGGTCGGCGCGCCCGAGGCCCTTCTCCGCGGTTCCCGTCTTCCCCGCGATCGGGATCGGGAAGTCCGCAAACACCTCCGTCGAGGTCCCGCCGGGCTGGCTCGCCGCGCCGCGGATGCCCTCGAGGATCGCCTGCGTGTTCACCGGGTTCAGCTTCAGACGCCGGGCGGTCGGCGCCTCGAGCTGCTGGAGCGCCCGGCCGGCCGAGTCCTCGATGCGCATCCCCAGCCGCGGGCGGAGCACCCTCCCGCCGTTGGCGATGGCCGCGTACGCCACCGCCATCTGGAGCGGGTCGGCCTTCAGGTCGCCCTGTCCGACGGCGAGGTTGATGTTGTCGCCGACCGACCAGGGCCGGTCGGTGAGCTTGTGGTCGTAGAGCCGGTTGCGCCATCTGGGCGTGGGCAGCAGTCCCGGCAGTTCGCCCGGTAGGTCGACACCCGTCCGGCGGCCGATGCCGAGCCGGTGGGCCCAGCGCTGAAGGTTGTTGCCCTTCCCGTTCAGGTCCCGGCCCAGCTGGTAGAAGAACACGTCGCTCGACACGGTAAGCGCCGTGCGGAGCGCCAGCGCGCCGTGGGCGGCGCCGCCCGCGTTGTTGAACGTCACGCCGCCGACGGTGAGCGAGCCGCCGTCGAACAGCACGGTGTCCGGGGTTATCAGGCCGCTCTGGAGCGAGGCGGTGGCGGTGATCGGCTTGAAGGTCGAGCCGGTCGGGTAGCTGCCCTGGACTGCCCTGTCGGTGAGCGGCGAGCCGTTCTCGTCCGAGGTGAGGCGCTTGTAGTCGGACGGCTTGATCGCCTTGGCGAAGACGTTGGGGTCGAACGAGGGCTGCGAGCCGAGCGCGATCACCTCGCCGTTGTGGATGTTCAGGACGGCGAACGCGCCCTTGCCGGTGCCTCCGGCCAGCGCGTCCTGGCCGGCTTTCTGAACGTCGAGGTCGACGGACAGGCGCAGCTGGCGCCCTTGCTTCGGCTGGCGGGTCGTGAGATTCCGCGAGAGCTTCCCGAGCGCGTCCACCTGCACCCGAGCGGCACCGTTCCGGCCGCGCAGGTAGCGGTCATACTCGGCCTCGACCCCTGACTGGCCGACGCGGTCCCCCAGCTGGACGCCGTTGTAGCGCTCGTCCTTCAGCTGCTCGGAGTTCACCTCGCCGACCGTGCCGAACAGGTGCGCGCCGATCTCGTGGTGAGGGTACTCGCGCAGGAACACCCGCTCGATCGTCACACCCGGGTACTCGTCCTGGCGCTCGAGCAGGTAGGCGAACAGGTCCTTAGGCACGTCCTGCTTCACCGTCGCCGTGGAGAACGGCAGCGCCTTCAGCTGCTTCTCGACCTTGTGCTCGATCAGGCGCGGTCGCATCCCGAGCACCTTGCCGAGCCGCCTGTAGAGCACTCGACGGTCGCGTCGATCCTCGGGCAGCTTGTCGGGCGTGACCTTGACGGCGTAGCCGATCCTGTTGCGCACGAGCACTCTGCCGTCGCGGTCCACGATCTCTCCGCGCGGCGCCTGCACCTTGATCTCGCGCACCCGGTTGTCGTTGGCCTCGGCCAGGTACTTGTCGCCGGACAGCACCTGCAAGTACCAGAGGCGGAAGAAGATGACGGCGAAGGCCCCAAGCGCGACCACGCCGATGATCGCCACGCGTACCGCGAGCTGCGGAGTGAGCGTGGGCCGACGCTCGTTGTCCAGGTACATGGGCCGCTACACCTCGAGGCCTCGCAGGCCGAGTGGGCCTGCCTCCGCCGGGGGGCGGCGGCGGCGCACGTCGAGCGGATCGACGGCCAGCGACGGGCGCAGCACCTTGCGGCAGATAACGAACACCGGCAGCGCGAGCAGGGTGCCGAGCAGGCTGGTGACGAGCATGTCGCGGAAGACGAGCGGGCTGACGCTGGCGCCGACGTCGAGCATGAACGAGACGGCCGCGAACGCGACCACCCAGCCGCCCGTGGCCGCGGCCCCGGCCGCGATCGGGAGCAGGCCGTGGCTCGGGTTGCGGAGCTCACGGAAGCGGCCAACTCCGTAGCCGACCGCGGTGAGCACGAGCGAGGAGACGCCCATCGTCGCCCCACTCAGGAGATCGAGCAGGAAGCCGGCCGCGAAACCGGTGGCGCAGCCGGACACGCTGCCCGCGTAGTAGGAGACCGCCGCCACGACCAGCACCACCACGTCCGCGTGCCCGCCGACGATGCCGATGCGGCTGAAGACGGACAGCTGGAGGACGACGGCGACGATCAGAAGCAGGCCGACGCGGAGAAGGGCGGCTGGGGAGAAGATCACGGGACGAGTGCCTCCGGCGGCTGCGCGGGAGGCGCCGCCTCGTGCGGTCGACGCGCGCTCACGGCCCGAGCACCTCCGCCGTCTGGGCGGCCGGCGACCTTCGCCTCAGCACCTGCACTATGTCGATCCGCTTCAGATCCGCGAACGGCTCTATGTGCACCCGCTGGTAGAGCTGCACCTCGTCGAGATCGACCTTGCTGACCTCGCCGATCGGGATGCCGCGTGGGAAGAGCGATTCGACCTTCGTCGACTTGAAGCCGGACGTGACCACCGTGGTGCCCTCGGTCACGCGTCGCCCGCCCTCGACGAAGTCGAGCAGCATGTCCTTGGGGTTGCCGACCTCAGGCCTGACCACGCCGCTCGCCCCCTCGGGCATCACCTGAGCGGAGACCGCGCTCGAGCCGTCGCTGATGAGGGTCACCTCGGCGGTGCCGCCTGTCACGCTGGTCACCTTGCCGGCCAGGCCGCCCGAGGAGATGACCGGCTGGTCGATCCTGACGCCGTCGCTCGATCCCTTGTCGATCTTGAGGCTCGAGTACCAGACCGTCGGCGAGCGGGCGATCACGCGGGCTGTCAGCGGCTCAGTGCCCTGAGGGAAGCCCGCCCTTTGGTGCAGCCCGACCAGACCCCGCAGCTCGTGGGCGTCGCGGCGAGCCGTCTGGGCCTCCGCCAGCTGAGAGCGCAGCCGCTCCACCTCCTGCTCCAGGTCCTTGTTCTTGTGCTTGGCGTCGATCGTGTCGCCCGCCCAGCCGAAGAAGTCGCGGACCGGCTTGAGCGCTCGGCTGGTCCCGGACTCGATCGGGGCGAAGGCCTCCTGGGCGCCGCGCTGGAGCGCGTGGAAGAAGCCGCCTCCCGACTCCCCGAAGTAGGCGGTGAGGATCGCGATCGACAGCGCGACGAAGACGGCGAGCGCCACCCGCCGCCTCCGCACCACCTTCTTGTCGAACACGCCTTGCGCCCTCCGCGCGGCGAGATCTACCGCCGCCGGTTTGTTCGGGAATTCTTGTTGCTGCGGTGGATGGCCTCGAACTCCTCGAGGCTGCGGCCTGAGCCCACCGCCACGCAGGTGAGCGGTGACTCGGCCAGGTGCGCCGGCATCTGGGTCTCGTCGCGCAGGCGCTCGTCGAGCCCCTGGAGGAGCGCCCCGCCGCCCGCGAGCATGATGCCGCGGTCCATGATGTCCGAGGCGAGCTCGGGCGGCGTGCGATCGAGGGTCTCCTTGACGGCGTCGATGATCGCCTGGAGCGGCTCCTCGAGCGCCATCCGGACCTCTTCGCTCGTGAGCACGATCGTCTTGGGCAGCCCGGAGACGAGGTCGCGGCCGCGAATCTCCGCCTGGACCTCCTCCTCGAGCGGGAAGGCCGAGCCGATCTCGAGCTTGACCTCCTCCGCAGTCTGCTGCCCGATCATCAGCTTGTACTCGCGCTTGACGTAGTTGATGATCGCCTCGTCTAGCTCGTCGCCGCCGATCCGGATCGACTGCGACACCACGATTCCGCCGAGCGAGATCACCGCCACCTCGCTCGTTCCCCCGCCGACGTCGACCACCATGTTGCCGGTGGGCTCGCCGACCGGGAGCCCGGCGCCGATGGCGGCCGCCATGGGCTCCTCGATCAGGTAGGCCTGGCGGGCGCCGGCGGACAGGCAGGCCTCCTCCACGGCTCGCTTCTCGACCCCCGTCACCCCGCTCGGCACGCAGACCACCACGCGCGGGTGCGCCCAGCGGTTCTGGTGCACCTTCTGGATGAAATGGCGCAGCATCTGCTCGGTCACGTCGAAGTCGGCGATCACACCGTCCTTGAGCGGACGGATCGCCTGGATCGTGCCGGGGGTGCGCCCGAGCATGCGCTTCGCCTCGATCCCGACCGCGTGCACCTCGGCGGAGCGGGAGTCGATCGCGACGACCGAGGGCTCTGAGAGCACGATCCCCCGGCCGCGTACGTAGACGAGCGTGTTGGCGGTCCCGAGATCGACGGCCATGTCGCGGCCGCCCATGCCGGTGAGGTATGAGAAGAAGCCCATTTGAAGTGTGGAGGTGAGGATAAGCGCCGGTGCGGCAGCACGCAGGTTCCGGCGTCTCCCGGGGGAGCGGGGCGCCGCCGCGCGACCGGCTCGGCGGGCGGAAGTTTAGCCGAGGCTAGGCCGCGCGCAGAAGGTCCGGCGCCAGGCGCAAGAGCGCTGGCACAGGCAGGCCCACGACATTCCAGTAATCGCCCTCGATCTCCTCCACCAGGGCGGCGCCCATGCCCTGGATGGCGTAGCCTCCGGCGCGCTCGCGCCACTCGCCGCTCGCCAGGTACCACGCGATGTCCCGCTGCTCCAGCCTGCGGAAGCGCACCCTGGTGACGGCGACGTCGCTGCGCTCGTCGCGCCCTGCGCGGAGATGGATCCCGCTCATCACCTCGTGGGTGCGGCCCGACAGCCGGCGCAGGAGGAGCTCGGCCTCTGCGGCGTCCGCCGGCTTTCCGAAGACCCGGCCGTCGAGCACGACCGCCGTGTCGACGCCGAGGACGGGCCCCTTATGCGGCGCCGCCGCCTCCACCTTCCGGCGCGCGTTCTCGAGCACAACGCGGCGGGGATCGCCCTCCGTCGCCTCCTCGACGTCCACCTCCTCGACGACGAACTCGACCTCGAGCTGCTCGAGGATCGCTCGCCTCTGAGGCGAGCGGGAGGCGAGGATCAGGGGGTCAGGAGCCAAGCTCCGGGAAGAACAGCGCGATCTCGCGTTCGGCGGATTCGGGGGAGTCCGCCCCGTGCACGAGGTTCGTCTGGACCTCCAGGGCGAAGTCCCCCCGGATCGAGCCCGGCGAGGCCTCGAGCGGGTTGGTCGCCCCGATCACCTGCCGCGCGGCGGTCACCGCCTCGTGTCCCTCGAGGACGAACGCGACGAGCGGACCGCTCGTGATGAACTCGACGAGGTCCCCGAAGAAGGCCTTCTCGCGGTGCTCGTCGTAATGCCGTTCGGCGAGCTCGCGCTCGACCGTCATGCCTCGTATGGCGACGATCCGCAGGCCCTTGCCCTCGAAGCGGGAGACGATCTCTCCGGTCAGTCCGCGCTCGAACGCATCCGGCTTCACCAGGATCAGGGTCCGGTCCATTCGTCTCCTCTCGGGTCGCGAAAGCGGTTCAGCCGGCCGACTGCGGGCGATCGCCGGTGGCGCGGGCGGGCCGCTCGACGTTGCCGTCGGGCGGTCGCGCCTGGCGCGGCGCCGCTGGACGCGCAGAGGGCGCACGCGACGGCGCTCCTCCGGCGGCGCGGCGGGCCCGCGCGCGCCGGCCTTCCGTCGAGATCTGCCCAACCTCGGCCTCACAGTAGGGGCAGATCTTCCAGCGCGGATCGAGCGGCTTGCCGCAGACCGCGCATGGCTCCTTCAGGCGGCGCAGGCAGCTCGGGCAGCGGAGGAAGGCCTTCTCGACCTCGAAGCCGCAGTACTGGCACGCCTCGTGCTCGAGGCTCGCGAGGCGGGCCTCGGCGGCGGCGATCTCGAGCTCCCGCTCACGCACGTCCTCGAGGAACTCGGGCGGCCGCACGATGACGTAGATGATCGTCCCGATGAAGGGGAACAGCGATGCGGCCGTCGCGCAGCCGACGAGCATTGGGTCGGCGATCCGGCGGCGGGCGTCCGCGAACGTCCAGTAGACCAGCGCGAGCCAGATCACGACGAGGAACAGCAGCAGCAGGTTGACCGCGAGGTTCAGCCCGTCGTTATCGATGCCGAAGACGGCGAAGATGCCCATCGAATTGGCGAGTGTAGTGCCCTCCCCTACAGGAAGAGCCGCCCCAATGCGTAGCCGATCCCGAAGAACACGAGGATTACGGTAGCCACTACGACGGCTACCAAACCGATCATCGCGCCGAAACGGGGTCCGTCGCCGTCCATGAGCCGGGAATCCTCGCACGTCGGAGGTTCAGGGGGCTGGGTAAGGCGAGGTCCGGGGTCAACCGTCCTGCTTAGGGGGCGCAGGGCGCCCGTTATGCAGGACACTTGCCGCCGGTCTCCCTCTCGCCCGGCCCAAAGGCGCTACATGGTCGATGCCCGGGCGTCCGCGCTTTCGCGAACGAGGTCGGCGATCAGGTAGATCGAGCCGGTGGCCAGAACCGCCCCGGCGGGGCCCGCCAGGCGGCGGGCGCGGTCGAGCGCCGCACGCGCGTCGCCGACCGTCTCCGCCGGCGGGCCGCCCAGCTTCTCGGCGAGCGTCGCGAGGGTGGCCGGCGGGAGCGCCCGTGGGTTGCGCGAGCGGGTGAAGATCGCGTGGTCGAAGTGCGGAAGCAGGGCTTCGAGCATGCCCGCGGCGTCCTTGTCCTCGAGCACGGCCACCACCGCCACTCGGGGGCGGTTCCCGCCAAGCACCTCGTCGAGCGACTCCGCGAGCGCCCGCGCGCCGGCTGGGTTGTGCGCCCCGTCGTAGACGGTGAGCGGTCGCCGGTCGACCACCTCGAGCCGCCCTGGGATCGCCGTCTTCGCGGCGGCGGCCGCGACCGCGAAGCGGTCGAGCGGCCGGCCGAGGAAGGCCTCCGCGGCGGCGGCGGCGAGGGCGAAGTTGTCGCGCTGGAAGCGGCCGGGGGTGCCGAGAGCAAAATCGATTTCCTTCGTGGAGAGGAGGTCGGCTCTGTGTTCATTCGCGATACGTGCTGCAACGGCCGCGACCTCCGGATCCATCTGCCCGGTCACCAGCGTCCCGTGATCCCGCACCACCGCCAGCTTCTCCTCCGCGATGTCCTTGACGGTCGGTCCCAGCCAGCGGGTGTGCTCGAGGCCGACCGAGGTCAACACCTGGACCTTCGAGGGGATCACGTTCGTGGCGTCGAAGCGGCCGCCCAGGCCGGCCTCGATGACCGCCACCTCCACGCCCCGCCGGGCGAGCTCGTGGTAGGCGGCGGCGGTGAGCGCCTCGAACTGCGTCACCGGGTCGTCGGGCTCGACGGTGCGGTTCACCAGCTCCGCAGCGTGCGCCGCGCGCGCCACCGCGGCTGCGAAGTCCGCCTCCGAGACCGCCTCCTCCCCCACCTCGATCCGCTCGCGGAACGAGCGCAGATGCGGCGAGATGTAGCTCCCGCTGCGCAGCCCGTGGCGCTCGAGGATCGCGGCGCAGAAGCGAACCGTCGACGACTTGCCGTTCGAGCCCACCACGTGAATCGACGCGAAGCGCCGCTGCGGCAGCCCGAGCACGGTCATCAGCTTGTGCATGCGATCCAGGCCGAACCGCATGCCGAACAGCTCGAGCCCGAGGAGGTACTCCTCTGCCTGGCGGAAGGTCATTCGCCGAGTCGCCGCAGCGCCTGGCGATAGCCGTCGAGCTTGCGGCGCTCCGCCTCGACGACCTCGGCCGGCGCCTTTGCCACGAACTGGTCGTTCGCGAGACGGCGCTCGGCGCGCTCGATCTCGCCGCGGAGCTGCTCCCGCTTGGTGTCGATCCGCCTGGCGGCCTCTTGGGCGTCGAAGGCGTCCGAGGGCAGGATCTGCACGCCGCCGCCCGGGATGGGGACGGTGGCCAACACGTCGCCGTCCGGCGACCCCTCGTCCAGCAGCTCGAAGCGCGGAAGCCGCTCCAGGTGCTCCCGAATGTCTTCGTACCCGTCCGCGACGAGCCGGCCCCGCACCGCCGCTCCGGGCCGCGCGCCGACCTCGTCGCGGTAGCGCCGGAGCGCGGTGACGGCCTCGATCAGGCGGCCGACCTCGGCCTCGGCCTGCTCGTCGCGCCGCGACTCGTCCGCCTCCGGCCACCCGGCCACGGCCAGCAGCCCGCGCTCGCCGGGCATGAACGACCAGATCTCCTCGGTCACGAACGGCATGATCGGGTGCAGGAGGCGCAGCGTCCGCTCGAGCGTCCACAGCAGCACGCTCGACACCGCGGCGTTGTCCTCCTCGTAGAGACGCGGCTTGACGAGCTCCAGGTACCAGTCGCAGAGCTCGGACCAGAAGGCGCCGTAAAGGTCGAGCGCCGCGGCCGAGAAGCGGAAGGAGTCGTAGAGCTCGGACACGCGCGCGGTCAGGAGCTCGAGCCGCGAGACCATCCAGCGGTCCTCGACCTCGGTGGCGGCGCGGGGGTCGGGCTCGACGTCCGCGACCCGCAGGAGGATCAGCCGCGACGCGTTCCACAGCTTGTTCGCGAGGTCGCGCCCCTGCTTCACTCGCTCCTCGTTGAAGCGCACGTCCTGCGACGAGGACATCGCGAGCAGCCCGAACCGAAGCGCGTCCGCGCCGTAGGCCGGGAACGTCCCACCCTCCTCGTAGACGGGCGGGCGCGGGCCGCCGCCGATCAGGTCGAGTGGGTCGATGCCGGTGCCGAGCGACTTCGACATCCGCCGCCCGTCGGGCGCCTGGATCACCGAGTGGATCGGAACATCCGTGAACGGGATCTCGCCGGTCAGCTCGATCCCGAACATCACCATGCGCGCGACCCAGAGGAAGATGATGTCGCGCGCCGTCGAGAGCACGTCGGTTGGGTAGAACGCGTGCAGCTCCGCGGTCTCGCGCGGCCAGCCGAGCGTCGCGAACGGCCACAGCCCGGACGAGAACCAGGTGTCGAGCACGTCCGCGTCGCGCTCCCAGCCGTCGCCTTCCGGCGCGCTCTCCGCGACGTAGCGCTCGTCGCCCCGGTACCAGACCGGCAACCTGTGCCCCCACCAGAGCTGGCGTGAGATGCACCAAGGCCGGATGTTCTCGAGCCAGTCGAGGTAGACGTTCGTCCAGGGCCGCTCCGGATGGAACCTGATGCGCCCTTCGCGCACGGCCTCGATCGCCGGCTGCGCCAGCTCGTTCATGTCGCAGAACCACTGGAGCGAGATGAGCGGCTCGATGCGACGGCCCGAGCGGTGCGAGTGCGGCACGTCGTGCTCGTAGGGCTGCGTACCCGAGACCAGGCCCTCCTCGCGCAGCGCGACCACGATCGCCGCACGCGCCTCGTCTGCCTCCATGCCGCGGAAGCGCTCGGGCGCGGCGTCCGTGATGCGCCCGTCCTCACCGATGACCGTGACCTCCTCGAGTCCGTGCCTGCGGCCGATCTCGAAGTCGGCGGGGTCGTGCCCGGGGGTGATCTTCAGCGCGCCGGTGCCGAACTCGGGGTCGACGTGCTCGTCGGCGATGATCCTGAGCGGCCTGCCCACAAGCGGGAGCACGGCGGTCTCGCCGATCAACCGGGAGTAGCGCTCGTCGCTCGGATTCACCGCGACGGCCGTGTCGGCGAGCATCGTCTCGGGGCGCACGGTCGCCACGGTGACCGAACCTGATCCGGACTCGAGCGGATAGTCGATCAGGTAGAGCGTGTCGAGCACCGTGCGCTGCTCCACCTCGAGGTCCGAGATCGCGGTGCCGAGGCCCGGGTCCCAGTTGACCATGTAGTTGTCGCGGTGGATCAGGCCCTTCTCGTAGAGCTTGACGAACACGTGGGTCACGGCGCGGACGTAGTCGTCGTCCATCGTGAAGCGCTCGTCGGAGTAGTCGAGCGAGGCGCCGAGCCGCTTGTACTGGTCGGTGATCGTGGAACCGTGGTGGCGCCGCCAGTCCCACACGCGTTCGACGAACCGCTCGCGTCCGATCGCCTCGCGGCTCGTGCCCTCGGCCTCGAGCGCCTTCTCGACCTGGCGCTGCGTGGCGATCCCTGCGTGGTCGGTGCCGTAGATCCACTTCGTTCGCCTGCCGCGCATGCGCGCCAGGCGGATGCAGGCGTCCTGGATCGAGCCGTTCAAGGCGTGACCCATGTGCAGCGAGCCGGTCACGTTCGGCGGCGGGACCGCGATCGAGTAGTTGTCGGTGGCGGCGCCGTCGGACTCCGGACGGAAGATCTCCGATCGCTCCCAGCGCTCGAACACCGGGGCCTCGACCTCGCTGGGCTCGTAGCGCGTGCGCTCCCGGAGCGCGTTCAGACGGACGCCGGGCATGGAGCCCTAGTGTGCCAGCCGCGCGTCGGCGGGCCTAAGCCGACTCGGCGCGCTTCGTCCGCCCCGTGTCCTCGTCCGGGGCGGCCTCCGTGACGAGCGTGGGCTTGAGCTGCTTCTCGATGGTGTCCTTCGTCACGACGCACTTCTTCACGTCGCGCCTCGAGGGCAGCTCGAACTGCACGTCGAGGAGCGTCTCCTCGAGGATCGAGCGCAGCCCGCGAGCGCCGGTCTCGCGCTCGAGCGCCTTGTCGGCGATCGCCTGGAGCGAGTCGTCGGCGAAGACGAGCTCGATGCCGTCGAACTGGAAGAAGCGCGCGAACTGCTTGACGAGCGCGTTGCGCGGCTCGGTGAGGATGCAGACCAGATCGTCGCGCGTCAGCTGGTGGATCACCGAGCAGACCGGGAGGCGACCGATGAACTCGGG
>Ga0126312_10000806_pt1 | contig 19717 bp, 19 predicted proteins | sample Plot104A_FD_92537 | JGI IMG/M metagenome (GOLD analysis project Ga0126312, IMG submission 92537) | Serpentine soil microbial communities from UC McLaughlin Reserve, CA, USA - Plot104A | ecosystem: Environmental > Terrestrial > Soil > Grasslands | place: USA: UC McLaughlin Reserve, Lake County... | reverse complement strand
GCTTCCGGTCGGGCTGCACGTACCGTCCGCGTTGAACGTCTGGTAGTGCGTCAGGAACGGGTGCAGCACATTGGCCGCGTCGTTCGGGTTGCTCCAGCCGCCGGTGCAGGACAGGTCGTTGCTCAGGTCACTCGTCGTGTGCCCGTTCTGGTCCGGAAGCGTCGTCCAGTCGTCCTGGCCGACCGTGTGCGCCTCGACCACCATGTAGTCGAAGTCGAGCTCGAGGTTGAAGCTCGTCCAGAAGGACAGCGACGCGCCGCCGGACGGAACCGTGATCGTCCGCGTCAGGCGCTTGTAGGCCTCGTCGGCTCGGTCGGACCACATGAAGCGCTGCCCCGTGTGCGGGTCGAAGGGGCCGGCGAGCCCGCTCAGGTACTCCGCCGCCGGAGTGCTCTCGAACTGCGGGAAGCTGTCCGCGGGGTCGGTCACCTCGAGGAAGTCGCCGGTCGCGATGAACGACGAGTTCGTCACCTGGTTCTTGGCGCTGTGGGCACCGTTGAGCGACCACTGGAGGCCGCCGAACGGGTCACCGATGCCGGCGATGTCGAAGGGGTCCCCGGTCGCGGGGTCGGTGCCGCCGTCCGGCGTTGAGATCGCCGCGCCGAACATGTACTCGATCGGATCGCCCTGGGAGTCGCCCGACCCGAACAGCGCCAGGCAGCGCGCCTGAACCGCCGGGTCGGCTCGGCACTGCTTGTTCTCGAACGGCCAGGTTGCCTAACCGACTCGGATGCGCCTCCGAGTCAGGCTCCTATCCTCGGTAGGCGACACCATGGCCGCCACCGCAGGAACGATCACCGAGCAGCGGCGGGCGCTGCCAGATGCGCCCGGGGTCTACCTGTTCAAGGACGGGCGCCGCCGCGTGATCTACGTCGGCAAGGCGCGGTCGATCCGCAAGCGCGTGGCCTCGCACTTCTCGAAGCCGGCCGTGAGGGGGGCGGTGGACATGGTCGCCCAGGTCGCCTCGATCGACTTCATCGCCACCGAGACCGACGCCGAGGCGCTGCTGGCGGAGCAGGAGTTCATCAAGCGCCACCGGCCGATCTTCAACGTGCGCCTGAGAGACGACAAGTCCTACCCCTACATCGGCATCTCGCTCGACGAGGACTTCCCGCGGGTCTACTTCACGCGCGAGCGCCACCGTCGCGGGCGGGCCTACTTCGGTCCGTTCAGCAACGCCAAGCGGGTGCGCGAGACGCTCGACCTGCTGGGCAAGGTCTTCCAGTACCGCACCTGCGACGGGCCGGAGCCGGGGCGCGCCTCGGGCAGCCCCTGCCTCGACTACTTCATCAAGCGTTGCCAGGCACCCTGCGTCGGCTACATCTCGAAGGACGAGTACCGCCGCAACGTCGAGACGATCATCGACTTCCTCTCGGGCCGCTACCGCCAGATCGAACGCGTCCTAGAGCAGGGGATGCGGGCGGCGTCGGAGGGGCAGGAGTTCGAGCAGGCGGCGGTCTACCGCAACCGGCTGAAGGCCGTTCGCAGCCTGCTCGAGCGGCAGCGGATCTCGAACGAGGCCGTCGGCACGCTCGACGCGATCGCGGTGGCGAGCGAGGGCAGCGACGCAAACGCCCAGGTGTTCCAGGTGCGAGACGGAGTGCTCGCCGATCGCCAGAGCTTCTACCTCGAGAACGCCGCCCTTCGCGACGAAGGTGAGGTGGCCGAGGAGTTCGTGCTCCAGTACTACGCGAGCGCGCTCGGCATCCCGCCCAGGCTGATCGTGCCGCGCGCCCTGGCCGAGCGCCACGGCACGCTCCTCGCCGACGCGCTCAGCGAGCGCCGCGGCGGGCCGGTGGAGGTGCGCCACGCCGAGCGCGGCGACAAGCGGCGCATCTTCGAGCTTGCCGAGCGGAACGCCCGGCTGGCGCTCGACCAGGACCGGCTCCGCTCGGAGCGGCGCCGCTCGCAGCGAATCGAGGCGCTCGACGGGCTCCAGCGGGCCCTCGACATGGAGACGATCCCGATGCGCATCGAGTGCTTCGACATCTCCAACCTGATGGAGACGCACACCGTGGCGAGCATGGCGGTGTTCGAGGGCGGCGCGCCGAAGAAGTCGGACTACCGCCGCTTCGGCGTCCGGGAGGCCGTGCAGGATGACTTCGCCGCCATGGCCGAGGTGCTCTCAAGACGCATGGCGCGGTACGTCGCCCAACGCGAGCGCTCCCCACACGACAGGGAGTTCGACGAGAGCTTCGCGAGCGTGCCGGCGCTGATCGTGCTAGACGGGGGCAAGGGCCAGCTCTCCGCGGGGCTCGCCGAGCTGGGCGCGTTCCGCGACCTCGGCGTGACGATCGTCAGCCTGGCCAAGCGCATCGAGGAGGTGTTCCTCCCCGGCCGCCGGCACCCGCTCGTCCTGCCGCACGACACGCCGGAGCTCCAGCTCCTCCAGCGCGTGCGCGACGAGGCGCACCGCTTCGCGGTCGAGTTCCACCGCGGCAGGCGCGACCGAGCCATGACGCGCTCGATCCTCGACGACCTGCCCGGCGTGGGCCCGGCGCGCAAGCGGCTGCTGCTCAACTACTTCGGCTCGCCCGATCGCTTCCTCGAGGCGAGCCGCCAGGAGCTCGAGTCCGTGCCGGGCCTGCCCGGCAAGGTCGCCCGCGAGGTCTACGCGCACCTGCACAGGACCTCCGGGCCCCCGGAGGCGGGCCGCTGATGGAGGACTTCGTCGTCATCACCGGCTTCTCCGGCGCCGGCAAGTCCCAGGCCATGGCCTGCTTCGAGGACGCCGGCTACTTCTGCGTCGACAACCTTCCGCCCGAGATGATCGCCTCGCTGGCCGAGCTGTTCGAGCATGAGGGATCGAAGGTGGAGCGGGCCGCCGTGGCCTCAGACGTGCGGGGCGGCGAGTACTTCGCCACCCTCGTCCGAACCCTCGAGGCGCTCGCCGCGCGCGGCACCCGCCACCGGCTGCTCTACCTGGAGGCCTCGGAGCCCGCGCTCGTCAACCGCTTCAAGGAGACGCGCCGGCGCCACCCGCTGGCGGACGGCGGGGCGATCACCGAGGCGATATCAAGGGAGCGGGCGCTGCTCGCGCCGCTCAAGGAGCGCGCCGACGTCTCGATCGACACGAGCGACCTGTCGGCCAGCCGCCTGCGCAAGGTCGTGGCCGACAAGATGCTGCCGCGCGGCACGCCCGGCAAGCTCGCGGTGACATTCCTCACCTTCGGGTTCAAGCACGGGACGCCCCGCGACGCGGACCTCACCTTCGACGTGCGCTTCCTGCCCAACCCGCACTACGAGGAGGATCTGCGCGAGCTCACGGGCCAGGACGAGCCGGTGATCGACTACGTCGAGGGCTCCGACGGGATCGCGGACTTCTACGAGCGCCTGATCCCCCTGCTCGACTACCTGCTGCCCGCCTACGAGAACGAGGGCAAGGCGCATCTCACCGTCGGCATCGGCTGCACGGGCGGGCGGCATCGCTCCGTCGTGATCGCCGAGCACCTGGCGCGCACGTACGCCGGACGGGGGGACCTGCTCATAGACGTTGTCCACCGCGACGTGGACAAGCCGCCGCGCCGATCCTGAGCTCGGTCGGCCGCCTCAAAACGCGCCACCGGGGGCGATAGATTCCGGTTTCCGACCGAGCACCGACGGAAAGGACGTGCACATGGCCTTGAGGGCCGGCATCAACGGCTTCGGCCGCATCGGCCGCAACGTCTTCCGGGCCGCCCACGCGCGAGGGGCGGACATCGACTGGGTCGCGGTCAACGACATCACCGACACGAAGACTCTGGCCCACCTGCTCCGCTACGACTCGATCCTGGGGCCCTTCCCGGGCCAGGTCGAGGCCACCGAGTCGAGTCTCGTGGTGGACGGCAAGGAGCTGCGCGTGCTCGCCGAGCGCGACCCCGCCGGCCTGCCGTGGGGCGATCTCGGGGCCGAGGTCGTGATCGAGTCGACCGGCCTGTTCACGAAGCGCGACGACGCCGCCAAGCACCTGGAGGCCGGCGCGAGGAAGGTGATCATCTCGGCGCCGGCCACCGGGCAGGACGTGACGATCGCGCTCGGCGTGAACGACGACGCCTACGACCCCGACAGCCACCACGTGATCTCGAACGCCTCCTGCACCACCAACTGCCTGGCGCCGGTGGCGAAGGTCCTGCACGACGCCGTGGGCATCGAACACGGGATCATGACCACGGTCCACGCCTACACGGCTGACCAGCGGCTGCAGGACGCGCCGCACAAGGACCTGCGGCGCGCTCGCGCGGCCGCGGTGAACCTGGTGCCGACCTCGACCGGGGCGGCCAAGGCGGTCGGCCTCGTGATCCCGGAGCTCGACGGCAAGCTGAACGGCATAGCGGTTCGCGCCCCCGTGATCAACGGCTCGGTGATCGATCTCGTCTGCACGGCCTCGCGGCCCACGAGCGCCGAGGAGGTGAACGAGGCCTTCCGCTCGAGGGCGGACGCCGGCCCGCTCGAGGGGATACTCAAGTACAGCGAGGAGCCGATCGTCTCGACGGACATCGTCCAATCGCCCTATTCCTCGGTCTTCGACGCGCCGCTGACCATGGTGATCGACGAGCGCCTCGTAAAGGTCATCGCCTGGTACGACAACGAGTGGGGCTACTCGAACCGGTTGGTGGAGCTCGCCGAGCGCGTGCTCGCCGGGGCGCCCGTTGCCTGAGGCGGCGGGTTCCTTCGGCAAGCGGACGGTGCGCGAGCTTCGGGTCGCCGACGGCGATCGCGTCCTCGTGCGCGCGGACCTCAACGTGCCGCTCGACGGCGGCGCGGTGGCCGACGATTCACGCATCCGGGCCGCGCTCCCGACCATCGAGCTGCTGCGCGCGCGCGGCGCCCGGCTCGTGCTCTGCTCCCACCTCGGCCGGCCGCAGGGCCGTGACCCCAAGACCTCGATGCGGCCGGTCTCCGAGCGGCTCGGCCAGCTGATCGGGGCGCCGGTCCTCCAGGCGCCGGACGTGATCGGCCCCGAGGTGCGGCGCGGTGTGGAGCGTCTGCGCCCGGGGGCCGTGCTGGTGCTCGAGAACACGCGCTGGGAGCGCGGTGAGACGCGCAACGACCCCGCGCTGGCGAACGAGCTCGCCGAGCTCGCTGACGGATACGTGAACGACGCTTTCGGCGCGGCCCACCGCGCCCACGCCTCCACCGCCGGCGTGGCCGAGCGGCTGCACCCGGCGGTGGCCGGGCTCCTCCTGGAGCGCGAGGTCACGGTGCTGCGGGGGATCGTCGAGCGGCCGCAGCGGCCGCTCGTCGTGGTGCTCGGCGGAGCCAAGGTGACGGACAAGGTCGCGCTCATCGACCGCTTCCTCGACACCGCCGACAGCCTGTTGATCGGGGGCGCGATGTGCTTCGCGTTCTTCCGCGCCCAGGGCGAGAGCACCGGCGACTCGCTCGTCGAGGAGGAGGGCGTGGAGCTCGCGCGGCGGGCGCTTCGGAAGGCCGAGGACTCCGATTGCCGGCTGTTGCTGCCGCTCGATCTCGTCGCGGGCGACCGCTTCGACGTGCGAGCCGAGCGGCGCCAGCTCGAGGGCACCCGCGTACCGGAGGGCTGGATGGGTCTCGACGTGGGCGCGCGGACGGCGGAGGCCTACGCCGCGGAGGTGAGCAGGGCGGGGACCGTGTTCTGGAACGGCCCGATGGGCGCCTTCGAGCTCGAGCCGTTCGCCCACGGCACGCGCGCCCTGGCCGAAGCGGTCGCCCGCGCGCCGGGCACCACCGTCGTCGGGGGCGGCGATTCGGCGGCGGCCCTCGCCGGCTTCGGGCTCGCCGACCGCGTAGACCACCTCTCGACCGGCGGCGGGGCCGCGCTCGAGCTGCTCGAGGGTCGGGAGCTGCCGGGGGTAGAGGCGCTCGATGACGCCTGAGCGGCGATCCTACGTGGCCGGCAACTGGAAGATGTGGGCCACTCGCGAGCAGGCACGCGCGTACTGCGAGAAGCTGCCTGGCCTGCTTCCGAACCCGACCCCCGCGGACGTGGGAGTGTGCGTGCCTTTCACGGCGCTGGTCACGGCCGTGGAGACCCTACGCGGCTCGAGCGTGCGGGTTGCGGCGCAGAACATGCACCACGAAGACTCGGGCCCCTTCACCGGCGAGGTCTCCGCGCCGATGCTCGTCGAGTTGGGCGTGGACGCCGTCGTGCTCGGGCACTCGGAGAGGCGCCAGCTCTTCGGCGAGAGCGACCGCGCGCTGCAGGAGAAGGTGCCGGCCGCGCTGGCCGCGGGGCTCGAGCCCATCCTCTGTGTGGGCGAGAGCGAGGACGAGCGGGATGCCGGAGACACCCAGCGAAAGCTCCGCCACCAGGTCCAGGAGGACCTCGAGAAGGTGCCCGACGAGCGGCTCGCCGACGTGGTGATGGCATACGAGCCGATCTGGGCGATCGGTACGGGTCGCACGGCCACCCCGGAACAGGCCCAGGATGCGATCGCCTTCGTGCGTGCGCTGGTGGGCGACCGCTCGCGCGAGGCGGCCGAGCGGGTGAGGGTGCTATACGGCGGCAGCGTCAAGCCGGACAACGCGGCGGAGATCATGGCCCAGCCCGATGTGGACGGCGCGCTCGTGGGCGGCGCCTCGCTCGACCCGGCGGGGTTCGCCGAGATCGTGGCGGCCGCGGCGACGTGAGCCTCCCCCCGGGTCCGGGCAAGCCGCCCGCCCCGCGGGTCTGCCTCGTCGTGCTCGACGGGTGGGGACTCGCCGAGCCGGGGCCCGGGAACGCCGTCGAGCAGGCGGACACGCCGGTGTTCGACGCGCTGTGGGCCTCCTACCCGCACTCGACCCTCACCACCTGCGGGCGGGCGGTCGGCCTGCCCGAGGGCCAGATGGGGAACTCCGAGGTCGGCCACCTCAACCTCGGCGCGGGCGCCGTCGTCAGGCAGGACCTGACCCGGATCGACGACGCGATCGACGACGGGTCGTTCTTCGACAATGAGGTGCTGCGGCGCGCCTGCCGCGCCGGTCCCCGGCTGCACCTGCTCGGCCTCGTCTCCGCGGGCGGGGTGCACGCGAGCATGAAGCACCTGCGCGCGCTGCTCGACCTGGCGCAGCGCGAAGGGGCGGAGGACGTCGTGGTTCACGCGTTCACCGACGGCCGAGACACGAGCCCGGACTCGGGCGCCGGCTACCTCGCCGAGGTGGAGGGCTTCGGGGCGCGCATCGCCACGGTCAGCGGGCGCTACTACGCGATGGACCGCGACCGGCGCTGGGACCGCACGAAGCTGGCCTACGACGCGATCGTGAACGGCGAGTCCGAGGTGCCCCCGGCGGACTCCGGTCAGGCCGCGGTTCGCGCCGCCTACGAGCGCGGGGAGACCGACGAGTTCGTCAAGCCGACCCTGGTGGGGGAGGAGGGACGCATCCGCGAGGGCGACTCGGTCGTGTTCTTCAACTTCCGCCCCGACCGGGCCCGCCAGCTGACGACCGCTCTACACGAGGAGCGCGCGCCGAGGATCGCCTTCGCCACGCTCACCGAGTACAACGAGGATTGGACCTACCCGGTGGCCTGTCCGCCCTCCCGTCCCGCCACCACGCTCCCGGATGTGCTCGCCGAGGCCGGGATTCGACAGCTCCACGTGGCCGAGACCGAGAAGTACGCGCACGTGACCTACTTCTTCGGCGGCGGCGAGGAGCATCCCCACCGGGGCGAGGAGCGCTGCCTCGTCGACTCCCCGCGCGACGTGCCCACCTATGACGAGAAGCCGGAGATGAGCGCCGGGGCGGCAGCCGACGCGTTCGTCGAGCGCTGGGAGGGGGGCGACTACGGCTTCGGGATCATCAACTTCGCCAACCCCGACATGGTCGGCCATACGGGCGTGATCCCGGCCGCGGTGAGGGCTATCGAAACCGTGGATGCGTGCCTGGGCGCGGTCGTCGCCGCCGTCCACGGCTCGGGCGGCGTCTGCGTGATCACGGCCGACCACGGCAACGCCGACAACATGCTCGAGCCCGACGGCAGCCCGAACACCGCCCATTCGCTGAACCCGGTGCCGATCATCGTCACGGCCGATGTACCGGGGTTGCGCGAGGGCGGCATCCTGGCGGACGTGGCCCCGACGCTCCTAGCGCTGCTGGGCCGCGAGCGGCCTGGGGAAATGACGGGAGAAAACTTGATAAAGATAGACTGAGGTTTTATAGTTGGGCGCGTAGCGCAAACCACAACCTACGGGAGGTTGAGAAATGGCGCTTCTGATGCGGCCTGAGCCGTTTTCCAACGAGGTGAACCGTCTCTTCAACACCCTCTTCGACGCCGGTGAGGCGAGCCAGCGCTGGGTCCCCCCGATGGACCTGGTCGAGGGCGAAGACCACTTCCTCCTCAAGGCCGACCTTCCCGGCCTGGGCGAGGACGACGTGAACATCGAAATCCAGGACAACACGCTGACCGTCTCCGGCGAGCGCCGGTCGGAGCACGAGAGCAAGGAGCGCGGCTGGTACCGCGTTGAGCGCTCGTTCGGCCGCTTCAGCCGGTCGCTGACCCTGCCGGAGGGCGTCAAGAGCGACGCCGTAACGGCGGAGTTCGACAAGGGCGTGCTCAGCGTGCGGATTCCGAAGCCCGAGGAGCGCAAGCCGCGCCGAGTGGCCATCAAGGCCACGAGCGGCGACGGCCAGCCGGCCGTGGAGGGCTCCGCGACGGAGAAGTAGACGTAGAGAGACGGGTCGGCCTCTGGCGGACTGGGGCACCGCCGCCCGGCGAAGCCCCGGCCCCGCCTACCGCAAAGTAGGCTCGCGCCAGTGGCCGGCGCCTTTCGCATCGACGCCCGCGACGGGTCAGCCCGCGCGGGCGTCCTGCATACGGGGCACGGGGACGTCCGCACCCCCGCCTTCGTTCCGCTCGCCTCGACCGCCACGGTCAAGACGCTGCACGCCTCCGAGGTGGCCGAGCTCGGCTACGAGATGGTGCTCGGCAACACCTTCCACCTCTTCATCCAGCCGGGCGCGGACTACGTGGAGGAGATGGGCGGCCTCCACGAGTTCATGGGATGGCCCCGCCCGATCGTCACCGACTCCGGGGGCTTCCAGGTCTTCTCCATGGGCCACGGCGGCGTGGCCGAGGAGATCAAGCGGCGGCGCGGGGACGGGCGCGAGTCGCGCATCCTCGCCATCGACGAGGAGGGGGTGCGCTTCCGCTCCTATCTCGACGGCCGCGAGCGCTTCATGGGGCCCGAGACCTCGATGGAGGTGCAGGCTCGCCTGGGCTCGGACGTGGCACTCGCCTTCGACGAGTGCACACCGTTCCACGTCGAGCGCGACTACACGCGCCGCTCGATGGAGCGCACCCACCGCTGGCTCGACCGCTGCGTGCGCTGGCACGCCGAGAACGCGCCGCCCGGTCAGCTCCTCTACGGGATCGTGCAGGGCGGGGTGCACGAGGACCTGCGCGACGAGTCGGCGGCGCGCGTGGCCGCCGCGCCGGTCGACGGCATCGCGGTCGGCGGATCGCTCGGGCAGGGAAAAGACGAGATGCGCGAGGTGCTGCGCTGGTCGCTGCGCGGCCTCGACGACGAGCGCCCACGCCACCTGCTCGGTATCGGCGACGTCGACGACGTCGTTCACGCGGTCGGCGCCGGTGTCGACAGCTTCGACTGCGCGACGCCTACCCGCCTGGCTCGGCACGGCACGGCGTTGGTGCCCGACCCCAGTGCCCGCTGGCGGCTCGACGTGACGAGGAACGAGGCTCGGGGGAGCCGCGCCCCGCTCGCCGAGGGCTGCCCGTGCGCCGCCTGCCGTGAGCACACCCGCGGCTACCTCCACTACCTGGCCCGTGCCCGAGAGCTGACCGCCGCCCGGCTGATCACCCTCCACAACCTCACCTTCATGGCCGAGCTGATGCGCGGCCTGCGCGCGGCGATCGAGGCCGGGAGCTTCGCCGCCTACGCGGAGCGTGTCCAACGCGGCGAGGCGCCCTACCAGGCGCCGGCCGTCCGTGAGGGCCGCGCCGGTTAGCGCGAGTGATCCTCGACCCGCCGGTTAGCGCGGGTGATCCTCGCCGCGCCGGTTAGCGCGAGTGATCCTCGAGGAACTGGCGGACCCCGTCGATTTGCTGCTGGATGTCCCCCCGATCGACGGGCTGGGTCGAGTTGCCGTCGTTCGCGCTCAGGATCGCAAGGGCGATCGCCACCACGGCGACCAGCACGGCCAGGAAGGCCAGGAAGCCGCCGAGTCGGCGCCCTCGTCGCCGCGCGGGCGCCCGCTCCCTCGGCCTGCTCGGCGCGCGGGCGCCGGAGCGCGGCGGCGCGGGCGTGGGGCGGGCGCGGGTTCGCAGCGCCTGGGTCGCGACGGTCACGTCGGCGAGCGCGCGCGTGGCGTCTGAATCGGTCACGGCGGCGCCCAAACGCCGGGTGGCTTCGGTCACTTGCCCCTGGCGGCCCGCGTCGAGCGCACGCGACATGTCGAGCGCCGACTGGTAGCGCGCGCCGGGGTCGCGCCGGAGGCAGAGCAGGATCGCGTCGTCGAGCTCGGGCGGGACCTCGGCGCGGTGGGAAGCGATCGGCTCCAGGACCTCCTCCTGCTGCTTCAGCGCCAGCTCGGTCAGCGAGCCGTACTCGTGCGGCAGGCGTCCGGCGAGGAACTGGTAGGCGCACACACCGAGCGAGTAGATGTCCGAGGCGGGGCCGGCCTCGTCGCCGCGCGCCTGCTCCGGTGACAAATAGGCGGCGGTGCCGAGCACCGATCCCACCTGGGTGATGCGCGTCTGCTCGGCGGCCTTGGCGATCCCGAAGTCCGCCAGCTTGGTGGCCCCGGTCCCCTCCGCGAGGAGCAGGTTGCCCGGCTTCACGTCGCGGTGCACCACGCCCGAGCGGTGGGCGTAGTCCAGGCCGTGGCAGGCGTCCCGCACGATGCCGATCGTCTCGTCCACGCCGAGCCGCTTTCGCTCGCGGAGCATGTCGGCGCACGAGGGACCGTCCACGTACTCCATGACGATGTAGTGCCGGTGGCTCGACGGGTCCTGGCCGGAGTCGAAGACCTGGACCACGTTCGGGTGCATCAGGCGCGCGGCCGCCAAGGCCTCACGGCGGAACCGCGCTACGAACGCCTCGTCCTCGGCCAGGTGCTCGGCCAGCAGCTTCACGGCCACGGGTCGCTCGAGCACCGTGTCGGTCGCCATGAAGACCGTCGACATGCCGCCGGCACCGAGTCGCCGTTCGATGCGGTAGCGGTCGGCGACGTCCGCGGGCGTGCTCATTCTTCTCCCGGCGCGGCCGCGCCGCCGCCGTTCTGGTCGCCGCCCTTGCCGCCCTTGTCCGTCTTCTGCTTGCCCGGCGGCTCGGGCTTTGTGGGCTGGGTCTGGGTCTCCGTGGGCTGGGTCTCCGTCGTCTCCGTAGTCTGGGTCTGGGTCTCCGTGGTCTGAGGCAGGGGCGAAGGCGTGGTCTCGGGCCGGGTCTCCTGCTTCGGCTCGCACTCCGACGAGACGAGGTCGAACAGGTTCTGGAAGCTGTCGCGAAGCGCGCTCCGGACGTCCGCGTCCACCGAGTCCGGGATCTGGTCCAGCTGGTTCTGCACGACCGCGAGGTTCGTGTCGCCGCCCTCGGTGACGTCCCTGCACGCGCCGGCGTCTACCCGGCGCTCAATCGAGTCGAGCTGGCCCTGGAGGGCGGACACCTGCGCGGAGGGGATCGGCTTGCCCTCGTCGTCGGAACCGCAGCCGGCCGCCAGGACGGCTGCGGCCAGCAGGGCTGCATATGTGCCTCTTCTAGTCATTGTCCGCTGTAGAGCCGTTCCGCCAGGACGCCGGGCAGCCCCGCTTCCCGGATGGCGTCGGCCGCCTCGTCGATCGGGTACTCGACGCGGCGCCACGTCGCGGTCCACCCCTCTGTGTCTAGCAGGAGCCAGGCCGCGCGGGGGTCACCGTCGCGCGGCTGGCCCACGGCACCGGGGTTCAGGAGCCAGCGACCGGCGGAGACGTCGAGCTCGGTGCCCGCCGGCGCCTGCGCCCCGACGACCTCGGCCGGCCCATCGCGGTGGAAGAAGAGCGCCACATGAGAGTGCCCCACGGCGCCCACCCGGGCCTCCATCAGCTCGAAGCACTCCTCGGCCTGCCCGGTCGAGAGGAGGTACTCCCAGACCGGATCGCGCGGGCTCCCGTGGTAGAGCCCGATCTCGCGCCCGGCGTCGGCGGGATCCAGCTCGTCGAGAAACGAGAGCGCCTCCCGGCCAATGGTCTCCCGCGTCCAGTGGGCGGCGGCCGCGGCCGACGAGGAGAAGTCGGCCAGATCGATCTCTCCCGTCACCACCAGGTCGTGGTTCCCGGCGAGGCAGACGTCACACCCCCCTCGCGCGAGTGCCACGCACTCGTCCGGCTGAGCCCCGTATCCCACCAGGTCGCCGAGGCACCAGACCTCGTCCGGCGCCTGCGCCTGCACGTCCTCCAGCACGGCCCGGAAGGCGGGAAGGTTCCCGTGGACGTCGGAGATCAGCGCGATCCTCACGGCGCTCTAGAGTGTTTCGGGAATGGAGGCTCCTCGCTCGCGGCTGCCGCTGGCGATCCTGATGGCGGTGGTGGCCGCCGGGGCGGCGACGTTGATTCTGCGCCCTCGAAACGGAGTGATCGAGCCGCTCGCGGTCGACGAGGGAGCCTACTTCAGTCCCGCAGAGCTCGACCGGGCACGGGACTTCCGCGACACCCAGCGGCTGCTGGGGGTGGGCGGGCTGGCCCTGAGCGGGGCCACCCTCGTTCTGCTCGTGGCGCGTCCGCCGCGCCGCCTGCTGGGCCGGGCAGGGCGCCGGCCGATCCTCGGCGCCGCCGCGGCCGGCGCCGGGATCTCCCTGGTGCTCGTGGCCGTCGGCCTGCCGCTGTCGGCCGTGGCCCATCAGCGCTCGGTCGACGTAGGGCTCTCGACCCAGGACTGGCTCCCGTGGCTCGGCGACGTTGGCAAGTCGGCCGCGGTCGAGGCCGGGTTCGCGGCGGTGGGAGGCGCGATAGCGCTCGCCCTGGTGCGGCGCGCGCGCCGTCACTGGTGGGCGCCGGCGGCCGTCGTCATCGTGCTCTTCGGAGTCCTCTCGATCTACCTCTTTCCGGTCTTGATCGACCCGCTCTTCAACAAGTTCGAGCCGCTCCCGCGGGGCCAGCTGCGCTCCGACGTTCTGTCGCTTGCCAAGCGTGCAGGCGTGGACGTGGGACAGGTCTACCGGGTCGACGCGAGCCGGCGCACGACCGGCGCCAACGCCTATGTGAACGGCCTCGGCCACACGAAGCGGGTGGTGCTCTTCGACACCCTGATCGCGAACTTCCCCGAGGACCAGGTGCGCTCGGTCGTGGCCCACGAGCTCGGGCACCAGGCGCACCGCGACCTGCTGCGCGGCCTGGCTTGGCTCGCGATCGTGGCGCCGGCGGGCGCCTACCTCGTCCAACAGCTCGCGGAGCGGCTCGGCCGACGCGAGGGGATGTCCGACCACCGGGCGCGCCCGGGCCCGGCGGTCCTGCCCGCGCTCGTGCTGTCGGTTGCGATCGTCTCGTTCGGGCTGGGAACCTTCTCGAACGTGCTCTCCCGGCGGGTCGAGGCGAGCGCCGACTCGTTCTCGCTCCGCCTCACCCATGATCCGGCCGCGTTCGTCGGCCTTGAGCGCCGCCTAGCGCTCACGAACGTGGCCGACCCGAGCCCTCCCGGTTTCTTGCAGGCGCTCTTCGGGACACACCCCACCACCGTGCAGCGGATCGGGATCGGCGAGGCCTATGCCCGTCGGCGCTAGTCGCTCTCCTCGCGCTCCTCGCGCTCCCCGCGCTCCCCGCGCTCCCCGGGGCCGCCGAACTCCGGCAGGTCGCGGATGCCCTCCCGCGTCTGCCACTTCGAGAAGTTGTCGTCCATGGCGTCGATCAGCTCGCGCATGAAGCGGGGCGCGAGGTTGATCCGCGACACCACGACGCCCGGCACCTCCCCCTCGTCGACCTCGTGGTCGACGCGCGCGAAGGTGATCGTGAACTCGTAGTCGGAGTGGGAGACGTTGGCGAAGTTGGCGTAGTGGCCCGCCATCGTGTCTGGGTCCGTGTGGATGTTGAAGTGGCGCTCCTCGTTCTCCTCCGGCACCGGCCTAGTATCGCAACCCATGCGGATCGCGGTCATCGCGGTGGGGAGGCTGCGCCCGCCCTACCAGGACGACGTGCAGCACTACCACAAGCTGCTGGCGGGGCTGGCGCGCGTGGAGGTGGCCGAGGTGCGCGAGGACGAGCACGTCCCGAGGAGGATCTCCGAGCGCGACTTCGTTGTTCTCCTGGCCGCCGACGGCCGCAGCTTCGACTCGCTCGCGTTCAGCCGCTTCCTCGATGAGCGCCGCCAGTCCGGCAGGGACCTCTGCTTCGTCATCGGCGGCCCGCGCGGGCTCGACCTGGAGCGCTGCGACCTGCGCCTGTCGCTGGGTCCCATGACGCTGCCCCACCAGCTCGCGCGCGTGGTCCTGCTCGAGCAGCTCTATCGAGGCCACAAGATCCTCGCCCGCCAGCCGTATCACTATTAGGAGACCGATGAAAGATCCCGTCGCCGACCTGACCGGAGCAGTCGCCGAGGCGGCCGGGGGACTCCGCGGCGACGGCGCCGTGGACCTGCCCCGCCTGTCACGGCCGCCGCGGGCGGACTTCGGCGACTACTCGACGAACGCGGCCCTGCTGCTGGCGCCGACCCTCGGCGAGCAGCCGCGGGCGATCGCGGCGCGCCTGGGGGAGGCGCTCGACACGCAACTCGGCACCGCCGTCGAGCGGGTCGAGGTCGCCGGGCCGGGCTTCCTGAACCTGTTCATGGCGGACGACTGGTACCTGGAGGCCGTGGCCGGCCTGCTCGACGCCGGCGAGCGCTACGGGCGGGGCGCGCTCGACGAGCGCGTCAACGTCGAGTTCGTGAGCGCCAATCCGACCGGCCCGGTGACGGTTGCCTCCGGGCGCCACGCCGCCTACGGCGACGCGCTCTGCCGGCTCCTCGAGTACGCCGGCGCGACGGTCGAGCGCGAGTACTACGTGAACGACTCCGGCAGCCAGATCACCCGCTTCGGCGAGTCGATCCGCGCCCGGGCGCGCGGCGAGGAGCCGCCGGAGGAGGGTTACAGGGGCGCCTACGTCGAGGAGCTCGCCGAGCGCATCCCGGAAGCCGCCCACGCCGACGTCGACGAGCTCGCGCGAGCGGGCATCGACCTCGTGCTCGAGGGCGTGCGCGCCACGCTCGAGCGCTTCCGCGTGCACATCGACCGCTTCTTCTCGGAGCGATCGCTGCGCGACACCCGGGCGATCAAGCACACCCTCGACCTGCTCGAGGAGCGCGAGCACGTCTATCCGCTGGAGGGCGCCGTGTGGCTGCGCACCACTACCTTCGGCGACGACAAGGACCGCGTGGTCCTGCGCTCGAGCGGCGAGCTCACCTACTTCGGCTCGGACATCGCATACCACGAGGACAAGCGCGAGCGCGGCTACGACAGGGTGATCGACGTGTGGGGCGCGGACCATCACGGCTACATGGGCCGGGTGAAGGCCGCGTGGCAGGCGCTCGGAGGTGATCCCGACCGGCTCGAGATCCTGATCATGCAGCTCGTCAACCTCAGCGAGGGCGGCCGGCGGGTGCAGATGTCGAAGCGGCGAGGCACGCTCGAGACGCTCGACGACCTGATCGACGACATCGGCGTGGACGCCGCCCGCTGGTTCCTGCTCCAGCGCTCGCACGACACGACGCTCGACCTCGACCTCGAGCTCGCCCGCCGCGAGTCTCAGGACAACCCGGTCTACTACGTCCAGTACGCGCACGCCCGGATCGCGAGCATCCTGCGCAAGGCCGGCGAGCAGAGGGTCGAGCAGGCGCTTCGGGCCGACGTGCGGGCGAGCGCCGAGCGCTTCCACCCCTCGGCGCGGGCGCTCGTGAAGCGCCTGCTCGAGTTTCCCGAGGAGCTGCGCGAGGCGGCGACGAGGCGCGCCCCACACCGACTAACCGTGTACACGCACGAGATGGCGCAGGACTTCTCCGCGTTCTACCGCGACTGCCGCGTGGTGGGCGCCGCCGAGGAGGGTGGGGACGAGGACGTGCGTCTGGTGCTCTGCGTGCTCACGAAGCGGATCATCGCTCGCGGCCTCGAGCTCCTCGGGGTCGGGGCGCCCGAGAAGATGTAGCGCCGGGCGCGTGCCCCGCGCGCCGGCGCGCCTGCCGCGTCCGCCGTGGCGCTGTCCCGCGCGCCGGCGCGCCTGCCTCGCCCCTCAGAGATCGCTGAAGAAGTTGATGTGGAGGTCGTCCATCAGGGACAGGGCCTCAGAGTTGAGCCGGGTCAGCTCGTTCGTGAACAGCAGCACCCCCATCGCCACGAGCACTACGCCGGACACCACGGTGATGGCGGCGTAGTGGTTGCGAAAGAACTTGAAGATGCCGGAGACCGTCGAGAAGGCGAGTGCGCTGAGGATGAAGGGCACCGCCAGGCCGAGCGCGTAGAAGGCGAGCAGCACCGCGCCGTGCCCGACCCTGTCCTCCGTGCCGGCCGCCGTGAGGATCGCGCCTAGGGTGGGCCCCGTGCACGGAAGCCAGGCCACGGCGAAGGCGAGGCCGGCCACGATCGGACCGCCGGTGTGGGCCTTTCGGAGAAGGATCTCGGGTCGCCACTCGCGGTTGAGCAGCGGCACGAAGAGCGTGGCGATGAACAGGATGCCCATGAGCGCGAGCACCACGCCCGCCACCTGTCGCAGGAGCTGCCGATTGTCCTGGAGCGTCTGGCCGAGCCCGGTGGCCGTGATGCCGAGCGCGATGAACATCAGGCTGAAGGCGAGGCAGAAGAGGATCGCCGGGCCGAGCACCTGGGAGCGTCCCCGGCCCTCTTGGAGGTCAGCGAACGAAACGCCGGAGATCGTCGAGAGGTAGCCCGGCACGAGCGGCAGCACGCAGGGCGAGATGAACGAGATGAAGCCGACGGCGAAGGCCGCCACGACGGTAGTGTCGACGCCGTCGGACATCAGAGCTCGTAGCGCTCGATGTCGGCGTCGAGCCGTGCGCCCTCCGGCGGTGGTGCCGGCCCGGCGGGCGCACGCCTCCGTGTCCGCCGCCAGCGCGACGCCGCGAGGCCGACGCCGCCGGCCGCCGCGAGGATGGCGAGGGCGGGCACGATCCAGGCGGCGAGATCGAAGCCGTCGTCGTCCGGAGTGGCGAGCACCCGGTCACCGAACTCGGACACGAGCACCGCCTTGATCTCCGCCTTCGACTTGCACCTGCCCGCGAGCCGCCCGATGAGCTCGCGTTCGTCCTGCGCTTGGGGGGCCTCCGTAGCGAGCTCGAGCGGGACGCCGCAGACAGGGCACATCACCTCGTCCTCGACGTCGCCGAGCGTGGTCTTGGGGCAGTCGGCGGCGAGCGCGCCCGCCGGCCAGAGGAGCAGGGCCAGGAAGGCCGCGCCGAGGACCCGCCTCACGACTGCTCCCGGAGCAGCGGCAGCACGCTGTCGCGCATGAAGGCGTCGTCCACGGGCCCGCGGCGGTTGGCCGCGATCCGCCCTCTCCTGTCGATCACGAAGGTCTCCGGATAGGCGACGATCCCGAGCTGCTCGATCGAGTCCCCGTCCCTGTCCTTGAGCTGTGGATAGCTGAGGCCGTACTGGCGCACGAACGCCTGGGCCTTGGCGGTGAAGTCGTTGACGTCGATCCCGAGCACGGTGCCGCCGCTGCCGGAGAGCCGGCGATGCCAGCGCTCGAGCAGCGGCGACTCCCTGCGGCAAGGGTCGCACCACGACGCCCACACGTTGAGCACTACGACCTTGCCCCGGTAGTCGGCGAGCGCCCGCTTCGGCCCGCCCCCCAGCGACGGGAGGCTGAGCGTCGGCGCACGCTCGCGCTCGCCTCTGGCGAGGGCACGATCGATGCCGCGGTCGGGCTCGTTCTGGCTGAGCCCGTAGGCGAGCAGCCCCACCAGGGCGACGACGCCGACTAGCGCGGCGATCGGAACGGGGGCGAGCAGGCGCCTCATGGACTCGACCCGAAGGGTAGAACGGCGCCGCCGGCCCAACCCCAATCTCGTGGAGGTTCAACCGCGAGTTGGTGAGGCCCGGGTTCGCGGCCAAGCGGCGGGACCGTCCCAACTAGCCGGGCCAGAGGCCCGATTATGTGGGACGGTACCCCGGCTCCCGCGCATCAGAGGCCCGCTCGATGCGTCGGGGGGGCCGCCGCTAGAATCCGCGCTCCTGCGGACGTAGCTCAGTTGGTAGAGCGTCGGCTTCCCAAGCCGAAGGTCGCGGGTTCGAAGCCCGTCGTCCGCTTTCAGCGGTTCGCACGTCATCGCAGGTTTTTGCCTGCTAGCCCAGACATTCCACGGGAATCGGAGTGCCGACGACCATCGGCCTCGCAGGGCGTTTCACGGCCTCGCCGGGCGCTCGTGGTCGCATTTTGGTCGCATCCAGACCGGCGCGCCGGCTGATCTACACCGCGCTCCCGGCCCCGGGACCGAAGGCAATGCTTGCTGCCCGGGGCGGGGTAGGTCCAGGGCGACCCATAGACCAGAGGCTGCGGTCAGGCCGGCGACGATCGAGATGGTGGCGCTGAAGTCGATGGCGTCTGCGAGCAGGCCGGCGAGCACCCCGCCGACGACGTAGCCCATGTCGCGCCAGAAGCGGTAGACGCCCACGGTCGCGGCTCGCGCGACCGGGGGGACCGCGTCGGAGATGGCCGCGATCAGCGTCGGGTAGACGAGCGCGGTGCCGGCTCCGAGAACGGCCGCGGCGGCCGCGGCGATCGGCACGGAGGCGTTCGAGGCGGCGAGCAGCGCCAGTGCCCCGGCCTGGAGCAGCATGCCCCCAACGATCAGCGGCTTGCGGCCGACCCGATCCGACCAGTGGCCGGTCCAGATCTGGCCGATGCCCCAGACCGCCGGATAGAGGCCGGCGACCAGCCCGATCTCCGCGTCGCTCGCCCCCCGGGCGGCGAGGAACAGCGGCACGACGCCCCAGGCGAGCGCGTCGTTGAGGTTGTTGACGAGCCCCGCCTGCGAGCAGGAGCGAAGCGCGGGCTCGCGGTAGCTGGCCGACGGGAATACCTCGCGGAGCGTCGGCGGTTGCTCGTCGCTTTCGTGCCTGCTCTGGCGCTGCTCGAGCTCGACGTGGGCGGAGGTGTCACGGACGAACAGCGCCGAGGCGACCAACGCGAGCAGCGCGACAGTCGCCCCCGCGACGACGAGCACGTCGCGGGCCGCGAAGTCGGCCGCCAGCCAGCCGCTCAGCGCAGCTGCGACGGCCACGCCGCCGTAGCCCGCGGACTCGTTGAGCCCGAGCGCGAGCCCGCGGCGCTTCGGCCCGACGAGGTCGATCTTCATGACGACTGTCATCGACCAGGCGAGGCCCTGGTTGATGCCGAGGAAGACATTGGCGGCGACGACCCAGCCCCAGCTCGGGGCGACGGCGATCAGCAGCGGCACCGGCAGCGCGAACGCCCAGCCGAGCACCAGCAGCCGGCGCCGGCCCACGCGCTCCGCCAGCGCCCCGGCGCCCAGGTTCGTGAACGACTTGGCCAGGCCGAAGGCGACGATGAAGGAGAGGACGGCGACGCTCGAGCCGACGCCGAATTCCTGCTTGCCGATCAGCGGGAGCGTGGAACGCTCGAGCCCGACCATGGCGCCGACGAAGGCGTTGACGGCGACCAGCAGGCTGAACTGGGCCGCGTTCTCGCGCAGCCCGAGCCGGACCGGGGCGGCGCTCACCCCGCCTCGACGGGCGAGCCGCCGGCCAGGTTGGCCGCGACGATCTCAGCCTGTCGCTCGGGGACCGGCGGGATGTCCTTTAGCAGGCTCTCGACGAACGTCTCCTCGGAGTCGAGCTGGAGGGC
>Ga0126312_10000805_pt1 | contig 19717 bp, 16 predicted proteins | sample Plot104A_FD_92537 | JGI IMG/M metagenome (GOLD analysis project Ga0126312, IMG submission 92537) | Serpentine soil microbial communities from UC McLaughlin Reserve, CA, USA - Plot104A | ecosystem: Environmental > Terrestrial > Soil > Grasslands | place: USA: UC McLaughlin Reserve, Lake County... | reverse complement strand
GTCGATACCGGGCGCGAGCCCGAGTTTCTGTTCTTTGTCGCGTTCCTCGTCACGTTCGGCTTCATCCGGACGAGCGCGCACATGATCAAGGCTCAGGTCAGCTGGTGGCCTGGAAACGTCGAGGTGGGGGGGACCCATATCCACCACCTCGTCTGGGGAATCGTGACGGTGATGATCACCGGCTACGTGGGCGTGACGATCGCGCCGCCCTCGCCGTGGCACGAGATCATCGCCGTGTTCTTCGGGATCGGCATGGGACTGGCGCTCGACGAGTTCGCCCTCTGGCTCGACCTGAAGGACGTCTACTGGTCCGAGCAGGGCCGAAAGTCCATCGACGCCGTGATCATCGCGGCGACAATCACCGGGATGATCCTGGTGGGATTCAGCGCCTGGGTGGAGGTCGCCACTGAGGTCGAGGACGTCGTCTTCGCCCTCGTAGGCAGTGCGGGTGTGATCGGCATCGCGGCTACGGTCGTAAACCTGGCGAAGGAGAAGTTCGGGATCGCCGTCATCGGGTTCCTGCTGCCACCGGTCGGCATCGTGGCGGCCTTCCGGCTTGGGCGGCCGCACTCGATGTGGGCCCGCATCTTCTACGGCGAGCAGAAGGCCAAACGTGCCGAGCAGCGGTTCAGCGGCGGCCTACACCTGCCCTGGCGCACGCGAAAGCGGCAAAGGGCGTCGAGTCAGTCGGCCGCGGGCTCCGGCTGAGGGGCCGAACCGGTTCCGCCGGCGGCGTCAAGTTGACCGAGACGTAGGCTTTCACCACACCGGCGATCCGCGCGGAGATGCGGCGCGGGCGCTCCGCCGTGTCGTCCTCGAACCGCTCGAGGAAGCGCTCACCCTGCTGGCGTCCGTCCAAGAGGAGGAAGAACGTCAGCGCGAGGACGGTGACCGCGGCGATCAGGTGCTCCAGGATGCTGACGGTGACGTCTCGTACGTCGCCGGCGGCGTCGCCGAGCTTCGACGGGATCGACGATGCCTGGCTTTGCAGCGTCCCCGTGATGTCGTACTTGTGGTTCGGTGCTGGAACTGGGGATTCTCGTTCGCCCATTGCCTGAAGTCCGCGATGTATCCCGGCACCTTCGACCCGAGGTGCTCCGCTTCCCGGACGATCGGGGGCACGACCTGGAGGACGAGGAACACGAAGACCCCGAAGGTGATGACATAGACGGCCAGGATCGACAGCCAGCGCGGGAAGGGGTGGCGCCCGCGGATGTGGATGCTCTCGATGCGGTCGACGGCCGGATTGAGCGCCAGGGTCAAGAAGAGCGCCGCGAACAGCCAGCGCAGCGTCGTCTGCACGTGGATGATGACGATCACGAGCACGGCGGCGACGGCGATCACACAGATAGAGATCGCCGCGACCTTGATTACGGCTCTGGCCTGGATGCGGGCGGCTTCCGACGCGGCTGCCTCTCCTTCGAGGGGGGATTCCCCGCGTGCGCTAAAGTCCCTGCCCGATGACCGCCGGCACCCGGAACCTGGCGCTTCTCCTTCTCCTCCCCCCGCGGGGGGATTAGCGCTCGGCGGCGCGTTAGCCGCAACGACAAGGTCATCGAAGTCTCACCAGAAGGAGGAAAGGCCAATGAGCGGCCCGCGGGTACCGGACGACAAGCGCGTCCACATCTTTGACACGACGCTGAGGGACGGCGAGCAGTCGCCGGGCATCTCGCTGAACACGCAGGAGAAGGTCGAGATCGCGCAGCAGCTCGCCCGCCTCGGCGTGGACGTGATCGAGGCCGGTTTTCCGATCACCTCTCCAGGCGACTTCGAGGCCGTCCAGTCGATCGCACGCGACGTGGAGGGCCCCGTCATCTGCGGCCTGTCCCGGACGCACAAGGCCGACATCGACGCGGCATGGGGCGCGATCAAGGACTCGACGCGGCCACGGATCCACACGTTCGTATCCACCTCCGACATCCACATCGAGCACCAGCTGCAGACCACCCGCGACGACGTCAAGGGCCAGGCTCGGGCGGCCGTCGCGCTAGCGCGCTCCTACTGCGACGACGTGGAGTTCTCGCCGATGGACGCCACGCGGGCCGACGTCGAGTTCACCGCGGAGGTGTGTGCCATCGCCGTCGCGGAGGGGGCGACCGTCGTCAATATCCCGGACACCGTCGGTTACACGACCCCCGGCGAATACCAGGGCTACTTCGGGCGCCTGTACGAGCTCGCGCCCGAGCTCACGAAGGTGACGATATCCGTCCATTGCCACGACGATCTCGGGCTGGCGGTCGCCAACTCCTACGCCGGCGTCCTCGCCGGTGCCCGCCAGGTGGAGTGCGCCGTCAACGGCATCGGCGAGCGGGCCGGCAACTGCTCGCTGGAGGAGATCGTGATGCTGCTTCGGACCCGCAGCGACGTCCACGGGCTGGACACCGGCATCGATACGCGCGAGCTGGCACGGATCAGCCGCATGGTCTCTCGGTTCACCGGCTATGCGGTGCAGCCCAACAAGGCGGTGGTCGGGCGCAACGCGTTCGCGCACGAATCGGGCATCCACCAGGACGGCGTCCTGAAGGAACGCACCACCTACGAGATCATGGATGCGCGCGACGTCGGGCTCGAGTCCAATTCGATCGTGCTCGGCAAGCATTCCGGCCGGCATGCGCTTCGCGACGCGCTCGAGCAGCTCGGCTTCAAGGTCGAGGGCAACGCGCTGAACCAGGCCTTCGCCCGCTTCAAGGAGATCGCCGACAAGAAGAAGCAGATCACCTCACTCGACCTCGAGGCGATCGTCTCCGAGGAGATGCGCGAGTCGGCCGAGCGCTACACCCTCCAGTCGTTCGAGGTAACTGCCGGCTCTCACACCGAGCCGCTCGCGAAGGTGACGATCAGTACCCCGCCCGGCGAGGACGCGGTCGGAGAATCGACCGGCGACGGTCCGGTGGACGCGATCTTCGGCGCCATCCGCGCGGCGACCGACGTCGAATCGGAGCTCCGCTCCTACACGGTCTCGGCGGTGACCGAGGGTGAGGACGCGCTCGGCGAGGTGACGGTCATGCTCCGCGCCCACGGTCGGCTCGCGAGCGGCCAGGGCGTGGCCACCGACATCCTCGAAGCGTCTGCGCGAGCGTATGTGCGGGCGCTGTCGAACGCGCTCGAGGGCGCCGCCGTCCGCGAGGCCGAGGAGGTGGCCGCCGAGGCCGCCGTCGAGCCCGCGACGCCGGGCCCGTAGCCATGGCGCGACGAGATCGGGGACGCGCTGGAAGCCACGGACATCGCCGACGCGATCGTGTACGCGCTTTCTCGGCCCTCTGGCGTCGCGATCAACGAGATGCTGGTCAACCCACGAGGCAGCGGCGATAGAGGCTGCCCTCTCCGCGCGCGCGGCAGCCCTGAGGTAAGCCTAGGACTGGAGAATCCGGTGCACGCGGGGGTCGCGCTTGTCGACGACGACCAGCTTCTTGTCCCCGTGGGGACGAAACAGGTCGCGCCATTCCTCCCGGCTTACCTTCCGGCCGCGCTTGACGCCGCAGCGGCACCCGGGGTGGGCACGGTGCCTCTCCTTCTCGGCGGCGTCCTTGTCGGCGAAGAGCTTGTTCTTGGCGTGGGACTGGCACGCGTTGCAGGCCTCGCAGTTGTGGTTGCTCTGCTGCGACGCGCTGCAGTCGTAACCCGGGCCCGACGGCTCGAGCTTGTAGATGTGCTTGTGATGCCGCGTCCCGCCCAGCGCGCCCGTCGGGACGCCGAATGCGGCCGCGAACGCCCCTGCGGCAACCCCGGCGCGCGTCAGGAAGTTGCGTCGGGTGCTGGGAGGATCGGTCACTCGTTTCCTAACCCGTTTGGATTCGGCGGCTCGACCTGCGGAGCCGCTGACATGCCCGGTCACGAGCTACCAACTCGCCCCGCATTCCACACCAGCGGCGTCGCAGGCCGAAATCGCCGGTCATCATTCGTACGGGAGACCCTCCCACAGCGGCCCGGGGATGTCAAGGATAAACACTTGTACGTGATAACGTACGCTGCCCTCATGGCGGCGACGGTCACGCGAGAGCCGAAGGAAGCGGGCGAGACGGTCGTCGACACCCCTGCCGTCGGGACCCGGGTTAGGGCACTTCGTGACGCCATGGGGCTTTCGCTTCGCGATCTGGCAGACCGCAGTGGCGTAAGCGCGCCGATGCTCTCACAGGTCGAGCGGGGTGAGACGAGTCCCACGCTCGCGGTCGCCGCGCGCATCGCCGCCGGGCTGGAGCTGACGCTCTCCCAGCTATTGCGCCTGGACGAGGACCGGCACGTGGTCGTGGTTCGCCGGGGCGAGGGGCGTAAGCGGCGGCGCGGTGGGCACCGCGTCGAGGAGCTCACGGCGCCGCTGCCAGGCCAGCGCGCCGACGTCTCGCTTCACCGGCTGGACCCCGGCGCGGTGACCGGCGGCCCCGATGATCCGCCGATCCACGAGCCGGGGAGCCGTGAGACGGCGATCGTCCTCGAGGGCACGGCGACGCTGGTGGTCGACGGTCAGCGCCACGAGCTTCGCGGGGGCGACAGCGTGACCTTCGACGCGGACCTCTCCCACCGCTTCGAGAACAATGCGAGTCGACCGGCCGAGCTGCTCGCGGTGGTTGCGGCCGGGCTGCGGAGGAGCTGACCCGAGTGGCGAAGACCCTGTTCGACAAGATCTGGGACGCGCACGAGGTCGCCGACGGCCTGATCTACATCGACCTCCACCTGGTCCACGAGGTGACCTCGCCGCAGGCCTTCGACGGCCTGCGTCTGGAGGGTCGCGCGGTTCGCCGTCCCGACAAGACGGTCGCGACCGCGGATCACAACGTGCCCACGGATGGCACCCCGGCGGCGCGAATGATCGCCGACGAGCTCTCCCGGATCCAGGTCGAGACCCTCGAGCGAAACTGCGCGGAGTTTGGTATCCCGGTCTACTCGCTCGGCTCCGACCGCCAGGGCATCGTGCACGTAATCGGGCCTGAGCTCGGCGTGACCCAGCCCGGCCTGACCATCGCCTGCGGCGACAGCCACACGTCGACCCACGGCGCTTTCGGCGCGCTGGCCGTGGGCATCGGGACGTCGGAGGTCGAGCACGTCCTCGCCACTCAGTGCCTGGTGCAGAGGCGGCCGAAGACGATGCGGATCCAGTACTCGGGCGAGCTCGGCACAGGTGTGACGGCGAAGGACCTCATCCTCGCGACTATCGGCGGCCTGGGGGTCAGCGGGATGGTCGGACACGCGGTTGAGTACGCCGGCGACACCATCCGGGGCCTCTCGATGGAGAACCGGATGACGATCTGCAACATGACGATCGAGGGCGGCGGGCGCGCTGGCATGATCGCCCCGGACGAGACGACGTTCGAGTGGGTGTCGGGTCGGCCCGGCGCCCCCGAGGACTTCGACGCCGCTGTCGCCGAGTGGCGGAAGCTTCCGACGGACGCCGGCGCGCGGTTCGACACGGACATCGAGGTCGATGCCACCGCGATCTCGCCGATGGTGACCTGGGGCACGAATCCCGGGATGGTCGCCCAGGTGACGGAGGCCGTACCGGACCCGTCCGCCTGGGGGAAAGGCCCGGCCGATCGCGAGGCCGCGGAGCGCGCCCTCGCCTACATGGCTCTCACGCCGGGCACCCCGATGACCGACATCGCGCTCGATCGCGTGTTCATCGGCTCGTGCACGAATTCCCGCATCCAGGACCTCCGCGAGGCCGCCTCGGTCGTCGATGGCCGTAAGGTCGGCGACGGTGTCCGGGCGATGGTCGTTCCCGGCTCGCAGCAGGTCAAGGCGCAGGCCGAGGAGGAGGGGCTCGACGACGTCTTTCGATCGGCCGGGTTCGAGTGGCGCACCGCGGGCTGCTCGATGTGCCTGGGGATGAACCCCGACATCCTCGCGGAGGGAGAGCGCTGCGCCTCGACCTCCAACCGCAACTTCGAGGGTCGGCAGGGCCGCGGCGGCCGTACGCACCTGGTTTCGCCGCGCATGGCGGCGGCGGCCGCGATCGAGGGCAGCTTCGTCGACATCAGGGGCTGGACCTAGATGCGACCGGTCGACGTCATCGATGGGAACGTGTCGGTGCTCGATCGAGCTGACGTCGATACCGACCAGATCATTCCCAAGCAATTCCTGAAGCGGGTCGAGCGCACCGGATTCGGCGAGTTCCTGTTCTACGACTGGTTTCGATCCGGCGAGCTCGAGCTGAAGCCCAACCCGATCCTGGTCGCCGGGCGAAACTTCGGCTCGGGGTCGTCGCGCGAGCACGCGGTATGGGCGATCCAGGATTTCGGCTTCGAGGCCATCATCGCGCCCTCGTTCGCGGACATCTTCTACGTCAACTGCACCAAGAACGGCCTCCTCCCGGTGATCCTGCCGGAGGAGTCATGCGCTTGGATCGCCGAGGCGGGGGAGGCGCGGATCGACGTTGACGATCAAACGGTCACCTTCGCAGGCGGGGTGGTGGCGTTCGAGCTCGAGGAGGAGATCAAGCACCGGCTGGTCCACGGCCTGGACGACATCGGCCTCACCCTTCAGGGCTCCGAGGCGATCACGGCCTTCGAGGAGCAGGGCGGGGCCGATCGCGGGCCCGTCACCACGTCGCTGTGAGCGCTGACGGCGAGCGAGCCCCGGATGGCGAGCCACGCGACTGGGACGCGTCCGCCTACGACCGCGTCTCCGACATCCAGGAGGACTGGGCGCGCGCGGCCATCGAACGCCTCGACCTGCAGGGCGACGAGACCGTCCTCGACGCCGGCTGCGGCAGCGGCCGTGTTACCCGCCTGCTGTTGGATCGTCTTCCGCGCGGTCGCGTGATCGGTGTCGACGCCTCGCCGTCGATGATCGAAATCGCTCGCCAGGCCCTTCCCGACAGGACCGAGTTCATCGTCTCCGACCTCCTGGATCTGGAGCTCACCGAGGAGGTCGACGCCTTGTTCTCGAACGCCACGTTCCACTGGATCCTCGACCACCGGCGCCTGTTCGAGCGTCTTCACGCGGCGCTTCGGCCCGGCGGCCGTCTGGAGGCGCAATGCGGCGGGATCGGCAACCTCGACGAGTTCCTGAACTCGCTCGAGAACGTGAATGGCGACGAGCGCTTCGCGCCATACGTCCGTGGGATCAGCAGCACGTGGAATTTCGCCTCTCCGGGTGACACCGAGCTCCGTCTACGAGCCGCCGGTTTCGATCAGGAGCGGTGCTGGCTCGAGGAGCGCCTCGAGAAGCCGCGCGAGCCTCGCGAGTTCCTGCGGGGCGTCTGCCTGGGTCCCCACTTGGAGCGCCTCCCTGAGAACCTGCATCAGCAGTACGTGGATGCGGTGCTCGAATACCTCCCGCGCCCCCTGACGCTCGATTACGTCCGGCTGAACATCTCGGCACGAAAACCGGGTGGATGAGGAGTACGGAGATACCTATCCCGTCGAGGTCCAGTGGTGGAGGCCGCGGCGCGTGACCGCAGCCGATCTGCGTCCGCGCGTCGCGCTCCTCCCCGGCGATGGCATCGGTCCGGAGATCGTCTCGGCAGCTCGGCGGCTGCTGGGGGCGATCGGCGACTTCGAGTTCAGCGAGCACGTCGTCGGTGGGGTGTCGATCGACGAGCACGGGACGGCGCTTACCGGCGATGTACTGGACGCGTGCCGCGCCGCCGACGCGGTTTTGCTGGGCGCCGTCGGTGGTCCCAAATGGACACGACCGACCCCGAAGCGCCCCGCCCCGAGCAGGGCCTCCTGGGATTACGCAAGGGACTAGGGCTCTACGCCAACCTTCGTCCGGTGCGCCCCAGTCCGGCGCTTGTCGACGCCAGCCCGCTGCGCCCGGACAGGATCGCCGGCACGGATTTGCTCGTCGTGCGCGAGCTCACCGGAGGGATCTACTTCGGGGACAGCGGTCGCGACGGCGATCGCGCCCACGACGACTGCGAGTACACCTCGGGTGAGATCGAGCGGATTGCTCGGGTGGCCTTCGATGCCGCGCTTCGGCGAGGCGGGACCGACCCGCCCCGCGTGACCTCGGTGGACAAGGCCAACGTCCTGGAGACCTCGCGCCTCTGGCGGGAGACTGTCGAGCGCGTCGCGGGGGACTACTCCGACGTCGAGCTCGACCACATGCTGGTCGACAACGCGGCGATGCAGCTGGTCGCGCATCCGGCCCGATTCGACGTGATCCTCACCGAGAACATGTTCGGCGACATCCTCAGCGACGAGTCGGCCATGCTCACGGGGTCGCTCGGGATGCTGCCTTCCGCCAGCCTGGGGGCCGACGGACCGGGATTGTTCGAGCCGGTGCACGGGTCCGCGCCGGACATCGCGGGCACCGGCACCGCCAATCCGCTTGCCACGTTCCTTTCCGTTGCGATGATGCTTCGTCACGGCCTGGACATGGACGACCGGGCAGGGGCGATAGAGGCGGCCGTCGACGCGGCGCTCCAGCGAGGATTCCGTACGCGCGACGTTGCGCGGGCCGGTGAGGAGTCGGTCGGCACCGAGGAGATGACCACTGCGGTCATCGACGCCTTACCCGGCTAGCGACGGTTTGGGCGCCAGAGGTGTGATGGGGCATACTTCCTGCGCACCTGGAAGCCATCCCGGAGGGAACAGTGGACAAGTCTGAGTGGATCTGGATGAATGGCGACCTCGTCCGATGGGATGACGCCAAGGTCCACGTACTGAGCCACGGCCTCCATTACGGTACCGGGGTCTTCGAGGGCATCCGCGCCTACGACACCGAGCGGGGGACGGCGATCTTTCGCAACCGCGAGCACCTGCATCGGCTGGAGCGCTCGGCCCAGCTCTACTACATGCAGGTGCCGTACTCGCTCGAGGAGCTGCGCGACGCCACCCACGAGCTCATTCGCCGCAATGGGCTTGCGAGCTGCTATATCCGCCCGCTCGCGTTCCGCGGTTACGGCGAGATGGGCCTGTACGCGCAGAGCGCCCCGATCGATGTCATGGTTGCCGTCTGGCCCTGGGGCGCGTACCTGGGTGAGGAGGGAAAGCGCAATGGCATTCGCTGCAAGGTCTCCTCGTGGCGGCGACCCTCGGGCGACAGCCTGATCCCGCACGCGAAGGCGTCCGGTCAGTACCTGAACTCGATCCTCGCGAAGACGGAATCGGCGAACGCCGGCTACGACGAGGCGATCCTGCTCGACGTCCACGGCAACGTGTCGGAGGGCTCGGGCGAGAACGTGTTCATCGTGCGTGATGGCATTCTCGCCACCCCCGGGCATACGTCGTCGATCCTCGACGGCATCACCCGCCGGTCGGTGATCCAGATCGCAGGCGACCTCGGGTATCCGGTCGAGGAACGGGACATCGCCCGAGCCGAGCTTATCCTGGCCGACGAGGTGTTCCTGACCGGAACCGCCGCCGAGCTGGTGCCGGTGCGGGAGGTTGACGATCACGACGTTGGCGGTCCGGGCGAGATCACCCGGGTGATCCAGGCGAAGTACGAGGACGCCCTGCACGGGCGCGCCCCCGAGTACCTGGAGTGGCTGGACGTGGTCGAGCAACCGAGTAAAGTCACGTCGTGATGCGGCTCATCGCTGGAGGCATCGAGCGAATTAGGAGCGCCGCGGCGGCGTAATCGCCCCGTGGCCGCGTGGCTCCGCCACGCCCCCGTCTCGCTCGTCCCCCCCAACGGAAGGCATCGAACTTTGAACCAGCAACGGCACCAGCCAGTTTCGGGGCCTAAAGCCCCCTCACCGACAAACTCCGTAAGGCTCTACGACACGACCTTGCGCGACGGCATGCAGGGGCAGGGGATGTCGCTGTCCGCGGCCGAGAAGGTCCGGGTGGTTCAGGCGCTCGACTCGCTCGGAGTCCCGCTTATCGAGGCCGGCTTCGTCGGCTCGAACCCCAAGGACGCGGAGCTGTTCGCGCTGCTGGCGCATGTCGAGCTCGAGGCAGCCGAGGTCTGTGCATTCGGCATGACGCGGCGCCGCGGCGTCGCCGTCGAGGAGGACGTCGCCCTGCAGGAGCTTGCCGATTGCTTCGCGTCCGTATGCACGCTGGTCGGTAAGACCTGGGCACTCCACCTCGACAAGGTCACCAAGGTCTCCCGCACCGAGAACCTGGGGATGATCACCGACTCGGTCTGCTACCTGGTGGGGCGCGGCAAGCGCGTGGTCTACGACGCCGAGCACTTCTTCGACGCCTGGCGCGAGGACTCGGACTACGCGCTCGAGTGCCTGCGGGCGGCGGTGTCCGCGGGCGCTGAGAACGTCACTCTTTGCGATACGAACGGCTCCAGCCTCCCGTTCGAGGTCGCCGAAGCCACCGCGGCCATCACGGAGGCGGTCGGGGATCGCGTCGAGGTCGGCATCCACACCCACAACGACGCGGAATGCGGGGTCGCGAACTCGCTCGCCGCGGTGCGGGCAGGGGCGCGCCTGGTGCAGGGGACCATGAACGGCTATGGGGAGCGGACCGGAAACGCCAATCTCGTTTCGATCCTTCCAGCGCTTCAGCTCAAGATGGGGTACGAGTGCGTGCCGCCGGACCGGTTGCGGCTCCTCACCGAGACCTCTCACCTGGTCGACGAGCTCTGCAACCTCGCCCCCGATCCCGACCGGCCCTACGTGGGTCGTAACGCCTTCGCCCATAAGGGCGGGATGCACGCGGCCGGAGTCCAGGCGGACGCGCGCACCTTCGAGCACATCGAGCCCGACCTGGTCGGAAACAGCAGGGACGTGCTCATCTCCGAGCTTGCCGGGAAGGGATCGGTCAAGAGCCGCGCGGAGGGCGCGGGGATCGATCTCGACGCGGGCGCCGCCAAACGGGCAGTCGAGAGGCTCAAGGAGCTCGAGTATCGCGGCTACCAGTACGAGGCCGCCGACGCATCGTTCGAGCTGTTGCTTCGCCGCGAGGCTGGCAGCTACATCCCCCTATTTCGCCTCGAGGGATTCCGGGTGATAACCGAGAAGCGCGCGAACGGAAAGTTCGAGACCGAGGCAACGATCAAGATCTGGGTCGACGGCCGGCGTTTCGTGCGCACGGCCGAGGGCAACGGCCCAGTCAACGCGCTTGACCGCGCGCTGCGCGAGGCGATCACCGAGCTTCAGCCGCACCTCGCCGAGATCGAGCTGGTGAACTACAAGGTCCGGATCCTCGACACGCATCACGGCACCGGGGCGGTGACCCGAGTCCTCCTCGACTCATCGGACGGCACCGAGTCCTGGGGCACGATCGGGGTCTCCGAGAACATCATCGAGGCCTCGTGGGAGGCGCTCGTGGATTCGCTCGAGTACGCGTTCCAGCCGAGGGAGCGGGATGCCGGATCGACGGTACCCAATGAAACCGCCCCAGTGGCCGCCGACCGTTGAGCGGCCCTGCTCGAACGTTTTATCTCAGGTACGCCATAGCGTCTCTCAGGTGACAAAGCTGCGATGACGGCGTCCGACTCCATTCCCCTCGCGCGCCCCGATCTCGGTGCCCGGGAAGAGGAGCTCGTGCTCGGGGTGCTCCGCTCGGGGCGGCTTTCGCTCGGTCCCATGCTGGAGCGGTTCGAGCGGGACTTCGCCGCCTGGCTCGGGGTCGACGATGCGGTCGCGGTCTCCTCGGGGACAACCGCCCTTCACCTCGGAGTCCGGGCGCTTGGCTGGGGCGCCGGCGACGAGGTGGTCACCAGTCCGTTCAGCTTCGTCTCGTCCGCGAACTGCCTCCTCTATGAGGGCGTCACTCCTGTCTTCTGCGACGTCGATCCGGTGACACTGAACATCGACCTCGCCGCCGCGAGGGCGGCAGTGAGCGAGCGCACGGCGGGGCTGCTCCCGGTGCATATCTTCGGCCTCGCCGCGCCGATGGAGGAATTGGAGGCGCTGGCCAGCGAGCGCGGGATCGGGTTGCTCGAGGATGCCGCCGAGGCGGCAGGCGCCGTGGACGCCCAGGGCGCCAGGGTCGGGACCAGGGGCAATATCGCCACGTTCGGCTTCTACGCCAACAAGCAGCTCGTCACCGGGGAGGGTGGGATCGCGATCCCGTCCAACGCAGAGGTCGCCGCGCGGATGCGAAGCGAGCGAAACCAGGGCCGCGCCGAGATGGGCTGGCTCGCTCACGACCGGCTGGGCTTCAACTACCGGATCACCGACATCCAGGCGGCGATCGGGATCGCCCAGCTCGAGCGGGCGGACGACTTGATCGCCGAGCGCGCGAGGGTGGCGGGCCTCTACGCGGAGGCCCTCGCGGAGCTCGGCGCCGCGCCTGCCGGCGAGGGAGAATCGGACGGCCTGGTCCTGGGCTGCGTCGATCGTGGTGAGGCCCGACGGAGCTGGTTCGTCTACGTGGTCCAGCTCCCGGATGGGACCGACCGCGACGGTGTCATCGCGTCGCTTGCCGAGCGCGGCATCGACTCCAGGGCGTACCTGCCGTGTATCCACCTGATGCCGCACTATCGAGAGCGGTTCGGGTTCACGGAGGGACAGTTCCCGGTGGCCGAAGCCGCCTCGCGGCGCTCGCTGGCCCTTCCGTTCTTCACGGCGATGGGAGAGGCGGAAGTGAACCGCGTCGCCGATGCGCTTGGGGGCGCGCTCGGCCGCGCCTGACCGGCGCCTCTACAGGCGCCCCGAATCCGCCATCCAGCGGACGGTGCGGGCGATTCCGTCCGCGAGCGGCGCGAACCCGACACCCAACTCGGTCCGGGCCTTGTCGTTCGACGCCCGGGCCTGCCACATGAGGAAGGTGAGCTGACCCTTCCCGAGCAGCGGTGGGCGGCGGATGAGCCGCGACACGGCCTCCCCTGCGGCGGCCATTCCCGTGGCGACGCGTACCGGGAGCGTGGGCGGCACCCAGCCGCGCCCGGCCTCGGCGACGGCCAGGGACAGCATCTCGCGCATGGGTGCGTAGCCGTCAGCGAGGATGTAGCGCTCGCCGGGCGTTCCGCGATCGAACGCGGCCAGGTGGCCGCGGGCGACGTCGTCCGCCAGCACCAGGGTCATCCCCCCGGGCGGCGTCGCCGGCAGGCGGCGGCGGATCGCGTCGCGAATCGCGCGGTCGATGCCGGTGCCCTGCCACGGGCCGGGACCGTAGACGCTGGATGGGTTCGCGATCACCACCTCGATTCCCTGCTCGGCCTCCTTCAGCACCAGCCGCTCGGCGAGCTGCTTCGAGCGCTCATACGCCGTGTCCTTTGGGTAGTCGGCGACCTCGGCCTCGCTGACGGTGCCGCCCCGCGGCGCGTGGAAGACGTCGAAGGTCGACGTGTGAACGGCCCGTTTGGCGCCCGCCTCACGCGCGGCTGCGATCACGTTGCGGGCGCCCTCGCCGTTGACGCGATCGAAGATCCCGGGGTCGGGGAACCACTGCTCGAACAGGCCCATGCAGTTGAACGCGCCGTCAATGCCCTCCGCGGCGGACCGAAGGGCCGGCGGGTCGTTGACGTCGCCGCGCGCGAGCTCGACACCGCTCGGGAGGAGATCGCGGGCGTTTGCGGGGTTGCGGACCAGCGCGACGACGTCCTCACCGCGCTCGACGAGCTGACGCGCCACTGCGTTGCCGATCTTTCCGGTGGCACCGGTGACGAGGAAGCGCATGCGTGGGCGCCAGCCTATCGACGCCCCTGGGAGCCCGTTCCGGGCCCGTCCCTACACTCCCGCCGGCATGCAGCGCTTCGAGGGCAGACCCCACGAGCTCTTCGCTCGGATCAACGACTCCATCGGGTTCGATCGCCGCCTGGCGCCCTATGACGTGGCGCAGTCGCGCGCACACGCTCGGGCCCTGCGGGCGCTCGGCGTGTTGCGCGAGGACGAGCTGGGCCGCCTGGACGAGGGGCTCGCGGCGATCGGCGATGAGCTGCAAAAGGGCTCGTTTCCGTTCGAGGATGGCGACGAGGACATCCACATGGCAATCGAGCGGCGCCTGACCGAGATCGTCGGGCCGCTGGGCGGCAAGATCCACACCGGGCGCTCCCGAAACGACCAGGTCGCCACCGATCTCGCGATGTACCTGCGCGAATGCTGCGGCGTGGCCGTCGAGCTCCTGAGCGATCTGATGGAGGTCGTGCTGGACCTGGCGGAACGGCACGCGGATTGGCCGATGCCGGGTTACACCCATCTGCAGCGCGCCCAGCCGGTCTACCTGGGACACCATCTGCTCGCCTACTTCTGGATGTTCGACCGCGATGCACGCCGCTTCGCGGTCGCCCGGGAATCGTCCGCCTTGCTCCCGCTTGGGTCGGGGGCGCTCGCCGGGCTCAACTGGGAGATCGATCGCGAGTTCGTTGCTCGTGAGCTGGGCTTTTCCGAGGTGGCGCCGAACTCCGTGGACGCCGTATCCAGCCGTGATACCGCGCTCGACTACCTGTCCGCGGCGTCGGTTTGCGCCGTCCACCTCTCACGGCTGGGCGGTGAGCTCGTGCTCTGGTCGAGCGATGAGTTCGGGTTCTGCGAACCCGCGGATGACTTCTCGTCGGGCTCGAGCATCATGCCCCAGAAGAAGAACCCGGACGCCGCCGAGCTCCTGAGGGCCAAGGCGCCACGCATCGCGGCTGGATTCGGCACGCTCGCGGGCGTGCTGCACGGCCTGCCGCTCGCGTACTCGAAGGATCTCCAGGAGGACAAGGAGGCGCTGTTCGACGCGGTCGACAACCTCGAGCTGTGCCTGGAGGCGGCGCGCACGATGCTCGGTGGCCTGACCTTCGACCGTGAGCGCCTGGCGGCGGCCGCGGCGGACGAGTTCCTGGCGGCCACCGACGTCGCCGACCTGCTCGTCCGCAAGGGGATGCCGTTCCGGGAGGCTCACGGCATTGTCGGCGGACTCGTGCGCGAGGCGCTCGAGAGCGGGCGGACGCTTTCGGAGCTTACGCCGGAGGAGGTCGGGCGCTACTCGGATCTTCTGGATGACTCCTACTACGAGGTGCTGCGATCGGGCGAATGGCTCGAGTCGAAGGTGTCTGCGGGCGGGACCGGCTCGCCGCGCGTCGCCGAGCAACTGGAGGCGGCGCGGGCGGCACTGGCACGGCTGCGGGAGCTCGTGCGCGAATGATGGGCGTGGCGAGCGCATCGCGGGCCGAGCCGCTCGCGCGGGCGTTCTTCGATCGCTCGGTGCAGGACGTGGCTCGCGACCTCATCGGGTGCGCGCTGCTTTACCGGGGTGCCGGAGGCGTGATCGTGGAGACCGAGAGCTACGAGCGCGACGACCCGGCCTGCCATGCGTTCGTGGGGCTGACGCCGCGTACGGCGACCCTCTTCGGCGAGCCCGCCCGCGCCTACGTGTACCTGTCGTACGGGATCCACTCCTGCCTCAACTTCGTCTGCGAGCCGGAGGGCGAAGCGGCAGCGGTGCTGATCCGCGCGCTCGAGCCGCGCTGGGGCATCGACGAGATGCGCCGGCGGCGGTGCCGAGATGGCCTTCACGATCTGTGCTCGGGCCCCGGCAAGCTGACCGAGGCGCTCGGCATCGGCCTCGAACTGAACGGCGCCGACATCTGCGCGCCGCCGTTCGAGCTTCGCTCGAGAGACGGTGTGTGGTCCGGGGTGAGGGTCGCAAGCGGGACGCGCATCGGCATCACGCGCGCGGCCGAGCTGCCATGGCGCTTTTGCGCGACCGGCAGCGAGTACCTGTCGCGGCCCCTGCCGTAGCCGTCAGGCGACTGGGTTCTCCTTAGCCGCCGGTGCCGCCGGAGGTCGCGGCCGGGGCCGCGCCGGAGTCGGTGGCGGTGCCGCTGGAGCTCGAAGGCGGCGCCGGCTCGGTCGGTGCGGGCGCCGCCGCCGAGGAGCTGGACGAGGAGGAGTCGCTGGGCGGTGCGACGGGGGCGGCCGCCGCGGTCGTCGTCGTGGTCGTGGGGGCGACGGCGGTGGTGGGGGCGACGGTGGTGGTCGGCGCGGACGTCGTGGTGGTGCTCTCGGGTGGGATCGAGTGATCGTGGGCACCGGCGCTCTTCTTCATCGATACGTAGGCCTCGAGCACGTCGTGGAAGATCAGCGCCGGGATCGTGCCGCCGTCCACGGGCGCGCCGCCGTACTCGGTCTCCATCGGCTTGACGGAATCCGCATGACCGACCCAGACCGCGATGGTCACGTCGCGATTGGCGCCGACGAACCAGGCGTCGCCGTTGTTCTCGGTCGTGCCGGTCTTGCCGAACAGGTAGGGATCACCATTGTCGGCGTTCGTCCCGGTGCCCGAGGTGACGACGCTGTGGAGCAGCGAGCGCGCCTCCGCGGCCACGTCGGGGGGTACGACCTGCTTGGTCTCCACCCGGTCCTGCCCCGGATCGCCGCTGTTGGTCTCCACGGGGTTGCCGTCCTCGTCGTCGACGCGCTGGATCGCAACCGGCCCATCGGCTGAGTCGGCCATCGTCCCGCTTACGATCTGACCGTCGTGAGCGAGCGCCTCGTACGCATGCGCCATCTCGAGCGGGGTGACGCCGTTCTCGAGTCCGCCCAGGATCAACGCGGGGTTGTAGGGCTCGAATGGACTGCCGTTGATGGAGTACTTCGAGTTGGTGGTCGACAGGTCCGTCTGGATACCCATCTTGTGTGCGGTAGCGGCGATACTCGCGATCCCGCCGTCGAGTGACGATCCAAGCTGGGAGTAGATGGAGTTGTCGGAGTAGGTGGTGGCGGTTGCGAGGGACGCGCTGCCCTGGTACTCGTCGCCATAGTTGCTCACGTCGAAGAGCTCGGGAACCACCTTGGTGCCGCCGTTCTTCGCCGGGACCTTCGCCTTGTAGGGGATCTTCTGCGGCGCCGAGGTGAACACCTCGTCGGGCGAGCGGCCCTGCTCGAGGGCGGTCACCAGCGTGAACGGCTTGAACGCCGAGCCCGGCTGACGGTGTCCCTGGGTGGCCAGGTTGAACGGGTGGTTCTGGTAGTCGGTGCCGCCGACCATCGCACGGACGCCGGCCGTCTGGTTGTCGAGTACCACCACGGCGGAGTTGAGTCCGACCCCCGCGGTCCTGTCGTACGCGATCTTGGAGACCTCCTGTTGGAGCGGGAGGTCCAGCGTGGAGTACACCTGCAGGCCGCCGCCGAAGGCCTCTCCCGACCCGTACTTGTCGACCAGCTGCTGGCGGAGCCAACTGGTGAAGTAGGGGGCCTTGGAGTCCTCCGTCGGGGTGTGGATCTGATCCGGCTTCGGAAGAGGCTCCTTGGCGTACTGTGCGTATTCCTCCTGCGTTATGTCCCCCTGTGCCGCCATGTTCGAAAGGACGAGGTTGCGGCGGTCGAGCGCGGCCTCCGGGTTGGTCGCGGGGTCATAGCCGGTCGGGCTAGAGATGATCCCCGCCAGCATCGCCGCCTCCCACGGGAAGAGCTCGGACGCACAGCGGTTGTCGGGGGACCCGCAGCCGGGGTGGTTGTAGCCGAAGTAGGTCTTCGCGGCCTCCTCGATTCCGTAGGCACCCTGGCCGAAGTAGATCTCGTTCAGGTACTCAGTGAGGATCTTGTCCTTGTCCCAATGACGCTCCAGCTGGTAGGCGAGGGCGGCCTCGCGGAGCTTCTGAAAGACGGTGCGGCTGCCCTGGGCGCGCAGCGCGTTCTTCACGAACTGCTCGGTGATCGTGGACCCGCCCTGCTGGGTGCCAGTGGACAGAACATCCTGGACGACCGCCCGGCCGATGCCCTCGAAGTCGACGCCGCGGTGATCGTAGAAGCGCTGGTCCTCGATCGCCACGGTGGCCTCCTTCATCACCGGAGCGATGTCCTCGGAACCGATCAGGATCCGGCCCTCGTTGTTGGTGAGCGTTGCGATCGTCTCCCCGTTGATGTCGAGGACCACGGAGTTACGGGCGTTGGCGAACTGCGCGCGATCCTCGAGCTGGGGAAGGTCGCTCGCGACGGCCATCATGATCCCGAAGATCCACGAGATGAACGCCAGGATCGCCAGCCCGAAGACGACGAGCGCTATACGCAGCTTCCTCAGCTTCGGACGGCGCCCGTTGGTGGGGCCGGAGCCGTTCTCGGCGCGCCCGATGGACGGCATCCGGAATCGGCGCCCGTGCAGATTAATCCTGCGGGCCATGCGCTCTCGGTTGCTTCGTGACCATTGTCAGGGAGCACTCGGCGGCCGGCGAACGAGGCGGATCTGAATCCGCCGATCGACGATCACCGAAGGGAAGGGCGGGGAAAGCGGACCCGCCGAGCGAGCGCGTCAGTCTAGCATTGGGCCGGTGACGGACTCACCGATTGCCGGGGATGCTGCGGCCCTGCTGGAGGGGGCGGTCGAGGCATTGCCGGAAGGCAGGCTGGCCGAGCAGATGGCCGGTACGCGCCCCATGCGGGTGAAGCTCGGGATCGATCCCACGGCGCCCGATATCCACCTGGGACACGTGGTCGTGTTGACCAAGCTGCGGCAGTTCCAGGACGCCGGTCACGTCGTCGTGCTGATCATCGGCGATTACACCGCCAGGGTGGGGGATCCCAGCGGCCGGGCGGTGGAGCGCCCCGTGCTGACGGACGATGAGATCGATGCCCACGCCCGCACGTTTCAGGAGCAGGCGTTCAGCGTCCTCGATCCCGAGCGGACCGAGGTGCGCAGGAACGGCGAATGGCTTGCGATGTCCAGCGACGAGCTATTCCGGTTGGTGCGGAGGTTCACGGTGGCGCGCCTGCTGGAGCGCGACGAATTCAGCCGCCGGATGGCGGCGTCGGAGCCGATCTCGATCTTGGAGCTCCTCTACCCGGTGCTCCAGGGTTATGACTCGGTCGCCGTCGAGGCCGATGTCGAGGTCGGCGGGACCGACCAGAAGTTCAATCTGCTGTTCGGACGCGACGTCCAGGAGTCACTGGGTGTGCCGCCGCAGTCGATCCTGACCATGCCGATCCTGCCCGGGACCGACGGGGTGCGGCGGATGAGCAAGTCGCTGGGGAACTACGTGGGGGTTACGGATCCGCCGGAGGAGATGTTCGGAAAGCTGATGAGCATCCCGGACGACGGGATGGGGGAGTACTACCGGCTGTTGCTGTACGAGCCGCTCGACCCCGATCGGCACCCCGGCGAGGCAAAGCGGGAGCTCGCGCGCCGACTCGTCGCGCGCTTTCACGGCGGCGCCGCGGCCACGGTGGCGGAGGGGCGCTTCGACCGCGTGCACGTGCGCCACGAGGTGCCGGAGGAGGTGCGCGCAGTGCGGGTGGAGCCGGGCGCCGATGGCGAGGTGCACCTGCCCGGGCTGATCGCGTCCGCGTTCGAGGTGAGCACGAGCGAGGCGCGCCGCCTGCTCAGCCAGGGGGGCGTGAAGGTGGACGGGCAGGCACTTGACGGAGGGCGGCTTGACGTGCCGATGGTCGAGCTGGAAGGCAAGGTGCTGCAGGTTGGCAAGCGGCGCTTCGTGCGCTTGGTGGGCGGGTCCTCGTAGGGATCCGGCTGAGAAGCTCGACGGCGCCGCTACACTCCCGGTTCCCCGGCCGGCGGACGTAGCTCAGCACTGGATCGAGCATCGCGTGGCCGATATACTGGGTGGTCGCCCTCGAGGCGGTCGTGCCTGCACGAAGAGTCCCTTCGCGGCAGGTGCGGGGCGGTCCTTGAAAACTGAGCAGCGCGCGAGCCGAGGGATTCGTTCCGAGGCTCGTGACCACGTCCGACCCGTCGTCGCAGCTTCTGGCTGCGCGCGACGGGCTATCAACCCTGTCATGTCTGCTGTCCGATCTGTGTACTTGGGCAGCGAGTCAGGCATGACAACTCTCTGAGACAGAGGAGCCGGCGTCCCTTGACCGGGATGTCGGATTGAAACCCTCGAGTCACTTTTCATGGAGAGTTTGATCCTGGCTCAGGACGAACGCTGGCGGCGTGCCTAACACATGCAAGTGGAGCGACGAACCAGGCTTCGGCCTGGGGCAAAGCCGCGAACGGGT
>Ga0126312_10000804_pt1 | contig 19720 bp, 16 predicted proteins | sample Plot104A_FD_92537 | JGI IMG/M metagenome (GOLD analysis project Ga0126312, IMG submission 92537) | Serpentine soil microbial communities from UC McLaughlin Reserve, CA, USA - Plot104A | ecosystem: Environmental > Terrestrial > Soil > Grasslands | place: USA: UC McLaughlin Reserve, Lake County... | reverse complement strand
GCGGCGAGCGTGGAGCGGATCGCCTCCACCATGCTCATGGCGGCCATCAGCCAGACGCCTCCTCCTCGGCGAGCGCGCGGCGTTGGCGCTCCAGCCGCGGGGGAGCAGTGGCGTAGGCGTGCTCGAAGAGCTGGTCGACGGCGAACTCGGCCTCCGACTCCATCTGCCTCACGGCGGCGCCGACCTCCTCGCCGACCTCCTCGCGGATGCGCCGCTCGGACTCGTCGTCCAGCAGGCCCCTTCCTGCGAGGAAGGTCCGAAGGCGAGACAGCGGGTCGCGCGCCCGCGCCCGCTCGAGCCGGGTCGGATCGAGGTAGCGGCTCGAGTCGTCGGCGGTGTTGTGAGGCGCGAGCCGGTAGGTGCGGGCCTCGATCAGGGTCGGCCCCTCGCCGGCGCGAGCGCGCTCGACCGCGCGACGCGTTGCCTCATACACCGCGAACAGGTCGTTGCCGTCGACGAGCTCGCCGGGAAATCCGTAGCCGGGCGCTCGCAGCGCGAACGACTTGGTCGCCGACTGCCTCTCGACCGGGGTCGAGATCGCCCACCCGTTGTCCTCGAGCAGGAAGACGACCGGCGCCTTTCGGACACCGGCCAGGTTCATCGCCTCGTGCGCGTCGCCCTCCGACGAGGCGCCCTCGCCGAAATACGCCAACACGGCGGCGTCTGATCCCTGGTGACGGAGCCCCCAGCCGAGCCCGACCGCGTGCGAGAGCTGGGTCGCGATCGCGATCTGGACCGGCAACATGTTGACGCCCGGCGGAATCTGGTTGCCGAGTGGATGACCGCGGTAGTAGAGGAGGAAGCGGGCGAGCGGCAGTCCCATGTGCAGCATCGCCGGCATCTCGCGGTAGCTCGGCGCGACCCAGTCCCGCTTCGTGTCGAGGGCGAAGGCGGAGCCGACGATCGCCGCCTCCTGGCCGTCCGGTGTGGCGATGGTTCCAAGCCGTCCCTGGCGCTGGAGGCTGACCGCACGCTCGCTCGTCGCCCGGCTCAGCACCATCAGCCGGAACGCGGCAAGCAGCTCGTCGTCGTCGAGCGGCGACTCGTAGCCCTCGGCGAGCGTCCCGTCCGGGGCGAGAAACGAGAGCGGGTCCCGCGGCTCGAGCGCGACCTCGCCGCCCGCGACAGAGCTGGTGTCGGTCCGTGTCGCCATCACGGCACCCCCAGTCCGGTCACGTCGATGTCCGGCGCCCGCCCCGCGAGCAGGTCGGAGGCGATCTTCGCCGACCCGCACGCCATCGTCCATCCCATGTGCCCCTGGCCGGTGTTGTAGATCAGGTTGCGGTGCCGGCCGTGGCCGATGATCGGCGGGCCGCCCGGGGTCATCGGTCTCAGACAGGCGCGAAACGTTCCGCGCGAGTAGTCGGCGGCGTTCGGGAGCAGCTCCCGCGCCATGCGAAGGATGTTCGAGAAGTCCCGCTCGCTCCAGCTCCTGGAGTGCCCGGCAAACTCCGCCGTGGACGAAATTCGAAGCCGGTCGCCGAAGTTTGCCCACGCGACGAGCGTGGCCTCGTCGACCCCGCCGCATGCCGGCGGCTCGTGACCGTCGTCGATCGGGAACGTGACCGAGTAGCCCTTGGCCGGGTAGATCGGCAGGCGCTGTCCAACCGTCCTGGAGATCGCGGGACTGTCACAGCCCAGCGAGAGCACGTAGGCGTCCGCGCGCAGCACGCCGCCATCGCAGACCGCCCCGGTGACCTGGCTATCCGCGGTCTCGAGCCGATGGACGGCGGTTCCGAGCTTGAACTCGACCCCCAGCTCGGCGCAGCGGTCGGCGAGCGCGGTGGTGAACAGCTCGGAATCGCCCGAGAAGTCCTCCTTGCCGAGGACCGCACCCGCGATCTTGTCCTTGACCGGCGCGAGCGCCGGCTCGCGCCGGACGCAGGCGTCGGCGTCGATGACCTCTTGATCCTCTCCGTGACTACGGAGGAGCTCGGACTTCATGTAGGCGAGCTCGAGCTCTTCGGCGTCGCGGTAGAGGTAGAGAACCCCCTCGGCCGAGTGGCCGTAGTCGATCTTCTCGTCGCCGATCAGGCGGCGCAGGAGGTCGCGGCTGTAGCGGCATAGGCGCAGCTTGACGATCGTGTTGCGCTCGGCCCGTCCGCGTGGACACTCGCGCAGGAAGCGAATGCCCCAGCGGACGAGCTCCGCGTCGGGGGAAGGCCGGACCCGGATAGCGGTCGCCTTGCCGACGAGCGACTGAAGCATCATGCGTGGCGCCGCGGGTGAGGCCCAGGAGTACGAGTGGCCGGGAGCGATCAGGCCGGCGTTGCCGGAGCTCGCGTCCTGGGCGAGCCGCTGCTGCTTCTCCACCAGGGTGACCTCGTGCCCGTCGCGGGCGAGGAAATAGGCGCCCGTAACGCCCACGACGCCGCCGCCGAAGACGATCACCCGCAACGTCCACCTCCTATCCGGGTACGCGCGCGATCGCCTGGACCTCGACGACGAGCCCCTCGAGCAGCAGGTCGGCTCGCACCGTCGCGCGGGCGGGACGGTGGTCGCCGAACTTCTCCGCCCAGGCCTCGTTGAAGCCGGCGAAGTCATCGAGATCGGTGAGGAAGACGGTGGCCGTGACGACGTCGGACAGCGACGCGCCGACCTCGGCGAGGATCGTCTCCATGCGCTCGATGGCGGCGGTCGTCTGGGCCCTCACGTCGCCGGGCTCGATCACCTCGTTGTCGGCGTCGAGGCCGACCTGGCCCGCGATGAAGCAGAGTCCGTTGGCAACGGTGGCCTGCGAGTACGGGGCGATGGCCGGGCCGAGGCTTTCGGGGTTCAGGGTGTTGATCGTTGCTGGAGTCAAATTCGCCATCCCTTCGGGCTGCGATCGCCTAGAAGAAGCCCTGGTATGGCTTCCGGACGACCGCGTGGTGGACATAGTTGATGAACCCGATCCAGTCGAAGACCGGCAGGCCCGTGGCGTGCTGTACCGCCGCCGAGTAGGGCGGCATGTCGGAGCACTCGAACAGGAAGGCGCCGACCGACGGCTCCGTCTCGACCACCTCCTGCGCCGTCTGGACCATCTCGTCCTCGACGCGTGCGACTTCGATCTCGCCGATCTCGTCGAGGAAGACGGAGCGGAAGTGCTCCCTGTCCTCGAGCCCGCGGAACACGCAGCGCTCGCGCGCCTCGCCGACGATCCCGACCGGCTCGAGGAGGCGGTCACCGACCGTCTCTCCGTTCGCGACCAGGACCGCCAGCTTCTGGTCGGAGCGCAGCATGCTGAGCACGAGCGGGACCTGCATCAGGCTCGACATGAAGACCGGTACGTCGATCGCGTCGGCGACGTGGCGCTGGTACGCGCCCATATAGGCGCAGTCCCCGGTGATCGCGCGTACCCCCTGTCCGACGAGTCGCTCGGCAACTTCGATGAAGCGCGGTATCAGCGCCGGGTCCTGGCGCTGGATGACGGCCTCCCCGGTCGCCCCCGGGACGAGCTCGTACTGCACCGGGAAGTCGTAGGTCGAGGCGTTGCCGACGTCGCCCGGGACGAAGGGGATGTTGCAGTCGAGCATCAACACTCCGATCGAGAACCCGTAACCGACCTGCCCGCGCTTGGCCTGGAAGCGCTGCGCCACGGCGGCGGAGGCCGCGGCAGTCTCGCGGACCACTGTCGATGTGCTCATGTCCTCTCCTCTCCGAAGGTCACGTGACGTCCTTCCTCAAGCTGAGATGCGCGCGCCGCGGAGCTCACCGCGGTCCCCCTTCACCCATCGCCGCGGGCTCGATCTCGCTCGTCCCGCCCAGGTAGAGCTCGGACACGCGCGGATCGTCGAGGAGCTCTCGGGCCGACCGTTCGAGCGCCACCTCGCCGAGCACCAGGACGACGCCGCGGTCGGAGACGTAGAGCGAGTCGACCGCGTTCTGCTCGACGACCAGGATCGTGACCCCCTCCCGCTCGCGGAGCTCGGCGAGCATCGAGAACACCTGCTCCAGCATCAGCGGCGAGAGCCCCGCCGAGGGCTCGTCGAGCAGGAGGCAGCGCGGCCGGGTCATCAGCGCACGGGCGATCGCCAGCATCTGGCGCTCGCCGCCGGACTGCGAGTCGGCGCGCTGCCTGAGCCGCTCGCCGAGGACCGGATAGAGCTCGACCAGCTCGTCGATTCGACGCTTGCGCTCGGCCCGCGGGAGACGGGTGCCACCGAGGTCCAGGTTCTCGCGCACGGTCAGCGGCCCGAAGACGTTCTCGAGCTGCGGGACGTAGGCGACCCCGTGGGCGATCGAACGCTCGTGGACCGGGACGCCGCGCATCGACTCGCCGTCGATCTCTACCTCGCCGTCCGTGGGCTCGAGGTAGCCCATCACGGTCTTCAGCACGGTCGACTTGCCGGAGCCGTTCGGGCCGAGCAGGGTGACGATGCTCCCTTCGTCGACCTGGAGCGAGACCCCGCGCAGGATCGGGACGTCGGCTACGTACCCTGCCCAGATGTCGCGGACCGCGATCACGAGGGGACCTTCCTCGGCTCCCGCTCGGCCTCACGCGAGGTCGCAGCTGGCCTCGGACGGCGCTTGCGTGTGCCGAGATAGGCCTCGACCACGCGCGGGTCGCCGGCGAGCTCCGCGGGCTCGCAAGAAGTCAGCACCTCGCCCTTGTTGAGAACGTAGACCCGCGCGCAGAGCTCCGAGACGAACCCGATGTCGTGCTCGACGATCATCAGGGCCGTCCCGGCGTCGTTCACCGCCCGAAGCCGAGACATCAGGGCGCGGCGAAGCGAGCGGTTGACACCGGCGGTCGGCTCGTCGAGCAGCAGCAGGTCCGGGTCGCTCATCAGCGCGACGCCGAGCGCCAGCAGCTTCTGCTGACCCCCGGACAGCGACCCGGCCGCGTGGTGCTCCAGCTCGAGCAGGGTGAGCTCGTCGAGCAGCCCGCGGGCCCGCTCGATCGCCTCGGCCTGCTCGGCGCGCACCCGCCTCGGGCGCAGCAGGCTCTGGGTCAGGCTCGCCCCTCGGGGGAGATCGGCCCCGGTGAGCATCACCTCCAGCACGGTCATGCGCTGCGGCTGGGCGGGAAGCTGGAAGGTCCGCTGAAGACCTCGCTTGGCGATGTCCCAGGGGCGACGTCGCTCGATCCTCTCGCCATGGAAGGTCACGATCCCGGCGTCGGGGCGGATGAAGCCGGACAAGGCGTTCAGCAGCGTCGACTTGCCGGAGCCGTTCGGCCCCACCAAGCCGACGAGCTCGCCGGACGAGATCTCCATGTCGACGCCCTGGAGCGCGGCGAGCCCCGAGAAGTGCTTCGAGACTCCCTCAGCGGACAGCATGGAGCTTCCTCAGACGTTCCGGGATCAGGCCGGCGGGGCGGAAGAACAGGAAGCCGAGCAGGGCGGCGCCGACGACGAGGATCCGGATCCCACCGGCGCTCTCCGGCGATATGCCGGTGACGTCGTCGATGAACCGCGTGACCTCGTAGAGCAGCTCCACGACGAAGGCGCCCGCGATCACTCCCCAAGCGCTGCCGAGCCCTCCGACGACGACCATCGTCCAGACCAGGTAGGTCCCGAACGGTGCCAGCTGCTGGGGGCCTATGAAGATGAAGTAGTGCGTGTAGAGCGACCCGGCCAGCGCCGCCATCGGGGCGCTGAGCGCCATCACTCGGACCTTCGCGGCGACCACGTTGTGCCCCATGGCGGCGGCCAGCGCCTCGCGCTCGCGCAGCAGTCGCAGCACTCGTCCGACCTGGGCCTCGGTGACCCGCCGGGCGATCAGCACGCAGACGGCGAGGACCACGAGGCCGAGGGCCAGCCAGGCCAGGTCGCGTTGCGTGGGGCCGAGGTCCGGGAAGAACGGCTTCACGGTGGTGATCCCCTGCGCGCCTCGCGTGAGGGAGTCGGTGTTGAGCGTGACGAGCCGAAGCAGCTCCGCCAGGGCGAGCGTCGCGATCGCCCAGTAGTCGGACGCCAGGGTGCGTCCGAGCAGGCCGACAGCGGCCCCGGCCACCGCCGCCAGCACCATCCCCGCCACGATCGCAAGCTCCCAGGACCAGCCGTGGATGCTTGCGATGCCGGTGGCGTAGGCGCCGAGCCCGAAGAAGGCGACGAGCCCGAAGTTGAGCAGCCCGGTGACGCCGGCCTGGAGGTTGAGGGAGGTGGCCAGGATGCCGTAGAGGGTCGCGACCACCGCGACGCCGAGCAGGAAGTCAAACACGCTGCGCCTCCCTTCCGAAGAGTCCCTGGGGGCGGAACAGCAGCACGAGCAGCAGCAGCACGAAGCCGACCGCGGGGCGGTACGAGGAGTCGAGCAGGGCGCTGGCGCCGCCGAACAGCTTGCCGAAGTCGATCCTCAGCACGAGGCTTTCGGCCAGCGCGAGGACGTAGGAGGCGAGGATCGCTCCACCGGGCGAGCCGAAGCCGCCGAGGAGGGCGATCGCGAACACAGGAAGCAGGAGCTGGAAGCCCATCTCGAGGCTGACCTGGTTGTCGATCGCCAGGAACACGCCGCCGAGCGCGCCGAGCGCGCCGGCCATCAGCCAGACGACGTCGATCACTCGCCCGACGTTGATCCCGGCCGCGGCGGCGAGCTCCGGGTTCGCCGAGACGCCGCGGATGGCCCGGCCGAGCGAGGTCAGCCGCAGGATCGCCATGACCGCCGCCAGGATGACGGCGCCGATCACGACGATCCGGACCTGGTTGGGCGTGACCAGAGCGCCCATGATGTCGATCCCCCGCTCGAGCGGCAGATCGAGCTCCTTGGGTTGCGGGCCGGTGATCGTCTGGATCAGCGCGCCGATCAGGATCGACAGCGCCAGCGAGCCGATCATCGCGGTCGAAGGCGAGCGGGTGAGCAGGCGCTTGAAGATCGCGTGGTAGAGGCCCACCGCGACCACCCCGACCCCCAGGATGCTCAGCGTCGTCTGGAGCAGCAACGGCCCGCCGACGATGCTCCCGGCGAGGAGGGTGCCGTAAGCGCCGAGGGTGGCGAACTGGATCTGAGCGACGTTCGCGAACCGGACCGCGGCGAAGACAAGCGTCATCCCGATGGCTATCGGCGCCAGCTCGGTGCCCACCACGAGCGTCTCGGAGAGGACCTCACCCATGCCGCGTCCTCGTCCCGGCGGCCGCTACGACTCCGGGCCCTTGATCTCGGCGACCTTTTCCATCTTGCCGTCGTCGCTCACCTCGAACAGCCCGTATTCCTGCTTGGCGCGCTGGCCGTTCTTGTCGAGGGTGATCGAGCCGGTCGCCCCTGGGAAGTCGTGGCCGACCTTGGCGAGCGCCTTGCGAATGGCGTCGGGGTCGTCCGAGCCCGCCTGGTTGATCGCCTTCGCGGCCATCAGGACGGCGTCGTAGACGTACGCGCTGTATGGGGTCTTGGGCGCCTCGTTGTACTTGTCCTGGTACGCCTTGGCGAACGCCCGGCCCTCGGGACCGGCGTAGGTCAGGTCCATGCCCTGCTGGCCCGCGGTCGCTTCGGGATCGACGTCCTCGATATCGATCGAGAGGTAGATCCCGAACATCTGGCTCGCCTTGATGCCCTGCTCGAACGCCTCCTCGTTGATCGTCTTCGTGTCGGGCACGTAAGACGCATAGACGTAGAGCTGCGGGTCCGAGTTCTTCAGCCGCTCCAGCTCGGACTTGTAAGTCGACTCGCCCTCGGTGTAGAGGATCGACTCGGTGACGTCCCCGCCGAGCTTGGTGAACGAGTCCTTGATCACCCGCGCGAACTCGGCGCCGTAGGGATTGTTCGGCCCGAGGAACGCGATCTTCCGATAGCCGGCGTCATAGAGCGTCTTCGCCGAGAACTCACCGGCGATGTTGTCGAGCGCGATCGAGGAGAAGGAGTACGGACCGATATCCGTGATGTCCGTCGATGAGGACCCCGGGTTGATCTGCACCACGTGCTGGTTGTCGAGGTACTTGCCGGCCGCGATCGTCCGCGCCGATATGTACTCGCCGACGACCAACGGGACCTTGTCGACCGAGACGAGCTTTCGGGCCGCCTGGACTGCCGGGACGGTGTCGCTCTGGCTGTCCTCGACGGTCACCTTCAGCTTCTTGTGGAGCACGCCCTCGTCGGCGTTGACTTTTTGAGTAGCCAGCTCTGCGCCGCGGGTCTGGTCCTCTCCGATGGTGGCGCTGTCACCGGTGGTCGGGAAGACGGCGCCGATCTTGAACTCGCCGTGGAGGTTCGGATTGGCCTGCGCCGCTGCGCTTCCACCGCCACCGCCCCCGCCCGAATCGTCCCCGTTGTCGTTGCCGCAGGCGCTGAGTGTGAACGCCATGAACGCCGCGACGCTCGCAATGGCGACGAGCGCCGCCATACGCCGCGGCACAGTCCTCGTACGCACAGCTCTTCCCTCCCTTGCCAAGGCGTGGCGGACCGCCCGGCATCCGACATGCAAATCTACATGCAACTCTGTATACGTGTACTTCCCTGGTCCGTGTGAGGCCAAACGGCCCCGGGCCGGACTTGGCCGAGGCTAACCCGCCGCGGGAAAGCGGCCGCGCCACAGCCTGTTGCAACTTTCCGACCGCCCGTTGGCCAACATGGGGAAGCGGAAGGAGAGACGGCGTAGCAGGATTCCGGAACCGACCATGGCGCTGACCGCAGAAGAGAGTGAGGTGCTGGCGGCGGTCGACGAAGCCGAGGTGACCGCGTTGGTGGAGGGGCTTGTCCGCTGCCCGAGCCCGAATCCTCCGGGCCGCGAGGAGCAGACCGTCGCCTACCTGGCAGGGACTTGCGAGACGCTCGGACTCACCGTGGAGCTCGACCCGGTCCTGCCGGGGCGTCCGAACCTCTACGCCTCGATCGGACCGTCGGACGAACGCGGACTTCTGGTCCTGGGCCACACCGACACGGTGCCGCCCGGCGACGGCTGGACGTACGAGCCCTTCGGCGCGACGGTCGAGTCGGGGCGACTGATCGGCCGCGGCGCCGCCGACATGAAGGGCGGACTGGCTGCCGCCGTCGGCGCGATGGCGGCACTCGTGCGCGCCGGCATCCCGCTGCGGGAGAGCGTGACGCTCGCAGCGGTCATGGACGAGGAGGAGCACGGCCAGGGAGTCCGGGCCTTCCTCGCCCGGCGTCCCATGGCCCGCTGCGCGCTCGTGCCCGAGCCCACGGACCTCGAGACCGTGATCGCCTGCCGGGGCAACTGCTACGTCGAAATCGAGGTCGAGGGCCGCGCCGCCCACGCCGGTACGGCCGAGCTGGGACGGAACGCCATCTATGGCGCCGTCCGCGCGGTCGAGTCGATCCTGCGGCTGGACGACGAGCTTGTCGCGAACGAGCATCCGCTGCTGGGCCGCGCGACGTGGAGCGTCGGCACGATCCACGGCGGGACCGCCACGGCGATGGTCCCGGCGGCGTGCACGGTCTCCGTCGACCGCCGGCTCTTGCCGGGGCAGACGGGGGGGCAGGCTCTGAGCGAGGTGGAGCGAGCGCTCGAGGAGCTCGCGCTCGACGAAGACGGGCTGAGCGTGCGGGCGGAGCTCCTCATGGAGATCCCCAGCTTCGAGGTCGCCGCGGACGACCCGCTGGTGCGGCTCGTCCACCGGGCGTCGGTCGACGCGGGCGCGCCCGAGCGCCCCATGGGGGGTTGGACCGCCGCCTGCGACGGCGGCTACGTCATGCGGGACGCCGGCATCCCCGCGATCGTGCTCGGACCCGGCAGCGTCGGCGAGCAGGCGCACAAGCCGGACGAGTCGATCGAGCTCGCGGAGGTGGTCATGGCGGCCCGCGTCTACGCCCTGGCGATGCTTCGCGTCCTCAGCGCTTGACCAGGAGCTCGCGGGGGAATGCGCACAGGCATTCGGCGCCGCCGCTCGTGACCCGAAACGTCTCTGACAGCTCGTAGCCCCAGTCGTCCATCCACAGCCCGAGGATCATGTGGAACGTCATGCCCTGCTCGAGCACTGTGCGGTCGCCGGCGCGCAGGCTCATGGTGTGCTCTCCCCAATCGGGCGGGTAGCCGAGCCCGACCGAGTAGCCGATCCTGGACTTCTTCTCGAGGTTGTGGCGTGCGATGACCTGGCGCCAAGCGGCCTCGACGCCTTCGCAGGTTGCGCCCGGGCTCACCGCGCCGAGCGCCGCCTCGAGACCCTCCTCGACCACGCGGGCCGTATCGAGCAGCTTGCGCGGGGGATGGCCGAGATACACCGTCCTCGCCAGGGGACAGTGGTAGCGCCGGCAGCAGGCGGCCAGCTCGAGGATGGTCGCTTCGCCCTGGCGGAACGGCTCATCGCTCCAGGTCAGGTGAGGCGTGGAGGTTCCGATGCCGGTGGGCAGCATCGGGACGATTGCCGGGTAGTCGCCACCCTGATCCTCCGTCCCGCGGACCTGAGCGGCGACGATCTCCGCCACGGCGTCGCACTGGCGCACGCCGGGCTCGACGGCGTCGACGGCGACCCGCATCACCCGTTCCATGATCCCGGCCGCGCGGCTCATCAGCTCGAGCTCGGCCGGGCTCTTGACGGATCGGACCCAATTGACGAGCTCCTCGGCGTCGACCAGTCGCGCTCCGGGCAGACTGCGGCGCAAGGCCTCGTAGGCGCGTGGTGAGAAGAAGTAGGAATCCATCTCGAGCGCGACGACGCCGTCCCCGAGGTCGCGTCCGGCCAGCGCCGCCGCCAACCACTCCAGCGGATGGCGATCCCGCTGCTGCACGTAGCCCTCCGGGAATCCGAGGATCTGCCGGTCTTCCAGCCACGTTGTCAGCCGGGCGCCGCCGGTGTCCATCTCTCGCGTGAAGAGAAGCGGCTCGCCTTCGTGGGGCACGACGACCCCCTGGGGCGTGTAGAAAGACCAGCCGTCGTACCCCGTCAGGTAGTGCATGTTGGCCGGGTCGGTGACGATCAGCGTGTCGATTCCCTGGGCTCGCATCCGGTCGCGCGTCCGGGCCAGCCGGGCCTCGTACTCGGCGCTGTCGAAGCTCATCGTCCGCGCGGAGTCAGCTTCCTCGTGCGCAGGCCGAGCTCGAGCAGGAAGCGATCGTCGTGTCGCTTGAGCGACCGCCCGGTCAGCTCCTCGATCTTGCGGAGCCGGTAGAGCAGCGAATGCCGGTTGAGGTGGAGGCGGCGCGCCGCGGAGCTGGCGTTGCCGTTCTCCTGGAGGAAGACCTCCAGCGTGCCGAGGAGGTCGCGAGCGGTGCGGCTTTCGTACTCGATGAGCGGTCGCACCAGCTCCCGTACGCGTCGCATCGCCCCCTCGTCCGCGGCGATCGCGCCGAGAGCGAGGTAGGGGCCGAGCTCGCGGGCGTCGCCGACGACTCCCGGGCCGCGCAGGGTGCGACCCGCCTCTAGCGCCTCCACGGCGCTCTCGTAGCCCCTCGCCAGCTCGACCAGCGGAACCGCCGCCTCGGCCATACCCCACGAGATGCGAGGCTTCCCCGAAGGCGACGCCTCCTCGAGCAGCACGCACAGCTCGTCATGCACGGTGTCGGGGAGGAGGACCAGGGCCCGGCCCTCGTTGACGGCGAGATGGGCCGTTCTCGTGTTCGCGGCGAGGTGCTTTCGCAGATCGACGAAGGCGGCCTCGGCGGCGTCCCCTTCGACCTCCGCGAGTGCGATGGCGACAACGTGCCGCTCGCCCAGGTGATGGCCCAGCAGGGCGGCCTTGGTGGCGATCTCGTCAGCGTCCGTCAGGTGACCCAGCGCCAGGTCCCAGATGAAGTCCCCGCGCACGCGCGCCTCCGTCTCCGCGATCGAGCGCCGGCGAAGCAGCTCGAGCGCCGCGGCGAGCGCGGCCTGTTCGAGGGCGCCCCGCTCCAAGTCCCCCAGCGGCACGCCGGCCGCGTCGCTCAGGACGTAGACCATTCCGAGGGTGCGCCGACCGGCCCGTGCGGCGACCGTCGTCCCCGGCCCCAAGCCGAGCTCCACGACCTCGTCGAGCTCACGTGGGCGGCGTGGGCCCAACAGCGCGCGAAGCGCGCGGTCACTGCGGGCGTCGAGCGGAGTAGCGCCCGCCTCCAGCGCGGCCACCTTCTCGTGGCCCAGCAGCTCGAGCGCACGCGCGCCGTACCCCTGCAGCCGAAACTCGGCGTCGAGCACGATCACCGGCCGCTCCAGCATGCGTTCGAGCGTCTCCGCGAGGACGCCCAGCCCGGCCCCCTCCAGCAGCGAGGCGGCGAAGTCGCCGAAGAGCCGCTGAGGTGCGCGCTGCGCGTCACCGTAGCGATCGGCGAGCAGACGCTCGAGCACTGCCCGGCTGATGTCCGCGAAGCGCAGCTCCCAGGGCAGCTGCACGAGTGGAACGCCCTGCTCCTCAGCACGACGCACCACGGCGGCCGGAAGCTCCGTGAGCTCGCCCCGCGGATCGAACGCGGTGCACAGGGCCGCTGCCTCGCTTTCGAGCACCTCGCCCGCGAGCTGGGTGAAGCGCGCGGGGTCGCACCCGACACCGGTGGTCAGCACGAGCTCGGCGGGTCGGACGAAGTTCTCGACCGGCCACTCGATCACCGCCACCGACGCGACCTCGCGCCGCTCCGTGGCCTCGGTGCCCGCAACCGCTCGGGCCCCATCCAGGATCGGCAGGTCGAGCACGTCCCGGACGGTCACTGTCATCGCGACCGTCATTGTGAACCACCGCCAAAGCGCGGGCCGTACAGTCGATCGACTGCGCGGCGCAGGCGTCGCACCCCCTCCCTGATGCGGTCCGGCGCGGTGGAGGCGAAGCACAAGCGGAGCTGGTTGGAGAAGCGCCCTGATGAGGTGAACGCCGGCCCCGGGATGTACGCCACACCCTCCTCCAGCGCGACGCCCGCGAGCTCGGTGGTGTCGACGACTCCCGGCAGCTCCACCCAGAGGAAGAAGCCGCCGTCCGGGTCCGTGAACTCGACGGCCGGACCGAAATGCTCGCGCAGGGCGCTCTGCATCGCCTGTTTGCGCCGGCGATACTCGGTGCGGAGACGGGTCAGATGGTCTTCCATGCCGCCCCGCTCGAGGAAAAGCTGCAGAAGCCGTTGCGCGGGCACGTTCGTGCAGGTGTCCATGCCCTGCTTGGCGTCGACCATCCGTCCCACGATCAGCGGATCTGCGACGACCCACCCCACCCGCAGGCCGGGAGCCACGATCTTGGAGAAGGTGTAGACGCCGACCACCCGCGGGTCGTGGCCGCTGATCGCGGCGAGACTGGGCAGCGGCGAGCCCTCGAAGCGCAGCAGCCCGTACGGGTCGTCCTCGATGACGACCGCCCCCCAGCGCGCGGTCAGCTCGAGGAGGAGGCGGCGGCGCTCGAGCGAGAGCGTCGTGCCGCTCGGATTCTGGGAATTGGGGATGACATAGACCGCCTTGGGGGTTCGGCCCGCGGCCGCCACGAGCTCGGGGAGCGCCTCGACCGCCATGCCGCGCTCGTCCACGGGAACCTCGAGCAGCTCGCCCTCGTACGAGCGGATGACCGCGGTGCCGTTCGTGTACGTGGGCGACTCGACCACGACGAGGTCTCCTCGGTCGACGAACAGCTTGCAGGCGAGGTCGAGGCCCTGCATGCCGCCGGCGGTGATGAGCAGGCCCTCAGGCGATGTCGGGGACCCGTGCTGCTCGAGGAAGTCGAGCAGGGCCGAGCGCAGTCCCGCCTCGCCCTCGGTCGGCCCGTAGTCGTAGGCGTCGCTCGCACCGTGGCGCAAGGCGACGTGGGCGAGCTCGTCGAAGGCGGCGGCCGGGATCGCCTCCGCCGCCGGGCTGCCCATTGCGAAGCGGACGATGTCGTGGCTCTGTCCCTGGAGCAGGCTCGTGCTGGAGTCGATCACCGAGCCGGGAATCAGCTGAGCGCGCGCGGCAAAGGGAAGCGAGCTGGGGCCGCTGGGCGCCGGGCTCGAGGCGGCGGCGGTGCGCGGCCAGGGCAGCGCATCGTTGGGTGTCGCTTTCGCCACCCCTCCAGCATTCCGCGCGCCGCGACGCCCACCCAGGTACAGGGTGTGGCAGAGAGCGCCGCGCGCGCTCAACAGAGTGTTGCGCCCGTTCTACGAGGCCCTGACCGTCGAATCTGTCTGGCTGGCGAGGTCCTTGTTCTCCGGCACGAACTTGCTGGCGATGAACGTCGCGCCCTGCGGATCGGCGATGACGGTCATCCGGACCCAGGGGGCGTCGAACGGCGGGACAACCACCTTGCCGCCCAGCTCCGCGGCCCTCTTGGCCGTCTGGTCGGCGTCCTCGACGGCGAACGTCACGCTCCAGTGCGCCGGGATGTCGGGCCCGTTGTCCGCGATCGGATTGAGCGTCGCGACCACGTCCTCGAAGCCGTCGGGAGCGCCGCTGTCCGCCATCCGCTTGCGGAGCCCGGGATCGCTCTGCTCGAGGAAGTCGCCGTAGCCCGGCAGCCGCCACGCCTCGGCCCCGCCTTCGAGGTGGAGCGTCTCCCATCCGAAAACCGAGCCGTAGAAGGACTTCGCGCCTTCCGCATCGCGGGTGTTCAGGCTGTTGAAGTTCAACGAGCCGGCTTCGTTGACGATCCGGGCGCCCTTGTGCTCCTTCGCCTGCCAGACGCAGAACGCGGCCCCTTCGGGATCCGCGAAGACGGCCATCCGGCCCGCTTCCATGACGTCGAAGGGCTCCGTCACGACGCGCCCGCCGGCGTCCAGCACCTTCGAGGCGGCCTCGTCGGCGCTGTCAACCCAGATGTAGGTGTTCCATACAGCCGTCGGCGGCCCGGCCTCGGGCTGCGACCCGACAGCGGCGACGTCCCCGTCGCGGAGGCGGGCGAAGAAGTACCTGCCTGGCGAGTCCGGCGGCATGGCGTCCTCGAACTCCCATCCGAACAGGCCGCCGTAGAAATCGACGGCGGCGTCCGGATCGGGCTGGCTCGTGTCGACCCAGCACGGGACGCCGGGCAGGTATCCCTCTCGCTCGAGCATTTGGCGCTCCTCCTGATCTGTTGACACCGCGACGCGCCCTACGGGTGATTAGACCGGCACCCTCCCTCAACTGCGATCGACCTAGAAGCGCAGCTCCCCTCCGATCGGATGACCCGGCGGCGCGATGGCGGACTTTCTCGGCGCTACCGGCCATCGGGGCCAGGACTCTACAGCGGCGGTGTCGCGGCTTTACGCCGGCATCCACTTCCGAAGCGACAGGCGAAGCCGGGCTCGAGCTGGGCCGCTTCGTCGGTCCGCTAGCGTCGTTCGCGTTGAGCAGCACCGGCCAGGAGCCACGCGCCCGCCTCGTTAAGCGGATCGTCAGCCTGTTTCGCCCCTATCGGGCGCGCACGGCGCTGATCCTCGTCTCCATCCTCGTCACGTCGGGGCTGGGCATCGTGAACCCGCTCCTCATCCAGGTCGTGTTCGACGACGCACTGTTCGTCCAGGGCGGACCGGACCTGAGCCTCCTCTACACGCTCGTCGCGGTGATGGTCGCGATCCCGATCCTGACGGGGGTGCTGGGCGTCGCTCAGACCTATCTGACGAACGTCGTGGGCAACCGCGTGATGCAGGACCTGCGAGACCGGCTGTACGCGCACCTTCAGTCGATGCCGCTCGCCTTCTTCACCGGCACCAGAACCGGCGAGATCCAGTCCCGGCTCGCGAACGACGTCGGCGGGGTCCAGACCGTCGTGACGAGCACGGCGTCGTCGATCCTCTCGAACGTCGTGACCGTGACGAGCAGCCTCGTGGCGATGGCCGTGCTCTCGTGGGAGCTGACTCTCGTCTCGCTGGTCCTGGTGCCGCTGTTCGTCTTCCTGACCTACCGGGTCGGGCGTGTCCGCCGCGCCGTCACGGCGGAGACGCAGGAGTCGATGGCGGAGATGAGCGCCATCACCCAGGAGACCCTCTCCGTGTCGGGCATCCTGCTGTCCAAGGTCTTCGAGCGGCGCGGCGACGAGATCGAGCGCTACCGGCGCGCCAACGAGCGGCTGGCCGGCCTGCAGGTCCGCCAGCAGATGACCGGCCAGGGCTTCTTCGCTCTCGTCCAGGCCTTCTTCGGCATCACCCCGGCCATCATCTACCTCGTCGCAGGCCTGACCCTCGACAGCGGCAGCGGTCCCGCGATCAGCGCCGGCACCATCGTCGCGTTCACGACGCTCCAGACGCGCCTCTTCTTCCCGATCATCCAGCTGCTCAGGGTGTCGGTCGAGATCCAGTCGTCGCTCGCGCTGTTCGAGCGCGTCTTCGAGTACCTCGACCTCGAGCCGGAGATCGTCGACGCGCCGGACGCCGTGCGGCTCGATCCGCGAGCGGTGCGGGGGGAGGTCGCCCTCCGCGACGTCTCCTTCCAGTATCCGGAGAGCTCGCCGCTGGCCGCCGCGGCGGCGCTGGACGGGTCCGACGGGCGGCCGCGCCGGCGCGCCCTGGACCAGCTCTCGCTGACGATCGAGCCAGGGCAGCTCGCCGCGCTGGTCGGCCCCAGCGGCGCCGGAAAGACCACCATCTCCTATCTGATCCCGCGCCTCTACGACGCGACCTCCGGAGCGGTCGAGATCGACGGCGTCGACGTGCGCAAGATCCGGCTGGCCTCGCTGTCCGAGATCGTGGGTGTCGTGACCCAGGAGACGTACCTGTTCCACGCGAGCGTGCGCGACAACCTGCTCTACGCCAGGCGCGACGCCTCCCAGTCCGAGCTCGAGGCGGCGGCGCGGGCGGCGCTGATCCACGACCGCATCGTCGAGCTCGACCACGGCTACGACACCCTGGTCGGGGAGCGCGGCTATCGCCTGTCGGGAGGCGAGAAGCAGCGCATCGCGATCGCGCGCGTGGTTCTCAAGGACCCGCGCGTCCTCATTCTGGACGAGGCAACCTCGGCGCTCGACACGACCAGCGAGCGTCTCGTCCAAGCCGCCTTCGAGCCCCTGATGGAGGGCAGGACGACGCTCGCCATCGCACACCGCCTGTCGACGATCTTCGCCGCCGACGTCATCTTCGTCCTCGATCTCGGACGGCTCGTCGAGCGAGGCACGCACGCCGAGCTGCTCAGCCTCGGCGGCATCTATGCGCGGCTATACCACGAGCAGTTCCAGGACGGGCTCGTCGAGGCGTCCTGCGCCAATGGGGTCGTGCTCTCGAACGGCGGCGTCGTTCGCACGGGCCCGGCGCCCGACCGCGTAGCGCAGCCTCAGTAGTAGCCGCGTCCATCCAGCGGCGTAGGGCTAGCGCACCGCGCGCTTGACGGTGAACTTCGCGCGCGCCGGCTTGGAGCGGTTGCCGGCGGCGTCGGTGGCGACCAGCGTGACCCGGTAGCTTCCCGGCGAAAGCTTGCGCGCGCCGAACGTGCGCTTGATGGTCAGCTTGTTGGCGCCTGCGACCGCGGCGCGGGCGGCGCGACCGAAGCGCGCGAACACGGTATGTCCGCCGCGGCGCCGCGCTCGCTCGACGGTGATTGCCAGCCGCGCGTTCTCCGAGAGGCGGTAGGTCGCCTTCGTGCCGTGGCGTGCCGAGAACGCCTTGGGCGAGAGCTTGAGGGCGCTCAGGACGGGGGCGGCGCCGTCGGGGGTGGTAGGGGCGGAGGCGGGCCGGTCGGGGGCGGCCGGTGCATCGCCGCTCCCTAGCCCTGACCCCGCCGGCGCGAGGACGTTCGCGGTTCCGGTGGCGTTGGCGCTCAGCCCGGTCGGGTCCTGCGCGGTCAGCGTCACCTGATAGGTGCCCGGCGCGCCGAAGGTATGAGATGCGGTCGCCCCGGAGGCCGTCGCCCCGTCCCCGAAGGCCCAGCTGAGGCTGACCGGATCGCCGTCGGGATCGCTGACCTGGTTCGCGTCGAAGACTCTGGCCTCGCCGAGCTGCGTCGGGTCGGGCTGGAGGGCGAAGCCCGCCGTGGGCGCGAGCCGCTGATACTCGTAGGCGCCGATGTCGAGTATCGCGCTGCCGTTGCCGTCGGAGTCGCGCACCCGCTCGTGGCCAGCGAGGTCGGGGTTCTCGGCCGTGAGGAACGGCGCGGGGCGGCCCTGGTCGAGCAGCGGCGAGTCCCAGCGCAGTCTGTAGTCGAGCCCGGCGGGGTCCACGAAACGGGGATCGGGGTCGTTCGTGTGGTTGCCGGCCCCCTGGTTGAGGGCTCCGAACTGGTTGCCCTGAGCGGCGCTGCCGTCGTAGGAGGAGTAGGCGGTGTTCAGCGTGGCGGTCTCGGTGGGCGAGTCGCCGTCCTGCTTCAGTGGGGTCTGCACGCCCCTGACGATCGCCCCCGTGACGGACGCAGTGGCCGTGCCGGTGGCGACGACCGGGTCGTGGTCGGCGGAGACCTGGATGCCGACGCCGCCCGACTTGTCGCGTCCGTCGATGGTGAGGTTGGACGCCAGCAGCGAGCCGGTTATGCCGTTGTAGTCGTTCTGGATCCATACGCCCTTGAAGTTCCCGGCGATGGGCCTCGGGTGACGGGTGATCAGCACGTTGCTGGCGTTGATGGAGCCCCCGTACGCGAACAGCCCAAGCGAAGCGCGCACCACGGTACGGCGCACGCTCAGCGTTGGCCCCTGCGAGTTGAGCCCGGTGCCCGCCGCGATCGTCGAGTCCCGTACCGCCCCGCCGGCGGCCGAGTAAACGCCTTGGCCGACGTCGTCCGGGAGATCGACGATGACATGCTCGAGCACCGAGCCCGGGTCGGTCAGGAGCACGCCAAGCGTGTTGGCGGCCGAGTCCGGCGCCTCGACTTCGACATTGTCGGCGTCGGCGCCGAGGGCCAGGGTGATGCCTTGGCTACCCGGCTCAGGAATGCGGACGGTCAGGTTGCTCACCGACAGTGACGCGCCCTGTAGATGGATGGCGGCGCCCACGTCGGTTTCGACGATCGTCGTGGCCGCCCTGCCCGCCCCGACGATGTCGACGGGCATGGAGGCGCTCAGCCCGGTCGTCTTGTAGGTGCCTGGTCCGATACGAACGGTGTCGTGAGGTACGTCATAATCGGCGTCGGCGAGCGCCGCCTCGGGGGTCGATCTGGGTAGGCCACCCGCCGGGCAGGCCGGGTCGTTGACGCAATACACGTCTGCGTTCGCTGTCCCGGCCATCGCGAGGACACCGGCCGTGATGCCCAAGGCGATCGCGAGAAGTTGATACCGGACGCTGGGAACCCTGCTCGTAGTGGTCACGCAGCAAAGGTCTCGCGAGCGAGCCTTTTAGACCAGTGGGGTAAACCGACATGTACGCGTCGGTTCTCCGCCAATTCAGCTTCCACACTCGGCGCGTGGCTGAGCTACACGCCTCGCCCGAAATCCTCGCCTCTTGTGCAAAGCAAATTGTTTGATGTATTCTCCCGAAACGGCTCGTGACCATGGCGCGCGGGACACCATCAACCCCGGCCGTGACGGGGTACCGGCGCGAGAACGCCGACCCGCCCTATCTGCACCCGGCCTACGTTGCGACACAGACCCGGGCGCCGGGGCGGCCGCTGGTGCTGTTGCCGCACACGCTCTCCGAGATAACGGGGCCTGTGTTCGGGCACGACGAGATCGGTGAGCTCGACCACGATCTCACTCGCCAGCACGACGGCGAGCCGCTCGGGGAGCGGATCATCCTCCACGGCCGCGTCGTCGACGGCGACGGCCGCCCGGTGCGGAACACCCTGATCGAACTCTGGCAGGCCAACTCGGCAGGTCGCTACCAGCACGTCGTGGATCGGCACCCCGCCCCGCTCGACCCGAACTTCGCCGGCGCCGGGCGCTGCATGACCGACGACGAGGGCCGCTACCGGTTCATCACGGTCAAGCCGGGGGCCTACCCGTGGCGCAACCACCCCAACGCGTGGCGGGCGGCGCACATCCACATCTCGATATTCGGGCCGGCCTTCGCCACCCGGCTCGTAACTCAGATGTACTTTCCGGGCGATCCGCTCTTCTTCCAGGACCCGATCTTCAACTCGGTGCGCGATCCGCG
>Ga0126312_10000803_pt1 | contig 19725 bp, 18 predicted proteins | sample Plot104A_FD_92537 | JGI IMG/M metagenome (GOLD analysis project Ga0126312, IMG submission 92537) | Serpentine soil microbial communities from UC McLaughlin Reserve, CA, USA - Plot104A | ecosystem: Environmental > Terrestrial > Soil > Grasslands | place: USA: UC McLaughlin Reserve, Lake County... | reverse complement strand
GTAGTTCTGCATGTTGCGTGCGCCGAGCTGGACGACGTCGGCCACCTCGAGGACCGCGTCGAGGTCGCGCGCGTCCATGACCTCGGTGACGATCGGCATGCCCGTCTCCTCCTTGGCCTCGGCGAGCAGCCGCAGGCCGGCCTCCGCGAGGCCCTGGAAGGAGTACGGCGAGGTCCGGGGCTTGTAGGCGCCGCCGCGCAGGAGCTGGGCGCCCGCCTCCTGCACGAGCTGTGCGGTGTCGAGGAGCTGCTCGCGCGACTCGACCGTGCACGGACCGGCTATCGTCATGAAGTAGGGCCCCCCGATCTTGCGCCCGCCGAAGTCGAGCACCGTGCGCTCGCCCTTCTTGAACTGGCTCGAGGCGAGCTTGTAGGGCTTGAGGATCGGGACGAGATGGTCGACCCCCTCGGCCCCCTCGAGGCCGAGGTTGGCGACGTGGTCGCGGTCGCCGATCGCGCCGATCACCGTCACGAGCTCGCCGCGCGAGACGTGCGCCCTCGCCCCGACCGACTCGACGCGGTCGATCACCGCCTCGATCTGGTCGGGCGTCGCCTCCTCTTTCATCACGATCATCATGTGGTGCCTTTCTACCTGGAAATCAGCCTATCTGCGAGTGGGTGGCCAAACTGATCGGCCGGTTGCGGAGGGCGCCCGGGTGCGCGGAGGGGTGCGCCTCGCGGCGTGGCGCGTTCCCGGGACGCCTAGCTAAATCGCGGAAAGGCACGCCAGCGCACGCCTGGGGCGGCGCTCGTGAGCGGAGGTGCTGGCGTGAGGTGCGGCATGGAACCTGAGTTTGTAGCACCTATCGACACCGGCGCGAAGAGCTTGAGGGTTGCGGTGCGAGCGCGGAGGGCGTACGGTCGCGCGTATCGCACTCCCCGCCTCCCCCTTCGGCCTCGACGCGGCGGGCGGCGAACGGCTGCGCTTCAGCGGCGCGGACTTCCTCGTCAAGGCGTCGGCGGACACGACGGGCGGCTCGTTCTCGATCGTCGAGGAGATCGAGCCGCTCGACACGCCGCTTCACGTCCACGAGCACGAGGACGAGATCTTCTACGTGCTCGCGGGCGACCACGTGTTCGCCGTCGGGGACGAGGAATTCGATGCAGGCCCGGGCGGACTGGTCTACGGCCCCCGCGGCGTGCCGCACGCCCAGCGGCGCGTCGTCCCGCGTGCGGGGCGGACGCTGACCCTTTGCTCGCCGGCCGGCTTCGAGGGCTTCTTCCGCGAGCTCTCGGAGGCCGAGGCTGCGGGCACGATCGGACCCGAGGTCTACGCGCGCGTTTCCGCGCGCTACGGCATCGTCTGGCTTTAGCGGAGAGGGCCCTGTCCTCAGCGTGCATGGGCGAGCGCCGCGTCGAGCGCGGCGAGGAAGCGGTCGTTCTCGGAGCGCGTTCCGTAGGTCACGCGCAGGTGCCCCGGCTCGCCGAGGGCCGATCCCTCGCGCACGATCACCCCTCGCCGGGCGAGTCCCGCGTACACCGCCTCCTCGCGCGCCGCGCGCTCGTCCTCGTCGAGCTCGTCGGCGAGCGCCATCCACGAGAAGTTCGCCTGCGAGTCGGTCGTCGAGAGGGCCCGCTCGGCGAGCGCATCCTGCACGTGCAGGCGCTCGATCACCGTGCGCTCGACCCGCCGCTCGACCTCGTCGAGGTGACGGAGCGCCTCGGCCGCGGCGGCCTGGGCGAGCGCGTTGACCGAGAACGGCTGACGCACGCGGTCGACGGCGAGCCGGAACGGCTCGGGGCCGAGCGAGTACCCCGCGCGGAGGCCGCACAGGCCGTACACCTTCGAGAAGGTCCGCAGCAGCACGACGTTGTTGTGGCGCTTGAGCAGGGCCAGCGACTCGTCGGGGTCGCCGAGCATCGAGAACTCGACGTAGGCCTCGTCGACGATGACCAGCACGTGGTCGGGGACCCGCGCCACGAAGGCGTCGATCTCGTCGACGGCGAGCGCGGTGGCGGTCGGGTTGTTCGGGTTGTTGACGATGACGATCCGCGTGGCGACCGTGATCTCGTCGGCGATCGCGTCGAGGTCGTGGCGCCCCTGGGAGTCGAGCGGCACGGTGATCGCCCGCGCCCCGGTCATCGCCGCCAGATGGGGGTACATCGAGAACGAAGGCCACGCATGCACGATCTCCGCGCCCGGCTCGAGCATCGCCTGGGCGGCGGCGAGCAGGATCTCGCACGAGCCGTTGCCGACCGCGACCTTGGCCTGCGGCACGCCGTGGCGATCGGCGATCCGGCGGCGCAGCAGCGCCGCCGACGGATCCGGGTAGCGGTTGAGGCTGGCGGTCGCCTCCTGGATGGCCTCGAGCAACGCCGGGTGCGGCGGATAGGGCGTCTCGTTCGAGGCGAGCTTGGTGAGCTCGCCCTCGTACTCGTAGGTTCTCGCCGCCGGGTAGACGGGGATCGCCTCGACGCGCTCGGTGAACTCGATGCCGGTCACTGCGCACCCTCGAGGTCGCGCCGCAGCTCGACGGCGTCGCGGAGGTACACGTGCGTCGGCCGGCTCGCGTGCCGCGGGTAGCAGTGGAGCATGAGCCGGATCACGCGCGGCATCGCGCCGGGAACGGCGAGCTCGCGCGCGCAGAGGAGCGGCACCGAGTCGAGGCCGAGCCGGCGGGCGGCCACGGCGGGAAACTCGGCGTCGAGGTCGTCGGTCGAGGTGAAGATGCAGCTCACCATGTCGTCGGGCGTGAGCGAGTTGCGCTCGATGACCGTGCGCACGAGCTCCTCCGTCGCCTCGAGGATCGCCTCGGCGCGGTTCTCGGGGACGGTGATCGCGCCTCGCAGGGCCCGCAGCTGCACGGCGGGATTGTCTCAGAGCGTCCGTGCGCTCTCGGGGGTCGCGCCGGGAGCGCGAACGCGCCGGTGCGGCCAGTCGAGCGGGCGCGCCCCCCGACGGAGCTCGCGCGTGCGCGCCGCCGCCGCCTCGCGGTCGCCGGCGACGGCGAGAACGAAATCGTCGAGCTCGCCGGCGTGGCCGAGCCGGGCGGCGGCTATGGCGAGCGCCTCCGCCTCGGTCAGCGCCTCGAGCCGGCGCCCCTGTGCGGGGATCGCGGCGAGGGCCCGCTCGGCGCCGTCGACGAGCAGGGATCCGTGGCGTGAGACGTAGGTGAGCGCTCGGTCGATCCGCCCGCGTCCGTCGAGCCCGAGCTCGAGCTCGAGCCGCCAGAGCTCCTCGAGCGTGTAGTTGAGCTCCGTCCGGTCGAGCGCGGCGAGCTGCGCCTCGGTCACGAGCAGGACCCAGGCCTCGACGACCGTTCCCGGGCTGCGCTGGAGCGTCGAGGCGACCGCGCCGTACTCGGAGAGGTGCGCGGAGTAGACGACGTCGAAGCCGCGCAGGCGGGCGCGCAGGCCGACGATCGGCTCGTCGACCGGGAAGCCGGGCACAGCGCGCTTGCGGGCGAGCGCGTCGGGGCTGCGGTTGGCGCCGTAGGCGAGGAGCGCCAGGCGCTCGCCGAGCGCGTCCGGCGCGAGCGCGGGCGAGAGGTCGACGAGCGGCCGCTCGTCGCCCGAGGAGGGGTCGCGCGCCCGCGCGCCCGCGAGCGCCTCGGGGAGCACGGACGAGCTCAGGCCGGCGAGCTCGCGCACGCCGCCCTCGGCCACGACGAACGAGGTCTGCGGGGCTTCGTACGGGTAGCCCCTGGCGAGCGCGAGGACGCGCGCGCGCTCGCCGGCGTCCGCGGTCGCGCGCAGGCGCTCGAGCTCGGCCGCGCTCAGCCGCCGGCTCTCGCCCTCAGCGAGGCTCCCGAGCCGGAGCGGGCCGAACGCCACGCGCCGAAGCGCCACGACGCGGTGGCCGACCGCCTCGCACATGCGCCGCACCTGGCGCTTGCGGCCCTCGCGCAAACCGATCTCGAGCACCCCCGGCGCCGTCTGGCGGACGCGCGCCGGGAGCGTCATGCCGTCGTCGAGCTCGACGCCGGTGCGCAGGCGGCGGAGCGCCCCCTCCCCCACCGGCCGGGGCTCGACCTCCGCTCGGTACACCTTCTCGACCGCGTACCGCGGGTGCACGAGCCGGTTGGCGAGCTCGCCGTCGTTGGTGAGCAGGATCAGGCCCGTGGTGTCGGCGTCGAGGCGACCGACCGGATACAGCCGCCGCTGCGAGGCGACGAGGTCGACGACCGTCCGGCGACCGTGCGGGTCGTGCGCGGTCGACACGACCCCGGGCGGCTTGTTGAGCACGTGCACCTCGCGCTCCTCGGGCGCCACCGCGCCCCCGTCGACGGTCACCTCGCGCGCCCCCGCGACATCGCGCGCCGGGTCGGTGACGACCTCGCCGTCTACCGTGACCCGCCCCTCGCCCACGATCCGCTCGGCCGCGCGCCGCGAGGCGACGCCCGCGTGGGCGAGGTACCTGGCGAGCCGCACGTCCGCTAGATCGATCGGCTCTCGTAGACCGCGGCCATCAGGTCGCGCAGCGCGCGCTCGAGGAGGCCGCCCTCGGCCGAGGCCGGCAGCCCGAGTCGCGCGGCGAGGCGCGCCGCGTCGGTGGGGATCGGCGTCGCCTCGGCCGTTCCGGTGAGCGACTGCCACACGAGCCAGTCCTCGCGCGAGGCGCCGGGGACCGGCGCGTCGCCCTCGCCGAGCACCGCGACGTCGCGCAGCGGCTCGAGCAGGAGGTGCAGCCGGCGCCGGCCCCGTAGCCGCCGCGGTCCCTCGACCCACACCGAGACCTCCTGTCCGGCGTTGATGCGCTTGGCCACCTCGCGCGCCGGCGCCGACCACCGCAGCGGGCGACCCTCCTCGAGCGAGCGCCCCGTGCCGAGCCCGCCGGCGCGGAGGAGCGAGGCGGCGAGCCGCAGGCCGAAGCGCCAAGGGCTGAACAGGAGCGCGAGCGGGCCGGTCATCCGTGCCGGAGTATCGCCGCCGCGCGCGGCTACGTGACTGCGACACTCGGGCGCATGGATCTCGACCTGCTCGACGGCGAGCTCGTCGCGCGCGGCGAGCCGCGCTTTCGCGCGCGCCAGGTATGGGAGTGGGTGGCGCGCGGTGCGGGCGACTACCGGGCGATGACCAACCTGCCCGCGGCGCTGCGCGCGGACCTCGCGGCGGCGGTGCCCTTCTCGACCCTGACGGTCGAGCGCGAGGTTCACGCCCGCGACGGCACCGAGAAGGCGCTCCTCCGAACGGGGGACCGGCGCCCACTCGAGGCCGTGCTCATGCGCTATCGCGACGGACGGCGCTCGGTGTGCCTGTCGAGCCAGTCGGGGTGCCCGCTCACGTGCACCTTCTGCGCCACCGGCCGCATGCGGTTCGCTCGCAACCTCACGGCGTCCGAGATCCTCGACCAGGCGCTCCACTTCCGCCGCCGGGAGGCGATCGATCACGTCGTCTTCATGGGCATGGGCGAGCCGCTCCTCAACCTCGACGCCGTGCTCGCCGCGTGCGAGCGCCTGCCTCAGCTCGGGGTGACCGCGCGGCGCACGGCGATCTCCACGGTCGGCTGGGTTCCCGGCATCGAGCGGCTGACCCGCGAGGGGCCGCCGGTGCGCCTCGCGCTGTCGCTGCACGCGCCGGAGGACGCGCTCCGCTCCGAGCTCATGCCGGTCAACGACCGCTACCCGCTCGGCGAGGTGCTCGCCGCGTGCCGGCGCTGGTCGTCGGCGCGCCGAACGCCCGAGTTCGTCGAGTACCTCATGCTCAACGGGGTCAACGACCGCTACGAGCAGGCGGTCGAGTTCGCGCGCGTGCTCGGGCGCGAGGGCGCGTTCAAGGTCAACCTGATCCCGTACAACCCGACCGAGGCCGGCTTCTCGGGCTCGAGCCGCGCGGCAATCGACGCGTTCCGCGCGGCGCTCGCCGAGCGCGGGGTCGCCGCGACCGTCAGGCTCACGCGCGGTCGAGAGATCGACGCCGCGTGCGGGCAGCTCGCGGCGCGGGAGGCAGCCGCTCACGACCACGCCGCGCGGGAGCCGAGGGCGGGAAGCATGGCCTGAGCCGGTCGCGGGCAAGGAGTCCGCAGGGAAGCGAGGACAGAAAGGGGCCGAGCATGGCTTCGAACGAAAAGCGCCAGGGCCGGGCGCGGACGCGACGGTCCGGCGCCGGCGCGCGCGGCAACGGGTCGGGCGGCTCCGGCGGACGGGCGGGCGAGATAGGCGCGCGCGGGGGCAGCGCGCGCGCTCGTGGGCGGAGCTCCTCGGAGGGCGACGCGAGCCGCACGGAGCCGACGGGCACCGCTACCGATGCCGCGCTCGACGAGGTCACCGCGTCCCGGCGCGAGGGCGCGGCGCGGCGCGAGGCGGCGCGCACGGCGCCGCACGCGGGCGACGATCGCGCACGGGACGGAGCCGACGAGGCAGGCGCCGCGGGCGAGGCGGAGACCGCGGAGTCGTCCGGCGAGTCCGAGTCCGGGCGGCAGGAGTCGGCGTCCGGACAGCAGGGACCGGGAGGCCTCGCCGGGCTCATCCAGCGTCGCGCCCGTGAGGGGTCGCTCGACGCGATCGACCACGACTTCGCGCGCGCGCAGCGCTTCCTGTGGGACTTCGTCCAGGACCACTACTTCCGCATCGAGACCGAGGGCTGGCACCGCCTGCCCGACCCGCCCAGCCTGATCGTGGGAATCCATGCGGCCGGCATCTTCCCCGTCGAGGCGTGGATGTTCGGCCTGGTGTGGAACCGCCGCTTCGGCGACAAGCGGATCGCCCACGGGACGGCGCACGACGCGCTCATGGCGGCGCCCCTCGTCGGCCAGTACTTCCGCAAGATGGGGGTGGTGTCGGCCTCGCGCGAGACCGTGACCGAGGCGCTCGAGGCCGGTCGCGACGTGCTCGTCTACCCCGGCGGCGACGTCGACTCGCTGCGTCCGTGGACCGAGCGCGACGAGGTCAAGCTCGCCGGCCGCCGCGGCTTCGTCAAGCAGGCGATCCGCTCGGGCGTGCCGATCGTGCCGCTCGCCAAGTCCGGGGGGACGGACACGATGTTCACCCTTCCGGGCGGGCGGACCGTCGCCCGCGCGCTCGGGCTCAAGCAGCTCGCGCGCATCGAGGAGCTTCCGCTCGCGATCGGAGCGCCGTGGGGGATCGCCCCGGCCGTCCTCCCGTTCCTGCCGCTGCCGTCGAAGCTCCGCATCCAGATCCTGGACCCGCTGTTCGTGGACGACGATCCCGACCGCGCCGACGACGACGAGTACGTCGACATGATCTTCGAGGAGGTGGTGTTCCGGATCGAGGAGGGCGTCGGCCGCCTCAAGCGCAAGCGGAGCTTCCCGGTCTTCGGCTGAGCGGCCGGTTCACGCCTCGGCGCGTCCCTCGCCGGCGCGCAGCAGCCGCTCGCGGAGCTCGCCCTGCTCCCCGGGAGAGGGGTCAAAGCGCGCGGGGTCGGGCAGGTCATCGACGCCGCGCAGTCCGAACAGCCGCTCGAACAGGGGTGTCGTGCGGTAGAGGGTGGCGCCGAAGCGCGAGCGCCCCGACTCCTCGATCACGCCCCGCTCGAGCAGGGTGGCGACCGCCGACTCCGAGGCGACGCCGCGGATGCGCGCGAGCTCGGGGCGCGAGACCGGCTGCAGGTAGGCGACGATCGCGAGGCACTCGGCCTGCGCCTGGGTGAGCGGCGGCGTGCGCGCGCGCGCGAGCAGGCGGCGCGCGGCGGAATCGGCATCCGGGATCGTCGCGAGCGCGTAGCCGCCCGCGACCTCCCGCAAGCGCAGGCCCCGTCCCTCCTGCTCGCACCGCTTCCCGACGCGCTCGAGCGCCGCGGCCACGTCCGCCTCGGGCGACTCGCACGCCTCGGCCAGCTCGGCCAGGGCGACGGGCTCGGGCGAGACGAAGAGCAGCGCCTCGAGGATCGGCTCGAGGTCGCTCATTCGGCCCCCACCGGGGTCGTGCGGCGATCGGATCGCGCGGAGGCCTCCGGCGGCTGCGCCGACTCCGGCGGTCGCTCGGCGCCTCGGTCGCCAGCGGTCCGGAGCACGTCGATCGGCCCGAACGCCTCCGGCTGGTCCCAGGTGGCCTCGCCGACCTTGAAGAGCTCGAGCAGCGCGAAAAGCGTCACCGCCTCGGTCATGCGGTCGGCGTCCGCGACGCAGTCGTCGAAGTTGACCCGCCGGCGGCCGGCGAGCATGGCGCGCACGTGGGCGAGCCGCCGCTCGAGGGAGACCGCCGGGCGCGCGATGTGACGCGTGTCGACCTCCGGCGGGGCGCGCAGCAGGTCGCCGAGCGCACGCCCGAGCCGCACCGGTTCGTACACCGCCTCGGTGCCCGCGAGCGGGGCACGGCGCAGCTCCGCCGGGGGTGGCGCCGAGCGGTAGCGCACCCCGCGCTCGGCCTCGTGCCGCTCGCGCAGATGCCCCGCGGCCGCGCGGTAGCGCGCGTACTCGAGCAGGCGCGCGAGCAGCTCCTCGGCCGCCTCGGGGGCCTCGAGCGCGAGCGGCTCCTCCTCCTCGCGGGGAAGCATGAGCCGCGACTTGAGCTCGAGCAGGGCGGCGACGAGGACGAGGAACTCGGTCGTCGCCTCGAGGTCGAGCTCGCCGGCGCGCTCGAGATGGTCGAGATACGCGAGCACGACCTCGGCCAGGTCGACCTCGAGCAGGTCGACCTCCTCCCGCAGCACGAGCGCGAGCAGCAGATCGAAGGGACCGTGGAAGACCTCGAGGTCGAGCTCGAGCGGCGGCAGCGGCACGCCGCGAGGGTATTGGTGCGCGTGGACGGGGACTCGAGCGCCTAGACGCGCGGCGGGCCCACGCCCATCCGCTCGCGCGCGTCAGCGAGCGTGTCCGCGGACATCGCCCGGGCCCGCTCCGCGCCCGCGGCGAGCGTCGCCTCGAGCGCCCTCTCGTCGACGCGCAGCTCTGCGTAGCGCTCGCGCACCGGGGCGAGGTACTCGACCACCGAGTCGGCGACCGCCTGCTTGAAGCTCCCGTAGCCGGCGCCGTCGAACTCGAGCTCGACGCTCGCCGGCTCGGTGCCGCGGATCGTCGCCATGACCTCGATCAGGTTCGAGATGCCCGGCTTCTCGGGCGAGCGGATCACGTCACGACCCGAGTCGGTGACCGCGCTCTTCACCTTCTTGACGATCGCCTCGGGCTCGTCGAGCACGTACAGCGTGCCCTGCTCGGTCGAGGCGGTCGTCGACATCTTGCGCTCGGGCTCCTGGAGGTCCATGATCCGCGCGCCGGTCTCGGGAATCCGGTGGTGGGGGACGACGAACGTCTCGCCGAAGCGCTCGTTGAAGCGGATCGCGATGTCGCGCATGAGCTCGATGTGCTGGCGCTGATCGGCGCCGACCGGAACCTCGTCGGCCCGGTAGGCGAGCACGTCGGCGGCCTGGAGGACCGGGTACACGAACAGCCCCGCCGACACGAGCTCGCGCTGGCGCGCGGATTTGTCCTTGAACTGGTGCATGCGGTTGAGGTCGCCGTGCGCGGTGACCGCGCACAGGAGCCAGCACAGCTCGGTGTGCGCCGGGACGTCCCCCTGGCGGAAGAGCACGCAGCGAGCCGGGTCGAGCCCGGCGGCGAGCAGCATCGCGGTCGTGTCGAGCCCCGAGCGGCGGAGCTCGGCCGGGTCGTACGGGACGGTGGTCGCGTGCAGGTCGACGATGCAGTAGATGGCCTCGCCGCGGTCCTGGCCCTCGACGAAGTGGCGGATCGCCCCGAGGAAGTTGCCGAGGTGCTTGCGCCCGGTGGGCTGGATGCCCGAGAAGATGCGCACCGTCGGCCTCAGCCCTCGTACAGAGAACGCTGGTCGGGGAGCATCGGAAGGTGGCGCGTGCGAGAGCCCATGCCGGCGTAACGTTACGTCGGCCGGCGGGCAACGAGTCCCGCTCCCTCCGTCAGAACGAGATCCGCGCGTCGCCCGGATCGGTCGCGCACGCGTCCTCGCCCGGCCCGCCGTTGGCGACGTCGTTGCGCGGGCGCCCGTCGCGGGCGCCGAGGCGATCGCCGCCGCCCTGGCCCGACACGACGTCGCGTCCCGAGCCGCCGGTCAGCCGGTCGTTGCCCGGACCTCCCGTCACGGTGTCCTTGCCAAGCTCCACCGGAGAGCGCGTCGCGCCCGGCCTCGCCCCGGAGCACGTCGTTCCCGTCCCCGCCGCGGACCACGTCGTCCCCTCCCGCGGCGTTGACCACGTCGTCGCCGCCGCCGGCGCAGATCACGTCGCGGCCCGGCGTGCCGAGCAGGACGTCGTCGCCTGGGCTCCCGCGGAGCGTGCACGCGGGGGCGCCACCGCCGCCACCGCCGGCGCCGGAGCCCGCGACGTAGATCGGCGTCGAGACCGCCTCGATCGACGAGCCGCGGTCGAGCTGGAGCCGATAGCGCCCGGGTGCGCCGACGCGCACCGCGAGGCGGAAGCGTTCGCGCGTGACGGGGACCCTGCGGGTCGGCGTGCGGCCGTCCTTGAGCACGGTCAGCGTGTACGGCCCGCCCGGGGAGCCGCCCGGCGCTCCCCCGAGCACGCGCGCGACGAGCTCGACCCGGCGGCCGCGGACGATGTCGCCCATGATCGCCGGCGGCGCCGACGAGCCCGCCGCACGCGCCTCGAAGCGCAGGTCGGGTGGATCGTTGCCGCCGATCTTCACGTACGTGTGTCCCGCCCGGACGCCGTCACGGATGCCCCGCGTCGACAGCTCGTGGGCGAAGACCACGGTCGTCGGCTCGCCGACCGGCGACTGGGTCGGCTGCTCGACGCGTCCGGCGCGGTGCGAGTCGGAGCCGCCGACCGCCGCGATCCGGTGGCCGCGGTCGAGCGCCCGTTCCCAGAAGCCGATCGCCGTGACCGTGAACGGGTTCGGGCCTGGGCGCGCCGGCCCATTGATGTCGGCCGGCCCCGTGGCGATCTCGATCCCGTCGACGAGCCCGTAGCCCGTCTCGGCCGGCGAGTACTCCCACTCGCAGCCCCGGCACAGGTTGGCCGGGAAGGGCGGCGACGGGAACAGGGTCGGGTGGTTGATCTCGTAAGGCCGCCGCCCGCGCGCGCCGCCGCGAGGAAGTTGCGCGCCGGCCGTGCGGCCCGCATCTGGGCGAGCGAGCCGTCCGCGCGGCGCACGAGGATCGGACCCGTCCGGTAGTCGACCGGCGCGGCGGCCGCGTGGACGTTGGGGTGGCCGCGATAGGTTGTCACCTCCTCGCTCGGGATCACGAGGCTGCCCGGGTGGTCGTCGCGGTAGCGGCCGAGCTCCGGGCACGCGCTGTCGGTGTTGTGGTCGGTGAGCGAGAGGAAGTCGAGCCGGCGCCGCCGCGCGCCAGCGGGCGGAACGCGAAGTCGAAGGTCTCGGACATCGTCGCGTCGGCGTCGCCCGAGTGCTCGGCGTGGACGTGGAGGTCGCCCGCGAACCAGCCGGACTCGCGCCGGGCCGGCGCCGCGCCGCCAGCCGCACCCGCGTACGGGTCGTCGTCGAACGCGGGATCGTCGAGCAGGACCTCGACCCGGTAGGCGACCCGGCCGTCGGCGTCGCCCTCGGCCCGCGAGGCGATGTTCGCGAGCCCGAGCTCGGCGGCCCACCCGCCCGGCGGGATCGGGCCCGGGCGGAACGAACGCGTCGTCCGGCCGGGGACGTGGGCCTTGGGGTCGGCGTCGTACTGCCCCTCGCTCGAAGAAGCCCTGCGGCGTTACGGTGACGTCCGAGTAGCCCGAGCCGCCCCAGCCGCGGAACTCCTCCATCCCCCACGCGCTGTCCCCATCGCGGCGCGGCTCGTACAGGCCGAGGTCGAGCGTGTGCGCGGCCTGCGGCCCGCCGCCCTCCGGCTGGTCGTGGCAGTAGCGGACGCGCACCTGCGTCGTTCCGGCGGGGACGTCGAACGGGACCATCACGAAGCTGCCCTGGCGCGCGGCGTCGAACGCGCCGGTGAACGCCTGGTCGACGCCGCCGCCCGCCGCGCAGCTCGCTGGTGCCGCGGCGCCGGCGGCGGGCGCCGTGACAAGCGACGTGACGAAGACGGCGAGCGTCGCCAGCGTCGACCTCAACCCCGTCACGGTGTGGAGCACGATACCGCGAGGGCGGCGCACGCAGACTCAGCTCGCGTACGGTGACGTGAGGTTCGAGAACATCGGGAAGTGGCGCGGGTTGGTCGTCCAGAGCTCGGCGCGGACGACCTCGGCGCTCGCGGCGACCACATAGTCGACGACCTCGACCCCAGGGTGGCTGCGCAGGTAACGGACCGCGAGCGCACCGGCCTTTCTCGGCGATCTCGTCGTCGACCGCGAGCCACTCGACTTGTGCGAGCAGGCCGCGGGTGGGACGCTCCTCGTGCGGTCGCGTGCCGGCGAGGATCTCCAGCTTCGTGAGCACCGAAGCCGTCACCCGCTCGCCTCGCCACCACGCACGCGCGAACGCGCTGCGCGCGCTCTCGTCACCCCGGAGGTGATCGATGAAGATCGACGTGTCGACGACGAGCGTCATCGAACGCGCCGCCCGAGACCCGGGCGAAGGCTCTCGACGTAGCCGGCGCCATCGTAGTCGCGCTCGCCCCAGGCACCGAAGCTGTCGTCGAGCGCCTGCTGGTCGAAGGTCGCTCCCTCGCCATAGCTCGCGGCGACTGCCCGTCGGATCAGCTCGGCCATCGTCGCCCCGGTTCGCTCCGCCCTCCGCTTGAGGTCTGCGTACTGCTCGTCGGTGAGGGTGATCTGGGTCCGATGTCCCATTCGCTGATGTAAGGTTACATCGCTCGAATTCGCCGCTACCGCTGGGATCGCTACTGAACTCGCCCCGGGGTCACACTTCGTTGAGGCGGTCGTCTCGCGGATAGCGCTTGACGCTCCGCTCGTATCACCGCAGCGGTTCGCAGAGCGAAGCGACCTGCCCCTTCCCGCCCACTCGCGCGCCGCGCTTCAGACCTTCCCGGTCGTCACCTGCCGGGCGTCGTCCGGGTCGCCGGGCGGCTCGTGCTCGGGCGGTGGCTGGCGCACCACGGGCCGCCGCGCCGCGCCCGCCTCGTCGAGCCGGCGCACCGGCGTCGTGTACGGCGCCCCCTGGGCGATCGAGGGGTCCTCGGCCGCCTCCTCGAGCACCGCGCGCAGCGCGTCGACGAAGCCGTCGAGGCGCTCCTTCGGCTCGGTCTCGGTCGGCTCGATCAGCATCGCCTCGTCGACGAGCAGCGGGAAATAGACGGTCGGCGGGTGGACGCGATGGTCGAGCAGCCGCTTGGCGATGTCGAGCGTCTTGATCCCTAGGTTGCGCTTGGCGCCGGTCCCCGAGACCACGAACTCGTGCATGCACGTGCGGTCGAAGGCGACCGGCAGGTGCTCGCCGAGCCCGGGCTCGGCGAGCCGCGCACGCAGGTAGTTGGCGTTCAGCACCGCGATGTCCGAGGCCTCGCGCAGGCCGTCGCCGCCGAGCGAGCAGATGTACGCGTACGAGCGCACGAACACGCCGAAGTTCCCCTGGAACCCGCGCAGCCGACCGATCGACTTGGGGCGCTCAAAGTCGAGGTCGTAGACCGGCCGCGAGCCGTTGCCCGGGTCGACCTCGACGACCTGCGGGCGCGGCAGGAACGGCTCGATCCGGTCGGACACGGCGATCGGGCCGGCGCCGGGGCCGCCGCCGCCGTGGGGCTGCGAGAAGGTCTTGTGCAGGTTGAAATGGACGATGTCGAAGCCCATGTCGCCCGGCCTCGATATGCCCATGACGGCGTTGAGATTGGCGCCGTCGTAGTAGAGCGTCGCGCCGACGTCGTGGACGATGCGGGCGATCTCCGTGATGTTGCGGTCGAACAGCCCGAGCGTGTTCGGGTTGGTGAGCATGAGGCACGCCACGTCCTCGTCGGCCTTGTCGCGCAGGTCGTCGAGGTCGACGCCGCCGTCCTCGGCCGTCCCGACCTTGACCACCTCGTAGCCCGCCATGCGCACGGTCGCCGGGTTGGTGCCGTGGGCGGTGTCCGGGGTGAGCACCTTGGCTCGGCGCTCGCCGCGATCTTCGTGGTAGGCGCGCGTGAGCAGCAGCCCGGCGAGCTCGCCGTGCGAGCCGGCGCTCGGCTGGAGCGACACGTGCGGGAGGCCGGCGACCTCGGCGAGCGCTTGCCCGAGCCGCCACATGAGCTCGAGCGCGCCCTGCGCGTACTTCGGCTCCTGTGCCGGGTGCAGGCGCGCGTGCCCCGGCAGCGCCGCCACCCGCTCGTTCACCTTCGGGTTGTGCTTCATCGTGCACGAGCCGAGCGGGTAGAAGCCCGTGTCGAGGTCGAAGTTCTGCTTCGAGAGGTTGTTGTAGTGACGGACGATCTCGGGCTCGGAGACCTCGGGCAGGGTGGGCGCGACGGCGCGCAGCTCGCTCTGCGGGATCAGATCCTCGAGCGCGATCTCGGGAACGTCGGTAGGCGGCGGCACGAAAGCACACCGGCCGGGGCGCGAGCGCTCGTAGATCGTCACCGGCTCCTCGCCCCCGGGCGCGAAGCCGACCACGGCGCTCGCGCCGTCCGCACCCGCGGCGTACGCCGCGCCGCCTCCGTCCGCCCGGCGCGCGCCGGTCACGCCGGCACCTCCGCGCGCACCGTCGCGGCGTGCCGCGCGAGCCGGTCGATGTCGGCGCGCGTGCGCCGCTCGGTAAGCGCGACCAGCAGCCCGTCGGCGTACTCGGGGTAGTCGCGCCCGAGGCGGTAGCCGGGGTTCACCCCGTCGGCGCGCGCCGCCTCGACGAGGCCGTCGAGGTCGGGCACGCGCACCGCGAACTCGCGCACCACCGGCCCCGGGTTGATCGGCTCGAGCCCGAGCGCCTCGCGCGCGTAGTGGGTGCGCCGGGCCATCAGCTCGCCGAGCTCCACGATCCCCCGCCGCCCGAGCCAGGCGAGGTATACCATCCCGGCGAGCGCGTTGAGCGCCTGCGAGGTGCAGATGTTGTGCGTCGCCTTCTCGCGGCGGATGTGCTGCTCGCGCGTCTGGAGGGTGAGCACGAAGCCCCGCCTGCCGTCGACGTCGACGGTCTCGCCGGCGATGCGCCCCGGCATCTTGCGCAGGTAGCGCTCCGACGCGGCGTAGAAGCCGAACGAAGGCCCGCCGAAGTCGAGGCGGTTGCCGAGCGTCTGCCCCTCGCCGACCGCGACGTCGATGCCGTATTCGCCGGGCGGGCGGAGGACGCCGAGCGTGAGCGGATCGACCGCGCACACGCACAGCGCGCCGGTGCGCTTCGCGGCCTCGGCGAGCGGCCCGAGCTCCTCGACCGTACCGAGGAAGTTGGGCTGCTGGAGGAAGACCGCCGAAGTCTCGTCGTCGACCGCGGCGGCCAGCGCCTCGAGGTCGGTCGCCCCGTCGTCGTCGAGCGGGACCTCCTCGACGCGCGAGCCGAACCCCCGCGCGTAGGTCGCGAGCGTCTCGCGCGAGTGGGGATGGACGCCGCGCGAGGCGACGAGTTTCCCGCGGCCGTTCTCGAGATTGGCGAGGTAGCCGGCCGAGGCGACCGACGAGGGGCCCTCGTACAGCGACGCGTTCGACACGGGCAGCCCGGTGAGCTCGGAGATCGCGGTTTGGAACTCGAACATCACCTGGAGCCCGCCCTGGGAGATCTCGGGCTGGTACGGCGTGTACGGGGTGAGGAACTCCGAGCGCTGGGTGATCGACTCGACGAGCGCGGGGGCGTAGTGGTCGTACATGCCGGCCCCGGCGAACGTGACCTCCTGGTCGGCGCCACGGTTGCGCGCCGCCAGCGAGGCCAGGTGGTCGGTCACCTCCTGCTCCGACATGCCGGCTGGCAGGTCGAGCTCGCGATCGAGGCGCACGTCCTCCGGGATGTCGGCGAACAGGTCCTCGAGCGAGCCGGCGCCGATCGCGTCGAGCATCGCGCGGCGGTCGGGATCGGTGGCGGAAGTGTAGCGGCTCATCTCTTCTCGGGGCGCGCGAGCTGGGCGAGGCCGCTCAGCTCTCCTGCACGAGCTGCTCGTACGCCGGAGCGTCGAGCAGGTCGTCGCGCTCGCCGGGGTCGCTCAGGCGCACGCGCACCATCCAACCCTCGCCGTAGGGGTCGTGGTTGACCGCGGCCGGATCCTCGCCGAGCGCCTCGTTGACCGCCACGATCTCGCCCGAGAGCGGTGCGATCACGTCGGACACCGCCTTGACCGACTCGACCTCGGCGTAGGACTCGTCCTTGCGCACCTCGGTCCCCACCTGCGGCGGGTCGAAGAACACGACCTCGCCGAGCGCGTCCTGGGCGAACCACGTGATCCCGAACGTCGCCTCGTCGCCGTCGACGCGCGCCCAGTCGTGCTCGGGGTGGTAGAGCAGCTCGTCCGGGTAGCTCTGGTCGGCGGCCACGTCAGGCGCCCTTCCCGCGGTAGAGCGGCTTCTCGCGGACCTCGGCGGGGCGGAGGCGCCCGCGCACGTCGACCTCGATCGGCGTGCCCGGCGCCGCGGCGGACGCCGGAACGTAGCCCATCCCGATGCCGCGCTCGCGGCACGGCGACAGCGTCCCGCTCGTGACGACGCCGGCGGGCTCCCCGTCGACGAGGATGGGGTTGCCCTGCCGCGGGATGCCCGGGCCGGTAAAGGCGAACGGCACGAGCCGCTCACCGGGGTCGCCGGCCGCCCGCAGGGCGTCCGCGCCGATGAAGCCCGTGTCGAGCTTGACCGCCCATCCGAGGCCTGCCTCGATCGGCGTGCGCTCCTCGGACAGGTCGTTGCCGTACAGCGGGAAGCACACCTCGAGGCGGAGCGTGTCGCGCGCCCCGAGCCCCGCGGGCTCGGCGCCCGCGGCGACGAGCGCGTCCCACAGGGCGGGCGCCGCGTCGGGGGCGCACAGGAGCTCGACCCCGTCCTCGCCGGTGTAGCCCGTCCCGCACACGCGGCAGTCGGCGCCGGCCACCCGGGCGCGCGCCGTGCGCATCCGCGCGGGAGCCTCCCCGTCCTCGAGCAGCCCCCCGAGGATCGCGCGCGCCGCGGGGCCCTGGAGCGCCAGCATCGCGTAGTCGGCGGCGGCGTCGCGCACCTCGACCTCGAAGCCTGGGGCGTGATCGGCGAGCCACGCGTGGTCGCGCTCGTGGTTCGCCGCGTTCGTCACCGTGAGGAAGCCGCCGGCGGCGAGCCGGTACGAGAACAGGTCGTCGAGCACGCCACCGTCCTCCCGGCACAGCAACGAATACTGCGCCCCGCCCTCGCGCACGCGCCCCACGTCGTTCGAGAGCACCCGCTGGAGGAGGGCCTCGGCGTCCCGGCCGCTCGTCTCGACCTGACCCATGTGGGAGACGTCGAAGACCCCGGCGTGGCGGCGAACCGCGACGTGCTCGGCCCCGATCCCGCCCGGGTAGTGGACCGGCATCTCCCACCCGGCGAAGGGGACGAGCCGTGCCCCCGCGGCGGCATGGCGATCGTGCAGGGGCGTGCGTCGGAGCGTCTCAGGCGCAGAGGCGGCCAAGGTCGGCTGAGGCTACCAGCGGCGCGGCGACGCCCCGGCGGGGTTCCGCCGAGCGCCGGCACGGTCGAGGCCGCCGGCTCACCCGACGTCGAGGCGCCGGTCGGGAGCCCGGAGCGGGCTACTCGTCCCTCAGGAACGGCGGGACGTCGATCTCCTCCTCGTCGATCTCGAGCGACGAGCGCGAGCCCTGGTCGAACAGCGGCGGGCTGCGGCGCGGCTCCTCGCGGCGCGTCGAGCGCTCGCGATCGCGCTCGTCCGGCTCGAACCGCGGTACCGCGCGCTGGGGCCCGCCGCCCTCGAACCCCGTGGCGATCACCGTCACGCGCACCTCATCCTCGAGGTCCTCGTCGATGACCGCCCCGAAGATGATGTTCGAGTTGCGGTCGGAGGCCGCCTGGATGATCTCCGCGGCCTCGTTGACCTCGAACAGGCCGAGGTCGTTCCCGCCCGTGATGTTGAGCAGGATCCCGGTGGCACCGTCGACCGACTGCTCGAGCAGCGGGCTCGAGATCGCCCCCCGTGCGGCCTCCGAGGCCCGGTTCTCGCCGGCCGAGGTGCCGATCCCCATGAGCGCCGAGCCCGCGTCGCGCATGATCGTCCGCACGTCGGCGAAGTCGAGGTTGATCAGGCCGGGGATCGTGATCAGGTCGGTGATGCCCTGGACGCCCTGGCGCAGGACGTTGTCGGCCTCGCGGAAAGCGTCGAGGATGCTCGTGCGCCGCTCGACGATCGACAGCAGCTTCTCGTTCGGTATCACGATCAGGGTGTCGACCTGCTCGCCCATCCGGTCGATGCCCTCGGCCGCCTGGCGCGTGCGCCGACCGCCCTCGAAGGCGAACGGGCGGGTGATGACACCGACCGTGAGCGCGCCGATCTCGTTCTTGGCGACCTCGGCGATGACCGGCGCGCCCCCGGTGCCCGTCCCGCCGCCCTCGCCGGCGGTGATGAACACCATGTCGGCGCCCTTGAGTGCCTCCTTCAACTCGTCGCGGCTCTCGCTCGCCGCGCCTTGGCCGATCTCGGGGCTCGCCCCGGCTCCCAGTCCGCGCGTGAGCTGGGCGCCGATCTGGAGCTTGATGTCGGCGTCGGTCATCTGCAGCGCCTGGGCGTCGGTGTTGACCGCGATGAACTCGACCCCCTTGAGGCCCGCGTCGACCATGCGGTTGATGGCGTTCGTGCCGCCGCCGCCCACGCCGACCACCTTGATCACCGCCAGGTAGCTACCGGTATCCATGTCGCGTGCCTTGCCGTCGGGTACGCCGGTCGCTCAGGCGACGAGCCACCGGCTGGGGAGCCTCGACTCACGCTTGAGAGTTTGCTTGGGCAACTCTGCCCTGCGAGTCGGCACTCTAGAGCTTTTCTCGAGGTTTGCAACGGCTCTGACAGCGACCACAGCAACACTCAACTCAAGTTGAGGGTTAGGGTTCTGGCTGGCCCTCGACTGTTGCTCGAGTGTTCTACGGACCCGGTTCGCCCTCCCCCGCATCCCGCGGAAAGCCGCCCGCGGCGGGTCGATCGGGGAGCCGCACGTCGACGTAACGCGCACCCCGGGCCGTGCGTGCGCCGAGCACGGCGGCGGCAGCTGACCACTTCTCGCGCACCGAGGTGAGGGCGCCGAACCGGACATCGGGCCCACGCCGCAGCGACACGACCCAGCCTTCGCGGCCGCGGCGCACCCTTCCGAGCCAGGCGGCGAGCTCCGGCGGTGTCGCGGCGGCGAGCCGGGCCGCGTCGGCGACATCGCCCCGGGCTCGTCGCGTCCGGGGACCGAGGCGCCCCACGAGTCGCGGCAACGGGCGATCGACGGACCCGCGGGAGAGGACCGCCCCGTCGGCGACGACGGCGAGCTCCCGGCGCCCGGCGGCCCTGACCGTGCCGACCGGCGGCCGCTCGACGACGGTGACGACGAGGCGGTCGGGGAGCCCAGCATCGGTCGTGAGCGACACCACGGCGGGAAAGCGCCGGGCCACTCGGCGCAGCGCGTCCGCGTCGACGTGAAGGGTGGTCATAGTGCGCGCCGCACGGCGCAGGTCGTCGCGCAGCCTCGGCCCGTAGGTGGCGCCCGCCCCTCGAAGCGTGACCGCCTCGACCCGGAACAGCGGCAGGTTGCGGATCACGCCGAGGTAGGCGCCGGCGACGATCGTCGCCACGAGGGCGGCCACGAACACGCGCCGACGCGCGCGCGGAGGGACGGGCGGTCGCGCGCGAGCGATCCGCACCGCCGCGCGCCTCGGACGCCGGCGCCGGCGCGGTCGGCGTCGCGGCCGTGGTGTTGCCGCGGTCACCCGCGCAGCTCGCTCGCGTCGATGTCGCCGAGCAGCTGCACCTCCGCCTCGAGCTCGACGCCGAAGCGCTCGCGCACGCGCCGCCGTCCCTCGGCCATCAGCCCGATGACCGCCGCGGTCGTGGCCGCGCCGGTGTTCTCGACGAAGTTGGCATGCTTGTCCGAGAAGCGGG
>Ga0126312_10000802_pt1 | contig 19730 bp, 17 predicted proteins | sample Plot104A_FD_92537 | JGI IMG/M metagenome (GOLD analysis project Ga0126312, IMG submission 92537) | Serpentine soil microbial communities from UC McLaughlin Reserve, CA, USA - Plot104A | ecosystem: Environmental > Terrestrial > Soil > Grasslands | place: USA: UC McLaughlin Reserve, Lake County... | reverse complement strand
TCATCAGCAGCCACTTGGCTTTTGCCGGGCCGACAAGCTGGACCAGGCGCAGAACGTCGGGAACCGGGGCGATGAAGCCGAACTTGGCCACCGGAATTCCGAATTTTGCCGTCCGCACCGCGATCCGGAAGTCGCACGAGGCGGCGACAATGGTGCCGCTGCCGACCGCATGGCCTTGAATCATGGCGATCACCGGCTGCGGCACCCTTCGCAGGGCGGACTGCAAACGTTCCGCAGCCTCATCATAGGCGAGCGCAGTTTCCGCCGTCGCAAGATGTTCGCGGAATTCGCGCACGTCGGCGCCCGAGATGAACACGCGGTCACCGGCACCACTAAGCACGAAGATTCGAACGCTGCGGTCCTTCGACAGCCGGTCGAACAGATCGGCAAGGCGGCCCGTGATCTCGAGGCTCAGCGCGTTGCGGACGGCCGGCCGGTTGACTGTCACCCACGCGATAGGTCCGTCTTGCTCAACAAGCAGCTCCTCGTGCATCGTCCTCACCTTCCCGCGAACTCGCCCGCCGCACTGAGATGGTTGTTCTCACCGGCCGCCCGTCACCTGCAGCCGCTGACGCGTGATGTAGGAGCCCTCGCTGCCCGCCAGGAAGGCGACGGATGCCGCCACATCGTCGAGCGTGCCAAGCCGGTGGAGCGGCACCTCCTTGCGCATGCGGCGCCGCTGGGCTGGTGTCCGATGCAGGGTGCTGGAAAGATCGGTCGTGACGAAGCCCGGCTCCACCAGGTTCACGGTAATGCCGTGCGGGCCTAGGAAGCGGCTGAGATACTCCATCAGGCCGGCGAGTGCGGCTTTCGACGCTGCGTAGTGCGGCCCGATATTGCCGCCCAGTCGCGCCGCCGCCGAACCGATGAAAACGACGCGTCCTGTCTTCGACTGCCGCAGCAACGGCAGCGCGCCCTGCACGCACAAGAACGCCCCGGTCACGTTCGTCGCGAAGGTCTCGTTCCAGGTCTGCAGCGTGACGCGTTCAACATCGGTCGCAATCGGTGCAATGCCGGCGTTGCCGACGAGGATATCGAGCCGCCCGGCCCTTCGCCCGATCAGCTTGAACATCCGCGAGACCTGGCCCGGATGCGATACATCGGCGCAAACGACTTCCGCGGCGCCTCCCGTCTCTCGGATCCGACGGACACATGCCGCCGCCTGGCGCGCCGCGCTGCGGAAATTCACGAACACATAGGCGCCTTCACCGGCCAAGCGTTCGGCAATGGCGCGCCCGATGCCCCGACTCGCCCCGGTGACGAGGGCGATCCGCTCGGCAAGCTCGCCGCGTCGGATCGGCCGATGCGGGGCTTCACTCCTGGTCTTAGCCGCCGGCATTGATTTCGCCCTGCACGGCGGAAAACGCTGCCTGCACTTCGTCTTCCAAAAGGGTGCCGACCCGCCGGCGCGTCTTGTTGAAGTCAGTCGATGTGACGTCGCGTGGTCGCGGCAAGCTGACGTCGACCATTTCCTTGATGCGGCCGGGGCGAGCCGTCAACACCACCACCCGGTCCCCGAGCAGGATCGCCTCCTCGATGTTGTGAGTGATGAAGATTGCGGTCCGCCGTTCGGCACTCCACACGTTGAGAAGCTCCTGCTGCATGATCGTACGCGTCTGCGCGTCGAGCGCGGCAAACGGCTCATCCATGAGGAGGATCTTCGGATCGTTGACCAGCACGCGCGCCAGCGCGACCCGCTGGCGCATCCCGCCGGAGAGCTCCTGCGGGTAGCGTCGTTCGAACCCCCTCAGGCCGACGGAATTGATCTGCTGGCGCACCCGCTCGCGCCGCTCCGCCCGGGGCACGCCCCGCTCGCGCAGCCCGAATTCCACGTTCTGCTCGACCGACAGCCAGGGGAACAACGCATATTCCTGGAACACAACGCCGCGGTCCGGGCCCGGTCCGTGGATCGGCTCGCCGTCGAGCAGCACCTCGCCGCTGCTCGCGTGCTCGAAACCCGCCACGATATTGAGCAGCGTGGTCTTTCCGCATCCGCTCGGCCCGAGAATGGTGAGGAACTCGGTGCCGCCGATCTCCAGATCGATGCCGTCCAGGGCCGTGAGCACTTCCTGCCGGGCGATATCGGTGAATCGCTTGGTCAAGCTGCGCATGACGATGCGCGCGCGGGACTGAGGCTGCGGCTGAGGGACGACTGCCGATTTCATAGGCCGCGGCTCCAGCGCATGACCCAACGCCCCGCGAGCTGGATCACAAGATCGCTGAGGAACCCGAGCACACCCACGCTGAGCATGGCGCCGATGATGATGTCGAGCCGCAGGAAGTAGTAGGCATCCCACATCACGAAACCGAGCCCGGACTTGACCGCCATCATCTCCGCCACGATCACCAGCACCCAGGCAAGGCCGATCCCGAGACGCAGGCCGGTGAAGATGAACGGCATCGCGGATGGAAGCACGACGCGCGGCAGGATCATGTAGGCCCGAATGCCGAGCATGCGCGCGGCACGCACCAGGAGTTTTGGCGTGCCCGCGACTCCGGCCGCGGTGTTGACCACGATGGGAAAGAAGGCGCCGAGCGCTATCAGGAAGAAGGCGGAGGCGTCGCGGATCCCGAAGAAGATGACGGCAAATGGCACCCATGACGTGATGGGGATCGGGCGCATCATCTGGATGATGGGATCGATTAGGTCCGCCACGGGGCGAAACCAGCCGATCAAGCAGCCGAGCACGACCCCGACCAGGGCCGCCGCGGCAAACCCACCGAACACTCGATAGGCGCTGTTTGCGGTGTGTGTGAACCAGGTGCCGGAATAGGTCGTCGTACCCGGCTGGCCGAACATCCAGTCCTGCAGCGTTTGCAGAACGGTGACTGGCGAGGGCACAAAACGCGGATCGACCCATCCGAGCGTCGAGGCGGTGTGCCATAGCAGAAGGAAGAGAAGAGGGCCGATGGTCCGGCGCACGGCGAGACGAGCGCTCGCAGCAAAGCGAGTGCCGTCCCACCCGTGTGCCTGAGCAGCGGCCGGAGCAAGGGTCACGGTAGGCTCTTGCTCACTGACCGCCGAGTTCGCTCTTCGGCCTGCCCGTCGCCTCGCTGAGCAGTGAGTAATCGAATTGCTTGTCGACGGCGCCTGAGGTGTCGACCTGGGTGATCTTGGCCTCGTGCAGCATCGCAAGAAGCGCTTTCGCCTGCTTGGCGTGTAGCATGTAGTCGAGCTTGCCGCGCGGGATCGCCTCCTTGACGACCGTCGGCGAAGCGCCCGTGCCCTTTATCGCCACTTCCGTGTAGCGGTTGATGTCCTGATTGAGCGCATTCGTGGCGTCGACTGCGGCCCGGACGACACCCACGACGGCACCCCGGTTGGCCTGGAGGAAATTCGAATTGACGGTCATCACGCCGTTGATGTGGCCGGTCGGATTATCGCCGATGTCCAGCGTGCTGTAGTAGCCGTCGCCCGACAGCGAGGCATCGGCGTTGTTCGGCTCCCAGGAGACGAAACCGTCGATCTGCCGGTTCTTCAACGCCGACAGGAGCGGCGGCCCACCGGCGGCGAAGCTCACGGTCTTGATCTTCGAAAGATCGGCTCCGCCGAGCCGGGCACTCGCCTTGAAGAGCAGTTCCGCGTAGCTGTTCGGCGCCGTCCCGAGCGTCAGGCCTTCCAGATCCTTCCATTTGGTTGCGTTGACGCCCTTGGCGAGAGTGAGGCTCTGGCCGCCGTTGAACACGCCGGCGATCGCTCGGAAGTCGCGGAAGTTCTTTTCTTCCATCAGGCCGACGTTGACGTAGCCCATGACGGCAACGTCGACCTGGTTCGTCATAAGCGCCAGTTGCAGGTCGGCGTATCGCCGCATCGGCACGACTTCCAGTTCCACGCCATACTTCTTGGCATAGTCCTGGATGATCATCATGCTTGCCTGGTGCACCTGGACGGCATAGGCGAAACGAACCTTGTCTGCTGCCTGTCCCTGCGAAGCGGCCCCCAGCGCCCCGATCAGGACTGCTGCCAGCGTCAATTTACGCATCGTGATCTCCCGCTCACCGGCACTGCTTCGCTTGATCGTTCAGCCTAGGGCACCAGCGCGGTAAGAATGCCGTAGGTATCCGGTCGCCTGTCCCGGTAGAACTGCCATGCACGCCGTCGCTGCGTGACGAGATCGAGATCGCAGTCGACTAGGAAGACCTCCTCGCCCTCACCAGCCTGACCCAGCATCTCGCCCGCAGGATCGAACGCGACACTTCGACCGTAGTAGAAGTAGTCGCCTTCCTGGCCGGTCCGATTGAGTCCCGCCACGAAATATTCGTTGAAGATGGCGTGGGCGCAGAGCTCCTTTTCCCACACCTTGCGCGACAGGCTCTTGTCCGGCGTGGCGCTCGGAACCAGCAGGATTTCGGCGCCGTTCAGCGCGAGCGCGCGCGCGCCTTCGGGATAATGACGGTCATGGCAGATCAGAATCCCGACCTTTGCGTAGCGCGTGTTGAACACGGGATAGCCGAGATTGCCCGGCTTGAAGTAGAGCTTTTCGTAGAAGATCGTGTTCAGCGGGATGTGGTTCTTTCGGTAGACGCCGAGCAACGTGCCGTCCGCGTCGATGACCGCCGCCGAATTGTAATAGACGCTGCGCTCGACGCTCTCGTAGATCGGCGCGACGATGACGATGTTGAGTTCCAGCGCGAGCTTTGACATCGCTTCCGTGATCGGTCCCGGAATACGTTCGGCCGTGTCGAAATAGCGGGTGTTGAGATCGGTGATGAAGAACAGCTCGTGAAACACTTCGGCGAGAAGCACGATCTGCGCGTCCTTGCCGGCGGCCTCGCGGATCATCGCCTCCGCCCGCGCGAGATTCTGCTCGCGCTTGCCGGAACAGTTCATTTGCAAAAGCGCCACACGAACCACGTATCCACTCCCGTCCCGTGCTGTTGCGCCCCTAATATACAACACTCCCGAAAAAGTATACAACATGGCCGAGATTGCATTATTGGGCGGCAGCAGACGGATTCTTGGGCGAGAACAGCAGGAGACCTCAACCGACCCGCGGCTTGATCCGCGCGGCGGTGGCCTGGCCATGTCAGTGACAAGGACCCTACACCGCAGACCTGAGGGTGGCGAGAACCGGACCATCCGCTCCGACCGAGTTCGGCGGGAAATTGCGGATCAGATCATTTCCGGCAGCCTGCGTCCGGGCCAGGAGCTGGATGAAAAGAAACTGGCCGAAGCGTTCAACGTCTCGCGCACGCCGGTTCGCGAGGCGCTGAGGCAGCTGGCGGCGGCAAAGCTGATCGAGTGGCGTCCACACCAGAGCGCAGTGGTGGCGAAGATCACGCCCTCGACCATGGTCGAGATGTTCGAGTTAATGGCCCAGCTCGAGGGCTTCTGCGGCCGGCTGGCGGCACGGCGCATGAGCCCGAGCGAGCATGCGAACCTCATCGCCATTCACGAACAGTTCCGCCCCTTCGTGGCAAAGGGCGATCGCGAGAATTACCACGCCTTGAACAGGACCTTCCACGAGGCAATCTATGCCGGCTCGCACAACCGCTACTTGATGGAGCAGGCAAGTGCTCTGCACGATCGACTTGCGCCCTATCGCGCCTTCCAGCTCAGGCGTCCGGATGCCCTGCTCCTCGCCTCGGAAGAACACCAGGCCATCATCGACGCGATCGTCGCCGGGAACGGCGACGAAGCCTTCCGGCTGCTGGTGGACCACGTGAGCCTGAGCAACGAGTTATTTGCCGATCTGGTCGCTGCGTTGAGCATCGCCGATCAGAACCCTGCGTAGCACCTCGTGTTGCCGGTCTCCTCTCTGTCCGACATCTCCGTGAAGTCCGGGAGATTGACTGCGGCGCCGCTCGCGCACGCCCGCACCACCCGGATGTTGGTTCAGAGCACCTTCCGCGGACAACTATCCAACCATTCGTCGTGGCCGGGCTCGTCCCGGCCCCCTCGATTCAACTGACGCCATGCCGGCCTGACCGAGATTGCCGGGCCAAGCCCGGCAATGAGCGCTTTATCGAGTTACTCATCATGGAAAACACTCTTGAAGACGGCGCGGTCGCGGACGCCCACGTGGGGGAGCCGTGACAGTGCGAGGCGGGCGAGAGGCGGGCGCCTCCATTGCCAGCAAGCGCGTGCTGCCTCAGCTCGACTCGCGGACATCCCTATCTGGTGTTGGCCTTTGCCGGCCTGTGCTGGTCGGGAAACCACATTGTCGGACGTGCCCTTGCCGGCCACCTTCCCCCGATGACGATATCGACGATCCGCTGGCTTCTGCCGCTGATTATTCTCTATGCCGTCGCCCGGCCGACCATCCGACGGGACTGGCCGCTTATGCGCCAGCACTGGGCGATCATGCTCTGGCTCGGGCTGACCGGAGGATTGCTGTTCAGCGCGCTGCAGTATGTCGGACTCCAGTACACCACCGCGCTGAATACCTCGATCCTGAACTCGCTAGTGCCGGTTCTCATCATCGCGGCGGGCGCGTTGATCTTCCGTGACCGGGTCCATCTCGGTCATGTGTTGGGCATCTCGGTGTCGCTGGGCGGCGTTCTCGTCATCATTACGCGCGCCGAGCTCGCCGTGCTGTTGCAACTGAGCTTCAATTACGGCGATATCATCATTTTCGTCAACATGGCGATCTTCGCCGTCTACGCCGTTTGCCTCCGGCTCCAGCCGTCAATTCACTGGTCGAGTCTGCTGGTTGTCCTTGCCGTCGTCTCGAGCGTCGGCACGCTGCCCTTTGCTGTCCTTGAAGCAACCAGCGGGCAAACCTTCGACCTGACGCCGTCCACCGTCGCCGCCGCGCTTTATGTCTCGATCTTCCCGGGGTTGCTGGCGTTCGCGGCGTGGAACCGCGGCGTCGAGCTGATCGGCGCCGGCAGGGCGGGTCCGTTCCTGCACCTCGTTCCGCTTTTCACCGCCGTTCTGGGCACCCTATTCCTCGGCGAGCGACTGATGTTGTTCCATGTCGCCGGACTGGTGCTGATCCTGGGCGGCGTGTGGCTCGCGACGCGACCGGCGAGCGGGCCACGCTGAACAGATCATCCTGGCGGCGGCTGATCCTTCGCCTGCCAGAAGTTGTCGCCGGCGTTAGCGAACGCGCCTCAGTTCACCGGCTCGAGCTGCATATCGACGAGCACAAGCGATCCCGCCTTCAGCGCCTTCAGGCCGCGTCGCAACGCGGGACGCACGTCTTGCGGCCGCTCGACCATTTCACCATGGCCGCCGAAGAGCTGGACCATTGCTGCGTAGTCCGGCGGCGGCGTGATGGACGTGCCGACGAAGGTCTTTGTCTTGACTGCCCATCCGTCCGGGTAGTAGCGCGGCACATTCTGCTTCTGCGACAGATAGCCATGATTGTTCATGACCACGATCATGATCGCCGTGCCATGCTCCTGAGCAAAGCCAAGGCCGGCCGAGACCGGATTGTAATTGAAAGAACCGTCGCCGATCAGCAGGACCACCGGCTTGGCCGGATGTCCGGATTTGACGCCAAGGGCCGTGCCCAGCCCGGTGCCGAGCCCGCCGATCGCACCAGTGATGAAGTGACCCGGCTTCAACCGATCAAGATGCAGATTGATTCCCGTGCGGTCGGTGATCGTCTCCTCGACGATGATTGCGTCGGCCGGCAGCGTCTCATTTAGTTCATGCAGGACCCAGCGCGGATCCATCGGCTGGCGGTCGCGGCAGGCGAGGGCATGCTCGCGCTCCTGCTGCAGGCGCTCCCGGTGACGGGTGCTCCAACGCTCGGCGAACGCCGCAGTCGCCGCGTCGTTCTTCGGGGCGCGCGCCCTGAGCCGGTTGAGCAGGCGCGCGAGTGAACTCTCGACCGATCCGGCAAGGCAAAGATCGGCCTGGAACCCCCAATAGGGAAGATCGCTGCGCAGCGGATTATCGTCGAGCACAGCAACCCGCGCGCCGGCGCCGGGACCGCTGGATGCGGGATGCCAGGGCGCGATTGTGGCGATCAGCAGGACCAAGTCGGCGTCGGCAAGAATGCCGCCGGACTCGAAACCGGCGTGCAACGGGTGCGTGCGCGGAAAGTTGAGGTACGAGGCGGTCCGGCTCTCGACCACGGGGATCGAAAGGAGCTCCGCGACCGCGACCAGATGCTCGACCGCGGCGGTGCTGCGCCCGCATTCCTCGGTGATGATAACGGGATGCCGCGCCTCGAGGAGCATGTCGGCGAGCCTGTCGAGGCCGTTCGAATCGGCGGTTGCGGGGGTGGGAGTCGCCGCGCGTGCCGGCGCATCGATGGTCATCTCGCCGAACAGGAATTCGAGCGGCAGCGAGACGAAGACCGGACCTTTGGGGTCGCTCATCGCGAGCTGGCAGGCGCGCTGAATGGTGGAGGGAAACACCGCTTCCGTGTTGACGGCAAAGCTCCACTTCACGCAGCGCTCGACGAGCCGTGCCGGTCCCCCCATGTCCGCCAACTGGGAGAGCCAATGGGCGCCAAGGTCGGGCCCCGGCGTTTCGCCGAAGGCGATCGACTCGCCCGTGAACACCACCATCGGCACGTTCTCGTGCAATGCGGCCCGCATGCCCATGCTCGCATGCAACGAGCCGACGGTCGTGTGTACCATGACCGCCGGGAGTCTGCCGGTCGATTTTGCATAGCCGCTGGCCATGCTCACTGCCGTTTCCTCGTGGCGCGCCGACAGGTAGACGGGTTTCTCGTTCAGATCGGGATTGGCGAGAGCTTCCCAGACCGGCGCCCATTCCGAGCCCGGCGACGCGAAGATGCGATCAACGCCCATGCCCGAGAGCAGCCGCAACAGCGCCTCGGCGCCGGTTGTTCCCTTCAGTTTCATTGCTTGTCTCCAAGTCCTGATGTTTCGAAAAAGTCGAAGGTTCGAATTTGCGGAGCCGGGTTGGTATTCATTTGTCGAGTAGCCGGCGCAGGAAGTTGCGGGCGCGATCGGTGCGGGGCTCGGTGAAGAACGATCCGGGCTGGTCCTGTTCGACGATCAGGCCGTCATCCATGAAAACCACCCGGTCGGCGACATCCCCGGCAAAGTTCATCTCATGGGTGACGACCAACATGGTCATTCCTTCGCGGGCGAGATCCCGCATCACCGCCAGCACCTCGCCCACGAGCTCCGGATCGAGTGCCGACGTCACCTCGTCGAACAGCATCACTTTCGGCTCCATGGCCAGGGACCGCGCGATCGCCACGCGCTGCTTCTGGCCTCCGGACAGTTCGTCCGGATAGGCGTTCTCCTTCTGCATGAGCCCGACGCGGGCGAGGAGCTTGCGTGCGCGCGCGATCGCCGTTTCCCGGTCTTCGCCGCGCACGTGAACGGGCGCTTCGATGATGTTGCCGAGCACCGTCATGTGCGGAAACAGGTTGAAATGCTGGAACACCATGCCGATGCCGGTTCGAATCGCGTTGAGTTCTCTTTCGGATTGGCGCACGCGAAAGCCGGAGGCCGGGTCGATGCGGTACCCCACGGGCTTGCCGCTCACGCGCACGGTTCCCTCCTCGAATGGCTCGAGGAAGTTGATGCAGTTCAACAGCGTGCTCTTGCCCGAACCGGACGGCCCGATGATGACGACGACCTCGCCCGGCGCCACCTCGAGGTCGATCCCGCGCAGCACCCGGACCGCGCCAAAGCTCTTGACGAGGCCTTTGATTTCGACTTCCAGGGCCGTGCCGACAGCGCTCGCGCTGTTGCTGTTCACGCCGTGGACCCCGCGTTCATCGGTTGCGCAGTGGGCCGAGCGACGCCCGTGACGACGTCCTGTCCAAGCGAGGGTGACTGCGAGACGTCGCGCTGCGGCACGGTTCAAGTCACCCGATAACGCTTTTCGAGGTAGTCATTCAGCCCCAGGAGCGGCAGCGTGAGCGCGAGATAGCACAGTGCAACCCCGGCAAACGGACTGAACGTGTTGGCCTTCCAGGCCATTACGTCCAGCCCGGCGCGCAGAACATCGCCCAGCGCAATTGTCGAAACCAATGACGTGCTCTTCAGCAGCGTGATGGACTCGTTGGTGATGGGCGCCAGCACGCGCCGAAGCGCCTGCGGCAGGATGATGCGGCGCATCGCCAGCGCGTAAGGCATTCCGAGCGAGCGGGCGGCCCGCATCTGGCCAGGATCGAGCGACTCGACGCCGCCCCGCACGATTTCCGTGATGTAGGCGCCGTTGGTGAGCGACAAGGCAATGATCGCGACGGTGAACGCCTCCAACTGAATTCCAGCGGCCGGCATGCCGTAATAAACGAAAAGTAACGTCACCAGAAGCGGGACAGCGCGAAACACGGTTACGTAGATGCTCATCAAGCCCGATAGGAGTCTGAACTTCGACAGTCGGGCGACCCCGCCGAGGGTCCCGATGATCGTTCCGAGAATGATGGACACGACCGACAATTGGGCGGTGACGATGCACCCCTTCAACAGCGCCGGCCACGATTCGAGAAAGATGTTCCAGTCGAAATCCATGCAAACCCGCAGAGACGCAGCGTGCCGTTATTCGTGCCGGGCCAAGGCGCGTCGAAGACGTAGCTCGGCCGCGACGCGCGCTCGGAACGGCCGTTGGCGCTGGGTCGTCAGTTATCCGTTGATAAGCCGAACCACTTCACAACCAGCTTGTCGTAGGTCCCGTCCTTCTTCATCGCCACCAAGTGCTTGTTGATCTCGGCGAGGAGGTCCTGGTCGTCCAGACGGGTATTCGCCGCCTGGATCCGATTGTCCCAGGTGGAAGTGCTCTTGAGAGAGGGCGTATTGCGCATGATGTAACGCATGGGAGCGACCGAGCCCACAAAAGCGTCGGTGCGCCCGTTCTCGAGATCCTTGAGCGCCAGGAAGACTGTGTCGTAGGTCTTGATCTGCACGCGGTTTGCGTAATTCTCCCGCACGAACTTGTCGCCCGCGCTGCCCAATTCCACACCGACGGTCCTGCCGACGAGATCATCCGGCTGCTTCAGCGGTTTGTCCTTGTACGCGGCGGCGACGCCGCCGTTGAAGTACGGCTCGGAGTAGGCGATCTGCTTGGCGCGGTCCGGGGTGTAGACCATACCGGTGATCAGGAGATCGACGCGCTTGGATGTCAGCGCGGCGATGATGCCGCGGAAATCGATCTGCTCGTAGACCAGCTTGACTCCCATCCTGCGGGCAATCTCGTTCGCAATATCCACGTCGAAGCCGACCTTCTCGCCGTTTTCGATGAATCCAAAAGGCGGATAGGAAAACGTGTTGGCCGAGGTCATCACGCCGGTGCGCTTGATCTTCTCCAGCGTCGTCTCGGCCGAGGCGGCCAGCGTCATGACCGAAAGGGCGGCGGCGGCGCACAGGGCGACGGACCAAATTCGCGTTGTCGCTTTCCACATGATCTAACGTCCTTGGTTGGGCACAAGAATCTCGCGGAGTTCCCGCAGCTCCGCCTGCAAAGCCGGCTCGTCGAAAGCAATGATCGTGCCGTCGAGGACGACGGGCTCGCCTTCGATCAGGACATGGCGAGCCCGCGACTGGGCGCCGTACACCAATTGTCGAACCGGATCGAAAAACGTGTCAAGCGTATCGGCAGCGAACGGAAACACGGCGAGGTCGGCCACGATCCCCGCCTCAATTCCCGGCGTGAGTGAGAAGATGTCACGCCCGCCCTCGACCGCCAGGGTCATCGCCTGGCGCGCGGTCAACCAGGCGTCGGGATCGGCGGTGCCGCACCGTGCGAGCAGTGCCGCGCACTTGATGCTTTCGAATATGTCTTGACCACCGTTCGATGCTGCCCCATCGGTCCCGACCGCAACCTTGGCTCCTGCCGCCACCATGGCCGGGACGGGGGCGACACCCGTCCCGAGCACCATGTTGCTGATCGGGTTATGCACCGCCACGGCGCCGGACTGGGCGATCAGCTCGATTTCATCCTCGTCGATCCACACGCAATGGGCGAGCGAGGTCCGCGGTCCGAGGAAGCCAAGCTCGTCGAGATGTCGCACGGTCCGGCAGCCATAGAGCTCTTGCGCGGTTTCAGCGCAGGACCGCGTCTCGGCGACGTGGGTATGCAGGCAGAGGGAATGCCTTTGAGCAAGCTCTATGGCGAGTTCGAGCATGGCGTCGGTGCAGCGCGTCGGGCCGGATGGCCCCAGCGCCATGCGCACACGCGAGCGCGGATCGTGACGTTGCGCGACTTCGGTCCAGAGTTCTCGCGCCTCCGCTGGCGAGATCGGGCGCATGCTGCTACCCACGCCGACGAGCCTGCCGTCTGTCGCAACGCGATCGCGCAGCATCACCGCGATCATCGCGCGCATGCCCGTGGCTGCGTAAGCGGCTCGTGCGCTGTCGACTGCCTCCACGGACATGGGCGTCTGGCGAAAATGATCGACCACTGCGGTGGCGCCGCGTTTGAGCATCTGCGCTGCGCCGAGCAGCACGGCTACTTGTATCGCCTTCGGGGTCAGCCGATCGATCTTCGCCCAGACCGCCTTGAGCCACTCGTCCAGGCGCAGACCGTCGCAGAACCCTGCTGCCAGATTCTCGGGCGAATGCGTGTGCGCATTGGTGATCCCCGGCAGGATCACGCATTCCCGGGCATCCAGGTGCTGCGCCTGCCGCGCCGAAATCGCTCCGTGTGGAGCGACGCGCGCGATCGTGCCGTTCTCGATCAGAATGTCGGCGCTGCGCAGCGCGGACCCTGCAAGATCGAATATCTGTCCGCCCGCCAGAAGGACGGCAGAAGGTCTGTGCCGTTCATCGCGGGCGGCCGGAACCAGCATGCTCAATCCGGAGATGCAGGTCCGCAGACGGGCTTGTTGTCCGGGCTGCTGTCGCGTGATCGGTCGTGGGCCGGAACTCAGGCGATACGATGCCGGATGCATCACGAACTCTTCACGCATGCGGCGAACCGGCATGCGACGCCAGAAGGGGAATTCATCGCGCTCATAACGCTCCTGCCACAAGGCGGCCGCCGACCATAACGGCGCGGTTCATGGGGCCGGTGGCGACGAGATCGTCCGGGTCCTCCGCGTCCGTGATCAGCAGGTCGGCGCGTGCTCCTGGCCGGATCCCCCAATTCGCTCCCAAGCCCAGAATATTGGCGGGCGTCTCGGTGACCATGCCGAAGGCGAGAGGAAGATCGGCAAGCCCGAGATGCCCCGCCAGCAGCGTCCAGCGCGCCACCTCGAGCAGATCTCCCGAGCCGGTCGGGATGAAGGGATCCTGGATGTTGTCGGATGCGGCCGCTACGCATACGCCGGCGTCGATGAGCTCGCGCACGCGGGTGAGGCCGCGCGGCGACAACCGGTTGCTGTCGCGGCCCTGCAGGAACAGATTGGCGGCCGGCAAGGTAATGACCGCAATGCCGACCTCGGCGAGATTGCCGATGATCCGCTTGGCCTCGTCGGAAGGGGCCGCGCTCAATCCGCAGCAGTGACCGGCGGTCACGCGGCCCTGCATGCCGTGCGCGCGCGTGCGTTCGACGACGGCATCGAACAGAAGGCGATCGCCGTCAAGATGCTCGTCGATATGCATGTCGAGCGGCAGCCCGCTCCGTTCGGCGAACTCGAACAGCATGTCGAGGAAAGACAGCGGCTCGTCCGCATATTGCGGCACGCCCCCGATCACATCCGCGCCGAGTGCGATCGCACCTTGCAGCCATTGGCGCGCAGCGTCGAGCTTGCGGGGGGCATCGCTCGTCAGGTGAGCCACCACCTGCAGCGTGATGCGGCCGCGGGCGCGTTCCCGCAGTTCGATCATCGCTTGGACGCCGCGCAACTCGCTTTGCGACTCGATGTTGGTATGGCTGCGGATCGCCACGGTTCCACGGGTGAGGCAGGTCTCGAGCGTTCGCTCCGCCCGCGACACGATCTCTTCGCGCGTGATGGATGCGGCGAATGCCCGGTAGGCCGCCGATGCGCCTTCCAACGTGGCGCTGGGATTGGAGGCAAGCCGGCGCGTGCGCGATTTGTCGAGATGCTGATGCGCGTCGACGAGCCCGGGTACCACCAGCTTGCCGTTCAGATCGATGACCTTGGCGCCCTCCGCCGCGATGGCCGATGCCAGCTTTGCGATCCGGCCATCTGCACCGATTGCGAGATCGAGCCATTCCGGCTCTTTTCCCTCCGACCGCAGCACACGTCCCCGCTGCAACACCAGCGAAACTTCAGCCAAGCGTGACCCCTCGATGGTTCCGGCGGCCGCTTACGGCAGCGAGAGCCGCCTCTGCGGCTCCGGCATGATTGTATACTGATCAGCCTTATTGGTATATTCATTTTGCCAGCTGCGGCGGTCCTTCACTGACCTCTCGAGGCTGCGCTCATTCAGCTCATGGAGAGATCCCACGCAGATCTCCAGGGGGAATTCATGATCGCGAAAAAGCTCATCCGCCGGCGGACTGTTCTTCACGGGGTGGCAGGCCTGATCGCTGCCGGCGTCACGGGCATGCGGCCGCGCTCGGCCCTTGCGCAGTCGACGCAAGGTCTCACAGAGACTGAGATCCTGATCGGCGCGCTGGGGCAATTGAGCGGTCCTTTCGCTTTCATCGGCGCACCCGGGCGGGACAACATTCAGTTGGCGGTCGAGAAGATCAACGAGGCGGGCGGCATCAACGGCCGCAAACTGCGCTTGATGTTCGAGCATGCCTCGGCGCCCGCCGAGGCGGTGGCCGCAGCCAAGAAACTGGTCGAGAACGACAAGGTCTTCGTGCTCGTGATCGCGACGGGCAGTACGGGCGCGGCGGCCGCCGCGGACTACGTACGGGCCGCCAAGATCCCGACCTACAACACGGTCGGCGCGACGCCGATCATCCGCAATCCGTTTGCCCGCAACGTGTTCCACGGCAGCATCCCGGACGCCGGTGCAAGCGGGCAAGGCATGATCGACATCGCCTTCCGCGCCGTCCCCAACGCAAAGAGGATCGGGATTCTCTCCGGCACCTATGCCTTCCCGCAGTCGCACCTGGCCGAGATCAAGCCGCGACTGGAGAAGCGCGGTGGCATCGACGCACTGGTGGTCGAGCAGTTCGACGCCGCCGCGCGGGACTATACCGCGCAGCTCATCTCCTTCGCGCGGCAGCGGATCGAGGTCTTGATCATCCTCGGCAGCTTTACCGAAGCGGGCTTCGCCATCAAACAGGCGCCCGAGAAGGGGCTCAGCAATATCAGCTACGTTCTCGATGGTTCGGGGACGAACAACGCGATCATCCCCATCATCGCCCAGGAAAACACGAAAAACGTCTGGGGCTACTACAACGCGCCGTTCTTCCCGACCCAGGACGAACCGCCGATCGCGAACTACCGCCGTTTGGTGACCGAGCGATACGGCCAGCTGCCGCAGGGCCGGCCCAATATCTACGACCTCATCGGCTATGGCTCGACCTACATCCTCGCGCAGGTGCTCAAGAAGGCCGCGCGCGACCTGACGTGGGAGCGGGTGATCGAGACCTGGGAAACTCTGAGGAACGCCAAGCCCTCCGACATGGGCGGCTACGACGTGACTTTTCCGGAAACCGTCACGCCGGATGATCATCAGGGCAACAAGCTCGTTGCAGCGATGCGGATCGTTGGCGATTCCTGGCGCGTGATCTAGCCAGGCCACGTTCGGGCCGGATCCGGTGCTTGCCGAGTTCGTCATGATCATCGTGGGTGGCCTCAAGTTCGGGGCCATCTACGCCCTCGCTGCGCTGGGCATCGTGGTCATCCACAAGGCCACGCGAACGGTGAATTTCGCGCACGGCGCCTTCGTTCTTGCGGGAGCGTGGGCGACCTATGGCGTGGTCGAGGTGCTGAAGATCGGCTACTGGCCCGCCTATGTTCTCGTCCCGATTGCCACCGGGCTGCTGGCCGCCGCGGTCGAACTGGTGATGCTCAGGCCGATCCGCCGAGCCGACATGTTCGCCGTGATCACCTCGACGATCTTCATCGGCATCGGTCTCTCGGAGGTCTACCGTCTGGTGCAGAATACCGAGATGATGGGCCTTCCCAATCCGGTTTCCGGGCCGCCCATCTTCATCGGCGACGTCATCGTCACCAAGGAGCAGATCTGGGTCTTCGCCGGCGCGATCCTGAGCGGCCTCGTCGGACTCGCGATCTTCGGCTACGCCCGCCTCGGCCGCGGACTGCGCGCGATGGCCGCCAACCCGCGCGGTGCGGTCCTGTGCGGCTACTCCGCTGACGCCATGAATGCCATGGCCTGGTTTCTCGGCGGCGCGCTGGCAGGCCTCGCCGGCGTGTTTGCCGCTCCCAGCAAGGGGATTTCCCCCGACCTCGCCATCTCCATGATCACCGCCGGCTTCGTTGCCGCGGTGATCGGCGGTTTTGACTCCCTGCGCGGCGCGCTCCTCGGCGGGCTCATTCTCGGGATCGCCGAGACGCTCGCCGCCGGATATGTCTCGAGCGCGATGAAGAATGCCGTGAGCTTCCTGTTGCTCTTCGTCGTTCTGCTGTGGCGCCCCCAGGGATTGTTCCCCGAGGCAAGGATCCGCGATGTCTAGCGGCTCGCTCCGCGCCGCGGCACGCGTCCTTGCCCCGAGTGCCTGCCTTCTCGCTGTTGCCGTGATCGGGCTCCTCTTCGGCACGTACTGGCAGTACGTCGTTGCCATTTCTATCACCGCGGCAGTCATCGGCAGCGCGCTCGCGATGCTCGTCGCCTATGCACGCTGCATCACCATCGCCTCCGGCGCGATGATGGCGATCGGTGCGTACGGTGCCACGGTTCCGGTCGTGCACGGCAATGTGCCGTTCCTTCCCGCGCTCGGCTTCGCGATCCTGCTGGGGGCGATCGCCGGCCTGGTGCTGGCGATTCCCGGCGTTCGCTTCCGCAGCCACAATCTCGCGATGGTCACGCTGGTCTTCCAGGCGGTCGTGATCATCATCTTGCGCGAGAGCAAGGCGCTCACCGGCGGGGCCGAAGGGATCAACGTGCCGCCTCCGGTCGTGTTCGGCCACGCCTTCGCCGGCGACGCCGAGTTTCTCCTTCTGTGCGGGCTGCTGTGCGCACTCGCTGTCCTGCCCATGGCTGTCCTGCTCGAGGGGCCGTTCGGCAAGAACCTTCGCGCCTTGGCTTCGAACGAGAATGCGGCGCGTGCCTTCGGCATCGACGTGAGCCATCATCTGGTGGCAGCCTTCACCTGGAGCTCGGCGCTCATCGCCTTTGCGGGTGCAATCTCCGCACCGCGCTTCCGCATCATCGATCCGGACAGCTACGGCATCCTCACTTCCATCTTCACGCTCGCCTATCCGATCATCGGCGGCATGGGCTCGATCTGGGGCGGGCTCGTCGGTGGCGGCGTGCTGCGCGCCATTCCTGAGCTGCTGCGGCCGCTCGCCGACTACATCGAGCTGATCTTCTGCGCGCTGGTCGTCGGCACGCTTGCATTCTTTCCCGAGGGAGCGGCCTCGCTGATCCGGACCAGGCGCCGGAGCCGGCGCGCGCAAACCGGCCTTGGACCGCGAGCGGAACGCGGAAGCCTCTCCGCTGCTTCCATGGCCGAAGCGCTGAAAGGCGCGGACCCGCGGCCGAGCAGAGGCGGGGAGGGCACGTCTCCCGATGCGCCGATCCTCACGATCGAATCCGTCTCCAGATCCTACGGTGCCATGCGGGCGGTTGCGGGCGTGTCCCTGTCGGTACCGGCACGCAGCCTGCACGGCTTAATGGGGCCGAACGGCGCCGGGAAGACCACGTTGTTTAACATCGTATCCGGGTTCATTTCAGCCGACGAAGGGCGCGTCCGTCTCGCCGGTGCTCCGCTCGACGCCATTCCGATCGAGCGGCGAATAGGCCTCGGGATGACACGAACATTCCAGCACGCAGCGGTGTTCCAACGGCTGTCCTGCCTCGACAACGTGATGATCGCGCTCGGGCGCAACACAGTGCTGCAGGCGACGGTGCGCAGCATATCGGCTGCCTTGAACAGCGCCGCGATCAGGAGCGAACGGCGTGCGGCGATGGCGGCTCTGGAGGCGGTCGGGCTCGTCGCGCGCGCTGCCGAGGCAGCCGGTGCGCTCTCGCTCGGGGATCAGCGCCGCCTCGAGATCGCCCGCGCGATCGTCTCGCGACCGCAACTGATTCTGCTGGACGAGCCGGTTTCGGGCCTGTCCAAGGAGGAGGCGCAGCGGCTGCGTGAGCTGCTCCTTGCGATCAACCGCGAGCTCGGCATCGCCATGGTGGTGATCGAACACAACATCGGGTTCCTGGTCTCGCTCTGCGATCGGATCTCCGTTATGAGCGAGGGCAAGATCATCGCCGAGGGTGACGCCGCCAGCGTGGTCGCCGACCCGCGAGTGCGGCACGCCTACTTCGGCGAGCGCGAGGCGGCGGCATGATCCTGGAAGTGTCCGGCCTGCGCGTCGCCAGTGGACCGATGATCCGCGTCGACGGCCTCGATCTCTCGCTACCTGAACGTGGCTGCCTTGCATTGCTGGGCCCGAACGGTGCGGGCAAGACGGCGAGCGTCGAGGCGATCGCAGGACTGTTGCCGAAGGCCGCCGGCCGCGTGAAGTTCGAGGGCCACGACATCACCGCTCTTTCGCCGAGCCGCGTGGTACGGCGGGGCGTAGCCCTGGTGCCGCAATGGCGGGAGCTGTTTCCCAATTTTTCCGTGGAAGAGACGCTGCTCGCCGGCAGCAACGCCGCCCGCGGCCGTCTGCCCATCCCGGCGGACGCCGTTTACGAGCTTTTTCCGCGCTTGGGCGAACGGCGCCGCCAGTTGGCCGGCTCGCTCTCGGGCGGCGAGCAGCAGATGCTGGCGATCGGACGCGCTCTCGTCACGAATCCGAAGGTGATGCTGCTCGACGAGCCGTCGGCGGGGCTCGCCGTCGGAATCGTGCGCACGTTCGTCGAGACGGTGAACCGCATTCGTGAAAGCGGTGTCGCCGTTCTCCTGGTTGAACAGAACCTCGAGATCGCGGCAGCTCTCGCCGAGTCCTGCATCGTGCTCGCTGCTGGGCGGGTGGCCTGGCGTGGCCCCGCCCGCGACGCGATGAACAGCGAGGAAATCCAGCGGGCCTTCTTTGCCTGACCGGCCGCCGCGGCCGACCGTATCAGCCGTTGACGGCCTTGAGCGCGTGCTGACAGGCAGCGAAGACCCGCTCGGGCTTCAATGGCAGCGAGAACAGCAAGGTCTCATGGCCGAGCCGCGTGGGATCGATCGCCCGCGCCAACGCATTCGTCAGTGCGGCCGCAACCGGGATAATTCCCCCTTCGCCGACCCCGCGAACGCCGAGCGGATTGGTGCTCGAGGGAGAGTCCACGTGTACCACACGGATGCGGGGAACCTCCGGGGCCGTGGCGACGAGATAGTCTGCCAGTGACCCGGTCAGCGGCTGACCCTCCGCGTGGTAGACCATCTCGGACAACACGGCACCGCCGATGCCGTCGGCGACGGCTCCGACGACCTGGCCATCTACGATCATCCGATTGAGGGCGCGCCCGGCGTCATGCGTCACCAGATAATCCTCGACCCGGAAGAAGCCGGTGCGCGGATCCAGTCGGACCTTCGCAATATGCACGGAGAACCCGCTGGTCATCACCTGCGCCGCCTCGTAGACGAAGCTTGCCTCGAGCGCAGCCTCGCCCTCGAACAGCGAGCCGCCCGGCGCGACTTCGCGCGCCACTTGGCCGGCAGTCAGGTCCGTCGGCCGAGCGTCACTGCCGATGATGCGTCCATCCCTGATGTCGAGTTCGGAAGCGCTGCATTGCAGGAGTACGGCAGCGTGCCCTAGCACCTTGGCACGGGCGCGCTGCGTCGCGCCGAGCACGGCGTTCGCGCCGATAACGGTGCCGCGCGCGGCGAAAGCGCCCCGCCCGAACGGCAAGAGATTGGTGTCGCCGAGCCGCACGGT
>Ga0126312_10000800_pt1 | contig 19740 bp, 17 predicted proteins | sample Plot104A_FD_92537 | JGI IMG/M metagenome (GOLD analysis project Ga0126312, IMG submission 92537) | Serpentine soil microbial communities from UC McLaughlin Reserve, CA, USA - Plot104A | ecosystem: Environmental > Terrestrial > Soil > Grasslands | place: USA: UC McLaughlin Reserve, Lake County... | reverse complement strand
TCGCGCTTATGGAGGAGATCTTCGAGCCATACCTCGACGGCCACTCACTGATCAACGATCAGCACCACCTCGGCAAGACGCCGTGGACCAACTTCAAGCGCATCAGCAACGAGCACTGGTTCCACGACAACATAGTGCTAATGGGAGACGCGGCCCACACCGCCCACTTCTCAGTGGGCTCGGGCACGAAGCTGGCGCTGGAGGACGCGATGGGGCTCGCCGAGAAGCTGCACGAGCACGACGATCTCCAGGCCGCGTTGGAGGACTACCAGGAAGAGCGGCGCAGCGCGGTGCTCCAGCTGCAGAGCACAGCCCGCAACTCGACCGAGTGGTTCGAGAACATCCCCCGCTACATAAACCAGGAGCCGATGCAGTTCTACTATGGGCTCTTGACCCGCAGCCAGCGCGTCAGCCACGAGAACCTGCGCCTGCGCGACAAGGACTGGCTCGAGAGCATGGAGAGGTGGTTCGCTGGGCGCGCCAACGGCGGAGCCCCAGCGGAGGAGGCGATCCCGCCGATGTTCACGCCCTTCCGCTTACGAGACATGGAGCTTATGAACCGCATCGTGGTCTCGCCGATGGCGATGTACAGCGCCGAGGATGGCACGCCGAACGACTTCCACTTGGTCCACTGGGGGGCGCGCGCCCAGGGCGGGGCTGGCCTGCTCTTCGTCGAGATGACTTGCGTCAGGCCCGAGGGACGCATCACGCCGGGCTGCTGCGGCATGTACAAGCCCGAGCACGAGACGGCGTTCAAGCGCATCGTCGATTTCGTCCATGCCAACACCCACGCCAAAATCGGCCTCCAGCTCGGCCATTCCGGCGGCAAGGGCTCGACCAAGGTCGAATGGGAGGGCAAGGACGAGCCATTGGAGAAGGACAACTGGGAGTTGCTGGGGCCGTCAGCTATACCGTGGAGCGAGAACAGCCAAGAGCCACGCGAGATGAGCCACGCCGAGATGGACGAGATCCTGGCCGCCTTCGTCCGTGCGACCGAGATGGGCCGGCGCGCCGACTTCGACATGCTCGAGCTGCATTGCGCCCACGGCTACCTGCTCTCCGCCTTCATCACACCCCTCCTCAACCACCGCACTGACGAATACGGTGGCTCGCTCGAGAACCGGCTTCGCTACCCACTGCGGGTCTTCCGCGCCATGCGCGAGGTGTGGCCGGAGGAGAAGCCGATGTCCGTGCGCATCTCAGCGACCGACTGGATCGAGAACGATGGTATCGATAGCGACGACGCGATCGAGATCGCACGCGCCTTCTACGAGGCGGGCGCGGACCTGATCGACGTCTCCGCCGGGCAGACCAGCCCCGACGCCAAGCCCGTCTACGGACGCATGTTCCAGACCCCCTTCAGCGACCGTATTCGCAACGAGCTGAAAATCAAGACCATGGCGGTCGGCAACATCTTCGAGGCCGACCACGTCAACAGCATCATCGCCGCCGGCCGCGCAGATCTGTGCGCCCTGGCCCGTCCCCACCTCTCCGATCCCTACTGGACCTTACATCGGGCCGCCGAGCTTCGTTACGATGGCGTACCCTGGCCCAAACAGTACCTGGCCGGGAAAGCGCAGCTCGAACGTCTCGTCGAGCGCGCCGACCAGATGGTGCAACAGATCTAGAGCCGCGGGGAGCCCCACGATGAGCGATTTGCACGGTGCTTCTCGCCTCGTCGGAGGTCGCCACGCCCTGATTACCGGCGGCGGTACCGGCATCGGCTCAGCCATCGCCGCCCGCCTGTCCGAGATGGGCGCCCGGGTCACCGTGGTCGGGCGACGTCCCAAGCCGCTACAAGAGGTCGCTAACGGTCTGGATGAGGCCCAGGCGGTACCGTTCGACGTCACCGATGAGGCGGCGGTTGAGGAGGGACTTACGACCGCGACCCAGCACTTCGGTCCCGTCGACATCCTTATCAACAATGCTGGTGCGGCGGACTCGTCGCCCTTCGCGCGCACGACTTCGGACGCCTGGCACACCATGTTGGAGGTGAACCTGACCGGGGTGTTCCTGATGAACCGCGCTGTGTTGCCGGGGATGGTCGAGCGCGGCTGGGGTCGCATCGTCTCAATCGCCAGCACCGCCGGCCTCAAGGGCTACGCTTACGTAGCAGCCTACTGCGCCGCCAAGCACGGCGTGATCGGCATGACCCGGTCGCTCGCGCTCGAGGTCGCGCCGAAGGGCGTGACGGTCAACGCCGTCTGCCCCGGCTACACCGAGACAGAGCTTCTGACAGAGAGCACAGCCAACATCACTGAGAAGACCGGCGCGAGCGAGGACGAGGCGCGGGCCCAGCTTCTCGAGAGCAACCCTCAGGGCCGGTTCGTATCGCCCAAAGAGGTGGCGGAAGCCGCGGCCTGGCTGGTCGGGCCGAACACGGACGCGATCACCGGCCAGGCGATAGCCGTCGCCGGTGGGGAGGTAATGTAGTGACGAGAAGCATCATCAACGATGGCGCGAAGACCGGGCGGACGGAGGAGGCGCGTCCGCCCAAGGAGCTTCTGAGGCTCTGGCTGCGCGCGCTGACGTTCACCAACATGGTCGAGCAGCGCGTGCGCACGCGCCTGCGCGTTGAGTTCGACGTCACCCTGCCACGCTTTGACGTGATGGCCGCCCTCTACGACGCTCCCGAAGAAGGCTTGAGCATGGGAGAGGTCTCAAGTCGGCTGAAGGTGTCGAACGGTAACGTTACCGGCATCGTCGAACGACTGAAGAAAGAAGGCCTGATCCAACGCCGGACGAAGCCCGATGATCGGCGCAGCCAGCTGGTCCATCTGACCGACTCCGGCCGCACAACCTTCGAGGAGATGGCCGAGGCTCACGAGGGCTGGATAGCGTCGATGCTGTCGGGGTTGAGCGAGGAGGAGGTCGAGCAGTTGAAGTATCTACTCGGTAAGAGCAAGCGGTCCGTTTCGACCAGCGATGGGAAGGAGGAACGACGGTGAACACCGTAGAGATGGCAAGCCTTGTGCCAGAGCACTTCGGGTGGGATGCCTCGGACGGTGTCGCCATGGTCACACTAAATGAGCCGGAGCGCAAGAACCCGTTAACCTTCGAGTCCTACGCCGAGCTACGGGATACTTTCCGCGAGCTCTCCTACGCCGAGGACATCAAAGCGGTAGTACTCACCGGCTCCGGCGGCAACTTCAGCTCCGGCGGCGACGTACGCGACATCATAGGACCGCTCACGGAAATGGACATGAGCGGTCTCTTGCGCTTCACCCGGATGACCGGCGATCTGGTCAAGGCGATGCGCGCCTGCCCGCAGCCCGTGATCGCGGCTGTGGACGGCGTCTGCGTCGGCGCGGGGGCAGCCATCGCCATGGCCTCCGATGTGCGGCTCGGCACGCCCGGAGCAGAGGTTGCCTTCCTCTTTGCCCGCGTCGGGCTTGCCGGTTGCGATATGGGCGCCTGCGCGATGTTGCCACGCATAATCGGCCAGGGCCGCGCCTCCGAGCTCCTGTTCACCGGACGCTCGATGCCGGCGGACGAAGCAGAACGCTGGGGCTTCTTTAACCGCCTCGTCGCCCCAGATGATCTACTCGACGAGGCGACGGCGCTCGCCACCAACCTCGCCGAAGGACCCAACTTCGCCCACGGCATGACCAAGACCATGCTCAATCAGGAGTGGAACATGGCGCTGGATACCGCCATCGAGTCCGAGGCGCAGGCGCAGGCGATCTGCATGCAGACGCGCGACTTCGAGCGCGCCTACCGCGCTTTTACGGAGAAGCGCCAGCCGGAGTTCGAGGGTGACTGATGGCTGACAAGAGCTTTCTCGGTTGGCCGTTCTTCGACGACGAGCACCGCACGCTTGCCCGCGACCTTGACGGATGGGCTGCTCAACACGTCGGTTCTATGCCGGAGGCACGCGAAGAGACGGTGGACGAGGCGTGCCGCGAGCTGGTCGAACGTCTCGCCGAGGCCGGCTGGCTCGACTACGTCGTGCCGGGTGAGGGGTGGGGTCCACACGAGAACCTCGACGTGCGCTCGCTGTGCCTGTTGCGCGAAACCTTGGCCCGCCATTACGGGCTCGCCGACTTCGCCTTTGCCATGCAGGGGTTGGGGACCGGTGCGATCTCGCTCTTCGGATCCGAGGAGCAGAAGAGAGACTACCTGCCCGCGGTGTGCCAAGGCGAGAAGATAGCCGCCTTCGCGCTCTCCGAGCCGGAGGCCGGCTCCGATGTCGCCTCTATCGCAACCACCGCGGTGGAGGATGGCGGCCACTACACCATAAACGGTACTAAGACCTGGATCTCCAACGGCGGCTTGGCGGACTTCTACACCGTCTTCGCGCGTACAGGCGAGGGGCCGGGCGCCAAAGGCCTGAGCGCCTTCGTCGTAGACAGCGGATCGCCCGGCCTCAAGGTGGCCGAGCGCATCCCCGCGATCGCGCCGCACCCGTTAGCGACGCTCGAGTTCGACGGCTGTCGGGTGCCGAAGAGCCACCTCTTGGGCGAGCCCGGTAGAGGCTTTAAGATTGCGATGGCGACGCTGGACGTCTTCCGATCGACGGTAGGGGCGGCCGCCTTGGGGTTTGCGCGTCGGGCGCTAGACGAGGCGCTGGAGCGCGCCTCAAAGCGTCACCTGTTCGGCGCGCCGATGAGCGAGCTGCAGATGGTGCAGGGCAAGCTCGCCGACATGGCCTTGGGAATAGACGCGAGCGCGCTCCTCGTCTACCGCGCCGCCTGGACCAGAGATTGCCTCACTGACCGGGTTAGTCGCGAGGCGTCGATGGCCAAGCTGCACGCCACCGAGACGGCGCAGAAGGTGATCGACGACGCGGTGCAAATCTTCGGGGGCCTCGGTGTGGTCTCCGGTCACCCGGTTGAGCGGCTCTACCGCGAGATCCGGGCTTTGAGGATCTACGAGGGGGCCTCCGAGGTGCAGAAGCTAGTTATCGCCCGCCAAGCCTTAGCTGCGCACGCGGAAGACGGCGCGAACACAACGAGCGGCGCCACCACGGTCCGGGAGGCTTGAGAAACGGAAAAGGAACCCAAGGGGAAAGGAATGTAATGGCAAGTTACAGCGGGTACGTCGACACCTTCGCCAACGACAACCTACCGCCGCGAGAGGAGTGGCCGGAGCTGGTCTTCGATCTACCGGAGTTACGGTATCCCGAGCGCCTTAACGCCGCGAAGGCACTGCTCGACGATATGACCAAGGGCGAGTCGGCAAACAGCCCCTGTGTCCACGGCGAACACGGGGTGTGGAGCTACCAGGACCTCCTGGAGAAAGCCAACCGGATCGCACGGGTGCTGACCGAGGATATGAGGCTGGTATCTGGCAATCGGGTGCTCTTGCGTGCGCCCAACACACCGATGTTGATCGCCAGCTGGTTCGGCGTGCTCAAGGCCGGTGGCATAGTCGTCGCCACCATGCCGCTGCTCCGCGCCGGCGAGCTCGCCACCATAATCGAGAAGGCTCAGATCAGCCACGCGCTGACCGACGCGCGGTTGGTTGAGGAGCTGGAGACCGCCCGTCAAGATGCACCGGTCCTCTCAAACGTCATGACCTTTGGACCCGGGGGCGAGCTCGAAGAGCGGTTGGAGGCCAAGCCGCCCGAGTTCGAGACGGTCGAGACCGCGGCAGAGGACGTAGCGCTCATTGCCCCCACCTCGGGCACAACTGGCGAACCTAAAGGCTGCATGCACTTCCATCGCGACATCCTCGCCGTGTGCGACACGTTCGCGCGATATCTGCTAGATCCGCAACCCGACGAGATCTTTACCTGTACGGCGCCGCTCGCCTTCACCTTCGGCCTGGGCGGGTTAATTCTGTTCCCGATGCGCTTCGGCGCTTCTACCGTACCTATCGAAGAGCCAGGTCCGGAGGCGCTCCTAGAGATGATAAAGACTCACCAGGCAACTACGGTGTTCACCGCGCCGACGGCCTACCGCGCGCTGCTGAACAGCGTGGACGGAGTCGACGACCTCTCATCACTCAAGAAGTGCGTCTCGGCCGGCGAGAACCTGCCGAGCGCGACTTCCGATGCCTGGTTCGAGCACACCGGGTTCCGGATCATCGACGGCATCGGTTCCACCGAGATGCTGCACATCTTTATCTCGGCCGTCGACGATGACATTCGCCCCGGCTCGACCGGCAAGCCGGTCCCGGGTTACCAGGCGATGATCGCCGACGAGGACATGAGGCCGCTGCCGGCCGGCGAGATCGGCAACCTGGCGGTGAAGGGACCGACCGGCTGCCGCTACCTCGCGGATCCGCGGCAGGCCGAGTACGTCGTCGAGGGCTGGAACGTAACCGGCGACTCCTACAAGGTAGACGAGGACGGGTACTTCTGGTTCCAGGCGCGCACCGACGACATGATCGTCTCCGCCGGCTACAACATCTCAGGGCCCGAGGTCGAGGCCGCGCTAATGGAGCACGATGCCGTCGGCGAGTGCGCCGTGGTCGCCTCGCCCGACGAGGAGCGCGGCAACGTGGTCAAGGCGTTCGTCGTTCTCCGCGAGGGGGTCGAGGGAGGTGAGGAGCTCGTGGAGGAACTGCAGGACTTCGCGAAGGGCCGCATCGCTCCCTACAAGTACCCGCGCGCCGTCGAGTTTATCGACGAGCTGCCGAAGACGCAGACCGGCAAGGTGCAACGCTTCAGATTGCGCGAGAGAGAGCTGGAGCAGGTCGAGGCGCAAAGGGACCTATCTTGAGGCTCCTCGGAGGCGAAAGACCGGTCAGGGGGTGCGGTGGACCCGTTTGAGGAGGAAGTCCTCGTGAGGTGGGCACACACCGACCCGGCCGGGATCGTGTTCTACCCGCGCTACTTCGAGATGATCAACGCGCTGGTCGAGGACTGGTTCGCCGGGCCGCTCGGCTGCGACTTCGAGGCTCTGCACGGCGAGTTCGGGACCGGGGTGCCGACGGTGAGTATCGAGTGCGAGTTCGTGCAGCCGAGCCGTCTCGGCGATCGCCTGGTCTTCGAGCTCGGCGTCGAGCGGATGGGGGAGGGCAGCTTTACCATAGAGGTAGTCGCGAACGACCGCGTCGGCGAGAAACGCATGAAGGCCCGGTTGGTACTGGCGTGCATCGACCTGGAGACCGGCCGTGTTCGACCGATACCGGAACAGATCCGCTCCCGGATGGTCGGGTTCGAACTGCGCCGGGCGGGCTAGCGCCCGGACGTCCTGATCATGCGCCGATGATGGAGGGAGAGAGATGCAGATGCTGCAGCCGCCAGGTTGGGCGGAGCCAAAGGGGTACGCCAACGGCGTCCTCGCGCAGGGGAGGCTGGTGTTCGTCGCCGGCCAGGTCGGTTGGGACGAGACTGGTACCTTCCGGACGCAGGACTTCGTCGGTCAGGTTCGCCGCTGCCTGGAGAATACCTTAGCGGTGTTGTCCGAGGCCGGAGCGGGCCCCGAGCACGTCGCGCGCATGACCTGGTATATCACGGACCGCGAGGAGTACCTCTCCAATCAAGAGGACATGGGCCGGGCCTACCGCGACCTGATGGGGCGGCACTTTCCTGCTATGAGCATGGTGGAGGTCGCGGCGCTGATCGAGCCTGAGGCAAGAGTCGAGGTCGAGACGACCGCCGTGGTCCCGATCGAGCCACCCGAAAAGCCGCTTTCACGTCGCGTTTATTAGGGATTGCCGATTTGTGCGATTAGTACGCAAGCGGGAAGAGGGTACCGCTACGCGGAGGTAAAGATTTCGGTGAAGCGGTAAGGCGGCGCGCTCGCAGGGGGCCATGATCTGGGGAAGCATACGGGAGACAAACCGAGAAGATGATGGAGGTGCTAGTTGAAGGGCCGGGGAGCTTCTACAATGGCTACCTGGACTGATACAGCCCGAGCTCCGCTTCCGTGCCCTGCTGACCGACGACGGTGCACCAGAAGTGCGCTTCGAGCGGATGGTACGTACTAGGGACGACGGCGGGCTAGAAAATATCGAGGAACTAATAGAAGCTTCAAAGGTGCCTTGAAGCGTGCCAGCCACCCTCGCGCCCCATCCACGACCTGCGCATGCTTCTAGAGGCCAACGTCTTTCGGAACTTGTTAGCGAGCTTAAGGGACATAGTGGGCGGCTGTTCTGCGGCCTATGAGAGTTCCAGGAAATGCACCGGGCTACGCCGGGTGGCACCATGCTCATGGTGCTACGACCCGTCGGGGAAAAACGGCTCGGGAAGGAGGAGCGTCCATGAGACGAATGGTGAGGTGGTTGGCTGTGCTGACGCTGGCCTTACTACTCTGGCGGCTGGTCACCGGCCGCCGTGGAGGGGGCTTGGTGATGACGGGCGAAAGACCTGACTGGCGGTATGCAATCGGGCGCCTGCGCGGCATCGTCTCGCCCCCAGTCGAGATCACGCCCCCGCCTCCAGGTATCCGCTTCGAGCACGACGTCGAGGTGGCCGTCAGCGACGGCACGATCCTGCGCGTCAACGTCTTTCGCCCCGAAAGCGAGGGACGCTACCCCGTCATCATGTGCGCTCATCCTTATGGGAAGGACAGGCTACCCAAGCGCGGCCCCTTGGGCTACCGACCCCCGCCCCAGTACCGTTGGCTACGTCAACCGAAGCCGGTTACCTGGTCGGCGTGGACGTCCTGGGAGACACCTGATCCTGCATACTGGGTGCCGCGCGGCTACGTGGTAGTCAACTGCGACCTGCGCGGCTTCGGTACCTCCGAGGGACGCGGGAACCTGCTTACCGAAGCCGAAGCCCGAGATATCTACGACCTGATCGAGTGGGCCGGGACCCAGCCCTGGTCCAACGGCAAGGTGGGGATGAACGGGGTCTCCTACCTCGCCATCAGCCAGTACAAGGTGGCCGCCCTGCGCCCAGCGCACCTCGCGGCCATCTGCCCCTGGGAGGGGCTTAGCGACGTTTATCGGGACTTCGCCCGCCCCGGCGGCATCCGCGAGGATGGGTTCATACGCGTGTGGAGTACCGGCACCAAGCGAGGGGGGCGCCCCAGCGAAGACATAAGAGAAGAGCAGATTGCCCGTCCCCTCCGCGACGAGTGGTGGGCCGCCAGGACGCCCGAGCTCGAACGGATCGAGGTTCCCATGCTCGTCTGCGGCAGCTTCTCGGACCAGGAGCTCCACACCCGCGGCTCCTTTCGCGCCTTTGAGCGCGTCAGCTCGCCACACCGCTGGCTCTACACCCACCGCGGCGGCAAGTGGGCCGAGTATTACTCCGAGGAGGCTCTCGCTTTCCAGCGAAGGTTCTTCGACCACTTCCTCAAAGGCGAGGAGAACGGCATGCTTGAGGTGCCCGCCGTGCGCTTGGAGGTCCGCGAGGAACGCGACACGATCCACGCGGTGCGACACGTGGCGGCGTGGCCGCTGCCGCAGACGCGCTGGACGGACCTACACCTACGTGCTGACGGGCGTCTCGTCGACGCGCCGGTGGCCGATTCCGAGGTGGTGAGCTTCGACATGAGCTCGGGCCGCGCGAGCTTCCTCTGGGACGTCCCGGAGGACGTGGAGATCATTGGCCCGATGGCGCTGCGGTTGTTCGTTGAGGTGAGGCAAACCGAGGACGTGTTCTTGTTCGTGGGCGTCCAGAAGCTGCGCGCCGGACGCGTGGTCCCCTTTGAGGGCTCGTACGGGTACGGCTTCGACCGCGTCACCACCGGCTGGCTCAAGGCATCCCTACGAAAGCTCGACTCAGGCTGGTCGACCCCGTGGCACCCAGTCCATATATACGACGAGTTCCGGCCGTTGAAGCCAGGGGAGATCGCGTCCGTGGATATCGCGCTGTTGCCCTCGGCGACCTTCTTTCGCGAGGGAGAGCAGGTGCGGCTCGACGTGCAGGGCTGTTGGTTCTCGACCCGGAACCCCTTCTTCGGCCATTTCCCCGCTGCTTACGAGCACAGTCCGCGAGGCTTTTGCGCGCTCCACTGCGGGGGTGAGCACGGCGCGCGGCTTAGGATCCCGCTCGTTCCGCCGCAGACTTCCTCGAGTGGAGGCGTTGCATAAGCGACCACTCGACCTGAACTACGTGCATCGGATAGACACGTCTGTCCCTATCTAGGAGACCGTTGGTGCGCTCACGGAGCAAGTCGAGGCAGGCAAGATACGGTACTCCTTACCGAGCCCTTCAATCACTAACGACAGGAAGAGTTATGCGAGAGGGGTGGTCAGCGTCGTGAAGAACTGCCTGGGTGGCTGGGTGGCCACTCGGGCTCGCGTTGCTCCTTCGACACCGAGCGGACCTGCCGTGTGGAGGTTCCTGCCCCACTGCGGGAAGTCACTTCTAGAGACCTGTACCCGAACATGGGGCCCGGCTTTGAAGCCGTATACCCTCGGGCCGAGGGTCATGCGGTACTCGTACACTTCCTCCGGCGAGTTCGGCGCTGGACTGCTTAAGGATTCGTGAAAACGCGCCCTTACGATCCCTTCATGGATGTTGGTCGAACCTCCTTCGGAAGAGACGATGCACAACCTGGGTGAAGTCGGTGTCTGGTGCAGTGGAGGCCGCGTACAGGGTTACGCTTGCAGGCCCGATGATCATGAGGTCTTGTTCTAGGGGAGACGAGGTGTAGACAAGCACCCCGGTCAGGACCTCGACTGGTGCCTGGTCCGGGCTTCAGGTCGCCAGGAATACTCTCGAGCTGGGCTGCGCAATAGAGAGCACCTGTATCGCCCCTCTCCTCCGGGCAAGTAGCAGAGCCCGTGCTCTAGCCGTGCATCCTTGCAGATGTACCGGGAGCGCCAGCGTAGGCGCCGGAACGTCAGCACCTCTGACCCTAATTTGACCCTAGCCGGAGCGCAATTCCCTGCAATACAGGTGAAACCAGGGAAGAGAAATAGCCTTAAATATGCGAAATTCGAGAACCTGTGCAACCTTCTGTAACGCTGGACGGCGTACTCGTAATGAGCAGGTCAGCGGTTCGAGTCTGCTCATCGGCTCTTCACGATCGGCTTACCTAAGCCAAATAATTGGAGTAAAGAAATCCCCCCGTTCGGCGCTAGGGGCTTTTGGTACCACTGAGGAATGAGGCCCTCGGCGCCAAGCTGGGGCTAACTTACCGCTGCCCACCGCGGAGACCCTCTGGGTCGAACGGAGGCATGATAGCAGAACGCATCGATTTGCCGGTAGAGCATCGTGGCTCGGGGTCAGTAGAGGAATGGGTGCTCTTTGGCGGTCTGGTCAGGGGTGTGTCGAGGCCTCATGAGGTCCCAAGTATCCTTGGTCTCCACTATCGGACTCTACAACCGCTAACCCCTGCTGGTCTTTGGGCTTCGCTGCGAGGCTGTCCACTTCGGGAAGTGGCCTGTCTAGGTGCTCTATCGAGCTTACGCCCAGGTAGTCCCTGAGTCGACTTGCGAGCCAAGCTCGTATAAGCGCGCGTGGCGGATTCTTGGTGGTGCTATCGTCCTGAAAGCCCCGTGCACAAGCGACCTGCTCCGAGTGGATGGGTTCGTAGCGCTCGAGCACCTCGAGTAGCGTGCTCACTGCTTTCTCGGCTTCAACGCCCAACTCGTACCGCTCTACTGCTAACTCCTCGAACCGCTCGCGAGCGAGCCGGCGTCGCTCCTCAGCTAGCCGCTTTCTTGCTGCTTCGAGGCGGCACTCGAACTCCTTTGCCGCACTGCGGGCGAGCCGAGCCCCGCGGAACAGCTTGCTCGCCTCGCCTTCCAGGACCATGAGGTTCATGTCAGCCACCTCGTCACCCGTGAATGCCGCCGGTGCCAACTCGATGCGGCGCTCGTTCAGCTCCTCAAGCTTGCGCTCGACGTCTTTTAGTTGGACGAGCGCATCTTCATGCTGCGCTTCGAGCCGCTCTATCTCGTTGGAGGTTCCCTCTACGGTCGTCATTGATGCTCCTTCCTATTTGTAAGCCTGAGCATAAGTTCTAGCTCTGCCCGTTTTCGTTGCGGTCACACAGAATCGATGAACGAGTATCCGATATTAAGTTGCGTTCGCTTCTAGCCTAGGACATCCCTCGCGCACAGCGTAGAGCGGATTTTGAGACTCACCAGATGTTGTGGCATGCTACCGAAGCACAGCAAGCAGACGCATAGTGCTTCGCTAGTTCGAAGGTCAACATGCGGGAAGCGACGTACGGCCTAGCCACACCAGGAAGGGTGCAATTGGTTCGTAGGGAGGGTTAAGTGGCCGTTCGAGATAGCGGTGTGTTGGTGTCGCCGCAGTGCTTATAGATGAGCGGAGCCTACGGCCGGGCAGATTTCCGCGTTTGTCACATGGGTCGTTGTAATTGGCCGCGTTTCCTCTAGACCTCTTAGGCATCAGTCTGCAAGGTTTCTCCTTTGGGTACAGTGTGTAACGCCCTAGGCGCACTCTGGTTACTTGTGTTCGTCCTCGGCGAGCATCCCGTAGGATTTCTGCTCTTGCGACACGAAGAGACGCGATACAGCGCTGCCGACGACCACGATCAGCAGGTTCGCCGCCAGCGAGTAGAATCACACGTAAAGCGGCGTCGCGAAGCCTAAGGGCTCAGGAGGGGCTAGCCCCCCGTTGTCGAATCCCCCTTGGATCATGCCGTACGTCCCCCAAACCATCCCCACGAGCCATCCTGCCATGAGCGCCCACCGGTCGAGCCACCGGATGTACAGGCCCAAGTACACGGCCGGGAGCGTCTGCAGGATCCACACCCTGCCGGCCAGCTGCAAGGTGGTAGCGTAGTTCGGCGCGGAGAGGACCCAGATGAGGGCCCCTATGAGCACTATCGTCGAGCCGATCCTGGAGACCGTGGTCTCTTCGGTGGAGGAGATGTCTTGGCGGATGAACTCCTGATAGAAGTTGCGGGTGAAGAGGTTGGCCGCAACGATGGCCGCAAAGGCAAAGCCGACTAGCGGATCGGCAAAGAAGTCGACCAACAGTTGGGGTACCACGCCGTCCGCTCCGCGGACAAGCATGAACAGCCGTCTCTCACCTCCGACAAGGCCTTCTCAAGCTAATACCAACCGCGGGCATTTGGTTCACATCGAGCGACCTGAGCACTGCGCGGCAGTTCTCGGCGAATTTCTCAATGGATAAGCGTCTGAGTGATGAATAATCGCTTCCGATATACGGGTTCCGCGCATATAGATCACTAGAAGGGTATTATCGAATTCTGACTCGAGGCCAGACTCCTACCTTCAAAGGTTCCCCCTGTTGGTGCAGCAACGAATTATCTCCTCCTAGTGAAGGAAGTCCCTGCGATTCGAGCATGGTCGAGTTATACGACAGCAAGCTTGCTTCGTGCAGAAGCCAAGGTCGATGGAAGATCCGAGCTCGGTAGAGGGCATCTGCGCGAGCAGAATAAAGGCAGTAACGCTCGGTGAGGAAGAAAGTCAGAGACCCTGGCTCGGACTGCGGTAACCTATCGCCGACCATCCAGATGGCTTCGAAATCGGCGGGTACAGCACCGCGGTGAATGCGCTTCGAAGCAAAGTAGATAGTCTTATCTCGGCGCTCAAGGCTCATGTGGGCATTGAAGTACGGTAGATAGAAGGTTAGTCGTGCCCCTAGGGCAGCGACCGGGTTAGAGGCATCCAAAGAGAAGAACCATATGCCGGGGACCCCGCCCAAATGAACGTAAGTTCGCACGTTCAGCTCATGAGACTCGCTCAAAAAGGGGATTGGTGGCAGAAATGCCGGTCTTATACCCCACATGGTGAAAGGCGTGATGCCGATCCAGGCAGCACCCTTGAAGGTATCGATGGCCAGAGGATCCGGTATCAGCGGACGCAACGACTCTGCCGGAAGGGGCCAGTGCAGGAACAGCAGCTTGCCCCAAGACTGGTACATGATCGGCCGGCCGGGTGGACGTTGTCGAACCGACAGGCGATCGATGCTATCGACCGGCTCTCTTTTCACATCTCTGATTCTCTCTTCGCCACCGCATAGGCGCAAGTTGCTGCATAAAAAAGATCCTCGCTGCAGCGCCCTACTACAAAGACCTTGACTAGAAGGGCGGATGTCACTATTAGGTCCTTTAGAGATTAGGTGTTACCAACGGCCAGCCTAAAAGATGAGTTGAGATACAGGCGTCTCATTATTTAGGATCATTGAGCCTTACCAAAAGCTCCTCTCGTAGCCTGTGTTTCTCAGCCAAAGCGACGAGGCTTTCAGCGTAATACTTACGGTGTCTGGCCGATAACATTTACGCGAGATTCGACTAGTTTACAATCACGCTCATTGTTTTGGCAGGGTTGGAAGGGAGGAGAGAGGATTGTGTATCTTGTTCAGTGTTCTCGCTCGCCGTTGCCCCTGACGAAGGTGGCCGGGCGGATGACGCGGCCGTGATCCTGGTCGATCTGCTAAGGAAGTACCCCTCAGGGTACTGGTGCCATATGGTTACCGACTCCTCCTTGCAGGAATTGCACAACTTCGCCGGCCGCCTGGGGCTCTGTCGAGAGCGGTTTCAGGAGCATGGGCGGCTGCCACACTACGACCTTAGGCCCGAGACACGGGAAAAGGCGCTAGCCTTGGGGGCTGTGGCCGTGAGTTCCAAGGAGCTTTTCAAGCGCGGCCGCGAGGCCTTCCTCCGAGTGCAAGAGCGGTGACGAGGCCGCGCGTCACGCTCTCTGTCCTTCAATCCACGGCATCTTCGGCTCGCCGTGGAAAAGGGTATCCCGTTCGGCCTTGGATCGACCACCCCCTAACTTGCTTTTCATAGAGGTTCGTACAGCGTGTTGCGGTGATGTTGGATGATGGAGCATCACATCTGAATTTGGACTATCGTCCGAGAACCGAAAACCAAAGGAAAGGAGCTATTGAATTGTCTGCAGCGAACACCACTAAGTGGATCGGTATCGGCTTGCTAGGCTTGCCCCTCTACGGAGCGCTCACCTTCTTCTCAAGCCTCGATCCCCAGCCCGACCCCAACACAGACTACGAGGCCTGGGCTCACTATGTCAGCACCAACTACTACGTGCTAAAGCACCTGTTCGCCAGCATACTGGGCATAGTCTTTGCGCTCTTCGGCACGATTGCCTTAGGTGCCTACCTCTCAAGAAGCCGCGCCGGACGCTTGGGGTTGGTAGCTGTGGTCATCACCGTCTTTGATTACGCCCTGTTCCTTACGATCGGTGGGGTTTCTACCTTCGCTGCGCCCGGTGAGGGACAGGCGTACGTGGCGGGCGACGAGGAGTTTGCCCAGATCGCCGCCACCGGCTTTGCAGTTACCGCACAGACGGCAACCAACCTTACTGCTGTCCTCCGTGCTCCTGTTAGTGGGCAATGTGCTCCTGGGAGTAGCGGTCTGGCGCTCAAGGACGCTGCCCAGGTGGGCGGGGGCCCTCTGGGCAGCCGGGGCCGTGCTGATGTTGCTGCTGGGTCAGGTGATCGCAATGTTCTATACGGGTAGCACCCCTGTAACGGTGCTGGTGGGTGCGTTGCTGCTAGTGATAAGCGGGGGGTGGATGGCCTGGAGTGTCCTTCGACCCTTCCGCCTCGGCGGTGGGCGCGCACCAAGCCCAACCGAGGGTGCAGTAACCAACCTCTCCGGATCGCCGCGCTTGTATCGAGGCACGGCGATCCGGGACTACCGACCGAGAACCAAAGGAGGGTGATCGAGGTCGAAGACCCGCCACGGCCGCAGCCAGCCAAGGAGTGATCGGCGAAGGATAGTTGCACAGGCAGATCGTCCCATATCCGGCTCACGCCTCGTTCGTTTAAGAGGAGTCGAAGGGTAAGGCTGGTGCCACGTTCAGCCCTGTTCCCGCCCGAGAGCATCCACAGTGAAAGCACTTAGAAGGAGAAAAGGTGGCCGTTTACGAGATCCGGGTGAAGGACACCTCGATGGGCGCTGGTCTGAGTGGTTCGATGGGTTGGTGATCTCCAATCTGAAGAACGGCGAAGCCGTCCTCTCGGGAGAGATCGTGGATCAAGCGGCGCTGCACGGCGTGCTGATTAAGGTGCGCGACTTGGGCCGCCACTGCTCGCGGTTAGCAGAGTTGAGTCGGTTAAGGGCACACCCGAGGAGGAGATAATAACGCCTGTGGAAGCTGATCCTACAGGGTAGATACAAGGAAGCAAAGCACAGCAAGTTACCAGGCACAGGAGGAAGGAGGCTATCCATGATAGTGACTACAACCACCGCCATAGACGGCAGGACGGCCACCGAGTACGTCGGGGTCGTCACCGGCGAGGCGGTCTTGGGGGCCAACGTCTTTAGAGACGTCTTCGCGGGCCTTAGGGACATAATGGGCGGTAGGGCGGCTGGCTACGAGAGGTCCTTGAGGCAGGCGCGGGAGACCGCCCTTGAAGAGATGGTCGCCGAAGCCGAGCAGCTGGACGCTGACGCGGTTATAGGCGTGGACGTAGACTACGAGTCCATCCAGATGGGTCAGGGTGGAGGCATGTTGATGGTCAGCGCTTCCGGTACAGCCGTCAAGCTGTAGAGAGTCACTCATTACGACGCAGGACGTCTGTACTGCCTTCAAGAAATCTCTGCGGGGGCTTTCTTTGCTCTGCACGAGCTTTTGACACCACTCTGACACCACTGGGAGCGCAATACGGTGTGCAACAAAGGGCATAGAAAAGGAACCAGCTTAGATATGCCAGATTTGCAAGCTCGTGCAAATCCCAGCAACACCCCTTTTATCACTCGTAATGAGCGGGTCAGCGGTTCGAGTCCGCTCGTCGGCTTTTTCTTTTCTAGCCTCGGAGATGCAGGGCGCCTTACGGCGACTTTCTTCGTTCTTCAACCCGAGAGCGGGCATATCGGTGCACCCGTCGTGCTGTGGGCTTAGAATCTCGTGTCGTGACCGAGGAGAAGGGCAAGGCAGCTGCGCTCACGGAGATCTCCCTCATTCTGGCCGCCGTCTTCTGGGGGGCCAACTACGCGGCGACGAAGTACGCCGCGGAGTATTTTCACCCGCTCCTGGTCGTGGCGTTCCGCTTCTCCGCGGGAGGGCTACTGCTCTTCTTTGTCCTCCGCCTCCTCGAGCCGCAGAGCAGGCTGAAGCGTGGAGACATACTCCCTATGCTGGGGTTGGGCTGCTTCGGCGTGGGCGCGGCCCAGACAGCATTCACCTTCGGCGTGAGCATGACGAGCGCTGCCAGCACCGGCCTCGTCTTCGCCACCGCCCCCGTGTGGGGCATGCTCCTCGGCTCCGCGCTCGGTCTGGAGAGCCCCACTTGGAAGGGGATCGTAGGGGTGGGCCTCTCGATCTCAGGGGTCGGCCTCGTCGTGTGGGGGAGTTTCGGAAGCGGGGACGACAGCCTAGCAGGCGATCTCCTGATCCTCCTGGCCGCTGTGTGCGTGGGGGCGTATACCGTGTTTTCTATGCGCGTGCTCGAGCGTCACTCGCCGCTCGCGGTGGCGACCTACCCGACGCTCTTCGGCGCACCGGTGGTCTTACTCCTGTCGTCCCCGTACCTCGTGGGGCTGAACCCTGGCGCGGGAGGAGGGGCGTGGGCGGCTATCGGCTACTCGGCTGTCTTCGCTACTGCCTTCGCCTTCGCCGGCTGGCAGAGGGGCATAAGCCGAGTGGGGGCGAACAGGGTCCTGGTCTACCAGTACCTCATCACCCTGACCGGCGTCGCCGCGGGCATTGTCTTCTTGGAGGAGAACCTCGGCCTCGACAAGATCCTGGGCGGGACAGTCATCCTCTTCGGTGTGTACCTCGCCCGGCGCCAGTAGGGGACGCCCGCATTAAAGTGGTCCTTTTGGGGCTTTGCTACTTGCCGCGTTTGTGTGACTTGTTTGGGGGGTAGAGCCGCTTCGAAAGACGCGCCGGGGATAGAGCGGGTCGAAGAGACTGCGGCACCAACTCTGTAGCATCGGAAGGCTACTATGAGAGGAGTAGCGATACTTGGCGTTTCGCCTGCTTTTCATAGGGGACGTGGTGGGTGAAGCGGGTTGTGCGGCGGTTCGGGCGCTCGTCCCCGCCCTGACACGCGAGCTCGAGCTGGACGCCGTCATCGCCAACGGAGAGAACTCGGCCCCAGGGGGCGGGGAGTAACGGCGAAGAGCGGCTTGGCCTTGCTATCAGTGGTAGATTTTTTAACCCTGGGCAACCACGCATTCGACGCGGAAAAGGAGTACGTGGACCGGGAGCCGCGGGTAATAAGACCCGCGAACCTGGGAGGAGCCCTGCCCAGACGCGGCTGGGGCACGTTCGAGGTGGGTGGCGTGCGAGTGGGTGCCGCCAATGTCCAGGGAAGAGTGTTCATGCGGGATATCCCGCGCTCCCCCTTCGAAGCCGGCGACGAAGCGGTGGCTGCGCTCGAGGCCTTCGGGACAGATTCGATCCTTGTGGACGTGCACGCCGAGGTCACGAGCGAGAAGCAAGCTATGGGTTATCACCTGGCGGGCAGGGCCCAGGCCGTGGTCTGAGCCCGAGAATACACACGCCTACCGTCCACAGACCTTCGAGCTACGCTTCCGCGCCTTGCTGGCTGAAGGTTGTTCTGAGCTAGAGTTAATCAGCACTTAAGCAAGGGGGCGCGGCGCAGGCCGCTCCTTAGTAGGCTATGGAGCAGCTCACTCACGACAAGCAGGTCAGCGGTTCGAGTACGCTCGTCGGCTCTCTCCTTTCTCTTTCACTTGGTAAAGAGCCGGTAGAAAAGCGAGGGGCACCGCAAGCCAAGGATTGGTCCAGACCTAGAAAAATGTAAACTCAACGGAAGCGTCTTGGTATTCTCTATCCAAGGAGCTGGAGAGGTTTTGCGGAAAGTCGAGGTCTATGTCGTTTCGCCTCTTGTTCATAGGAGACGTTGTGGGCGAAGCGGGCTGCACGGTGGTCCAGTCTCTGGTACCCGCCTTGAGGCGGGAGCTGGAGCTTGATGCAGTCGTGGTGAATGCAGAGAACTCGGCGCCGAGCGGACGGGGCATAACCCCGGCTTCGAGCTCGGCTTTACTTTCCGAGGTGGATTTCTTGACCCTGGGCAATCATGCCTTCGATATCGAAGGGGCGGAAGAGTTACTGGAACAGGAGCCGCGGGTGATACGCCCAGCGAATTTCGACGAGGGTCTGCCCGGAGGCGGATGGGGCACATTTCAGGCGAACGGGCTGTGCGTAGGAATTGCGAACGTGCAGGGTCGGGTGTTCATGCGGCAGAACCTCCGCTCTCCCTTCGAGGCAGCGGATCAGGCGGTAGTCGAACTGAGGTCCGCAGGAGCTGACCTTATCCTGATCGACATGCACGCTGAGGCAACGAGTGAGAAGCAGGCCATGGGCTATCATCTTGAGGGCAGACTGCAAGCTCTGGTAGGAACGCATACCCACGTCCCTACCGCAGATGCCCAGATCTTGCCAGGGGGCACGGCGTACATGACCGACGTGGGGATGACAGGCGCCAAGGAGAGCGTAATAGGCTTCGATAGGGAGAGCTTCTTGGGGCTGTTCCTCGGCAAAGAGCTTCCGAGATTGGGGGTGTCGAGAGGCTCAGCCGCCCTCAACGCTGTGCTCATCGAGATGGACACCAAAAGCCGCCAGGCGACAAGCATCGAGCGCGTTTATAAGGACCCCATAGGAGACAGACGGCCGTAGCGAGGGGGGGACGGTAGGGGTCGGCTGTCCCGTGTGAAGTCCAAAAACAACACGCTAGGGAGCTAAGGTTCCACGCCCTGCTGACCGCCGATGCGCAAACGGTGCGCTTCGAGCTGAGACCGGTGGAGCAGAAAGGCAGGGGTCAGATAGTTTAAACCTTGGGATGTGAAGTGTGGAGGTGCTCACGGGAGAACAATAGAAGTTGCCTTCCTTACTACAATCCAAGAAGCACAGAATCAAGAGAGCTGGGTCTTCTTGTACCCTGCTCTCTTCTTATGGCAAGCCTTTCTGAGGTGGTGGGATAGCTCAACGTAGTAGAGCACATGACTGAAAATC